>Ga0123327_1000004_pt1 | contig 240181 bp, 219 predicted proteins | sample BioC13SIPDNA_4_FD_89701 | JGI IMG/M metagenome (GOLD analysis project Ga0123327, IMG submission 89701) | Anaerobic biogas reactor microbial communites from Washington, USA - Biogas_R1_B C13 SIP DNA | ecosystem: Engineered > Bioreactor > Anaerobic > Unclassified | place: Washington, USA...
ATCCCAGCCAGTATCTCTGGCTTGTTTACTCTTCGTTTAGAGCCGTTACATATCTTTCGATACATAACTTTTTTCGCACTTTTAGTCTTGCTGTTTGAGTTTTATCAAGAACTTTGCGCCGCTTGTTTCCCTCGCGCGCAAGAGTTATCTTATCATGCCATTCAGACATATGTCAACACCATATTACCGATTTCTTTTAATTTTTTCTCTTTGGCAAAAATCTATTAAAGTTTATTAATTGTAAATTGTAAAGTTTATAAGTGGTTGTTATAATAAGTGGTACTGCTTTTTTACTTTATTATGAAGGGATCTAAAACTACATGTTGAGCACCAACAAAATCCGAAATATTGCCATCATTGCTCATGTCGACCATGGGAAGACTACACTGGTAGATAAACTATTAAGACAGAATGGCTGTTTCCGTATAAATCAGAATATGCCAGACCGGGTCATGGACAGTAACGACCTTGAACGTGAACGTGGTATCACTATATTGTCTAAAAACACCAGTATTCAATATAAAGGGACAAAGATCAATATAATTGACACCCCGGGTCATGCAGATTTCGGCGGCGAAGTAGAACGAATCGTCAATATGGTCGACGGAGTGGTGTTGCTGGTCGATGCTTTTGAAGGGCCAATGCCCCAAACACGTTTTGTTTTGAAAAAAGCTTTGAATGCAGGGCTTAAACCATTAGTCGTTATTAATAAGATCGACCGTCCTGACGCCAGGCCCCATGAAGTAATAGATAAAGTACTGGATCTGTTTATTGATCTGGATGCGAATGAACAGCAATTAGATTTTCCTATTATATATGCGTCAGCCAAATGGGGAACGGCTAAGGATTCATTAGAGAGCAGCTCGGATAATATGGATCCATTGCTGGATGCCATTTTGTTTAACATACCTTCGCCATCCGGCGACCCGAACGAACCTTTTCAAATTGCTATATCATCGATTGATTATGACAATTATGTTGGAAGGATAGGTATTGGGAAAATCGCCCGGGGAGAGGTTCGAAAGGGTCAGGAACTGGTCTTATGCAACACGGAAGGTAAACAGGTCAAAGTTAAAATTAGCAATTTAAGTGTCTTTGAAGGTTTGAGCCGGGTAGAAACAGAATCTGCAGCTGCCGGTGAAATCATTGCTGTTTCCGGTATTGAAGACATCAATATCGGCGAGACCTTATGCTCTCCGGAACGAATTGAGCCTGTTTCCTTCATACAAATTGACCAGCCAACCATTTCCATGAACTTTATTGTCAATGACAGTCCCATGGCAGGCCGGGAAGGAACTTATGTCACCAGCAGGCATTTAAAAGATCGTCTGCAAAGGGAACTCCTCTCCAACGTTGCTATGAAGGTCGAAGAACTGACTCCCGACGCTTTTAAAGTATCTGGGCGGGGCGAATTACACCTTTCTATCTTAATTGAAACAATGCGGCGGGAAGGTTATGAGTTTGCGGTTACCCGTCCGGAAGTCATTCTGCATAATGTTGACGGTGTCATCCATGAACCCATGGAAAGATTGTTTATAGAAGTCCCTGAAGAGTATATGGGCACGGTAATCGAATACACCTCCAAACGTAAAGGCGAAATGAAAAGTATGGATAATTCTTCAGCCAGTACGGTTAAGATTGAGTTTTCCATACCTGCACGGGGCTTAATTGGATACCGGTCAGGATTCTTGACCCAGACCAGGGGTACTGGGATCATGAACCATATTTTTGATACTTATGAACCTTTTAAAGGTGAAATCAATAATCGGACCCGCGGTTCCCTGGTCGCTTCAGAAGCCGGGTTGGCTGTTGCGTACGGTCTATATAATTCACAGGAACGAGGAGTATTATTCATCGGTCCCGGCACTGAAGTATATGAAGGAATGATCGTGGGAGAGAATGCCCGCAGCGGCGATATAACTGTTAATGTATGCAAAAAAAAGCAGCTCACCAATACCAGGGCATCAGGTTCTGATGATGCACTTAGACTGGTTCCTCCTCTCCTCATGTCATTGGAAAACTTCCTTGAGTTTCTGGCTGATGATGAATTGCTGGAAGTGACACCTCAAAGTCTGCGTCTACGTAAAATGATCCTGGATAAAACCAGCCGGGAACGTGCAGCTCGCCACAAAAACATAGTCTCCTGATAATAATACTGGATACAAATTACATTTTTCGCCAAATAAAGCAGGAAATCAGAAAATTTTTACGAATTATGATTTTTTGTGATAAACTGCTTCTTTTTCGCATGGCAAATTTGATTATTTTGTCTCCAAAGCCAAGAGGTGCAGTCAATTTTATATCAGGGGGGTCGGTTTTTCTATGGAAGCTTTCAGTAATGCGGTATCAGTAGTGAACAGTTTTGTTTGGGGCCCATGGTTGCTGGTATTCCTTGTTGGAACCGGAATATTCCTTACAATTCGTTTAGGTTTCTTGCAGTTTTTTCAATTACCTTACGCTTTAAAGCTGGCTTTTTCACCAGCTCAGCAAGACCGTAAATCCAAGGGCGACATCTCTCATTTCCAGGCCCTTATGACTGCACTGGCTGCCACGATCGGTACTGGTAATATTGTAGGTGTGGCAACGGCTTTTATTTTGGGGGGTCCCGGGGCAGTTTTCTGGATGTGGATAACAGCTATATTTGGTATGGCTACCAAATACGGAGAAGCTGTACTTGCAGTAAAATATAGAGTGGTCGATGCCAAGGGAGAAATGGCTGGCGGCCCAATGTTTTATATTGAAAAAGGCTTAGGCTGGAAGTGGCTGGCAGTACTATTCGCATTTTTTGGTGCTGTTGCTGCTTTTGGTATTGGCAATCTGGTTCAGATCAATTCGGTGGCTGGCAACATGTCTTCTACCTTTAATGTTGATCCTGTAATTACCGGCATTGTTCTTACTATATTTACTGCCATAGTTATTTTGGGAGGCGTTAAGAGTATTGGCCGCTGGTCGAGTATCATTGTTCCCTTCATGGCGGTGTTCTACATTTTGGGTGGTCTCTACATCGTTTTTACGAATCTGAATCTGTTAGGTCCTGCTTTTGCATTGATATTTACTGATGCCTTTTCGGCGGAAGCCGGTTTAGGTGCTTTGATCGGTACCACCATTCGTTACGGCGTTGCCCGCGGCTTGTTTTCTAATGAAGCTGGTATGGGCTCAGCTCCAATTGCTGCTGCAGCAGCCAAGACAGATCATCCTTGCCGGCAGGGATTGGTTTCGATGACCGGTACTTTTCTGGATACCATCGTTGTGTGTTCAATTACCGGTCTTTCTTTAGTTATGGCTAGTCTGGGCGGTTTTATTGCTTCTGATCCCAACGCCGCTGCGCTTACCAGTCAATCCTTTCAGTTCTTTATACCGTATGGAAACATCCTCGTGACCATCGCTCTGCTCTTCTTTGCCTATTCTACTGTATTGGGCTGGTCTTATTATGGTGAAAAATGTTTTTACTATCTGGTTGGAGACAAAGGCTTGATTCCTTATCGAGTGATTTTCTGTTTAACAGTGTTTATCGGCGCCGTCACTGAACTGGATTTGGTCTGGTCAATTGCCGATACATTTAATGCGGCTATGTGTATACCAAACCTGCTGGCTTTGCTCTTGCTTTCAGGGGTAATTGTAGCTGAAACCAATGATTTTAAACAATTGCGCATGAAAGAAGTTTCGAAAGAAACGTCCAATCAGTCTGCATAGGTTCTACCGGATAATTTGACCCTTGTCACATTGATGATAAGGGTCTTTTTTCTTATTTTTGCCGGCAGGCAGAAGTGATCAGAACTCCGGTCCTCCAATTCGGAATCCCTTGCCAAAGGCTTCAATGGTTTCATTGATAATGATAAAAGCTTTGGGATCAACTGCAAATACGATCTCTTTTAGAGTTGGTAATTGTGTTTTAGCCACCGTCACTAAAACAATCTCTTTTTCCTCACCCGTATACGCACCTTTCGCAGCCAAATAGGTGCAGCCCCGATGCAGGTTATGGATGATAACCTGAGCAATATCATTATTCTGCGCCGATATTATCATGGCTGTTCGGGTCGTTTCCACCCCTGTTACCACTGTATCCATCACTTTGGAAACAATGTAGATAGACACTGCTGCATAAAGAGTTTTTTCAAAATTAAACACCAGCAAAGAACTGGACAAGACAAAAATATTAAACACCAAAAAAGTCTGCCCGATATTAAACCCCCAAAAACGGCGAATGATTACGGCTACGATATCAATCCCTCCGGTAGACCCTTTGCTGCGAAAAATAAGGCCCGAACCGACTCCCGACAAGGCCCCGCCGAAAACCGCTGACAAAAATATATCCTCAATGCCAAAATCAATATATTTTAAGAGGGCTAAAAAAATTGTTAATACAGCTGCTCCAAAAATACTATAGAAGATAAAGCGGCGGCTGACATATTTATAGCCGGCGATCAACAGGGGGATGTTGAGCAATGCATACCAAATCCAGACATCAATTTTGAAGATATACTCTAAAACGATAGCCAGCCCGGTCAACCCGCCAGTCAACAGGTTACCCGGAATCATAATCCCCTGGATGGAAACGGCCAGAAGAAATGCCCCTGCTGCGATTCCGACCAAGTCCAAAATTTTTATGGTTTCAGTAAATTTTTTTAAGCTTGGTGGTTTGATATTTATTTCCATACTTCGCCTCACTGACTCGGGATTAATTCGCTAGATTATTTTTCCCTATTCAGGCAATATAATTAATAAATAGATTTAGAAATATAATGTTTATCAAACGAAGAGGTATTTGCTGATGAATAATATAGAATTGATTGCCACCAGTGCTTTTGGGCTGGAATCAGTATTGGCTGTAGAGCTCAAAAAACTGGGTTATGCTGATTTGACTGTCGAAAATGGCAAAGTAACTTTTGCAGGAGATGGTAATGCTATTGCCCGCTGCAATATCTGGCTCCGCACTGCTGATCGTCTGTTTATAAAAGTTGGTCAGTTTCCGGCAACAACTTTTGAAGAGCTTTTTGAAAACACAAAAGCTTTGCCCTGGGGAGATTTGATACCTGAAGATGCTGAATTTCCGGTGGAGGGAAAATCAATAAAATCCAAATTATTCAGTGTTTCGGATTGCCAGGCGATTGTTAAAAAAGCGGTTGTAGAAAAGATGAAAATGAAATACAAGCGCAGCTGGTTCCCGGAAAAAGGTCCTCGTTTCAAGATCCAGATCGCTTTATTAAATGATATGGCGACCTTGTCCATCGATACCAGCGGTGCCGGGCTTCATAAAAGGGGATACCGGCAAAAAACCGGTGACGCACCTCTCAAGGAGACATTAGCTGCAGCCATGATATTACTTAGCCGCTGGAAACCAGATCGGGTTTTTATCGATCCCTTCTGCGGTTCCGGCACCATTCCCATCGAAGCAGCAATGATTGGGAGGAACATAGCCCCAGGACTCCATCGGGATTTTGCATCCCAACACTGGCCTGATCTGAATAAACACTTCTGGATAAATGCACGTCAGGAAGCAGCTGATTTAGCCGATCATGATCAACCCCTGGGCATTTTCGGTTTTGACATTGATCAGTCTGCTGTTGAACTGGCAAGGTATCATGCCGCCCAGGCTGGTTTTAAAAACTTGCTTTCTTTTCAGCGTCAAGATATTACCGAGTTAAAATCACGATATAAATATGGTTATTTGATTGCCAATCCTCCTTATGGAGAGAGATTGTCTGAGAAAAAATCGGTAATCGAGCTTTATAAAGCCATGCGGCAGGTATTCAATAATTTGGACACCTGGTCTTTTTATGTCCTGACTTCCCATCAGAATTTTGAAAACCTTTTAGGGCGCAAAGCTGATAAAAAGCGCAAATTATATAATGGACGCATATTAGTGAATTATTATCAATACTTTGGGCCTAAACCAACAGTCCTGGAAGGCCCCTTTACGAAAAAGAATCCTTAAAAGAAGGTGGTATGGTAAGCGAATGGCTATATAATCCCCTTGATAAGTACGCAAGGGTTTTATATTTTTTCGAAAATTGGTCATAATATAGGCATCCTTATTTGCATGATCATTTTACCAGGAAAAAATGTAACATATGCTAATCCTAAAAAGCATATAATAACAAGTCAGCATTATGGAGGTATTTATGATTTCCGTTATTTTAGCTGGTGGACGTGGAACTCGTTTGTGGCCCGAAAGCCGCAGGCAGTTTCCCAAGCAGCTTTGTAAATTTTTTGATGACAAGACGATGTTGGATCATACGATTGACCGGCTTCTTAATGCCGGCAGCAGCCATGTTATCATTATAACCAGTGATGATTTGACATCTTGTATTAAACAGATTGTAGACAATCGTCCGGATCATGATATTATAGAAATTCTCAGTGAACCGGAAGGAAAAAATACAGCTCCCGCGGTAGGTTTGGTTCTGGCCAAGTATGCCGAGCAGAAGCCGGAAGATGTGGTGGGCATCTTCCCGGCTGATCATCATGTCCTTGATAATAACGCTTTTCGTACTGCAGTCTCTCAGGCTGCCCAGGCAGCAAAGCGAGGATATCTTGCCACCATCGGTATCGCCCCGGATCGTCCGGAAACCGGTTTTGGCTATATAGAAAAAACCAAATGGGAAATTGGCGAGATGAATAATGTCTATCCGGTACATTCATTTTATGAAAAACCTGAATTGAAAACAGCTGAGGCTTATCTGAATTCAGGCCGGCACATGTGGAATGCCGGCATATACATAGGACAATTCAATACTTTTTTGGAAGAATTCGCGGCTTATCTGCCTGAAGTTTATCAATATATCACCAGTGGTTATACGTCCTATCTTGACGCATATTCAAAACTGCCTAACATAAGCCTTGATTATGGCATCGCTGAAAAATCCCGGCGCATGGCAGTAGTTCCGTCGGATTTTGGCTGGTCTGACCTGGGCAGCTGGGAGGCATTAGCCAAACTCCATCCAGCGGATTCCATGCAAAATATTGTCATTGGTGATGTAGTTGTTAAAGACAGCAAGCATTGCATTGTAAAACAGAATAATAAAACCGTGGTGCTCTGTGGTGTGGATAATTTACTAGTAGTAGAAACGGATCAGACCATATTTATTGCGGACCGTAATAAAGCTCAGGAAATAAAAGATATCGTGGAGTTTCTGACCAGGGAACAAAGAGACGATTTGTTATAAATAAAAAGGGGGTGATATCATCAGTAATATTTTTCGACAGTATGATATCAGAGGTTTGGTGGATATAGAAATAGATGACTCGGTGATGTCCGGAATTGCCAAGTCATTTGCAGCTTATGCCCGGAAAAAAGGTAAAACCAAGGTCCTGCTTGGCCATGACAACCGTTTATCTTCTCCGCGTTTTCGTAATGTGATTGCTAATGCTTTGGAGGAATCCGGATGTCAGGTAGTGGATCTGGGCCTGGTAATCACTCCCATGTTTTATTTTGCTGCACATCATCTGGATATTAAAGCTGGGATCATGATCACAGCAAGCCACAACCCGGCTGAATACAATGGCTGCAAACTTCTTTTGGGCGAATCGACTATTTATGGAGAAGAAATTCAGGAAATACGCCATATCATGGAACAAAAACTTTATCCGGAAAATATCCCCGGCGGAACCATAATAAAAGAAAACATCAGCGGCCCTTATGCGCAGATGATAAGAGGAAAAATTACACTGGGTCCTTATCCCCCCAAAGTCGTGATCGATTGCGGCAATGGTACTGCATCAGGTTTTGCCCCTGAAATAATTCGTTCTTTAGGCTGTGAAGTGATCGAGCTCTTTTGTGAATCAGATCCCTGTTTCCCCAATCATCATCCCGATCCGGTGAATCCTGATAATATGCTGCATTTGGTAGCAAAAGTACAGGAAACTTCTGCTGATTTGGGTATCGGCTTCGATGGAGATGGTGATCGCCTTGGCGTTGTTGACCGCCAGGGAAACATGATCTGGGGTGATTTATTGATGATCCTGTTCTGGCGTGAAATTCTGCCCAGATATCCGGGGACCGAATGCATTGTAGAAGTCAAGTGTTCCCAGAGTCTGGCAGATGAAATCAGAAAATTAGGCGGGAAACCGGTTTTCTATAAAACCGGTCATTCCCTTATTAAAGATAAAATGAAAAAGACAGGTGCCGTTTTCACTGGTGAGATGTCAGGACACATGTTTTTTGCTGATGATTATTATGGCTATGACGATGCCATTTATGCTGCTGCCCGCCTGCTGCAATTGCTTTCCCGCAGCAAACTTACCATTACTGAACATCTGGCAGATATAAACAAGTACTATTCCACTCCTGAAATAAGGGTAATCAGCAGTGATGAGTATAAATTCAGCATCGTTGCGGAAATACTTGAGCATTTTCATAATAAATATCCTGTTATCGATATTGATGGTGTACGGGTCCTTTTCCCTCATGGCTGGGGATTAGTCAGGGCATCCAACACGGGTCCGGAATTGATCGTCCGATGTGAAGGTGATTCACCTGAGGCCCTGGAGAGCATCAAAGATGAATTGTTTGCCGTATTACATGCTGCTGGCGTAAAATTGCCGTTTTAGTAAAGCATGTATAAATGCCCTGCTAATTGTACAACAATAATATTTAGAGAACTTTTGATATTTAAAGGAGTGACTAAAAGAATTGACCATTATCAACCTGGGTACATACCCGCCCAAACAATGCGGCATAGCTACTTTTTCCCAGGATCTGCGCAACGGTCTGGAATTGTGCGGTCAAAGGGTTGAAGTTATAAGTATATCAGACAGCAGTATCCCTTACCAATATGGCTCTGAGGTGAAATTTACTATCCGGCAGGAGGAAAAATCGGATTACTATCATGCTGCTCAGTATATTAACAAGCAATCGCAGGCCAATATGGTTATTATTCAGCATGAATATGGTATTTTTGGCGGTCCTGACGGCGAATATATCTTAGGATTGGCAAAAAAGCTGAACAAGCCTTATATAGTTATTACCCACACTGTTTTGCCTTCCCCAAAAAGGCATCCACAGTCGATCCTGCATCGTCTCTGCTCAAACGCGGCCGCAGTGGTATGCATGACGAAGCGTTCGGCGCGTTTGTTAAGCGATATGTATAGCATTCCATCAAGTCTTATCCATGTGATCAGCCATGGTGTTCCTGAATTCACACGAAATGAACCAGCTGAACTCAAAGAAAAATATGGTCTGCAGGGAAAGACGATCATCAGCACATTTGGCTTGCTTGGTCCGGGTAAAGGGCTGGAAATGGGAATCAAAGCATTGGTTCCGTTGGTAAAAACTTATCCTGATATTCTCTATTTGATTCTTGGTCAGACGCATCCGGTGCTGAAAGCCCGTGAAGGTGAATCATATCGCCAAATGCTGCAGAATCTGGTTAATGAATTGGGGTTGCAATCCCATGTTCGTTTTGTAAATAAATTTCTTGATGACGATGAGCTGAATGATTATTTAAACCTCACTGACATCTATCTCAGTCCGTATCCCAATAGAGATCAGGCTGTCAGCGGCACCCTGGCTTTTGCAGCAGGCGCCGGCAAAGCCATTGTTTCCACCGCTTATGCCTATGCATTGGAAATACTAGGCAATGGCCGAGGGCTTTTAGCCCTGGAAAATAATCCGGAGCAAATTGCAAAACTTCTGGGAAAAATCATCGCCAATCCCTCCTTAAAAAAGAGTCTGGAGGAAAATGCCTATCAGCTGGGACGGACCTGGAGCTGGCCCAATATTGGCCGGCAGTATTGCAGCTTATTCTCCGCATTGGAACAAGCAGAACAGGAGGAATCTCCCCTTCATTATGCAAGACTTTAGACATTTAAGGCAAATGACTGATCTGAACGGGATGCTGCAGTTTTCCCGGTTACGCACTCCTGATAAACAGAGCGGCTATACCCTGGATGATAATGCGCGGGCTCTAATAGTCGCTTTATTAAATGATTTTCCTGATAACGAGGTATTAAACTATACCCGCTTCCTGTTTCAGGCACAGCAGAAGGACGGCAGCTGGTCCAATTTTTATGGTAATGAAAAATATTTATCATCCTTTGATTCTGAGGACAGTGTTGGCCGCGCAATAATCGCTTGTGCATTGGGACTTGAAAGTGATTTTATTCCTGTGCGTGAGCTGTGTTTGCAAATGCTGAAGAATAATGCAGCCAGGACCCTGCAATTTACTGCCCCCCGCTCTATTGCTTATGCACTGGTGGGCTTATGCAGAATCAACGACCGGGGCAGAAACAACTGGCAGAATATGATTATCGAGCGGCTTTGCAGTAATCTGCAAGCATTATATGACACCTGGCATAGTCCTGACTGGTATTGGTTTGAAAATCATCTTACTTACTGCAATGGTATTTTGCCTCAGGCTATGCTGGCCGTTTATAATTATAATGGCAATAAAAAAGCTTTGAAAATAGGCCGTGATTCCCTTGATTTTTTAAGCAGCATTTTATTTCGGCAGGGCTATTTGAATATTGTTGGCAATAAAGGCTGGTATCAAAGAGGGGGCAGCATTCCTTTGTTTGATCAACAACCGGTAGATGCAGCTTCGGTGGTTTTTGCCCTTAATGAAGGTTATCAGGCCATCGGCAGACAGGAATATCTGGATATGGCGCAAAAAGGCTATCTTTGGTATCAGGGGGAAAATATCAATTCCATGTCTATGTATGACCCTGTTACCGGTGGTTGCTTCGATGCCCTGACCGAGGAAGGCGTGAATCTAAATCAAGGTGCAGAAGCCGTGTTGTCACTTTTACTTGCCGAGTCCGTCATTCGTGAAAACCAGCAAATCAAAACAGAAAAAACTTCTTAGTTTTCTCATAACTATAATCACTGAGATTCATGTCAAATTCTATCGGCGGAAAGATTCCGGGATCAAGTCTTTAAGCCTTGCTGTAGCCAGGCCAATGCTGGTGTCGGCAGCACCATAGTAAACCAGTATTTCATCTTCGTCATCCAATATTTCCTTATCAGTATCAGCGACTGCGCCGCAGGTAAAGACTACATTTGGCACCCAGGCTCCACTGGCACCAACCTCATAATCTTCTTCCGGTTCCAACACCGGATTGGGGGAGCGATAGATGATTTTTTGGGGATTATTTAAATCAACTAACAATACACCCAAACGGTAAACATAGTTGTAATCCACCCCATGATAGATCAACAGCCAGCCATACCTGGTCTTTAAAGGCTGTGCACCCGCTCCTATTTTCAAAGAATCCCACATTCGCCCTGGCCGGGGTCCCACGATGATCGCGTGATTCTCGGTCAGCGGAAATTTGATTTCCTTCATATAAGTAATCCATATACTGGGTTCAATACGATGGTAGATAACATACTTGCCGTCTATCTTTTCCGGGAAAATAATTGCATCTTTATCCCAGATGTTTTTAAAAGCAAGGCCTTCTCTTCGCCAATTGGTATAGTTGCCGTTTCTCAAGTCAGCGACGCTGATGGAGGCTGCTGCAATTTGGGCTATGTTCCCGTCATAAGCCGTATAAAGCATAACCACTCTTTCTCCGATCATAACCAAACGTGGATCTTCGCAGCCCATTTTTTCTTCCGGAATCTGGGGAGAGAAAATGGGCTCCGGAAGACGTTTAATAACCTTATATCCATCCGTGATCGCCAGTCCGATACAGGAAATATCATCTTCCCCCACCGCCCGGTAGAATAAATATACTTTTTCTTCTATACGAAGGGCACCGGGATTTAAGACATATTTCGATTCCCATTTGCTCCCTGCTATCGGTTCCAGGAGCGGATTATTCTTATAGCGGCGTAAATGACAGCTGGGTTCACTGGTGGTTTCCTGGACAACCACTGTTACATCTTTTGGACTGGTGGGCAGCAGTGTGTCCAATAAATTATGATTGGTTTTTCCGGTCTGGATCAGACGAAAAACGATTTGTAAGATCTCTTGCCGATCATATCCCAGCTCTTCGTAAAGCATCTCCAGAAAATCATGATTGAACCAGCGGCTTTCTACTGTTGTGGTCAGCGGGGTAGGAATATTCGTCCCTCCCTTGAAACTATAGCTGGCCCAACTCCAGGCTGTACAAGTAAGAAACACTTCATTTTCCAGCATCTGTCCCAAACCATAACCATCAGCCATTAATTGCAGAAGTCTGGCCAGATCATGACGCCCTGCTTCCTCCTGCATGCCTGCAATCTCATATATTTTTTCCACCAACAGGCGATGATGATAGTTTTCAAAAATATTGTGAGCAGAAAATAAATCCCCCTTGCGACCGCCGGAGAATGAATTTTTAACCTTCTGCCCCAGATTCTTTCGTTCCATCGCATTATAGGTAAATAGCTGGGAATAGTGTTCCGCCACAGCCAGGCGGCGGATCAAATTGGTGAAATATCTTAATTTGGGATAATCACCCCCCTGCCCTTCTTGCATAGGCTTGATCATGATACGGCCAGTTAAGAGATTTAAACTTGTAATTTTCACTGCTGGCAAAGAGGTGGGAAAACGTTTATCAGTAAGAAGCAACGCTTTGATATCTACCCATGTAAAGCTTTCCGGTTTCAGGTTCTCCATAAGCCAGTTCAAATCGCGGTCATTGTAGCTCATGCTTTCTACCAGACCAGCAATGCTCACGGCATCGTAAGTATCCATGGCCTCCACCAATTGGGCTGGTTTATAAAATCCCAGCGGTATCATCAGATTGACGGGTGGGAAACGGATCAGCATTTCACGCAATAAATCGGCATGTACAGTAAACATTTTATGATGTCCGAAAATTTCCATTAAGTGATCCACGAATTGCTGCAGCCCGTTTTCCGATTTTAATTCTCCCGGCAGCAGTTTATCCAAACCTCTTTCCAAATCCGCCATAAAGGACTTTACAGCAGCAATGATCGTTTCCGCATCAGCATCAGCAGGAAGACCTAAACCTTCACTGATAAATTGGTTGAATTTGGTCTCATATCTTTTTCGCAGTGCTTTGAAAATATTGTCGGTATTGACCAGTCGTCCATCTTTTCCTACTATTTTTTTGGGAATGACGATTGGTTTACCCGGTACATATTCCATATATCCCAGTGGTAAAATGGCAGGTCTTATCTTCTCACTTTCTGTGATCCATTGCCGGATAAAATTTGGCTTCAACTGCCAAAAACAACTGGTCAGGCGCTGTTTGACCGATTCCATTTTCCTGACCATGAAAGCATCTCTTTCCTCCTGTGTATCACAAGTGATACTGGCATTGAACCGTTGCATTTCCAGGACATAACTGGCGATTCTCCCGTTATAGAGTGCGGTCAAGACATGAAGATATTCTTTACTGCCGGTTTTTTCTGATTGGAATGTATATTGTAACAGGAGATAAAAAAAGGCATTCACCCATATTTCATCTTCCATGTTGAAATCATCCTCCGGTACCATCGTAAGCTTTTCCAGTTCCACAATCCCGTTAAAAACTTTTAAAAGCGGGGCATATTCCTTAATTCCCCCCGTATACTTATCACGCAGCTGCTTAACCGAATAGCTTATGAGATCCGGTCTTTTAATTTCGCTGCGGGCTAAGATGTCAGCTACTTTAATAACGGGCCTTTCCTGCAGCCACACCGCAACATCCTTTTTTAAAGCTTCAAAAATGATCATCGAGTTGTCGGCGAAAACTCGATTACGAACTTCCAGGCTATGGGGGATGACCCTGCCTCCCATATTGACCTCGCAGATATTCTTATTCCACAGGATTGCCCGGGTAAGCAGCCAGAAGTCGATGCCCGCCCCCTGGATCTCTTCTCCCCAAAACCGGGCTTCGTGTGCCAGTTCTTCGGCAAAATCATGTGAAATTGCATATATCCCGCCCAAAGGGTCTCCCAGCCTGAATCCGTAAAAAGCTTCCAAAACAGGTGCAGCCAGCATATGAGCAATACTATCAATCCCGATATGACGTCTCAGACTCCCCAGGACCAGGTCATAAGGCCCCTGAATTGGGGTAAAAAGGCTGTCCAGCCAGCTGTCTTCTATACCCGGTCCTATTTCATTTGCCATCTTGGCACTGAACAAGAGCAAATCAGCATCCAATCGCTTGCTGATTTCAATGATGGCTCGCACACTGGTACCCCGTCCGCTTATTTCCTCAGGCAATAAAAACTGCAAATGTGGATGCTGCAAGTTCATGCTGTTCAACATCTCAAGGGTTTTACCGGCCGAATGATCTCCCACACATATGATCAACTGCCGTTTCCCCATCCAGGTCTTTAACACCCGATCAACAGAGCAAAGGAGCTCAACCAAATGTTCCTCTTCATCAATGAAAGGGATGCCGATGATTAAGTCATAATTGCTGTAATTGGCTAATTGCGGCATAATGTCAAGGATGGATCGATCAAAAATTTCTTCCCGGTTTATTTGTATCAATTTAGCTCCTCCAAACAATAAAGCGTCTCTCCATAATTATGCTCAATTCTTCTTCATTATATTTAACAGGGCTTTTAAAAAACCGGTGAAAAAAAGAGAGATTTATTAAACCAATCTCTCCTTAAATATACTTATAGATTATGTTGTCAGGCTAATAAAGTTTCCAATTCATCGACCAAACGGCTGAAATATTTCAAGGCTGATTCCACCGGCTCAGGTGTATTTAAGTCTATTCCGGCTTTTCTGAGAATATTCAACGGGTAATCAGAACTTCCCGCTCGTAAAAAAGCCATATATCGATCCAAAGCTGCCGGCCCATCCTCTAAGATCTGCTCTTTTAATGCAGTGGCAGCAGCAAAACCGGTAGCATATTTGTAAACATAAAAAGCAGAATAGAAATGAGGAATCCGTGCCCATTCTATATCGATTTCGGCATCCAGAACCACCTCATTTCCGAAGTAAAGTTGGTTCAGTTCACGATATATCTTGCTTAGCAGTTCCGGTGTAAGAGCTTCCCCTCGTTCGACGGTTTCATGAATGATTTTCTCAAATTCCGCGAACATCGTCTGGCGATACATGGTGCCCTTAAATTGTTCGAGATAATGGTTGATCAGATATACTCTATCTTCCGGCTTTTCACTCTCCGCTAATAAATGATCGATCAAAAGCGATTCATTCACCGTAGAAGCCACTTCAGCCAAAAAAATGCTGTATTGGCTGTAAATAAAAGGCTGGGTCTGATTGGAATAATAACTATGCATAGCATGGCCTAATTCATGAGCCAGGGTAAAAACATCATCCAGTTTGTTATCATAATTCATGAGAATAAAGGGATGGGTATCAAAACTCCCCCAGGAATATGCCCCGCTGGTTTTGCCTTCTTTTTCATAAACATCGATCCACCCGCCATTGAACCCTTCCCTGATTATATCCCCGTATTCTTTGCCCAGAGGTTCCAATCCCTTTAAAACCATTTCCCTGGCAGTATCATATTCGATCTCTTTAGGCCTTTCTTTGACCAACGGAGTATAGATATCATACATATGGAGCTCATCCAGTCCCAGTACCTTTTTACGCAAACGTAAGTATTTATACATTGGTTCCAGATTATTGTGTACTGCCGTGATCAGATTGTCATAAACATCCGGGGAAATATTGTCGCTGTCCAGCGCCCCGATTAACGCGGAAGGATATTTTCGCACCCGGGCATAGAATATATCTCTTTTTACACTGGCGTTGATCGTAGCTCCCAGGGTATTTATTAATTTCCCATATGAACTGTAAAGACTTTGAAAAGCAGCCTTCCTGACTTCACGGTTCGGGCTTTCCATGAAACGGCCGAATTTCCCTTTGGTCATCTCTGTTTCCTGGCCGTTTTCATCCTTGATCGGCGGGAATTTTATATCAGCATTATTGAGCATGCCAAAAATATTTTTCGAAGCCATGGAAAGCTCTGCCGTTTCTGCCAGCAGTTTTTCTTCCGCCTGAGACAGGACATGCTGCTTTTGCCGGTTCAATTCTTCCAGATAATGAGTATAAAGTTTTAGCTCCTCTGTCTCTTCCAGAAACTTTTTGATTTTTTCGTTCGGAATACTTAATATTTCGGGAACAATAAAGGCTGCCGCACTGCTGGCCTGTACGCCAAGGCTTTCTGCCCGGTCAAACAGAGACTGGTAATAGGCATTGGTATTATCCTCGTCCTGGCGCATTTTGGCGTAAACATAAACATTGTCTGCCATGCGTTCCATTTTCTCGGTCAGGGCAAGAACTTCATAAAGCATGGAACCTGTTTCGCTTAATCTACCTTGATACGTCCCTAATTGGACACTGATTTGCTGGATCTGTCTATAATCTTCTTCCCACTTTTGCTCATCGTCATATATATCTTCCAATTGCCAGTGATAACGTTTATCTTTTTCACTCCATTGTTTTTTTGTATTTTCCACTTTGCCTTATCCTCCTTATGCAAACTAAACTCATTATACCTTGTAATCAGTCAAATACCTTACTATCTTTACCAATAATCTGTAAAATATAAAGCAAAAGCGACGGCACTTCAATGCCATCGCTTTTTTCTCATACAATATTCTTATAAATAAACGATTCCTTTTTTTTCATCGGCTTTCTTTTTCAGCAAGTGAAATACCATACCAACTGCCAGCAGACATGCACCAATTATGTCAGTAGTAAAACCTGGATCAATCAATAGCAGACCGCCGACCAAAAAGCATAGCCGGTCGATCCACCCGGTTTTTGTAGAGAAAAACCCAAATACTGCTGCTGATACTGCAGTCATACCGGTAACGGAAGTCACAAGCAGTATTAATATCTTAGGCAAAGTAACATTTATTAACAATAATGCCGGTGAAAACACAAATATATATGGAATAATAAAAGCTCCAATTGCCAGCATGGATGCTCTTATTCCTGTCATAAATGGATTACCGCGGGCAATACCTGAGCCGGCGAAAGCAGCCAAAGCTACCGGCGGGGTAATGTCAGCAATAATACCAAAATAGAAAGTAAACAGATGGGCCGCTAAAACCGGCACTCCTAATTGAATGATTGCTGGGGCAGCAATAGTAGCGGTAATAATATAATTAGCCGTTGTCGGTACTCCCATGCCCAAAATTATGGAAGTGATCATGGTGAAAAATAGTGTGGGCAATAAGTAACCACCAGCCAGATCAATCAGAACCGAGCCCAGCTTTAGACCTAATCCAGTTTTGGTAACCACACCGATAATAATTCCGGCACAAGCACAGGCGATGATTACGCCCAAAGCAGCTCTGGCTCCGTCAGCCAGACCTTTGATGATATCTTTAACTGACATACGTGTGGAAGCTCTGAACATGGAAGCCACAATGGTCAGGGCAATAGCCCATAAAGCAGCCCGCATTGGTGTATAACCTGTAACCAGCAAATAAACAATGGCTATTAAAGGTAAAGCTAAATGGCCCCTATCAAGTAAAATTTTCCCGACCCGGGGCAGCATCTCCCGTGGAATACCTTTTAAACCGTTTTTTTTAGCCTCCAGATGGACTCCGATCATAATCCCTGTAAAATATAGAAGTGCAGGAATCGCTGCTGCTTTAGCAATGTCAATATAAGGTACGCCCACCATTTCAGCCATCAAAAATGCTGCCGCCCCCATAATCGGCGGCATCAATTGCCCGCCGGTCGAAGCTGCAGCTTCGACTGCTCCGGCGAATTCCGGTTTATAACCCAATTTTTTCATCATGGGTATGGTAAAGCTTCCGGTTCCCACTACATTAGCAACTGAACTGCCAGACACCGTTCCCATCAGAGCGCTGGATAATACAGCTACTTTTGCCGGGCCTCCCCGTGCCCATCCGGCGATTGCATTGGCGAGATCGATAAAAAACTGCCCCAACCCGGATTTTTCCAAATAGGCGCCAAATAATATGAACAGAAAAATAAAGGTAGCGGAGACACCCAGCGGGATGCCGAAGATTCCTTCAGTGGTAAAATAAAGATGCTGTACCAACATTTCAGGACTAACACCCCGGTGGGCAAAAGTACCAGGGATATCAGGCCCCGCAAAAGCATAGAGCAAAAACAGGACGGCGATGGTTACGATCGGCCAGCCAACCACCCGGCGGGCAGCTTCCAAAACCATCAGTACGCCTATCGCTCCAATGATCATGTCATTTGTAGTCATCAATCCCGCCCGTAAGACCAGTTCAGGATAAAAAACAACTATATAAAGAGGCATTAAAGCTGCAATGACTGCCAAAATGACATCGATCCAGTGTAAATGCTCACGTGACCAGTTTTTTCGGCTGGGAAATAATAAAAAGACTAAGGCCATAGCGAAAGAAAGATGTACCGCTCTTTGCAAATGAGCATCCAGGGAACCAAAAATTGCCGTATAGAGCTGAAATAAGGAAAAACTTATCGCGATTAGGCCCACGATCCAACGTACCGGCCCTTCGAAAATACGAAAGTCAGATTCCCGGTCATATTGGGCCAGGAACTTTTGCATATCGATTTCTTCTTTTATGTCCCCGGCGGCTGCTTCATTATTTATTGCTTCGTTATTAAGTTCCTTTTGCTCCAAGGCTAACTTCCTTTCCGAAATTGATATTGAATCAATTGAATCAGTGTACATTTTTCTATTTTCACGACTGCGATTTGACCGTCTGCGAAATAATTGCTGAAAAGAAATTTTTTGCCTTCGGCTAATAAAGTATGCCTGGTAAAGGCAAGGGGTACATAACTGATCTTTTCAAAAGACCTATCCATTCCAGAGAGGCGGTAAACGCCCTGATCATTCACGAGTTGACCCTCCTCCGGTAAAAAAGGAGTACCAACTCCTAAAGATCTAAATTCAGTCTCGATAAGCACTATTTTATTATCCGGTGCAGGAACAAAATGTTCCTGCACCGGTGTCTTGTTAACTGAATGTAAATACTCAACCGTAAATTCTTTTTCCTTAAACAGCGGTACCAACAATCCGATTGTTCCATCCTGCTTGCTCAAGACTAATGTTGGAACACTTATTAATAATAACAGAACTATTATTAAGATGACTACCCCGGTTATTATATACCACTGTCTGGAAATCATGATTTTGATTCCTTACAAATTATTCATTGAAATATTTCTCTGCTCCGGGGTGCATAGGTACAGACATACCTTCTGCAGCTGTTTCCGGTAAAATAAGTGCTCCAACTGAATGAGCCGCCTTTAATTTATCGAGATTACTGTAAATCGCCTTGGTAATATCATAAGCCAGTTGTTCGTCCATTTCATCAGTCACTACCAGCATCGCTTTTACAGCCAGGGTATTGACATCTTCTGTCTGCTTCTGATAGGTTCCGGCCGGAATCACGATCTTGGTATAGAACGGATAATCGGCAATCAGTTTGTCAGCAGTTGCATCAGAAACAGGTATTAATAAAACATCATGTTGTGCAGATAAGTCCTGGATCGCTGCAGTGGGAAATCCTGCCGTAATAAATCCGGCATCAATATTGCCGTCTTTCAATCCATTGGCAGCTTCTGCAAAAGACAGATACTGTTCATCAATATCGTCATAGGTAATTCCTTCCGCAGCCATGATCTGGCGGGCGTTAGCTTCAACACCACTTCCGGCTGCACCTACAGCTACTTTTTTGCCTTTCAGGTCAGCCACTGATTTTATATTGTTATTAGCCAAAGTGATCAGCTGTACTGTTTCAGGATAAATCGTAGCCAATGCCTTTAACCCTTCAACTTTCTGGTCTTTGAACATTTCTTCGCCTTTATCAGCGTAATAAGTAATATCGTTCTGAACAAAAGCTATCTGTACATTACCTTCCTTGAGGAGATTTATATTGGCAACAGAAGCACCTGTCGACTCTGCTGTCGCATTAACTCCCTCAACGTTTTTGTTCAGTATTTCAGCAATCGCTCCACCCAGGGGGTAATAGGTTCCAGCTGTACCACCTGTGGCAATATTGATAAAGGTTGTGTCAACTTTGGGTTGTGCCTTGTCGGCATCCTGGTCCTCCGCCTTGCTGCCGCATCCTGCCAATGCCAAAGCCAGCAATGCAACAATAAGTAATAAAGCCAATCCATGTTTACGATATTTGATCATTTAGTAACCTCCTATGTAAAATTTATTGATTTTACCTGTTTAAACTCGTCCCCCCTCTTTTTCATTATTTCATATGACTATTCTAATATATATTGTACAAAGCAAAGCAAATTTCCTGCCATTTGGCGGTAAAATTCACTGGAAGACCTTGCCTGCCCCTAACAAATGAAAAAACCAGCGAGAAATATCAGCAGCGTTTATAAAACCTTGGAATCAGTTTATTTATACCGTGGATAATTATATAATATTATAATAAAAAAGGAGGTTTTTAAGTTGGGCAATTCGTTTTTTAACAAAGTATTAGTCGCAGTTGATGACTCTGAACAATCTGCCCGGGCTGTTGATATGGCGTTAAATTTGGCCAAATCTTCAGTAATAGGCTCGATCGTATTGTTCAATGTCTACGACAGCAGCAGTGTTGATGTTACAAAATTGCACAACGCTGAGAAACTTGACAAGTTAAGAGAAGCTTCACTGGCCTTGTTACAAAAATATGAGAACTTATTTCAGGCTGAAGGGGTCAACTGTCAAGTGAAAAAAGCCGGAGGAGAACCTGCTCAATTGATTTTAGACGTAATTGAAAATAGCGCCGACTTTGATTTGGTTATAATGGGCAGCCGCAGACTCAATAAATTTCAGGAATTTACTCTCGGCAGTGTCTCAGACAAAGTGACTCGTTTATCTAAAGTCCCGGTTTTGATAATTAAATAAATTAAAAAGAAGGCCGGTTTTTTGCCGGTCTTCTTTTTTCTTCTGCCTGCCGGGCAAAAGACTAATTATCGTGATTTTCTTTTTTATCATGAAAGGGAGTTGAATTAATATACTTAAATTAAGTCATATTGGACTGGTTGTAAAAGATACAGCCGTTTCCGCAAAGTTTTATTGCGACTGTTTAAACTTCGTGACCGGGAAACAATATAGCGGGAAGAATTTAAACATATTATTATTGCATAACGACACCACAGTTATCGAACTGCTGGAAAAGCAAAATGATGCTCTTGCACAACGCAGTTCAGGGGTTTGGGATCATATCTGCTTTCAGGTGGATGATATCGAAGCAATGTATCATAAGTTAAAAGCTCAGCAAGTGGAATTGATAGATCAGGAACCCCGCACGTCACTTTTGGGTAAGCGTGTCCTTTTTTTCGCCGGTCCGGATGGAGAACGCATTGAACTAATAGAAAAATAAAAGGAGAAGCGGTATGAAGATCCTGATCGCTCCCGATTCATTTAAAAGTGCCCTTACAGCCAAAGAAGCTGCTGAAGCAATTGCTAAAGGGATAAAAAGTGTTCTGCCGGAAGCGCAAATCATTATGATCCCCTTAGCCGATGGCGGTGAAGGGACAGTAGATGCTTTGGTATCCGCCACCGGCGGCACCCTTCTCCCGGTTACGGTAAAAGACCCGCTTTTAAGAAATATTACTGCCTGTTACGGTATTTTGGGAGACAAAAATACCGCGGTGATCGAAATGGCATCTGCATCCGGATTGGCTTTGCTTGACCAAGCGAAGCTTGATCCTCTGAGAGCTTCATCATATGGCACCGGTCAGCTTATAAAAGCCGCTTTGGATAAGGGCTGTAAAAAAATCATCATTGGTCTGGGAGGAAGTGCCACCAATGACGGTGGACTGGGCATGCTAAGCGCACTTGGAGTTAAGTTCTATAATGATACCGGACAGGATAGCAGTATCGGCGGTCAGGGTTTGTTGGATCTGGCTGCAATAGATTTGTCAAATCTGGATAAAAGAATCGCTGCTACCGAATTTATAGCTGCCTGCGATGTAAAAAACCCCCTGACCGGCCCGGAAGGTGCCACTTATATATTTGGTCCCCAAAAAGGCGTTACTGAGTCCATGCTTAAACGATTGGATGGCAGTATGGCAAGATACGGAAAAATGATCGAAGCACTGACCGGCATGGATGTTGACAAAATACCGGGAGCTGGAGCAGCAGGTGGTTTAGGCGCAGCCGTCAGCGCTTTCCTGAGAGCAGATATGCAAAGCGGTATTGAACTGGTGATGCAGCTCGTTGACCTGGAGGAAAATATCGCTGAAGTCGATCTGGTGTTTACCGGCGAAGGACGTATCGATGCCCAGACTTCATATGGCAAGACACTTTGGGGGTTGGCAGGCCTGGCTAAAAAGTATGGAACCCCTGTGATCGCTTTAACGGGCAGCATCGGTACTGGCATTGAAGTTCTTTTCAATAATGGCTTTACCGGTATTTTTGCTATCGCTGACCGGCCTTTGAACCTGGAGCAATCGATTAAGGAAAGTGCATCCTTATTGGAATCAGCGGCTCAGCGCATCACTCTTCTGGTACATCATTTATTTGAAAATTTTAAGCGGCAATAGCAAATAATATATACTTAACATATTGTTATGTGAAAGGAGATCTATGCAAATGACTAAAGACATCCGTTATAACGAATTCATGCAGGAAACCTTGCGCCAACTGCCTCGGGGCGCTTTCTTATCGGTAAAAGCAGGCGATAAGACCAATACCATGACAATAGGCTGGAGTCTAATCGGCACTTTATGGAATATACCGGTGATCATGGTGGCAGTCCGCCCTTCCCGTTATACTTTCAAATTAATGGAACAGGCTGATAATTTTACGGTCAGTTTTCCCCATTCCAAAGATTTGAAAGATCCACTGGCCAAGGCCGGCAAACTTTCGGGCAAAGATGTAGATAAATTTAAAGAATGTCAAATTACAGCACAACCCGGCAGGATAATTGAGAGTCCTGCTATTGCTGAATGCAATCTGGTATATGAATGTAAGCTGCTTTACAAGCATCCTCTGAATCCTGATATGCTCCCTGCCGAAATCAAATCCTCCTGCTATAAGGAAGGCGATTACCATACCCTGTACTTCGCTAAAATTGTTGCCTCCTATTTGAACGAATAACAGCAAAAGCTGGATCATTCTTTGCCGCAAATGGCAAAGCTGCCCAGCTTTTTTCCCCAAAATCCCATCGTTGATACTGATGATTATTACATTTTTATTATGGTACCGTTACCGGCACAGTTTCTTCAATCAAATCACTTGGCAGTTCATTGGGATCAGTAATAACAATTCCAGGCCCCTCTTCAACATTATCTATTGAGCCTTCCTGATTTTCCGTGTCTGTTGATTCATCGTTCTGCAGGTCAGCGTTTTCGCCATCCCCTTCGCCAGTCCCTTCTTCTTCCGCAACCGGTTCTTCTTCGCCTTCCGGCTCACTGACCACATCAGTTTTGACCCGGGTATAACCCTGGGGCGGATCTTGTGCCACATCAAATGTTTGCCCGGCCAGCAAATCCTTTACAATACCACGGGCAATATCTTCATCTGCAACCCAGTAACTGGCACCTGTATTGGGATCTGTATACGGGTACCCAGGTAAGGTTTGGGTAATAATTTTTCCCTGTTCAAAATCTTTGGCTGCATCCGCCAGGTAAAGCATATCTTTCATTGGTATATTTGTATGTACATTTTTTAAAATTTCCGGCACCAACTGCGGTAGTTTGAGTACTGCTTTGGTGGAAAACATTTCATCTGCCAGTGCCTTGATAAATTGCTGCTGACGACCGGTCCTTCCAATATCAGCCGTTGGGCCTCCGCGGTACCTGACAAAACGCAGCGCATCCTGCCCGTTTAATATCTGCGGCCCTTTGGCCAGGTGAATGGCAAGGTCAGGGTTCGGGTCATAATGGTTCATCTCATAAGGAACATCAATATGTACGCCCCCCAGGATATCTATGATTTTAGCGAAACCTCCAAAATTAGTAGTTATATAATAGTCGACCTTTAAATCCAGCAGATCACTGACTGCCTGGGTCGCTGCTTCCGGTCCTTCCAAGAAATTGATACTGTTTATTTTATCATAATGGTTCTTACTGTTTTTTACCCTGGTATCCCGGGGGATCCATACCATGGCAATGTCTTTGCTCTTTTTGTCAATACTGACTAAAATCATGGTATCACTGCGAGAGTTCTCTTCTGCCTTCTGCGCATCAATTCCCATGACCAGAATGTTATAGGATTTCCCCAGGCCGAAACTTAATGTATCACTTACGCTTCCCGTTTTTATGATCCCGCCGGCCAGAAGCCCCAGGCCAAATGTAATCATAAACACGATCACAACTTTAACCGCTGTAAATCTTTTGGTTTTTACTCTCCCCATTTAATTATCCTTCTCTCCTGCATTTAACTGTTCATTTATTTTCTCCATCAGTTCATCCAACCCTGTGCCGCTTAAGGCTGATACATAAATATTGTTATTTTGATTTAAGTCACCTTCCAATAGATCGATTTTATTGAACACTTTCAATGTTCTGGTTTTATCCGCCCCCAAATCCTTTAATACCTGATCTACAGCCTCGATCTTATCCAGGTAATTTGGGTCAGAAATATCTACCACATGCAAAATAAGATCGGCTTCCAATGTTTCTTCAAAGGTTGATTTGAAGGCAGCCGCCAGGTTGGGCGGCAGGTTTTGAATAAAACCGACCGTGTCAGTAATCAGGATTTTTCGTCCGTCATTCCAGCGTATCCGGCGGGTGGTGGTATCAAGAGTCTGAAAGAGCCTGCTGTCTGCTTCCACTTGCTCCTTTCCGCTGGCATGGCCTCGGTTGCACAAGGCATTAAAAATGCTTGATTTTCCGGCATTGGTATAACCAACTAACGAAACTGTCCTGATGCCTGAGCGTTCTCTTTGTTTGCGGTGTAAACTCCGGGTTTTGCGAATTTTTTCTATCTGCCTTTTAATATCGTCTATGCGGCCGCGGATATACCTGCGGTCCAATTCCAATTTTTGTTCACCGGCACCGCGGGTCCCGATCCCGGCGCCAAGCCGGCTCATTTCCTTTCCCTTCCCTGTCAGCCGCGGCAGCCGGTATTCCAGGCTGGCCAGTTCGACCTGCAGTTTACCTTCATGAGAGCGGGCCCGTTGGCTGAATATATCCAGGATCAGGCCGGTACGATCTACTATTTTCACTTCCAGGATATTTTCCAGGTTCCGCATCTGTACCGGAGACAGCTCCCGGTCAAATATGACCAGATCAGGTTCGCACTCGGCAACCACATGTTTGAGTTCCTCAAGCTTACCTTTTCCCAGATAGGTTGCTCCCTGGATCCGATCCCGGGCCTGGATCATGACCGTGGTCACAACAGCACCAGCAGCCTCTGCCAGTGCCTCCAGCTCTGCCTGATAACTTTGGAACTCACTTTCCCGATCTTTTTTTAGTTTGACCAGAACCAATACGGCACGTTCCACCTTATTTTCACCAATTACCTCGTCATTTTTTTCTATTCTTTGCTATCATATACGAATATATCACTAAATTCTGTCCCGATCATCAAATCAACATACTTTAAAAATTTCTTTAGGTCACATGCCTTTAATAATGCCATTCCCCGGGTTGGATGAGAGCCGATGACAATTAATAATCACACGTGTTTACATGAAAGATTTTAATGCTTTGCTGCGCATTATACAATGACGGAATGAAACGTATGCTTGCTCCATTCGATCAAGTAAGCTATATTAAATCATAGGGAAGGTGATTGGAATGTTGGATGCTTCAGGATTTGATTTGGAAAATACCATTATGGGTACCCTTCAAATTGAGATCACTGAATATACCCCAGAGCGCGTTGTTGCCAGGATGCCTGTAACCCCCAGGACGCATCAGCCTTTTGGGTTGATGCATGGTGGAGTATCGGTGGTGATAGCAGAGACAGTTGCCTCTGCCGGAAGCTATCAGTTTATTGATGCTGCCAAACAAAGAGCTGTAGGTTTGGAAATCAACGCCAATCACATCCGCAGTGTAAGCCAGGGGATCGTTACTGCTATCGGTTCTCCTGTTCATGTTGGACGCCGCACCCTTGTGTGGGATATCCGGATATATGACGAGGCGGAAAAACTGGTTTGCATTTCCCGTTGTACCATGTCGATTATCGATGTATAAATCCACACCAAATCACTGGATTGTAATTATTTTTCTAACGCAGAAGGGGCAGAAGCTGAGCCCCTGCCCCCTTACCGATTATAATCCGTAAGCCCTGGCCAATATCGTAATGGGGTGGGTAACTTCCCGGTCTTTCACTTTAAATCCTATATAAAACCTGCATACCGGGCATTGAGTCAGCACGGCGTTTGCTTTGGTATTATTTATTTCTTCCAACCGTTGCTCCCTGATCTTTTCCGCTTGTTCCCGGTGTGACATAAAATAGGTCCCCGCTCCGCCGCAGCACAGTTCAGGATGTTCCAATTCCCTTAGTTCCGCCTCAGGAATCTGGCCTAATAGCTTCCGTGGAGCGTCTTTGACAGTTGGTGACCAGCCGCGATGACAAGGAACATGATAACTCCATTTGATATCCAGTTTGCCCGGCTGTATGGTCAGCCCCTCATTTTGCAGATAATCAGTCACTTCCCACATTTTAGAAGTAACTGCAACAATTTGTTCCTGCAGCGGATCATCATCAGCAAAACACCTGGCGGCTTTTTCTTTAAACATCATCCCGCAGGAAGTACAGTCGGTCACGATCGCATCTACCTTGAGTCCGGCAAATAATTTGATATTGGTTTCCACCATCGCCCTTGCGCTTTCCAGATCTCCTTCTCCCAGGGAAGGTATTCCGCAGCAAACCTGCCCGGGGGGAATGATGACTTCCATTCCATTATGATTTAAGACTTTGACTACCGCTTCACCAGTATCGGGAAAAATAAAATTCGTCCCGCAGCCGACGAAATATGCCACCCGTTTTTTTACTTCCCCGGCAGGCGAATAAGTCCCTGAATACATTTTGTCAAATGACCTGCCTGCCAATTGGGGAATTTCTTTGGTTGCGACCCCTATTTTCTGAGCAATAGAGCCCGCTTTCCCCAGAACACCGGCAAGTCCTCTTTGGGTAAGCATTTTCGACATAACAAACTGCTTAATGCCTCCCCCTTTCTGTCTGGCCTTGCTCCGTGCGGCAATAATGATGTCATCAATAGGAAGTTTACTGGAACAGGTTTGGGTACAATTGGTACACAAAAGACAATAATCTAAAATTTCTTGTGCCCTGGAACTGTAAGGCATACGGTCATGCATAACCGTTTCCCTGATCAGCAGCAGCCTGTTCTTGGCAACAAAAGCCTCACTCTGTTCAGCCAGAAATGAAGGACAGGTAGATTGGCAATAGCTGCAGTGCGAACATTTTTCTATGATATTTTCATATTCTTCCAGTCTAAGCATGATCGCCGCCCCCTTCCATCCATATTTTGCCTGGATTCATGATATTCTTTGGATCGAAGGCCTGTTTGATCCTTTTCATCAGTTCGATCTGGATATCCCCCAGTTCCCAAGCCAAGTATTTGGCTTTATGAATACCTATCCCGTGTTCGCCAGAAATCGTGCCGCCCAATTCCAAGCCGGCGCGGGTCAGCCTGTCGATGGCGACTTCTGCTTTGGCAAGTATTTCTGGGGTTACCTGCGAGAACAAAACTGAAGGATGCATATTGCCGTCACCTGCATGGCCAGCCAGTCCGATCATCACTCCTTCTTCTGCAGCAATGGTCTGCACCGTTCTCACCAAATCAGGCAGCTTATTCCGCGGTACCGTGATATCTTCCGTGGTAGCCCGCTGGAAGATGGTCTGGATCAAAGGGTAGACATTGGCTCGGGCTGTCCAGTAAGCTTGTGCTGCTTTCGGATCATCAATTCGCCTGACTTCCTTGGCTTTCATATCATGACAAATCCCTGTTACCACTTTCGCTTCATATTCTACCTGGGATTCAGTACCGTCAAAATACATGAACAAATATCCTTCTCCATCGGTGGGCAATGGCGGAGAGAAGAAATTATTCATCACTGTGATAGCCAGTTTGATCAAAAACTCTATCATGCCCGGTATTGCACCCCGGGCAATTATTTCGGCGACGATCTCTGCCGCCTGTTCAAGGGTTTCACACACCACAACGATGGTACGGTTGGCTTCCGGTAAAGGCAGCAGGCGCAAATTGACTCCGGTTATGACTCCCAATGTTCCTTCGGATCCGGTCATCAGCCGGGTAATATCATAACCTACCGATTGTTTTACAAATTTGCCTCCTGGATTGATGATCGAACCATCTGGCAGCACTACCTCCAATCCTGTTACATAGTTGCCTGTGGTCCCGTATTTCACTCCTCTTGGTCCTCCTGCCCTGGTGGCCACATTCCCCCCTATGGTGCAGACACTGGCGCTCTGCGGGTCAGGTGGATAGAATAGCTTCAATGGTTCAAGCTGATCCTGAAATCTTTTTAATACGACCCCCGCTTCTACTCTGGCAGTCATATTATTCCTGTCAACTTCCTGAATGTGATTCAATCTTTTTAGATCCATTACGATCCCGCCGTTGACCGGCGTGCAGCCTCCAGCCAGCCCGCTGCCGGCTCCCCTAGGTGTAACAGGGATCTCTTTCGTGAAAGCATACTGCATGACTTTGGAAACCTCATCTGTAGTGTGTGGTAATACCACTGCATCAGGAATCCTGCTCTTGAAATAATGTGTAGCATCATTAGCATAGGCAAGCATTTCCTCCGGTTGGGACAAAACCTGAGCCGGGCTTAATAAACCATTCAGATCTTTGATCAGACCTTGCATGTTGCTTCCCCCTTTTTTAAAGGCTCCATTGCATTATGTCACTATCTATTTATATGCTCATACCCAATTTTGAATACTTTACGGTTCAGCTCCAGGGCTTCACCTTTAAAACGTTGTTCCATGACCTTGTCATAATCTTCTGCAGTAAGAGGAACCTGGGGCAAAGCGGTCAGGGATCCCATGAGCAAAATGTTGGTTGCCTGGCTGTTACCAGCCTCAACTGCCATCCTGGTCGCTTCAATGATCATTACTTCTCTGCTCAGCTTTTTCAATTCTGTTTCGATGGCCTCCATGGAAGGATAAACCGCCTCCCCGATTAAAACTCCCAAAGGATAATTAGGGCGTGAATCCGTAAGGATCAAAGTGGACTTATTGGCATAATCCCGCGCAACGCGCAGCGTATCAGTAGGTTCAAAGGACACAATGATATCTGCCTGCCCCAGAGGAATCAATACCCCATATTCATTAGCAGCTGATATCCTTACATGGCTCATGACCGATCCTCCCCGCTGTGAAGCACCATATGTTTCCCCTACTGTGGTAAAATAACCTTTTTCCACCAAGGCTGAAGCCAGGAGTTCAGTAGCCAGAATATTCCCTTGTCCGCCGACACCACAAATAATAATATTGAGCGGATCTTTTACCAGTTCTTTACCCACAAGCTCCGCCTCCTTCCATCTTAATAGCTCCCGCAGGGCAAAGACTTATACAAACCCCGCAGCCCACGCAGACAACTTCGTCTATTTTGGCTTTGCCTGCTTCATAATCCCATATGTTGCCGGGACAACCCCAGATCCGGCTGCAGAATCTGCCGCATCCGCAGTCATCACCCCTGCACAGTTCCTGATCTACCCAGACTCTTGGTTTTTCACGTTTGCGGACGACCAGAGTAGCACATTCCTGTTTGAGGATCAAGACCTTAAGGCCTGGCTGTTTCAGTAGATCATATACTTTGGAAGTTGTGCCGGAAATATCAAAAGGATCAGCCACTGTTACCGGACATCCTATAGCTTCTGCCACCTTTTTTATGGAAATCGGTTCTGCAGCCTTACCCATTGCCGTCTGCCCGATACCAGGATGAGGTTGAAAACCGGTCATGGCCGTGGCTGAATTATCCAAAACAACGAACAGCATGTTGGAATCATGGTATTTGGCATTGACCAGGCCCGGCAAACAGGAGTGGAAGAAGGTCGAATCTCCGGCCAGTGCCAAGACTGGTTGTTTAAACCCAAAGCGGGTCAATTGCCCCATCCCTTCTGCCGCATTGATGCCGCCGCCCATGCAGCACAGGAAATTATAGAGGTAATGTCCGGCTCGCTGTCCCCCCATCGTGTAGCATCCTATATCACCCATTACCACACCCTGCCCTTCCTGGATACGCAACGTCTGTTTGAGCAGGAAAAAAGACGCCCGGTGCGGACATCCTGCGCAGAAGGTCAGTTCCCGCGCTGGCAGTGCAACTGCTTCTTCAGGCGGAATAACTGCTGTTTCCGGTCCTGTGAAAGCCGTTCCGGTCAAACGCGCCAGGGTATTCCGCACGATGTCCGGATTCAGTTCTCCGTTACGGGGCATGGCCTTCCCTCCATAGCGCCCCAGCAGTTCCACCTGTAATTCGGGATGATAAGCAATGATCCCGGCAATATTCTGTTCCAGGAAGGGGTCGACTTCCTCGATTACCAATACTTTCTTTGTTTTAAGCAGATGTTTGACAATAAAGTCTTCCGGCAGCGGATACGTCGTGCCGATCTTTAATATCCCTATTCTGTCCCGGAGTCCTAAAGCTTCAACTGCTTCACTGCTGTACAGCCAGCCGGTGCCGCAGGTAACAATGATCATGTCAGGCTCCTCCGGACCCTTGTACTCGTTGAAAGGGGATGTTTCAAAAATAGATTTGGCCTGGTCGATCTTTGCGATCTGGGCATCTTTGAACCAGTTGATAGCTACCATACGGTCCCATTCACCGATCGTCACCGGATCCGGTTTTTCCTTCGGCAATTCACCAAGGGATACACTGCTGCGTCCATGATTGATACGGGTCACGGTTCGTACCATTACCAGTTGCTGCAGCTGTTCGGACAATTCGTAGCCCCATTTGACCATATCCTTGGCTTCCTGCATATTAGCTGGTTCCAGCATAGGAAGACCTGCCGAACGAGCCTGATGCCTTGAATCAAATTCATTGGTACTGGAATGGGCACTGGGATCATCTGCCACCACCAGTACCAGTCCGCCTTTCACACCCGATAATGATGCACTGTGCAAAGCGTCCCCTACCACCAGCAAGCCGTTTTGTTTCATGATACACAAGGAGCGTACCCGGGCAAAAGAAGCCCCCAGGCATGCTTCCAGAGCGCAAGTCTCATTGGTGGACCATTCCGCATAAAGATCCATTTTTTCGGCCACATGGCCCAGCATGGCCAAAATTTCTGAAGACGGTGAACCGGGATAAGCAGCGGCAAAACGTATACCGGCTTCCAGCGCTCCCCTGGCAATGGCTTCATTCCCCTGCATAAGATAGGTTCTGCCCGGTTCATCAGCAGTAATCATCCATTCCATTGTTATTTCACCATCCCTTCTGCCAATTTCCTGACCTGTGCATACATTTCACTGTTCAAGTCAATAAAAGGTTTGACTCCTTTGTCAAAGGCTGCCTGTATATTATTAAGGTTGCGGTTCTTTTTGCCGATCGAAGCTCCCTTTAATCGGTTCAATTCTTCTTCCGGATAATCTGCACAAATGAGATAATCTTTTTCCACTGCCTTATCCAAAAGTTCCTGTCCTTTTCCCGAACGTACGATGACCGTATTCCATCCTTTTTCTGCTTCAAAAGCCCCTACCGAGATGTCGGCCAACTCTGAAGTCATATCCAGACAATACCCACAACCCGCTTTGTTGAACTTTTTCACTTCATCCAGAGGCAGGATGTGTTCACCTTTGTCGGTCTTTACTACAAAACCATGCTGTGGAATTCCCAGACTTAAGATCTTTTCCCCCGGGAAATTTTTCTGCAGGTATTCGTTAAAATCCCAGCCCAAAGACCACATGCAAAACAGGCCTATAGTGATCAGATCAAGGGGCGGTTTATCCGGACGCCGGTTAAAGTCCATCTTACGCAAAGCCTGGATCTGGCAGGGCCGTCCTACCACCGCCAGCTTTTGCACCTTGTTGGCCTGAGCTTCAATAATTTTTCGCAAACCGGGAGAAGCCAGAAATCGAGAGCCAGCCGCCTTTTCAATATCATCTATATCCACAGCCAGAAATGGCTCCGGGGTTACATGATCCTCACTGCCGGTCAATAAAACTGCCTGTGCCAGTTCATCTTCCATTATGGTTTTCACCAGATTGCTGACTGTCCCGCCGTCTTGTTGTCCCTTTATCCCCGCAGCAGCTTTTACTCTAAAAACATTAAAATAAGGCCCTATTTCGATATTTCGCGGTGTATCCGGCAGATATCTGTCGCCGATGGCCTGCCAGTCAGCATATGTCCGCGGACACACTGCGTAACAGCGCCCTTCCCCCACATTACAATCGAAACGCATCACCAGGTGGTCTTCCATATTGGCAATATACGGACACCAATCCAGACAGGCGCCGCACAGAGCACATGTAGAGCTTTGGAAAACTTCGTTTTTCAGATCCATTCCTCCAGGCATTCGATCCCCTCCTTTACAATTTTGGAACACGTATCCTTTCATTTTTTAAGCAATACGCACCCAATGTTCATCTTGATCGAACCTTGTTCCGTTTTTGCTTTGCCTCCACTTTCGACAATTGAATAAATATTCCTTCTATTTAAAATATTTTTATTTTTCTTAACAGAGCAATATGTTTTCAATATTCATTTATTCTGCCAAACAACTAGCCTGGTGAGAAAATGAAAGATAATTTCTCATAAATCGTATAACAATGTATAATATAGGAAATAAATTGGATAAAAGCAGAGAAAAGGAGGGTGAATATTTTTGAAGAAATTATTTCTTTCTGCATTATTCGTATGTCTGCTGGCAGCAACACTATTGCCGGCACCGGTGGCAGCTGTTCAGTTTCCCGATGTGAAAGACCACTGGGCAGTAACATATATCGACAGTCTTGCCGGCGCTGGCTATATTAAGGGATATCCTGACGGTTCTTTCAAACCCGATAATCCTATGACCAGAGCTGAGTTTACCACGCTCTTGATTTCCTGCATGGATCTAACTCCGGATGCTTCTACTGTAAACAGTTTTGGTGATACCGGCAAACACTGGGCAAAAAATTACATAAATGAAGCAGTCAGACAGGGCATTTTGATCCCGGCAGAATATCCTGCCGGGTTGGTGCCGGACGGCAATATCAAAAGAAGTGAAGCAGCGGCCATGCTGGTACGGGCACTGGGCGAAGAACCGGATAATGGTTCCCTGCCTCCTTTTACTGATTTATCTGCGGTGGAAAAGAGTGATTATAAAGCTTATATTAAAAGAGCCTTCGATCTCAAATTGCTGCAGGGATTCCCTGGCGGAGAATTCAGGCCTTTTACCGATATGACCAGAGCGCAGGTAGCCAAGGTGCTCACCGACTTTTTGGTGCTGGATGACGGATCCGCTCCACAGCCAGTACCTGCTGTGACAGGTGATATTACTTCCATTGCCATTGGCGAGGAGCAGTATCAGCTAAGCCAGTATCCAGTCACTTTCAAATTTGCCTATTCATCAGTACCTCTAAATTCTATTACTGTTAATGGAGATCAGCTCACTGTCAATGGCAGTTATACATTTTTTGCCAATAGTCCTTTAGGCAATCCGGGTTTGATTATCAACAACAGCCTTTATACGGTTAGCAAATACACTTTAAGCGGCAAAATTCTGGTGGCGTTTCCTGAATCACGCATAATCAATTCCCTGGAGATCAGCGGCTATAAGTATAATAGCGACTTTGTAAAGTTATTTGTTAATTCGTCCAACAGTGATTACTATCTGGCTGATATGAAGATCATTGACGAATACACGGTTGAAATCGGCGGTAAATCCTATGATCTGTTGAAAGACCGTGTGACAATCACCCTGGGGGATAAATTTTATGATATTACCCGGATCAACCTGTCATCCGCTTCTCCCCTGATCCTGAAAGAAACTGACCGGGTCATCGTGGAAGGAATGCGCATGTCTGATATATCAGCCATATTTGTTGATGACAAAACTTTATCCCTTAACGATATAGATGACATCCAATTTATGATCGATAAGAAAATGTATGATCTGGATGAAGTAGTCATCGATGCTTCCGGCAGCTTTACTGTTAGTCGTAAGGCCTTCCCTTTCGATGAAATTACCATGTATATCGACGGGCAGACTTATATAATTGAAGATATTGAACTATACCGCAATAAATTTATCTTTTACTGTGTTAAAGGAAATAATGAAGATTTTGTCCTGGTCAACGGGAAATACTACGATATTGATGATGTTGAGATCATTAAAGATAACACGGTTTACGATCTGGACGAGGTGCTGGTCATTGATCGCAACCTGGTAAGGATCGATGGAAAACGTTATGAAGTTGATGAAGACTTTTATGCAAGAATCGATAAAAAATACTATACAATTAACCGTATCGACTTTGACGAAGACCTGGAATTGGTCGTAATGAAACTCACTGAAACAACTGCCCCTTCTGTGAGCAGCCAGCCTGAACGTATTATCTTTTATGTAGATAATAAGAAATATCAGGACGGAGTAGACAACAACACGGAAATATATGTAGGCCGCAAATGGGTGGACTTCGATAAAATAACCATTATTGATCCGGCGGTTTTCAGTTATGACGGCAGAAACTATGATCTGATCGGTGCAGAAGTCAGTCTTGATGGTGACGAGTTCGTTGTATATGATACTTCCTGGACTGGTTATCGGCAAATTTTCACCTTGTATATGGAATAATATCTTAAATAAAAAAGCGGGCTTTTGCCCGCTTTTTGTTTAAGCCAAAATGAAAGCTCATTAATCATCTTCAGCAGTAAACTCTGATTTGTCTGCACTGCATATGGGGCAAACCCAATCATCCGGCAAATCTTCAAATTCGATACCTGGCTGGATATCATTTTCCAGGTCCCCAACTTCGGGATCATAAACATAACCACAAACAATGCATTCATATTTAGCCATCTTACCAGTCTCCCTTCCATTTTGCTCCGTTTTTATGTTGATATCCACTAAATAAAATACTCTGTATTAGATTATCTTTATTTACAGCGATTATGGCAAGATAATTTTTCCACCTGCTGATCGTGATCATTCTGTTTCTTCAAATTCCGATTTTCCAGCCAGACAGAGTGGACAAACCCAGTCATCCGGCAGATTCTCAAAAGCAGTTCCCGGAGGGATGCCGTTTTCCTGGTCGCCTATTTCAGGATCATAAATATAATTACAAAAAGTACATTGATATCTGATCATTCTCGATCTCCCTTCTATATAGTTTTCTGGTCTGGTCTTCACGTTCTCCTTATTTCATTAACAGCATAGCAAATTTATATTCGGGCGTCACCTGCAATTCCGGGTCATTCCCGGCCAATTAAATCTTAAATATGCATTCCGTAATAGTCTTTTGTTCTCAGTATAAAACCATCCGCTCGTGCAAAAAATATCTTGAGATATAATTTTGAAAGGAGCACGCTTAATGAAACATAAACCGGATGACCGACGTGATAACGTGGATATACTTCAGGAAAACATCAATAATACCCTGGAAAATATTCGCCTGGCCGAGGAGACCATGTCTGAAAGCGATAATGAAGAAATGAATCAGGATATTGCTGCCAAAAACCAAAGACGTAAAGAAGCCCTGAAAAATATGAGACATGAAATCAAAGACGAAGCTGAAGCCTATGAAAGAGGATATGATGACTGAACCGGTGCAGTGCTTCTGTTATAAACCTATTATTGATAAAGGAAAAGCTGCCCGTCGTAGCAGCTTTTCGTGATTTTCGGATTTATCTTTAATGAAATCGCTTTAGTGAATCGACTCAGCGATTTTAACATATAACCAGGGGCTGAGATAAAACAGTCCGGCTTTGATTTTATTTTTTATACTCAGCGGTTTTCCCAGTACAAATCCTCTTCGCAGTAAATGTCGGTACGGAGGGCGATATAATTTGCCTACAAAAACTGCGTAAAAAAATTTCTGCAGCAAGAAATCATTAAAGTATTTTCTTTTTTCTTTGTCTCCTACCAGCGCATAAGATTTCTCCAATTCATAACAAATACCCAATAGATCCCTCCCAGGTTGCGTCCTGTCCTTGGCTGTCATAAATGAATTTTCCCGCAGTACATAGACATAGAATACTAGCTCGATATATTTGACCCGCTGAGCTTTTAAAAAAACCTGCGGGATCCACAGTTCATCCTCATGCAAGATCTTTTCAAAAAATAATCCATTATCAAGCAGAAAGTTCCGATCATACATATTGAGCCAGCAGCCGGTCCCCATAAAACCTTGCTTAAGACACAGGTACATATAATCAATTCCTGAGTAGACCCCTTTGGGGTAAACCCGTCCAAATGGTTTATTATAACTGATCTGCCCGTCGATCATCCGGCAGCATCTCCCAACCAGAATATCCAGCTTATGTATCTCTATTTCCCTTACCATCGGTTCATAGGCATCGGGAAAAATAAAATCGTCTCCATCTACAAAGGCGATATACAAGCCGCGGGCCATTTTCATGGCCGCATTTCTGGCCATTGATACTCCTTGGTTTGACTGGTGGATGACCCTGATCCTTTCATCTTTTCCGGCGTATTCATCACATATCCGCGGGCAATTGTCAGGTGATCCGTCATCAACCAGGATCAGTTCAAAATCAGTAAATGTCTGGGCTAAAATAGAGTCAATGCACCGGGGCAGGTATTCTTCCACATTATAAATCGGCACAATAACGCTCAACTTTGGTTCCATGATAATCCTCCGGTACGACTGCTTTGAATATGTTATTGATATTATATAATTTTTCAGGATGTTTAGGGTATATTTGTGGCATGTCTGCTGCTTTCCTTTCATACTAATGGTTTTTCAACCCAGATATGCTTGACACTGCCGCTAAGAGCTAATACGATTATTCTAATGTTTAAAGGGGGGATCCAAGTGATATTTATTACTGGCGGGGCTGGATACATAGGCAGTCATACAGCTGTCGAGCTGATGATGGCAGGTCATGAAGTTATTATCATGGATAATTTCAGCAACTCCAAGCCCCAAACCCTTGAGCTGATAAGGACTCTTGCCGGAAAGAATTTCCCCTTCTATGAAGCTGACATGTTGGACACGACAGCCCTCGAAGAAATTTTCACCCGGCATAAAATAGAAGCCGTTATCCATTTTGCAGGATTCAAGGCAGTTGGAGAATCAGTGGCACAACCGGTTCTTTATTATCACAACAATGTAGCCGGCACCATCAATCTTCTGCAAACCATGAGCAAGCATGGGGTCACGCAGATGGTTTTCAGTTCTTCAGCCACCGTTTATGGCAACCCCCAAACCGTACCGATTACCGAAGACTTTCCTGTGGCGGCAGTCAACCCTTATGGCAGCAGCAAACTGATGATCGAGCAGATCTTAAATGACCTTTATAACTCTGATCCACAATGGCGGATCTGTATCCTGCGCTATTTTAATCCTATCGGCGCCCATCCCAGCGGTCTGCTGGGGGAAGACCCCAATGGGATTCCCAACAACCTGATGCCCTATATTGTTAAAGTAGCATCCGGGCAGCTTCCTGTACTAAACGTATTTGGCAGCGATTATCCGACGGCAGACGGAACCGGCGTGAGAGACTATATTCATGTGGTGGATCTCAGCCTGGGCCATCTTAAAGCTTTGCAGAAAATCTCTGTCGAACCGGGTATTCATACTTATAATCTTGGAACCGGCAGAGGGTACAGTGTCCTGGAAGTAATAGATGCTTTTGAAGCAGCCACAGGGCAGAAGGTACCCTATCAAATTGCCCCCAGACGGCCCGGAGATATCGCTGAATGCTATGCCGATCCATCGAAAGCAAGAGTAGAAATGGGGTGGCAGGCTGCACGCAATCTGACGGACATGTGTATGGATGCATGGAGATTTGCCCGTCCGGCAGTATGACCCGAACTCTTTTCATTAACCGGCAAGTCCGTCCATTGCTCTTATACTTTCGAAAGATTCTGCTATATCCAGCGTTACCCTCTCTGCTCCCCCTGCTGACATGACTGGCAGCATGATCATGATTCTGGTTTTCGCTGCTTCTTCTTTGTCTTATTTCAAATCCTGCAAACCCTTCTTCCCTCTTTCCAGTTCTGGATCATTAAGCAATGCTAAATTCTCCGTCCGGCAGCAAAATTCTTTGTAAAGTACTTTGCTGCAGCCTTTTTCTTCTCCTGACTTGGTTGGCAAACCCATTGACAATTTTGTCAGCAGCCAGGTATCGCTCAGGCTTGCATATTCATTAAAAGGGTAGCCTTTCGTGTAAAGCATGTCACTAAAGTATATTTCCTGTCTGGCAAGTACCCCCTTCATTGCGCGGTTGTCTTTCGTGGCATAAAAGTTGCGAAACATATGGAAAAACGTGAAGGGGGTATGGCAGCTTCTATTACAGGTCCATATTTTACTTTAAGGGGGTTTATGAATGGCTACCAATTACTTATTTGACCATAGAGACCATAAATTTATCTATAAAGAATGGCTTGATATGGAAAAGCTTTTGTCTTTTGAAGCTTATCGGGATTATTATACCCTGGACGATTTTGATATGTATCTTAACCTGGCTTACAAGCTGGGTAAAGAAGTACTGGCTCCAGCCAATGATGACGGCGATCAGCTGCATGCGCAGTTTGTTGAGGGCACGGTCAAAACGCCCCCCTCTTTCAAGGCCGCTTATAACAAAGTAATGGAAACAGGTTTGGGGTCGCAGTCAGCTGACCGTCAGACAGAAGGAAAAATACCACTCTGTTTGAATTGTTCGATTGCTGAAACCCTTATGGCAGCAAATCTGGCCCTGGTCATTTATTGGGGACTGACCTCCGGGGCAGCCGGAGTCATCCAGAAGTATGCGGCCCCCAAATACCAGGAGCTTTTCCTGCCTAAACTGTTCAGCGGCCAGTGGGGCGGAACTATGAATCTGACCGAACCCGGGGCCGGCTCTGATGTAGGCGACATTCTGACCAAAGCCTATCCCACCGGCACACCGGGAATATATAGCATAAAAGGAACCAAGCAATTCATTACCGCCGGTGACCATGATTTGACCGAGAATATCATTCATCTGGTTCTGGCACGTATCGATGGCTGCCGGGAAGGTACAGCCGGCATTTCGCTTTTTATGGTCCCCAAATATTGGGTCAATGATGATGGCAGCTTGGGTGAAGCAAATGATGTACAAACAGTAGGGATCGAAAATAAGTTAGGCGTTAAGGGTTCTGCCACCTGTGTTTTATCCTATGGCGAAAACAATAACTGCCGCGGCATACTGCTGGGAGACCCGCCCGGGGAAGACGGCAAAGGCCAGGGAATGAAGCAGATGTTTAATATGATGAACGAAGAACGTCTGGGAGTCAGCAGTATGGCACTGGCTAATGCTTATGAAGCTTACTTGAATTCGCTCCAATATGCCCAGGAAAGAATACAAGGCCGTCTGATCACTGACCCTAAAGGACCTCGGGTAAAATTGATCCAACACGAGGATATCCGCCGCATGCTGATGTATCAGAAGTCCATCATCGAGGCCATTCGGGCCTTAATCGTTCAGACCTTCTATTATATAGACCTTTCCCATGACAGCCCTGATGAGGCTGAACGCGAATTTGCCGACATGATGGTTCAGATCAATACACCCCTGTGCAAGGCTTATGCCTCCGACATGGTCTGGCGGACTGTAGCTGAAGCGATTCAAATCTATGGCGGGTATGGTTTCATCGAAGAATATCCCGTAGCCCAGATTGCCCGTGATTGTAAAATTCATTCTCTATGGGAAGGAACCAACTATATACAGTCCATGGATCTGGTGGGAAGAAAATTTATGATGGGCGGAGGAAAACCTTTCAAACTCTGGTTAAAACAGATCGGGCAGCTTATCGAAAGCCAAAGAGAAAATCCGCAGTTTGCCAATGAATTAGCAGTGCTTTCCCGTGCATTCTCAGCTTACCAAGGCATTCTGGCAACTCTTATGAATTACCTGCAGGAAGGGAAAATTCCCATGATGCCGCTTTTCTCAACCAGGATTCTTCACGCTACCGCTATGATCTATTGCAGTTATCTCCTCTTAAGCCAGGGACTGACCGCTGCTGCTAAACTGGCTGGATTGAGTTCCGACCATTATGACGTTCCATTCTATCAGGGCAAAATCGCCAGTGTCAGGTTTTATCTGCTGAATATCCTTCCCGAAATCTTTACTATCCAGCAGGTTTTGGAACAGGGTGATACCACTGCCCTGGAGATTGCCGCAGATAGTTTTTAAAGCACTGCATTACAAGTGCAATTCAATTATTATTAGATCTTTAAATCGATCTATCCAGTCCTCATCATTGAAAAGAGGTAGTCGTCATGGACTTTAACCTAAGCAAAGCAGAACAGCTGATCCAAAAATCTGCCCGGGAATTCGGTCAAAAAGTCTTAGAGCCTGCTTCCGCCAAGATTTTTAACAGCAATCATATTTCTTCCCAAATAATCGAAGACCTGGCCAGTCTGGATATGCTGGCCATCCCTTTACCGGAAGAGTATGGCGGCGGTAATGCAGGTTATCTTTCCTATATTCTGGCCATGGAGCAGTTATCCCGTGCCTGCTCAGGGATCGGTATGATCATTTCGGTCAATACTGTTGGGTTGACCGTCATTCATACATTTGGTACTCCGGAACAAAAACAGCAGTATCTGCCCCGGGGTGTCACAGGCGCTGAATTATTGTCCTTTGCTTTTACCGAACCGGAGACCGGATCCGATCCGAAGCAGCTGACAACGACTGTCATCCGTGATGGAGATCATTATATTATCAATGGAACCAAACGTTTTATCAGTAATGCAGGGTACAAAGGCCCCATGGTAGTGGTGGCCAAAGAAGCTGAAACCGGCAGAGCCAGCGCCTTTATAATCGATAAATTTTGTCCGGGTTACTCGCTTTCAGAACCATGGAATAAAATCGGCTCACATGGTGGTTGCCTATATGATGTCTATCTGGATAACGTTCGGATTCCGGCAGAGAATCTGCTGGGGGCTAGCGGTCAGGGGCTGTTGGTTTTAAAAACCGCCATGATATTCGGAAAAATCGGTTTGACCGGATTGTTTCTTGGCGGATGTCTGGCGGCCTATGAAGAAGCGTTGCATTTCGCCCGGACCAAGACTCACCGGGGAGAAGCCATTGCCAGTAAATTTCAGCATATTCAGATCGCTGTTGCTGATATGGCAATGAAATACGACGCGGCTAAATGGTATGCCTATCACTTGGGTTTTGCTGCTGATAATACCAAAGATATGATGCTGTTAGTCAAAGAAGCCGCTTTGTGTAAAGTCTTCGTTGCTGAGGCTGCCGTTGATTTAGCACGAATAGCCATTAACATTCATGGTTCTTACGGAGTAATGCAGGATTACAAAATAGCCCGGCTCTGGGGCGATGTGATCATTGGACCGCAGGTAGAAGGGACCGCTTCACTGCTGAAGATATTAGCGGCCGGGATGATCATAGATCGTGATACATTTTAAAAGGAGGAGCTGCTTATGAATTATCAAGAGATGTATGCACAAAAGAAATGCAGTGCGGAAGAAGCTGTGAAGCTCATAACCAGTAATGGGGGCAGCCTGATTGCTCCGATTGCCGCAGGTCATCCCCGTAAAATTTTTGATGCCATGGCAGCCAGAAAAGATGAATTGACTGGGGCAGGCTTCTTTTCCACACTGGATGTCTATCCTTCAGATATCTGGAAATTGGAAGAAAGTGATCATATTCTGGTGGACAGCGGTTTCGTGGGCGGTCAGATGAGACCCGGACTGCATAAGGGCATTTTCACCTACAGCCCGGTGAAGTTCACTGATGCCCCAAGAGAAGTTGCCAGGCGTTATAATGATACGGCAGCTTGTGTGGTATCGCCCATGGATAAACATGGATATTTCAGCATGGGATGTTCTGTTGATTATACTTATACAGCAGCCAAAAACTGCCGCAGCATCATCGTTGAAGTAAATAAATATATGCCGCGCACCCATGGTAAATGCTGGCTTCATATTTCCGAGATCGATGCACTGGTGGAAAATGACGTTCCCCTCCCCGCCTTGCCTCCGGCTTCCTTTGATGAAAAAGATAAAACTATCGGCAAACTTATTGCTGACCAGGTACCAGATGGAGCCTGTATCCAGATTGGTGTAGGCGCTGTCCCCAATGCTGTGGCTTTGTATTTGGAGACTAAAAATGATCTGGGCGTTCATTCGGAAATGTTTACCGATTCGATCTATCGTCTTCAAAAGAAAGGGAACGTTACCAACAAGAAAAAGAATTATCGCAGTGATGTTTCCGTATCTACTTTTGCAGTTGGTTCTCAGGAAATGTATGAATGGATGGATGATAATCCCGCTTTGGTAATGCTTCCTGTAAATGAAGTGAATGATCCGTATATCATTTCCCAAAATGACAACGTACTATCCGTTAATGCCGCCCTCAGCGTTGATCTTACCGGCCAGGTATGCGCTGAGTCCTTTGGTCCCCTCCAATGGTCCAACGTCGGCGGGCAGCTTGATTTTGTCCAGGGAGCCTACCGTTCCCGCGGCGGTAAATCCTTTATCACCCTTTATTCTACCGCTAAAAATGGTACAGTCAGCAGGATCACACCCCAGCTTGCACCCGGTTCTCATATAACAACTCCCCGGACTGAGACCCATTACATTGTTACTGAATATGGCATTGCCTTGATCAGAGGTTTAAGCGCCAGACTAAGAGCCTTGAATCTGATCGCCATAGCACATCCGGATTTTCGTGATCAACTTCGTTTTGAAGCAAAAAAACTAGGGTTGATTTAGCTGCATAAACAAATCGGATCTTCTTAAATCATCAAACGAGCATAAACTTTTGAGAGGGGGAAAGCGCTTGAAAGGTCAATTGCATATTCATACCACTGCATCGGATGGCAGGCTTACCCCCCAGGAAGCAGCAGATCTATATTCCAGCCTGGGATTTGGTTTCATTGCCTATACCGATCATGATCACCTGTTAAAACCAAATTATCCGGAGATGATCGCGGCTGTTAAAACAGAACTGCTGGTTTTTTCCGGCATAGAACATACGGTCGGTACCCGTTGGGGTTACGTACATGTCAATCAGATCGACGGAGAGCAGGAAAAACTATTCGTTTTCAACCACCCGGCTGATTATGGGTTATCCGTCAAACAGGTCCGGGAAGCCATGGAGGATGTATCGCAAAAATATCCGATCGCTGCAGTGGAGATAACCCATATGGGGTTTTATACGCCTGATTTTGACACTGAACTTCTCCCCTATCCGAAGCTGGCAACCGATGATTCCCATAACAGCCTGGCCTGTGGACGTACCTGGATAGAACTTGATTGCATTCGGGATAAGGATGAAATCATTCGTCAGATCAAATGCGGTAATTTTCACTGCGGTTATACCCGGGGAAGTAAAAATAACATAAGGACCGGCTAAAAAGCAGGAAGCAAACTGAGTAACACGATAAGCTATGCATTATTTAGAATAAAGGAGGTGTTTTTATGACTAATAAAAATCGGAACGTAGGCATTATCGGTATTGGTCAGACTGAATATTCCAGCCACAAGGAATATCAGAACCAGCCGGAAATGATCAATGAAGCCGTGCGGGCTGCCTTAAAAGATGCCAATCTGACCATTGATGACATCGATTGCATTGTACATGGAAATATGGAGCTATTTGAATGCGTTCACCAGCCGGACCTTTGGCATACACTAGGAACCGGCGCTTATGGAAAGCCGGAATTCAGGATTACCACCGGCGGCACCACCGGAGCTACATTAGTCTGTGCCGCTGATAATCTGGTCGCCTCAGGCATGTACGATATCGTTATGGCCATTGGTTTTGAAAAATTACAGGAAGCCGGCAGTACAACAGCCGGTATTACCAATATGGCTGATGCGTTGTGGATGCGTCATTTTCAGACGGGCGCACTATTAGGGGCTCCGGCCAATAATATTATCAACGAATTTGGCGAAGAACGTTCCCGTAAAGCAGCGATGAAATACCGCATCATGATGGATAAAAACGCAGCATTAAACCCCAGAGCCCACAGAAGATTCGGCCTTGAATATGAGCAAATGGATCAGCTTATGGCTACTTCCCCTCCGCTTATAGGAGAACTGCGGCTGATCCACATGTGTTCTCAAAGTGACGGCGCCTGTGTTTTGATCTTTGCCTGCGAAGAAAAAGCCAAAGCTATATCGCCTCATCCGGTATGGGTAAGAGACCATATTGCCGTGCATAAGGAAGAGACGGTTTCCAACAACTTCGCCTGGGAAATACCCGAAACCAGCCATCGGCGCGCCGCCAGGAAACTTTTCGCTCGCAACGGCATTACCGATCCGCTGAAATATTTTGATGTTTTCGAGATGTATGATCCTTCCGCCTGGTGGGGAGTCGAATGGATTCGGGACTTTTTCCTGCTGGAAGGTGACGAGCATCTAAAATTGCTTGAAAATGATGAACTAAGCCCGAATGGGAAAATGCCGATCAATCCTTCCGGAGGGGTTACTTCAGCCAATCCCATCGGCGCTACTGCCATTGCCAGGGCAGCTGAGGCAGCGCTGCAGGTTCGTGGAGATGCCGGTGCCCATCAGTTAAAGAAGGATGTCCGGCATGCTCTTTCCTCAGGCTTCGGCGGTACCCTTTGGACCGTGCTCATCATGTTGGAAAAAGATCTGGACTGGCAGTAAGCAGCTGCCGCTATTACCTTTTCCGCCCTGTGAAAACTCCCCTTTGCGGGAGTTTTTTTCTGCAGACTTTCATTGCGCCCGTTCCTGTCAATTTTGTCAATTCAAAGGCAATGATGTCAGTGGTTTTCAATGCCTAATGCCGCCCTGGCATGTGATTTCTGCTTTTTTATGCCTTTTCTGTCAGTGGTATTTGCGTATTGCTCTGCTTCCCCTTCACCAAATCCCCAAACTACAGGGAATATGCTTATTGGCATAAGCTTTGCTTTATACATGGGAAAGACTGCAGAGGGGGGATGAATAAAGTACCTTTTTAACTTACATCGGTATAGAAAGGTGGGAAAACTTTGGAGCTTGGAAAAACCATAAATGAGATTCAAATTGGTGATTCAGCCAGTTTCACCAAGACCATCAGTGAAACTGATGTCTATCTCTTTGCCGGAATAAGTGGTGACTTCAACCCTATGCATATGAATGAAGAGTATGCCAAAATTACACCCTTTAAAACCAGAATTGCACATGGACCTATTGCCGCCAGCTTGATAGCACCGGTACTGGGTCTAAAATTACCAGGTCTGGGAACCATCGCCGTGGAGAGCAGTTCCCGTTATCTGGCACCAACTATGATCGGTGATACAATAACGGCTCGCGGAGAAGTAATTGCCAAAGACGAGCAAAAGAATCTGGTAACGATGAAACTTACCTTTACGAATCAGCACGGTACGGTAGTAATTGATGGCCAGGTAGTAGTTATGCCTCCACTGGAGAAGTTCCGCGCCAGGATAAAAGACTTATAAGTTTCTTATGGAAGATCGAGCCGGAAACATGTTTGCAGGGAGGAGAGAAAAATGCCGAAAATTACTGACGCTGCTACCGCCATCAAGCAGATAAAAAACGGTGATACCGTTATGATCGGAGGCTTTATGGCGGTCGGCACCCCGGAAAATCTGGTCGATACTTTGATTGAACAGGGTACCGGTGATTTGACTGTTATCTGTAATGACACCGGTTTCATTGGAATAGGGATTGGCAAATTAATTGTTGATCATCGGATTACAGAACTGATGGCCTCACATATCGGAACCAACCCCGAAACCGGCAGGCAGATGAACGCTGGTGAAATAAAAGTCACGCTGATGCCCCAGGGAACTTTGGCAGAACGTATTCGTGCTGGCGGTTATGGGCTGGGAGGCGTTCTGACCCCCACCGGTTTTGGCACGGTCGTGGAGGAAGGTAAAAAGACTATCGAAATTGAAGGCGTTCCCTATTTGCTGGAACTGCCCATCAAGGCCGATTATGCTCTGCTCCATGCCAAAGTAGGCGATAAAGCCGGAAACCTTATGTATCACGGAACCATGTATAATTTCAATCCTGTCATGGCTATGGCTGCCAACACAGTCATAGCCGAGGTAGATGAAATCCTGGAAGACAGTTTCCTGCCCCCTGACAGTATCCATACTCCCGGAATCGTAGTAGACTACCTGGTCAAGAAAGCGTGGTGATTTAAATGGACAGCAGAGAATTGATCGTGACCCGCGTAGCTCAAGAACTGAAACCCGGTTCGGTAGTAAACTTGGGCATCGGTCTGCCCACCCTGGTAACCAAATACTTACCTGAAGGTATAACGCTGCAATCGGAAAATGGCATGCTGAATATGGGCCCCCCTGCCCCCAACGGAGAGGCAGATCCCTATATATGCGATGCGGGCGGTAAAAAAGTCACCATTCTGCCGGGAGGCTGTTTCTTTGACAGTGCCACTTCCTTCGGCATCATCCGCGGCGGGCATGTGGATGCTACTGTACTGGGTGCTTTGGAAGTGGATCAGAACCGCAACCTGGCCAGTTGGATGATCCCTGGCAAAATGGTTCCGGGTATGGGAGGGGCAATGGACCTGGTCGTAGGAGCCAAAAGAGTGATCATTGCCATGGAACATTGTGCCAAGGATGGCTCGCCCAAAATCCTGAAGCAGTGCACTTTGCCCCTTACGGCAGCCAATCAGGTGGATCTTATAGTAACCGAGAAAGCTGTCATTGAGGCTACTGAGCAAGGTCTGATTTTAAGGGAGATTCAACCGGGCAGCAGTCTTGAAGATATTCTACAGTCTACAGAAGCAGATCTGATCATCCCCGAGGAATTAAGAGGCTGAATACCAGCCATTCAATACATCGAAACCCTTTGGTGAGTTGTATTCTCCAAATAAAAAAAGTTAAGAAAGGTTGATGAATAATGAAAAACAAACGTATAATCACCTGTGCGATAACCGGATCAGTCCATATCCCTACCATGTCAGATTATCTTCCCATCACCCCTGAGCAAATTGCCGACAATGCTCTGGGGGCGGCAAAAGCAGGCGCAGCCGTGGTGCATATTCATGCCCGTAACCCCGAGAACGGCATGCCTTCCTCCGATCCCAAATTATTTGAAGAAATTATTGGCCGCATCAGGGAGAAAAATAAAGACCTGATTATTTGCCTGACTACCGGCGGAGGAGCAGGAATGACCGTGGAGGAAAGGGTCTCGGTTGTTCCGGCTTTTAAGCCGGAACTGGCATCCTGTAACCTGGGTTCCATCAACTGGGGGATCTTTGCCATCGCTGAAAAATACAAAGAATTCAAGTACCCCTGGGAGCCTGTCCTGCTGGAGATGACCAAGGGCTATATTTTCCAGAATTCCTTCACCGACCTGATGAAAATGACTACCATCATGAACGAAAATGGCACCAAGCCCGAGCTGGAATGTTATGATGTAGGGCATCTGTACAATTGTGCATTCCTGATGCAAAAAGGATTTATCAAACCTCCGGTCTACCTTCAGTTTGTCACCGGTATCCTGGGAGGAATCATGAGTACCCCTTATGATTTGATAACCTTGAAAAACACTGCCGACCGGGTCCTGGGACCCAGTAATTACAAATGGTCGGTAGTAGGCGCAGGACGCCAGCAATTCCCCATGTGCACCATGTCGCTGCTGTTGGATGGCAATGTGCGCGTAGGTATGGAAGATAACCTCTATGTAGGCAAAAACAAGCTGGCTAAAAACAACGCTGAACTGGTCACCAAAATCGCCAGGATCATGGGCGAATTCGACTTAAAACCTGCTACTCCAGATGAAGCCCGTGAAATACTGAGCTTGAACAAATAAAAGGCTGGTCTCATAATAACTGCAAATAAAGCGCTGCTGATCAAACTTTGGATCCGCAGCGCTTTTTAGCAAACTAAAAGGTTAAGAACCGTCTTAACCTTTTCATGCTGTCTTTAGCCTTTCATTCCCCTGTCACAGCCGACATGATCAGGCCATTGATGTCATGTCTGGTATCCCTTTGCCTTCGCCATTATCCATGCCAACTGCACTTTCAGGTGACTTTCCTGGCGAAACAGCCGCCCCCTCGGCTCAGTTGATATGCCAGAATGGCCAATATAACGGGTTCTTTGCTTCTGGCATGCTACTTGCTCTTAATGAAGCTGAATAAAGTTGGGAGGTGGAAGAAGAAGCGCAAGACACCCTTAGAACAAAGGCAAAGGAGGAGGAGAATAAATGGATTTTAACAAAAGTGAGGAGCACCTTGCTATCGAAGCCAGTATAGAAAAATTTGCCCGCAATGAAATGGCGCCCCTGGCCCGTGAACTGGACGAAAAATCAGAATTCCCCATGGAGTTATGGAGAAAGATGGGGCAATTGGGATACTGCGGACTGTTGCTGGAGGAAAAATACGGGGGAAGCAATCTGGGGGCAGTGGGAAGCGTACTGGCAATGCAGGCAGCGGGACGGGGGGGAGCAGATCAGGGAACCTGTCTTTCCTGGGCATCGCATATGGTCATCGCCTCATTAAATATTCAGACCTGGGGCACTGAGGAGCAAAAAGAAAAGTATTTGCCTAAAATGGCCAGTGGTGAGTGGATTGGCGCCATGGCGCTGACTGAGCCGGGTTCAGGCAGTGATGCCAGTTCCCTGACTACCCGCGCAACCCTAAAAGGAGACAAATATATTTTAAACGGCACCAAGATGTTTATTACCAATGGCCCCATTTGTGAAGTTGCGGTAGTAATTGCCAGAACGGATCCGGAAAAGAAGGGAGCCAGCGGCTGCACAGCTTTTATCGTAGACCGCAGCATGCCGGGATGGTATGCCGGTCAGAAACTTGACAAAATGGGCATGCGTGCTTCCCCAACTTCAGAATTGGTTTTCGAAAATTGTGAGGTACCGGTGGAAAATGTCCTGGGGCCCGTTGGTATGGGTATGAAAGGCGTGGCATTCTCCGGTGTCAACTGGGAAAGAACCATCCTGGCAGCACCATTTCTAGGGGGTATCGAATACAATCTTGAGCAATGTATCAAGTATGCCAAGGAGCGGGAGCAATTTGGCCGTCCTATCGCCAGTTTCCAGGCAATACAGCATAAACTGGCGGAGATGGCAGCGTGTATCGAAGCCGCCAAGCTTTTGGTATACCGTCAGGCCTGGATGATCGATCATAATCTTCCCTGTATAAAGGAAACTTCCCTGAGTAAATTTTTCCTGGCCAAACTGGTTGGATTTATTGCCGACGAAGCAGTCCAGATCCATGGCGGGTACGGCTTAATGAAGGAGTATCCCGTGGAAAGATTTTTCCGGGATTGGAAACTTGCTTCCATAGGCGGAGGCACCAGTGAGGTTAATAAAAACATTGCTGCACAGCTGCTTCTAAAGTAAAGACCGGAGAAATCCCCAGAATAATAAGGAGGGAGAGGTATGAACCGTTGGCAGGAAATGTATAAACAAAAGCTGATGAACCCTGATGATGTAATCGAGAACTTCATCGTTGACGGCGACAAAGTGATCAGCCCGCTGGGCAATGGTCTTCCACCCGGATTGATTTCAGCCTTGGCTAAAAAGATCAAAGCAGACGAACTGAAAGATATTCTCTATATCGATGCCTTAAACGTGCGCTGCTTTGATATAATCGCTCCCGATATTCAGAGCAAGTTGATTGGCGGCACCAGTTACGTCACACCGCTTAACCGCTGGGCGATCAACAGCGGAATTACGGATTTCGTTCCCATGCGTTTTTCTGATTCCTCCCGTTTGATCGTTGAAGAAGACGTTTCTTTATATGGCCGGCAAACTGAGTATCATAAGATCAATGTCTCCATGCATTGTGTCTCACCCATGGATGAACATGGATTTTTCAGCACCGGAACCGATCCGGATCACTCCTATGCGGTAGCCACACAGAAGTACCCCCATAAATTGTTTGTGGAAGTAAACGAGCATATGCCCCGCACCTACGGCAACAACCATGTGCATATCAGTCAGGTGGATGCAGTGGTAGAAAACCATGTGCCTCTTTTCGCTTTGCCTGAGATCCCCATATCCCAGGAAGATGAGGCGATCGGCCGGTATATTGCCGAATATATTCCGGATGGTTCCTGTATTCAGTTGGGTATCGGCGGTATACCCAATGCGGTAGCCAAATTCCTGGGTGATAAAAAAGACTTGAGCGTGCATTCCGAAATGCTCTGCGACAGTTACCGGGATTTGTATTACCAGGGGGTCATCACCTCCCGGGGTAAGACCTATATGCCTGATAAATGGGTAGCGACCTTCGTATTTGGGTCCCAGAAGTTATATGACTTTATCGATGAAAATCCCCTGATTTACATGTGCGGCACTGAATTAGTCAATCATCCAAGAGTAGCCTGTTTAAATGATAAATTAATGTCCATCAATACCACCGTGGAAGTTGATCTTTCCGGTCAATGCGCCTCCGAATCCATGGCTTACCGTCAATATACCGGCATCGGCGGTCAGCTGGATTTTGTCCGCGCCAGTGCCATGTCCAACGGAGGTAAAGCGTTTATCTGCACTTATTCCACCTATACTGACAAGGAAGGCAAACTACAATCAAAAATCGTACCCACTCTAAAAAATATTGTTTCAGTAGGAAGAGCAGACGTTCAATATATCGTTACCGAATATGGCATTGCCAACCTGAAAAACAGCCCCCTGCAGGAAAGGATCAAAAAACTGATCAACCTCGCCCACCCGGACTTCAGGGACTGGCTGAAATTCGAAGCAAGAAAGCTTCCGGTTTAGAAATTCTGATCAGCTTGAACTTCGTTAATTCATAAATAAAACCTTCCCGCGAGCAGGAAACAAAAAAACGGCTTTTTGTTTCCTGCCGGTTTTCTTTTCTGGCTCATGTCATCCATGTCACAACGCTGTCAAATGTGTCACTTTCCGCAGGAGCAGTATTTGAACGCCGGATGGCCTTTTTTGTTGCCATTTTTGTCAATGAAATAGCTGCCAGTTTGAAATTTATCCTGTAGTTCCGGATATGTAGCGCTTTTACCTATTGGCATAATGCTTGCGTAAGTAAAACAGGAAAGGAGGCAAAAACATAATCATCCGCTGACTGCAATGTCATTAACCAGATCAGGAGGAGGTACAGATATGGATTTCAACCTCACAGAAGAGCAGAAAATGCTTCACGATACAGTTTTTAAATTCACCAGGAATGAATGGGAACCGCGCACGGTAGAAATTGATGACAGTGACTGTTTTCCCTGGTGGCTTTGGGATAGATTCCGCCAGTTGGGATGGTGCGGATTGTTGATACCTGAAAAATATGGCGGTTCAGGATTGGGAGTGCTTGATACCGCGGTGATGATGGAAGCCGCCGGCCATGCCGGAGCAGATACCGGCAGTGCCTTAGCCTGGGGCGTGCATCTTTCGATTGGTACCGTTCCCATAATTTTATGTGGTAATGAACAGCAGAAGCAAAAGTACCTGCCAAAAATCGCTACCGGTGAGTGTATCACCTGTTTCGCTCTCACTGAACCCAATATTGGCTCCGATGCAGTCAACCTTCAATGCACCGCCGTTCGCCAGGGCGATCATTATGTTATCAACGGTACCAAAATGTTCATTACCAACGGACCGATTGCTGATTTGGCCATCGTTATCGCAGCTACTGACAAAAGCAAGGGAGCCCGTGGAATATCTGCCTTCATCGTGGAGAAAGATTTCCCCGGATATAGTGTCGGCCGAAAGCTGGATAAAGTTGGGCAGCGGGGTTCCGAAACTTCAGAATTGATTTTCGATAACTGCATCGTTCCGGTTGAAAACCGTCTGCTGGAAGAAGGCGATGGTTTCATAAAAGTTGGAGCAATGAACCTTGAATACGAAAGATCCATACTTAGCGCCGCCTGGACCGGCATGATGGGCTATAATGTCGATCTGGCCGCAGCCTATGCCGGGCAGAGAACACAATTTGGTCATCCTATCGTGAAATACTCGCAGATCCGTGAAATGCTGGCGCGGATGAAAGTCAATTACGAGATCTCCAAGCTTTTACTTTATCGGGCAGCCTGGATGAAAGACCAGGGCATGCCTGCCCCGCTGGAAGCTTCCATGTACAAAGCTTTCACCGGCAAAGCCTGTATGGAAAGTGCCATTGATGGCATGCAGATCCATGGCGGGTATGGATTGATGCGGGAATACAAGATCGAACGTTCACTCCGGGATGCAAAACTTGCCGCTGTCGGCGCCGGAACTGACCAGGTCTTAAATGAGATCATCGCCCGCACGGTTACCGGTACCAGATCATTAACGCTTTAAACTTGCCAAACCATTTGCAAAACCATTATTTCCGTTCAGGTATAGACCTTTAGGATCTGGCTGCACAAGAACCCAAATCCTGATTTTAAAAAGATTAGGGGGTGGTCATGGTGCGTTTATGTCACAGGTGACATAAGCATGAAAATATTGAAAAAGACTGCAGTAATAACATAGAAGGAGGCAGAGATATAGATGAAGAGAGTTGCTATATGTGCAGCAGCACAACACAAAATTGAGCCGGATATCTGGTATAAGCGCTTTCAGGGCATGCTTCTGGATATTCTGGAAGATCTGCAGAAGCAGACCGGTTTTATTTTTGATGACGAAAAAGGCGTTCATGACATCGTGTCTTGTTCCGATGATTTTTTCGATGCCCGCACGATTTCTGACAATGGCGTCTGTGATGCCATCGGAGGCCACTACAGGGGCGAGGATAAGATGGCGCAGGAAGGCCTGAATGGTATAGGCTATGCCATGGCCATGATCCTTTCCGGACATGATGACGTGATCTATTTGCCGGCCCATTGCAAAGAATCCCAGGCTGAAAGCCGTTACATGAATTCCAATCTGGCATATGATCCCTTCTACTGTCGGTGCTTAGGCTTGGATTACTTGAATACTGCCGGACTGCAAGCCCGGGCCTATATGCAAAAAGCAAAAATAACTGAAGAACAACTGGCCAAAGTAGTGGTGAGAGCAAGAAGGTGGGCTTCCCGGAATCCATATGCCAATGAGACCCGGCAGCTTGAACTGGGTGATGTTATGTTTTCCCCTATGCTTTGTGACCCCATCAGGACCCTGCATGCCTATCCTGAATCAGATGGCGCGGTCGGACTTCTTTTGGCTTCTGAGGAGAGAGCCTACGAATTCACGGATAATCCCATATGGATCACCGGTTTTGGCAATTGTATGGATAGTTATTTCCTGGGTGATCGCGACCTTGCCAGCAGTCTCGCCCTCAAAAAGGCTGCATCCCAGGCTTATAAAATGGCGGGTATCAAGTCGCCGAAAAAGAAAGTCGACCTGGTAGAGCTTATGGATTGTTACGCTTATCAGCAGCCTATGTGGCTGGAGGGACTGGGCTTATGTGCTGAAGGAAAAGGCGGTCAGTTCATTGATGAGAATGGTCCGGCCAAATACAATGTGAACCTTTCCGGCGGCATGCTCACCGGTCGTCCGCTTATGATCGGCGGGCTATATGGAGCAGCCGAAGCGGTATTACAGCTTAAAGGCCAGGCGGGTGAACATCAGGCTGCTGATGTAAACTGCGCCGTTGTTCACAGCACCACCGGCGGGGCGGGTCAGTTCCATACGGTTCTGGTATTGGAGAGATAGGAGGTGTCTTGATGGGTAAAAAGAATCGCAACGTTGCTATTGTAGGGATAGGCCAGACCGAATACTCCAGTCATAAGGAATATCAGAACCAGCCGGAAATGATCAATGAAGCAGTACGGGCAGCCCTTAAAGATGCCAATCTTACTTTGGATGATATTGATTGTGTGGTACATGGCAATATGGAATTATTCGAATGTGTCCACCAGCCTGATCTATGGCATGTACTTGGCACCGGCGCCTTTGGCAAACCGCAATTCAGGATCACCACCGGAGGGACGACCGGCGCCACCATTGTCTGCGCAGCTGATAATCTGGTGGCTTCGGGCATGTATGATGTAGTAATGGCGATTGGTTTCGAAAAACTGCAGGAGGCCGGCAGTACCACAGCAGGTATAACCAATATGGCTGATGCTTTATGGTACCGCCACTTACAGACCGGTGCCCTGACCAGTGCAGAAGCCAATCTAACCATTGACGAATTCGGCGCGGAACGCGCCCGCCGGGCAGCCATCAAGCACCGTATCATGATGGATAAAAATGCTACCATCAACCCCCGGGCTCACCGGAGGTTCGGCCTGGAGTATGAGCAGGCGGAAGACCTGATGAAAACTTCCCCTCCTCTGGTAGGCGAACTACGGCTGATCCATATGTGTTCTCAAAGTGACGGAGCGTGTGTGATGATTTTTGCTGCTGAGGAGAAGGCGAAGGCCCTTTCCTCCAAGCCGGTCTGGGTAAGAGATCACATTGCCGTACACAAGGAAGAAATGGTAGCCAACAATTATGCCTATGAAAGACCCGAAACGTCCCATCATACAGCAGCCCGCAAACTATTTGCCCGCAACGGCATCACCGACCCGGTGGGATATTTCGATGTGTTTGAAATGTATGATCCGTCAACCTGGTGGGGCATGGATTGGATCAGGGAATTCCTCCTGCTGGAAGGTGATGCCCACATCCGAATGGTGGAGAATGGTGATTTGAATATAGACGGGAAACTGCCCTTAAATCCATCCGGCGGGGTAACCTCCTCCAATCCCATCGGAGCCACAGCTATGGCCCGGGTAGCGGAGGCAGCACTGCAGCTCAGGGGAGATGCCGGTCCTCATCAGATTAAGAAAGAAGTCAGACACGGACTGGCATCTGGATTTGGCGGAACCATGTGGACCGTACTGGTAATGCTGGAAAAAGACTTAGACTGGCAGGAGGTGAATTAAATGGCAGAATACTTTGGAACCAGTGTAGAAGCCATTTTCAATACGATGCCTGAACGTTTCAGGCCTGAAAAAGTACAGGATGTCGACGTAGTCATCGGTTATGATATCACCGGCGATGGTGGTGGTAAATGGCTGGTTTCTATCAAAGCTGGCACACTTAACGTAGAAAAGATCGATGGGGATTTTCCGTCTTGCTCCGTGCTGGTGACCGCCGGTGCTGAAACCTTTGTGGGCGGGACACTGGGAAAAATAGACCTGGGTACCGCGATGGCCGGAGGTAAATTCAAAGTAAACGGCGATATAACCGTAATGACCAATATTGTGCCGGCAGCTTTCAAAAAGTTCAAGGTGGCAGGGGATGAAAAGCAGGCTGAGGAACTCATTTCCATCAAATACACCGCTTCCATCAACCAGCGTTTCGCTACCGGGCCGATCATGGGCAAGTGGTTTAAAGGATTACAGGAAAAGAAGTTTTATGCTACCAAATATCCTTCCTGCGGACGTATTCAAATACCGCCCCGGGAAGTATGTGCAGAATGTGTAGTCCGTTCGGAAGAATTTGTTGAAGTGGGACCCAATGCTCTGGTAGCTAATACTGACATTGTCTATTACGCCAGTCCTGATCCGCTTACCGGTAATGTGCGCTCTACTCCTTATGTTACCCTCTACCTGTGGATGGACGGCACCACTCCCGGAGAATGTCTTTCCTTTGACCTGAATCCCAAAGATACGCATCGCATCAAAAGAGGCATGAGGGTGCGGCCGGTCTGGAATGAAAACAGAACTGCCGGGATCGATGACTTGCTCTATTTTGAGATCGATGATTAAGGAGGTGCAGTAATGGCTGTTTTAAGACGTGAAGATACTTCTGATTGTTTTGTCATGCCCGGGAAAATGGTTCTGCCTGTACAATATTTTGCCGGCCGGGCAGGTTCCCAATTCATCATTTCATTGCGGGATGAGCGCAAGATATTAGGGGTCAAGTGCCCCCAATGCAAAAAAGTATATGTACCGCCCCGGGAATACTGCGAAAAGGACTTCACCAAACTGGACGAAAATTGGGTAGAAGTCGGAAACCAGGGGGTCGTTGCCAATTTTACCGTGGTTCATTACAATGATAAACATTTGCCGTTTAAAGCGCCTTACATCCTGGCTTTGATCAAGCTGGACGGGGCCGACACCCCGATCGCTCATATCGTATCCGGTATCGATCCTGAAAAAGTGAGTATCGGTTTGGGGGTAGAAGCGGTTTTTGCAGACAAAACCACCAACACCATATTGGACATCGATCATTTTGCTCCGATAGTTGATTAGCAGGCTGAACCGGGAATGAAAGCAGCTCAAAGTGAAAGCGGCGGGCTGCCTCCCGGTCAGCAACAATAATGCAAGAGGGAGGCGAACCTAATGGAGTTCACCATAACTGCTGAACAGCAGCAATTAGTTGAAATGGTAGAAGATTTTGCCCGCCGGGAAGTCGCTCCTTTAACACGGGAAATGGACGAAAACCAAACTTTTCTTCCGCCGGAAGTATGGAGGAAGATGGCTGATCTCAACCTGCTGGCATCCTATGTACCGGAAGAATACGGAGGGTTAGGCCTGAAAGCCATGGATATCCTCCTCACCCGCCAGGCATGGGCCCGGGGCGGAGGATGTCTCGGTTCACTACTTTCTTGGGGAGCGTCTGATGGGATTGGAACTGTCGGGATCCTGAAGCATGGCACCGAAGCACAGAAGCGTAAATATCTGCCCGGCATCATATCGGGAGAAAAAATCAGCTGTTTTGCCCTGACCGAACCTGATTCCGGTTCAGATGCCTTTAAAATGCGCAGCCGGGCGGTAAAACAAGGCGATCATTATGTTTTAAACGGAACCAAAATGTTTATTACCAATGGTCCCTTCTGTGATATGGGAATCGTCCTGGCGATAACTGATCCCAGCAAAGGAGTGCTGGGCGTCAGTGCTTTCATTTTCGAAAAAGATTTTCCCGGTTTCAGCCGGGGCAAGAAGCTCGATAAAATGGGTATGCGCTCCTCCCCTACCAGTGAACTGATCTTTGAGGACTGCATCATTCCGGAAGAAAACCTGCTGGGAGGAGAAGGCATGGGGGCATTGGTAGCCAATACCACCCTGCACTGGGAAAGGACCGGTATGGGGTTTGCCATCGGCGCCATGGAATATAATCTCAAATTATGCCAGGAATATGCTGCTCAAAGAATCCAATTCGGAGAGCCTATCGGTAATTTCCAGTCCGTTCGCCATAGACTGGCGGAAATGAAAATTGACATTGAAGCCGCCAAATATTTATTTTACCGGATGGCCTGGCTGGTAGACACCGACCAGATACCCGCTTTACTGGACATATCAGTGGGCAAGGCATTCTTAAGTAAAGCGCTGCTGAGAAATGCTGACGCCGCCATAAGTACTTTTGGCGGTTATGGTGTATGCACTGAATACCCGGTACAAAGAAGTTACCGGGATGCCAAGATCATAGAAATCGGCGGAGGAACTTACGATATCCAGCTGAATATGATCGGAGCGGCTCTGATGGGCCCGCGTCAGAAGACGAAAAAATAATTGCATGCGAAGGAGTGATAAAAGTGAATAACTGGCAGGAATTATATAAACAAAAGCTGACAACAGCGGAAATGGCAATTTCATTGCTCAAAAACGGAGACCGGATCATTGTACCGCTGGCTAACGGCCAGCCGCCTGCGCTGCTATCATCTCTTACCCGCAGGATCAAAAGCGGCGCTTTAAGTGACCTGATCTATCTTGATGCCTTGAATGTGAACTGCCCGGAAATGCAGGAACCGGATGTGGCTGACAAGATCAACCGGCTGGCCCCGGATGACACCTCGCAAAAATATGTGGAAGATGATTTTAATGTAGTCATGTTTACCGTATCACCCATGGATAAGCACGGCTTTTTCAGCACCGGACTAAACCCCGATTATGCTTTTGCCGTGACCAGAAAACAGCCCCGTCCCAGAATTCTTCTGGAAGTAAACGAAATGATGCCCCGTACCTACGGAAATAATCAAATCCACATCAGTGAAGTGTCAGCCCTTGTTGAAAATACACAGCCCCTCTTCTGTCTGCCGGAAGTACCTGTGACCAAAGAAGACGAAATCATTGCCCGCTATATTGCAGAGCAGATCCCTGATGGTGCCTGCCTGCAGTTAGGCAGCGGTGCGCTACCCAATATCGTGGGGAAATTTTTGGGAGACAAAAAGGATTTGAGCGTTCACAGCGAAATGTTGTGCGACAGTTACCGGGAATTATATTTAAAAGGCGTCATCACCTGCCGGGAAAAAACCTATATGACCAATAAATGGATGGTTTCTTTTGTTTTGGGATCGCAGGAGCTATACGATTTTGTGGCCAATAATCCCCTGGTCGAGTTGTGGAGTGCCCAATACATTACTGATCCTGCTATCGCCTGTCTCAATGATAAACTGATATCAGTAAATACGGCACTGGAAATCGACCTTTCCACCCAATGCACTGCTGAAAGTTCTGCCTTCCGGCAATTTACCAAATACGGCGGCGAGAATAATTTTGTGGATGCCAGCTGGCAGTCCAAAGGCGGCAAATCATTTATCGCTGTTCATTCCACTTATACCGACAAGGACGGGAAACTGCAGTCAAAGATCGTCCCGGCTATCAGCCAGCACATTTCGGTACCCCGGGCCGATATGCAATATATCGTCACCGAATACGGCATCGCCTATATGAAAGGGCGCAGTATCAATTCCCGGGCGGAAGAATTGATCAATATTGCCCATCCTGACTTCCGCGACTGGCTGAAGTTTGAATTCAAAAAAATGATCTACTCATAGAGCAGCCCCTATATAAAAGAAACTACCGGAAGGAGGATTAATAATGGCTGACAAAGTCAGTTGGGAGAAGGAAGAACATATTGGTTTGGTCAGCTTTGCCCAGGTCATGATAGAGCGGGCTTTCATAGATGATTTTCACCGGGTCATGGATGAAATAGAATCCGACGACCAAATAAGGGTGGTCATTATCAAAGGTGCACCCGGTAAAATATTTTTTGCCGGCTATGATATAGGGCTGATGACTGCTGCAGAAGGAGTGGAGTCCGCTTATTTAAACGGCAAGACCGTGGAAGTACAGCAACTCATTAACCGCATCGAATACTGCAGCAAACCGGTCATCGCTGCAGTGGACGGCTATGCTGCCGGCGGCGGATGTGAAATGCTTTTGGCATGTGACCTGGTATATGCATCGGAAAGAGCGCTGATTGGAACCCCGGAAGTAAAAATCGGTCTGATCCCGGCGGCTGGCGGCACCATCAGATTGCCCCGCATGGTGGGTAAACACCGGGCAATGGAAATGATCCTGACAGCCAGAATGTATACGGCTGAACAGGCTAATCAAATGGGTATCGTAAATCAGATCTTTGCCCATGAGGAACTGCAGGAAAAAACCATGAAAATCGCCAATGCCATCGCCAGGAATGCCCCCATAGCAGTAAGAGCAGCCAAAGCCAGCGTGGTAAAAAGCATGACTTGCCTGGATAAACAATATGAACTGATCACTGCGGAAGAGAACTTAAAATGTCTTACCAGCGCTGATATCAAAGAAGGAGCAAACGCTTTTATGGAAAACCGTAAGCCGGATTTCAAAGGTGAATAAGATTACGGTCTGATAAAAAGTTGCAGGGAGCAGCCCTGGCGAACCAGCTGTCGGAAAACGCAGTTCAGCCCCCCAGAACGTTCAGAAACAATCAAGACAAGGCGCGGGCAAGGCCAGCCAGAGCGAGTGCATAAGGCACGTAACCGCCGCTGGCCGCAGGCCGGAACGAAGTATTGAGCCGTTTATGGACGCTCTGGGGCAATGTTCTCTGCACCTTCCCCTCTATCTTTGATCAAAGCACAGTGATCTAACAGGCGGGCTTGCCCAAAATAAACCATCAGTTCATATTCCTGTCAAAATCAGTGCTAAGAAGCGAACTGGTTGTATATACAATAGTAAAGCTTCGGGGCCCAATTTGGCCAAATGATTGCCCGCCATCGCTGGTTTATGATCTTAACTACGCTAATGAAGGGATATTATGAGTAAAAGAGAGAAATCTGCAGGAACGAAATCGAATAATACGTATCAGCCCCAATTTCCTCTGGATGATGAGCACATCATGGAGAGTATCGCTGCTGCAGTGATCGTCACTGATGCTGAAGGCAATGTACATGGTTTTAATAAAGCTGCTGAGGAAATGTTCGGCATTCCAAAGCAAAAAGCCATGGGAACCAAATACTATCTGAAGATGGCCCCCAAAGAAGAAGAACGCATGCAGCTCAGGTTCAACCATGTATTAAAAACCGGTAAGCCTTTCTATGGGCAGGACGAAAGTTTCAGCATGCGCGATGGCAGGCAGGTCACACTCAATCTTCACATATCTGTTCTGCGTGATAAAGAAGGAAATCATATCGGCATCATCATGCTGGTAGAAGACGTAACCAAGAAACGCCTTTCCGAAAGAGTCATGCAGCGCAAAGAAAAACTCACTGCCGTAGGAGAACTGGCCGTTGGTATTGCACATGAATTGAGAAACCCCTTGAGTTCCATTAAAGGTTTTGCCAGGATTATGCAGAATGATCTTGCTCCTGATCATGGCAGCCAGCAATATCTGGAAATTATCATAAAAGAAGTGGACCGGATTATCAGACTGAGCCATGAACTGCTCAGCACCGCTCTTAACCCGGATAAAAATCCATATTTTGCACTGCAGATCAACGATGTGGTTGAACAATCAGTAGAAGATTTCAAAATGGAAAATTACCTGGCGCAGGCCTATGTAAAACTACAGACAGAACCTGACCTGCCGCTGATTTGGGGAGAACCGGAAAGGCTCAAACAGGTAATGATGAATTTACTGCACAATGCTTATCAAGCCCTGGATAACAGCGGCTATATATATGTTGATACATCCCGCGAAGACGAATGGGTGAAGATTGCGGTCACGGATACCGGTTCAGGTATCGAAGCTGACAAGATAGATCGTATATTTGATCCCTTCTTCACCACCAAACTGGAAGGTAATGGCCTCGGTTTAGCGCTGGTCCACAGTATCGTCAGCCAGCATCACGGCTTTATCGAAGTGCGAAGTGAGCCCGCTCAGGGAGCAACATTTATTATAAGACTTCCCATCAGAGAGAAGGTGCAGAAACATGAATGAAAAGAGCAAAAAACCTCTCATCATGGTCGTCGATGATGAGGAAAATATACGTCTCCTGCTGGAAAAAGTCCTGCGCTCCGAAAATGTCGATGTCATAACCCTTGACAATGGTCAAAAAGCCTTGAATTTTGTTCGTACCAATCAGGTTGCCATCACCATTATGGATATAAGGATGCCAAAAACCGACGGTCTGGAAGTTCTCAAAAAAATCAAAGCCCAGGATCCTGATGCGATCATTATTATGCTCACGGCATTTGCCACCATAAAAACCGCAGTGGAAGCAATGCGTATCGGTGCTTTTGATTATCTTACCAAACCATTTGAACTGGATGAACTGCATGTGTGTGTAAACCGGGCTTTGAAAATGTGGGACCTGATGGAGGAAAACCGCGATCTGCGTGCACAAATAAACAAGAAACTTCCGGGAAACATCCTCTGCAGCGATAATCCCAAAATGAAAAAAATTGAATCCATGTTAAAGAAGATCGCCAAAAGCGATCATACCCTGATGATCTATGGTGAGACCGGTACGGGCAAAAGTATGATCGCCAAAACAGTCCACCAGTTCAGTAACCGTAAAGACGCTCCTTTCGTATGGCTCAACTGCGCAGCCCTGCCCGAACACCTCATTGAGAGCGAGCTGTTCGGTTATGAAAAAGGAGCCTTCACCGGGGCTGCCCAGCAGAAAAAAGGCCAGATGGAAATGGCTGATAAGGGAACTTTGTTTTTGGATGAATTATCAATCTTAAGCCCTTCTGCGCAAGGCAAGCTGTTGTTGGCTCTGCAGGAGGGTGAATTTCAAAGAGTGGGCGGCAGCAAGCCGATTAAGGTTGATGTGCGGATCATTGCTGCCAGCAACCAGCCGCTCAAAGCCATGGTCGAACGGGGAGAGTTCCGGGCTGACCTCTTCTATCGGCTCAATGTGATCAATCTTGAATTGCCTCCCTTAAGAGAAAGACCGGAAGATATCATTCCCCTGGCGCAATATTTCATTACCCGCTATTCCAGCCGGGAAAACGAAACTTTGTTGAGTGCGGATACTGCCCGCAAACTATTGGGATACCACTGGCCCGGCAATATCAGGGAATTGGAAAATGTAGTTAAGCAAGCAGCGGTGCTGGGAGGAACTGAACGCATTATGGCTCCGGAACATTTCATATTTTGTGAAGAACCGGCTGTCAGCGATGAATGTTCTCTAAAACCGGGAGAAACCTTAAAAGATGCCCTGCTGCGCCTGGAAAGAAAAATCATCAACACTGTTTTAAGCGAATGCAATGATCAGGTAGCTGAAGCAGCCGATCGGCTCGGCGTCTCAGTGCGAACTATTTACCGTCATATATGATCTGAGCAATTTACTGCCGGCCAATAAACACCCAGGTTTTGCCTTTGCCACCCCGGCCACCGGCTTAAAGATATTTATCCCTCATAATCGTACAATATGGGTTTTGCCGCTGTTATTCTCCGGGCTTGATCCACCAATCCTTGTCCCGGTAACCTGCCTGTATCGCTTTTAACTGGTCTTTTTCCTGCAGGAAACGCTGCTTCATTTCCAGCAGCCATTCCTGGAAATGCTCGTCCAATTCCTTTTCACTAAAACGGCAGTAGTCATTTCCCATGAAGTCAGGGATATTATTATCCCCGATGATCCCCTGAGCGCCGCAGATCGGGCATACTATCCTGTTATCCTCCAGCAGGCGGAAGAGATCCGAACCGCAAAAAGCACATTCGCGGTTGCCGGGATTATATTTACGGCCGCTGAAAAGCTCGTGCCCCAGAGCCTGTGCATAGTGTAAGTTGTCCTCATTAAGCAGGGACTCACCCGGTAAAGTTGCGTGAACCTGCCAGCAGTCCACCAGCTTCATTTTGAGCAGTTTTGGGATTGTAACGGAAGCTGCCTTGCTGTACCCCTCCCAACCTTTTGATCCGTAAGGCATAACGATAACACAAGGTTTATTACCGGTAAACTGCCAATACTTCTCCGCCCCCAGCATACGGTCACTCAGCATCTTATAGCATCCATGCGGCCCCAAAAAATAAATCGGAACTCCCATGATCAAAGCGTCCGCCGCTTTTATCTTGTCCATTAAAAAATTGAAATCATCTTTTATAACACAATCAGTATCAGTTTGCAGACAGCGGTAACAAGCTTTGCATGGTTCGATCTGCAGATCGGTGACCCGGATCAATTCCCGGCTGCCATCATCCGGTATGCTGCGCATGATTTCTTTGACCAATATTTCGCTATTGCCCAGTCTGCGATTGGAAAACACCAATCCCAGTATTTTTTTCATTATCCAAAGCCCCCTCTTTCTTATACGTCCCCCAACGAGCATGACTGAAAAGGTGAAATCATTTCCCCTTACTTCTATCATGGATCATGCATTTCCTTTATCAAGTGCTGGCCCGATAAGTAGAATTAATGCTGCCAGGCAGGAATTTTGATCTTGCTCAAGGAAAGAAGGGAAGGAATAAAAATTTTCGGAGAAAACTGCATTGAAGATTGCTTTTCATAATATATCTCCCGGAACAATTGAAAAAATCATCAAAGGGGCGATTATCGGCCTGATCATTGTATTGCCCGGGGTAAGCGGTGGTACGATATTGTTGATGATGGGCCTTTATGAAGAACTGATGAAGGATCTGTCCCGCTTCAGATTAGTGCCGTGGATACCGTTCGCCCTCGGGATGGCAGGAGGAATATTTATCAGCGGCTGTCTCCTGGCCTGGCTGTTTAAAACTTATACCGCCATTATCCTGGCTTTATTATTAGGATGCATACTGGCCTCGATAAAGTCTATTCTGGGCCATGACTACCACCCCAGCATCAAACGGGGAATATCCCTGATAATTGGTCTGATCCTTGGCTTTATACTGGGTGGTGTTTCTGATTTTGGCGAATCAAACGGTGTTTCCCCTGGTGCTTTTATTCTGATCACCGGGGGAGCCTTATCGACTGCCGCCATGATATTGCCTGGTGTCCCGGGCAATGCGGTTCTGATCCTTATGGGGATATACGATGATATACTGACAGCTCTGGCCGCGCTGGACTTAAAGATGCTGCTTATCTACGGGGCTGGCTGCATCCTGGGTGTCATAGGTCTGTCCAATGCTCTGGATAAGATTTATTCCCGCTGGCGGGATATTCTCAACTGGTTTTTTGTCGGCCTGATAATCGGTTCAGGCAGAATGCTGATACCCGATCATCTGGACAGCCCTTTGGTTTTTATTTTCATTGCCGCGATCGCTTTCGCCCTGGTCTGGATATGGGAAAGCAAAAGTATGGAGACGAAACATGAATCAATACCTGATAAACTTGACGGTTAATGCAGAAGAACGATATCTGGTCGCCCGCCTGGATGAACTGGCGCAGAAAGCTTTGCAGGGGATCAGTGTGCGCAGTGATTTTTTGGATCTGAGGCAGCAGACTCTGGGAGAGGCTGTAGCTGTTCAATATGCAGATATAATCTGGAAAATGGATGGCGGTTTCGATGCAGCAGAGAGAAAACGCCTGCTGCTTGCTCCCGTCTGGGAAGTGGAAGAGGCAATGGATAACCATATTGAGTACCTGCAGATAAAACCCACTGATAAAAATGAGAACACTCTTGGTCACCGGGATTATCTGGGAGCCATCATGAATCTGGGTATCAGGAGGGAAAAATTTGGTGATATATTAGTCCATGAGCGGGATGCTTTTGTACTGGTCGATAAAAGTCTGACAGATTACCTTTGTCAGCAGCTGGAACGGGTAGGGCACAGCAAGGTGATAACAGAAAGAATCAGCCGCGAGGATCTGCGCCTGCCGGAATCAGAGCCCCTGACGATCAATTGCACCATCCCTTCCCTGCGGCTGGATGCTGTCCTGGCAGCAGCCTGCAAAATATCCCGTTCAGAGGCGACCGCCCTGATCGAATCCGGCTGGGTGCAGCTAAATCACCAGGTAACTGAAAAAATTGCTGTTCCCGTTAAAGTGGATGACCTCTTGTCAGTGCGAGGGCAGGGCCGGATCCGTCTGGATGAGGTCCTGGGGGTAAGTAAAAAAGGCAGATATCGGGTCCGAATTTCAAAATGGTAGAAAAAGTCCTCACAGCAATCATTCCTTGTTTATGTCTGCTGCAGATGCAAAAAGCTCCAAAGCAAATCTGCTTTGGAGCCCTCATATCAACTGATTTACACTTTATTTTGCTTATAACTTCACCTAAAGCCTTATGACTTTTTAGTAATAGGCAGCCACACTTCACACTTATAATCATCAGCCTGCTGGTCACCTTCAAAATACACCTCAATGTCAGGCGCATTTGCATATTCGTATCCGGATGTGGGCAGCCATTCTGTTATAATACGCTTCTGCAATTCCTGGATAGCAGTTGGCATAGCACCGATACATTCAAAAATTGCCCAGGTGCATTTCGGTACATTATATTCTGCCATTCCGTCGGGGGTTTCCTGGTCAGTAGCAACTGCAATATAGTAATCAAAGTCCTGCCCATTCATGCAGGTGCTTACTCCCAGCAAGCCATATGGTTCCTTATCCATAAGCTTAAGAATCTCAGTCACGGTCCCGCTTTGTATTGTTCTTCCCCAAAACTGCGGTACCTTTTCAAAACATTCCTCAACACTCATATTGTAATGCTCTTTTACACCCACGATTCTAAATGCTTCCATTGTCAGGATCTTATAATTCATCTCCGCATCTCCTTTAATTGTTATTTTGAAGCTGATACGTGGAAATGCTTTCAGAGCCGCCCCTTTGGTTCTTGCCTCCGTTGGAGAAACTCCATGAACATTGTGGAAAGCTCGGTTAAAAGAAGTAGGCGAATCATATCCGTATTTAAGCGCAATATCAATAATTTTTTCACTGCCGCATTGTAAATCGAAAGCAGCCAGGGTCATTCTTCTGCGTCTGATATATTCGGCAAGCGGAACATCTGCAATATAGGAGAACATTCTTTGAAAATGAAAGGTTGAACAGCATGCAATCTGCGCTGCTTTCTCATAGCTGATTTCTTTATCGAGATTCGCTTCGATATACTCCACTGCTTCATTTAACCTTGAAATCCATTCCATCGTACCACCTCCTTACAATCAAAAGGATATAGTAAACCTTTGCTGTGCTCCTCGCATTTGCTGCACAAATATGAGAGATTGGAAAATAAAACTTCTGCGTTTACGAAAGGTCCCCTGCAGAAGCCTGGGTATAGTTATGCATATAGTTATTGAAATTCTCTTGCTGAAAATTTTCAAAAACCGAATCTGAAAAATGAGCATATAGGGCCAACAAGCCGATTATCATTACCACTGCAATCGCCAGCGAAATATTATTTAACTTGATAAATTCATATTGAAAGGCATTGACCTCCATATCCCCAAATTCATACGCTTGTGTCTGATTTAATAAAGTTCGGTAGAAAAATGCGGCTGAATAATAGAAAACCGGAGCAAGAATAAATCCAACAAAGATGGTTGCAAAATAAAAACCAGAATTGCCTTTAAAAAACTGTAAAAAGGGAATCATCAAAATAGAAACAATCAAACCATATACAAGGCCAAAAAGAAATATCTTCCCCTTAAATCCTTTGGTAATTTTCCAGCTCTTTTTCAATGCATCTATTGGGCCCAGGTCTTCATCAATGATTAAAAGAAATCCAGGGGCAAGCTTCAATGAAAAAATAATTCCCGGAATGATCAGGAATATAAAGCCTAATGTAATGATTAAACCAGACAAAATATAATATACGATCAGATATACAATCATTCTTATTGATATTAAATGGTTTACTTTGATTTCCTTATTATCGAATACATTAAAGATCAGCTTGACAATTATCGCAAGCAGAACAGCACCCAGAATTGATACAAAAAATGTAAACAAAGAATTTGGCATTTGTAAATAAGAATTAGTGATAGGCAAAGATAGCCAGCCAACCAATAAGCTCAGCATGATAAGAAGCAAAGTTAAGGCCGGTTGTTTTATAAACATTTCAAATCCGAATCTATAGGCGTCTATTACTGACAACGTCCTCACTGGCGATACTTTATATTCTGTCCTGTTGGTTATCGGGGGCGAACTATTTTCGTACTGACGACTGATTGGCACATTATTGCTTAGCCATGCATCATATTGCCATCGGTTTTGCGGATCGCCCAGAACTTGGTATGCTTCCCGGATCAATTTCATTTCATTTTCACTGTTTTCAGGGCCGTTCTTTGCTGACAAATTTTGATAAGCTACCGTGATGATTTCCTGGCTTGCTCTTCTGTCTACTTGCAAAATTTCGTAGAAATCAGGTCTGAATTCCAAATTTAACTCCCCCCGCAAAGGATTGACGAATTAATTAAATCTACTTATAAATAATCAATTAATTCTATTTTCTGCCAATATTCGCCGTTCATATATGGTATTCCTTTTATAATCAGTTTAGAATCAGCCCAACGCTTGTGCAGGCAGGAAAATCCCCAGGTTCGGGAGAGACCGCTGCAGATTCGTGAATCTCTTATATTAAAGCTTCTGTGGTTCCCAGATAAATACTTTCGATATCGACATATAAAATGCACTAATGTATGATTAGAAAATAAAAAAAGGAAGCTTATTTGTTTAATCATAACTGTGCGCCAATAACTGTATTTCGGCATTCTCGATTGACACAATGCAAATCAAATTTTGGTGGCCCAGGTGAAAACGGATGCAAGGAGGATGAAATGCGGACGGAAGAATGTACTTTGGAGACTGCTTCGATTGAGGATATTGATATAATGCGGGAGTTATGGGAGTCGCTTCCGGGTCTGGGACTGGGCCCGGGTGATGATAAGGCTGCTATAATAAGCTTCATCCGCAGAAACCCTCATACTTGTCTGGTGCTTAAAGACAAGGGACAAATTATCGGAACCGTACTGGGGGGTTTTGATGGCCGCAGGGGATATGTTTATCATCTTGCCGTCAGAGCGGACTGCCAGCATAATGGTTATGGCACTTTATTGCTGGAAAATGTTGTTCAGGCATTGAAAAATGAGGGGGCCGGTAAAATTCATCTGCTGGTATATCGCAGCAATTCTTCAGCACAGTCTTTTTATACTTCCCGGGGCTGGCATCTGCGTGATGATATAAATATGTTCTCCTGGGTAGATTAGAAAATTTGCAGGATAGAAATAAATGATGTTAAATTTTGTATTAATGCATTAAAATATTCAAGGGATATAAAACATGGGGGGTATAGGTAAAATGAAAGCAGATCGCGTAATTATTATGGGTGCAGCCGGAAGGGATTTTCACAATTTCAATACTTATTTCCGCAATAATCCGGCATACGAGGTAGTCGCCTTCACAGCTGCACAGATTCCCGATATTGAAGGCAGGTTGTACCCGCCCGGATTATCCGGACCGGCTTACCCTAAGGGAATACCAATTTTTGCTGAGCAGGAACTACCGAAATTAATAGAAAAATTTGATGTTGACCAGGTAGTTTTTGCATATAGTGATGTTTCCCATGAGTATGTAATGCACCAGGCATCACTGGTTAATGCATGTGGAGCTGATTTCAGACTGATGGGACCCAAAATTACCATGATTAAATCCAAACGCCCGGTAGTGGCGGTTACTGCTGTTAGAACAGGCAGCGGCAAGAGCCAGACTACTCGTTATGTAGCCAAATTGTTGACTGATGCAGGTAAAAAAGTTGCTATTATTCGTCACCCGATGCCTTATGGTAATCTGGAAGAGCAGATTTGCATGAGATTTGCTTCTTATGAAGATTTGGATAAATTCAAATGTACGATTGAGGAACGTGAAGAATTCGAACCCCATATTGACAATGGCATGGTAGTTTATGCCGGTGTTGACTATGAGGTGATCCTGCGCCAGGCTGAAGAAGAAGCTGATGTGATCTTATGGGACGGCGGCAATAATGATCTGCCTTTTTATGAAACAGATATTCACATCGTAGTAGTTGACCCGCACCGGGCAGGACATGAGACCAGTTACCACCCCGGTGAGACGAATTTGCGGATGGCTGATATTGCTATTATCAACAAGGTCGATTCGGCCGATGCGGCTAAAGTTGAAGCGGTGAAGAAGGCTATTACCGATAATAATCCTTCGGCTTCAATTATAATGGCGAATTCCCCTATTACGGTTGAAGATCCCGCAGCTATTAAAGGTAAAAAGGTGTTGGTAGTTGAAGATGGTCCTACCCTGACCCATGGGAATATGGCTTACGGAGCTGGCGTAATAGCGGCACAAAACCTGGGGGCTGAATTGATCGATCCTCGTCCTTACGCAGTCGGAAGTATTATAACTACTTTTAATAAATACAACCATTTGTCAAACTTACTCCCGGCAATGGGATATGGTCAGACTCAGATTGAAGAACTGGCTAAAACCATTAACAGCTCCCCGGCTGAAGTTGTGGTTATTGGAACTCCCATAGATCTGCGCCGGGTCATGTCATTAGAAAAACCCGCCGTTCGGGTTCGCTATGATCTGGAGGAAATAGGCACTGCCAGGCTGGCAGAATTAATTCTTAAAATGATTTAGACACAGGGGGGCGGCTTAAAACGCCCCCTTTTTTACATCAACTTTCTGTAATATAATCCCCGGGTAAATTCACCCGCAAAAGGCTCGCCGCGCAAATAACTTTCCCATATCTTGTGACATTCCTGTCTGTCCTCAATCGTGAAATACAGAGTAATAAAATCTGCCGCCTGAACTTTCTTATCGGCTAAATAAAGCGGAAGCGAATTGTGAAGCGTTGAATACTCCCGGCTGCCGCAGGTCAACTTAAAGCGTGCGCCGGTGCGGTCGGTTATCTCCGGGCTCCCGGTGCAATTCCGGCAGCCGTTGTTACCTTTGGCCGGACAATTGCGAAATATCATCAAGGGCAGATAGCCGTAGCCAATAATGCCGCGCTCCATTTCTCCGCCTAACACTGCCGCATCACTGAGTCTGATTTCATAAGAGAGGAGCGTATCCGTTAATCCCATGTCCTGGTATTTCATCATGCTTATACTGTTTAAAATATTGAGGTCAAAACCGCCGTGAACCGCAAAGCCCAGGCGTTGTGCCAGTCGAATAGTGCCGATGTTTCCTGCACATATATCTTTAACACCCAGTCTCTTCAGCTTTTCCAGGCTGTCTGCCAGTGCTTCTTCCTGCAGAGGAAACACCAGTCTGGGCAGTTCAGCAATCAGTTTTTCGCCGAATCTTTTGATCAGGCCAGTGTCAACTTCTGTATGGGGCAAATAGATTTTATCTGCCGCCTCGATATCGTCAAAAAGCTGCTGCCGGTTTTGGATCCTGACCCGCAGCTTCGGTATCCTGTCGCGCTTCTGTGGACGCGGCTGAACAAAGGGGCCTACAACCTCTTTGGGAATGATCCTGCTCCTGGCTTGAAGCAATTTATCCAGGGCCTCCCTGCGCATGAAGTTCAGTTTCCCGGGCGGCAGCCTTAATGCTTCATCGGAGTCAAGGTCCAACGTCTTTAGTATAAAAGGCGTCCCGCCGGTTTTGGCCAGACTTTTAAAGGCTGCTTCATAATTGTTTCCCGCCATGTCAGCTGATTCAGGTACATCTCCCTGTACGGCAATGATTATTTTACCGTCGGTAACTTCCAGACGTGATGGTTCATTGCCCTTTAATAAAAGCTTCATATCCACCGGTATCCGGGACAGTTCGTTTCTGTAACTGGAGGCAATCTTCCCGAGGACAGTTTTGGAAGCCTCCACATCCTCTCTGGTCCGGTGCCCGAACATTTCAAGATTCCTTTTTCCTGTGATATAACCGTCGGTAAAGCCGCTGCGGGAAAAGACCGCCTGCAGATCAGTCAGGTCTGCGGCTTTACCGGATACGGCTTCCCGGCATGCTGATACCGCCGCCGCAACATATTCCGGTCGTTTCATCCTGCCCTCGATCTTCAAGGAAGAAACGCCCGCCTCCATTAATTCACCAATATGGGAAATATGGCTCATATCCTTTAAAGACAATGCATAGTCCCGGCTGCCTGATTTGAAACCCAGTCTGCAAGGCTGGGCGCAAAGGCCCCGGTTGCCGCTTCTTTCTCCCAATATTGATGACAGATAGCACTGGCCGGATATGCTCATACATAGTGCCCCATGGACAAAAGTTTCGATCTGGATTTTAGTGCCGGAACATATTTTTCTGATTTCCTCAATGGTGAGTTCCCGGGCCAGGACCACCCTGGAAAAACCCAGCTCTTCAGCAGCCAAGGCCCCTTCGAGGTTATGAATCACCATCTGGGTAGAAGCATGTAAAGGCATGGAAGGACAATGACGCTGAAACAATTCTGCCACTGCCAGGTCCTGAACGATTACTGCATCGATCCCAAACGCGGCCAGCATTTCGATTTCTTTATAAAGAGATTGCAGTTCAGCATCCTTCACCAGGGTATTGACCGTAGCATGCACCCGCACGCCGCGGCCATGGCAATACTTGACCGCCTCTGACAGGGATTCTCCGTCAAAGTTCTCCGCATTCCTTCTGGCATTAAAGGATCTGGTCCCTAAATAAACTGCATCAGCTCCGCTCCTGACGGCAGCGATCAGCTGTTCCTGCCCGCCCGCCGGGGCCAGTATTTCAATCGTCATTATATTCACCCGCTAAAAGTATAGCACGGAAATTTCCCTTTTACGAAATGCTTCACAGCTGACTTGGGTGTATTCCGTATGATCTTTTTAAGAACACAAAGCACTGCTATTGATGAATCGTGAATCTCTGGTATGCTATAGAAAAATGAAGGAGCTATTCATGATCAGGAATTCTGTATTCGATAAATTCAAAGAACCAGATTCTAACGAGGAGGACTAATATGAAGAAGCCTTTCGCTCCCCTATTGCTGGTTTTTTTCTTCATATTGGCTGCTGTGTGGGCCGTATCTGCAGGATTTGATGCTGGTGATACAAAAACAGCGGTCGTGGGAAACAGCTTAGCGGAAAATTCATCTGCAGATAGAATAAATGAAGGATCTGCTCCCGGGCAGCAAAACCCATCGGATTCAGATAATAGCGAGTCCAAACCTGATGACCTTACCTCAGTAACAGGAGAAGTCACTGAGCCGGATTCGGCTTGCGGGACGGCAACTCCTGCAGCTGCGCTTAAGCCTGCTGATCTGCAGACAGCTGAAAACGGAAAGACACAAGACCCTCCGGTGGTCAGTAAACCTGCATTGCCTAAAGACCCTCCGGTAATAAATGAGTTGCCTGCCGCGCCCCAACCGCAGCCTGTTCCTTCAACCAGCGAAACGGATGCTATGGTTGCCGAAATGCTGGGATACATAAATGCTGCCCGAAGCGAAGCTGGATTAGATCCCTTAGCCCTGGATAATACGTTGTGTCAGGGCGCCTGCTTAAAATCCAAGGATATGGGCTTAAACAACTATTTTTCGCATACTTCCCCTACCTATGGCAGTGCTTTTGAAATGATGAAAAGCATGGGGATCAGCTATTGCACAGCCGCTGAAAATATTGCCCGCAACTACAGTGTTAAAGCAGCTTTCGATGCTTTTATGAATTCCCCCGGTCACCGCGCAAATATTCTAAACAGCGATCTTAAAAAGGTCGGATTAGGATTCTGGCAGCAAGGCTCTGATCTATATGTGACCCAGTGGTTTACTGATTAAATAATACCCATTCACTGTGACAGTGTGGTACTGATGAAGTAGTTTTTATTCATATCTTAACGCATCGATGGGATTTAACCTGGCGGCGCGATTGGCCGGGTATAGGCCAAAAACTATCCCTATGGCGGACGAAAAGGCAAAAGCAGCCAGCATGGTACCAAATGAAACGATTACTGGCATATTTAATGCCAGGGAAATTACAGCCCCGATACCGATACCCAGCAGCATGCCTATACTGCCGCCCAATGCCGAAATGACAGCCGCTTCCACCAAAAACTGCATCAATATGTCGCGACGCCGTGCGCCCATGGCGGCCCGCACCCCTATTTCCCTGGTGCGTTCGGTAACTGATACCAGCATGATATTCATAATGCCGATCCCCCCCACCAGCAAGGCAACCCCTGCCAGGGCTCCGAAAACTGATGTTATTACCGTAAGGATGGAACTGAACTCCTCCATCATCTGTTCATTGGTCTGGGCAATATAACCCTCCTTCACGGCGTGGCGCAGCTCCAGAATCGCAACACTTTGTTTGGTTGCAGACTCCAGATGTTCCTTGCTCTTTACCTTTATAACGGCCTGCTGGACTTTCTCGTCGTCAGCCATTCCCATCAAGGTTTTGACCGGAATGCAGGTTAAGCTTTGCTGCATCCCCATCACCGCAGCCTCGGGCTTGGTCACCCCGCAGACCTGGAAAGGAATGTGATTGACACGCAGTGTCTTGCCTACAGCAGTATTCCCCTTGCCGAACAGTTCCTCAGCCAGGTTCTGGTCTATAACAATTACCCGGCGGCCGATTTGATTTTCCGCATTATTAAAAAACCTGCCCTCGACAAAACCCAGCCCGCTCACTTTCATATAATCGGGGCTGGTACCGATAAGCATGTTGTTTTTCTTATTACGCACCGTTTCAAATACTGCGGTATTGGTCAGATACTTAAACGGCACCACAAACTCAATGCTGTCTATGGAACTTTCAAGCAGTCTGCAGTCATCCAGGGTCAGTTTGCCTTGTTGTCCGTTGTCATTGGCGATGGGCACCAGAGTAAAAGAATTGGCTCCCAGCCCTTCGACCTCCTGTTCAACCTGCTTGTTCAAGCTTTGTCCCATGGTTACGATAATGATAACAAACATCACGCCGATGATCATTCCCAGCATGGTAAGGGCGGAACGAAGTTTATTGACCCGTAACCCTTCCAGGGCAACCGCAAGCATTTCTCTAAACTTCATTTGAATCCTCCTTTTGTTCCAGCCATTCATCTAAAAGCTGCCGTGCGTCAAGAGGCGGATCCACATTTTCGCTCTTTACCAGGCGTCCGTCGCGAAAGTATACGATCCTTTCAGCATGACGCCCTATTTCCGGTTCATGGGTAACCAGAATGATGGTGCTGCCCTGGCGGTGCAGTTCCTGGAACAGGGCCATGATTTCGAAGCTGGAACGGCTGTCCAGATTGCCCGTCGGCTCATCAGCCAGCAACAGGCTGGGCCGGTTCACCATGGCACGGGCTATGGCCACCCGCTGCTTCTGGCCTCCGGACAGTTCATTGGGGAGATGGGCTCTGTGACTTAAAAGCCCCACCTTTTCAAGAGCTTCTAAAGCCCTTGCCTGCCGCTCCCCATTTTTTACTCCGGCATAAAGCATAGGGAGTTCCACATTACGCTGACTATTGAGACGGGGCAGAAGATTAAAATTCTGGAAGACAAATCCTATCTTTTGATTGCGCAGGCCTGCCAGCTGATCTTCATCCAGGTTCCGGGTATCGACTCCGTCTAAAAGATAAGCACCATCTGTAGGACGATCCAGCAGGCCGAGTATATTCATCAGAGTCGATTTTCCCGATCCGGATGGGCCCATAACTGCAATAAATTCACCTTCCCCCACGGTAAGGCTGACTTCCCGGAGGGCTTCAACTTTAACGATCCCGGTATCATAGGTTTTATATAAATTATCTATTGTTATCATTTCACACGAACCTTGCTTCCGTCCTTAAGCTCGGCCGGCGGATTAAGAACCACCTGGTCGTCTTTGGCAGCTCCCGATTTGATTTCCACTGTCAAACCGTCACTGATGCCGATTTTCACCGGGGTAAGGCTGGCTGTTCCATCTTTTATGATCCAGATGCTGTTGCCCTCATCCTTTTCCACCAGGGCTTCAACCGGCACTACTAAAGCCTGGCTGTCGGCAACCGTGATTTCCAGGTCAACATTGCAGCCGGGCAGCAAAAAAGGAGCATCCTTAACCACAGCAATAACCGGCAGATAAGAATCCTCCCCCTGGATATCGTTTAATATCTCCAGTCCCACCTGGGTAATTTCCCCTTTGTATGTTTCATCCAGAAATGCATTGCCGGTTACACTGACAGGCTGCCCCGCCTTGATCTTGCCGGCTTCACTTTCCGGAACTTCAGCCTGAATGGTAAACTCCTGCAGAGTTCCAATGGTTAGGAGGGGGACACTTTCCGTAATTTGATCCCCGGGTCTAACATTGATGGAAAGAACCTGTCCATCCCGCTGACAAATCAGCCCCTGCTGAGCAGTTTGTCTTTCCACCATCTGCAGCTGGAGTCTGGCTGCCTCTACCGCGGCTTCCAGAGACTGCAGATAAAACGGGGCCGCTTCCTGACTGCGCTGTAAATCAGCCTTGGCTTTGTTATAAGCCGATCTGCCGGCATCGAATTCAGCCTGGGCCTGCTCCAGGTCGGCTTTGGATATTGCCCCGGCTTCAAATAAGGTCTGCTGGCGCTGCAGATCCACTTTATCCTTTTCATAGGTGCTTTCTGCCTGACTGAAAGCAATCTCCGCCGCGATCAGATCAGAGGTCTTGCCGGCCGAGCGAACCTGGTATAAGGCCGACTCGGCAGAAGCCAGAGCACTGCGGGCCTCGGCCAGCCTCTGTTCAGCATTGGGGATATATAACTCCAGCAGAACCTGTCCGGACGTAACTTTATCGCCCATTTGCACATTCATTTTCTTTACCGTTCCGCTCACTTCACTGTAAACGACCTCTTTATCCTCAACCACGACGGTCCCCGATGCCGGAACCTTTTCCACCAGGTGCTGGTCAATCACCCGGGAGGCTGATACCGTTACAACATCCTTGTTTACTATTCGGTAAGCATTGAAACCGGCCATGACCAGAACCAGCAGTATGACACCTGTTGTCAGCAGCTTCTTCTTCAGAGAGAAAGGTTTTCTGGCTGTTTGAACTGTATTCGCACCGGATTCTGGTGATACTTGCTCTGACAAAATTTTCACTCCTCTTGATCTCATTATGGAAAAAAGCTGCTTAAACTGCCGGGGTTTTTGCCAACAGGGCCATTGCAACTGCATAAATCAGCCAGACGACTCCGCCATAAATAGCCAAACCCCCGGGCTTTTTTTTCATAGCAATGGAACCGCCCAGAATCAGAAGAACCAGTCCCCAGATGCTGAACAACTCGATCTGTCCCAAGAACCGGTTGAGAAAGCCTTCCTGACCGGCAGTGCCCGTAAACAGTGCCACACTGGTATTGAACTCCATGGCGGCCTTGAACCCCACGGCTTTGATCAGCCCGGTTGAGATCACAGATTTTATAATTGACGGTACTCCGGCAAAAACAGCTACGGCAAATAACTGTTTGAAGCTTGCCTCACCAACGCTGAACTGGTTGTAAATTGCAAGCAATGCCGCCTGGATCAGCCACATGACAGGCATGGCCACAACTGCCCCCAACAGTGCACTTGGTACCACAATTTTCATGGCCATGGAAACCTGATCCTGAGTCAGACCGCTGGCAGCCATAACCTCTGCAGAATATTGCCTGGTCTCCGGGAGTATCAGAATTGTTAACAGCAATGATATCGCTATGAAGATCAACGCCGGCCATAAAGAACGAGGGTCTTCGGCAATAGCCTGAAAAGCTTCCCCGGGAGCCGCCAGGACCTTCCAGAACCGCTGCGTTAAAGGCATCCTGGTCTCTTCCATAATAATAACCTCCTTTGAGTGCATACATTTGTTATTTCTACATAACAGCCGCATTCCCCTTTAAAAGCTGACCTTGCATCAGGGCACTTTGTTAAGCAGGTAAAATTTCGTTATACTTATTTTATAAAAGCCCAAGAACCCTGAAGAGAATGAAACGAGGTGGTAATTTGCGGCAGATCCCTGAACAACAGATCGATTCCCGGGCTATACCCTACTGGCGATGGTCAGCCGGTATTAACAGTTTGTTTATGTTCCTGGTCCCCGCCGCTTATTACGGGGCATCCCGTCTATGGCACTGGCCGGCCTGGATCACAGCAGTACTGTTGATTATGGTACTGGCTGTCGCGTCATTCTTTATTTTTGTCAAACCGGAAATCAAATGGAAAACATGGCGTTATGAAGTATCAGAACAGGAAATCGACCTGCTGCGGGGCGTATTTGTCAAGACCCGGACCTTGATCCCAATGGCGCGGGTGCAGCATGTAGATACCCGGCAGGGTCCCCTGCTGAGACATTACGGACTATCCACGGTAACGATTTCCACAGCAGCCGGAACCCACGAAATTCCCGCCCTGGCTGATGATGTTGCCGGCATCCTGCGGGACCGGATTTCCGAACTGGCGCGGGTGGTGGACGAAGATGTATGAGCCGCAGCGGCTTCATCCGTTAAGCATTCTGGATTATTTGATCAAGAATATCTACTCCCTGCTGAAAGGGCTCCTGCCTCTGTTTCTGGTTGCATTGGCCGATGCTGGCATCCGCAAATGGTTCCTGCTGGCAGTCCCCTTTTTGCTGGTTCTCTTTGTGGTTTACGGGGTGTTATACTGGCTTCGTTATGTATTTTATCTGCGTGGACAGGAACTACGTCTGGAATACGGGGTGTTTGTCCGCAAGCAGCGCTATATTCCCATTGAACGGATCCAAAGTGTACAGATATCTGCCGGTATTCTGCAGCGCCTGTTAGGAGTGGTCAAAATCCAGGTGGAAACAGCCGGAGCCGGAAACCAAGCAGAATTCGTACTTTCCGCCCTTCCCCGGCAGAAAGCTGAAACCCTGCGCGAAATACTGCAAGCCGGCCGGCAAATTCCGGACCAAGCTGAGCAGGTTCCACCTGCCGCTGAATACCGGCTTTCACCCCGCAGGCTGCTGTTATTGGCCACTACTTCCAATGGAATCGGGGTCGTTCTCAGTGCCCTGCTGGCAGCTGTCTCCCAACTGGACGATTTCTTCTCTGATCTTAATATCTGGATAAAAATCGGCCAATACGTGGAAAACCTGGCTGCCGGAAAAATCAGCATGTTTATTTTAGTAATTGTCATCCTGTTCCTGTTCGCCTGGCTGATATCACTGGCGGGAAGCCTCATCCGCTTCTCCGGGTTCCGTCTGACCCGGGATGGAGATAATATTAGAATCAGCCGCGGCCTGCTGGAAAAGCAACAGCTTACTCTCCCGGTCAAACGTCTCCAGGCCGTTAAAGTAGTGGAAGGCATTCTCAGACAGCCGTTCGGCATGTTGAGTGTACAGGTCATAAGTATCAGCAACAGTGCCGGTGCCAAAGGTGAAGGCAACGTTCTTTTTCCCCTGCTGCCCCATTCCCGGCTCCATCATTACCTGCAGCAGATGCTCCCTGAATTTGCCGTAATCAGTGACATTAAAGGATTGCCAGCCAGTGCCCGGCGCCGCTACCTGCTGGTCAACACCCTGCCGGCGCTTCTCATTGCGATCCTGTCTGCCATTTTTCTTCCCTGGGGATATCTGGCCTTTATTATCGTCCCGCTGGCAGCCTGGCTGGGCAATGCCCAATACCGTTCAGCCGGCTGGCTGATCGACACAGACAGACTGGTGCTTAGAACCAGAACTCTGGGACGGGTCACCACCATAGTCCCCCGCCGGAAAATTCAATCAATGTCTGTATCACAGAATTTCTTCCAGAAGCGCCTGGGCCTTGCATCCCTGCGCATCAATACCGCCTCCGGCCTTGGCGCCGCTGTTGTCCAGGTCAAAGGCATGGATGAAAGAACCTGCCAGGATATCATCCAATGGTTCAGCGCCCGGTCCGCTTTTTACCAATGAAAAGGATTGCTGTGCGTATTGGAGAATTATATAACAAATTATAAAAAAGGTGGTAACCATGTCCCCATTAGTCAGACACATTCGTTATAATGAGCTGCCGGATCTCCTGGCTTTATACAGACAGCTGCATCCTGATGATCCCCCGGTTGAGCAGGACAAGTATTTGCACGCATTATGGCAAGATATATATAATGACCCTGATCTGCATTATCTGGTGATTGAAAACAACGGGCAGATAGTATGCTCATGTACGCTTGCTGTGATCAAAAATCTAACCAGAAATTTAAGGCCCTACGGATTAATTGAGAATGTTATCACCCATACGGATCATAGAAATCATGGCTATGGAACTGCCGTATTGCATGAAGCAATAAGAATCGCGCAAGAGAATAACTGCTATAAGATCATGCTTTTGACCAGCTCAAAAAAGGAAGAAACACTAAGTTTTTATGAGCACAGCGGATTTGATAGAAAGGACAAAACAGGTTTTGTCATTTATTTTGAATGAGGTAATATATTAAACCCTCCATTAGTACACCACATGGAATTTATGATCCATACTGGATAAACACGATAACGGTCAGCCATTAAGCTTACCGAAATTCGTGTTGCAGAAAAATAAGGGGGGATCAAGATGGCAGGAATAAACAAGGAAATGATCAAAGAGGATTTAATTGAGCTGTGCGTCAGAATTGGCGACCGCCATGTAGGCAGCAAGCGCAACCAGAGAGCCGCAGCTTATGCAGCAGAACGCTTAACCTCAATGGGTCTTACAGTCACACAGCCGGAATTCAAATGTATTGACTGGGAGTATGGAGATATTATCCTAACCGCAGGAGGGATGCCATTTCAGGCTTCAATCGGTCCTTATTCTCTTCCCTGCGATATTCACAGCAAATTTGTGACGGCTTCATCGGTCAATGAATTGGAATCCAAAAGCTTCTCCGGAAAAATCGCTGTTTTACACGGAGACCTCTGTCAGGAACAGTTAGCGCCCAAAAATTTTGTTTTCTACAATCCTGATCATCACAAGCAAATTATAAGCTTGCTGGAACAAAAAAATCCGCTGGCGATTGTATCAATAACCGGCAGAAATCCGGAAGTGGCCGGTGCTGTTTACCCGTTTCCTTTGATTGAAGACGGAGACTTCAATATACCGGTTGCCAATCTCACCATTGAAGAGGGCGAAAAGCTTCTTCTTCAGGAAGAAGCAGAAATGCACCTTCGTATAGACTCCACAAGAATTCCTTCTACCGGATGTAATGTTTTAGCTAAAAAGAGCGGACAAATTGATGACCGCCTGGTATTCTGTGCACATATTGACACCAAAAAAGGCACTCCCGGAGCCATCGACAACGGCGGCGGAGTAGTGATATTGCTGGCCCTGGCAGGCCTCCTGCAGGATTACAGCGGGAAATACACCATAGAACTGCTCATCAATAACGGCGAAGATTATTATGCATATCCGGGCGGGATGCAGTATCTGGCTGAGAATATCGATACATTCCATCAAATCGCCGCAGCGATAAATGCCGACGGAGTCGGGCTCAAGGGAAGCAGAACAACGTATTGCAGTTTTAATGCTTCTGATATACTGAACCGGATCATCTCAAATGTCTTTCAAGACAGCCGCAAATTCATTGAACGGGACCCCTGGTACCAGAGCGACCACATGCTGTTTGCCATGAACGGACGGCCAGCCGTGGCTCTCACAACAGAGGATTTTGACAATGCCTGGGCGAATATTGCTCATACTGCCAAAGATACAATAGACCTGGCGGATATTGATATACTCGCTGATACCGCTGTGGCCTTGCGGGAATTGATCGATGAGTTGAACCGTGATTTGTAAGAGCAGGGCTGTCATCCTGCGCCAGGATCATCCCGTTAAACGGAAGTTTTGCATAAAGGACTGGGTTCATACAAAGGAGGCAAGACATGGCTGCAAAACTTACTCGACCAAAGAAATTGCAGAACTGACGGGTGTCCATCCCAATACCATCCGGCTGTATGAATCCTGGGGCTATATATCAAAACCCTCCAGACTCAAGAATAATTACAGAGTATTTACCGATTTGCATTTGTTGCAGATGAAGCTGGCACGGACTGCTCTTCCAGGTCCCTATCCTGTCAATGGGAAACGTGTTCATCAACTGGTAAAAGAATTCGCTATGGGCAGCCTGGAAGAGTCACTTGCTCTGGCCAGAGAATACCTTGAAAAAGTTAAACAGGAGCAAAAAAGGGCGCTGCGGGCTTTAAACATATTGGATGATTGGTTTGCAAAGCGCAGCTGCCGGAATAACGATGTGCTTATAAAAGGCAGACTGAAAGCGGCTCAAATGATCGGAGTCACCCTTGATACCCTGAGAACCTGGGAACGGAATGGATTATATGCAATAAAAAAGGATAAAAACGGTGTACTTGCTTATACGCAGTTCGACCTGGAGAGAATAGAGGTCATCAGGCTGCTTAGAAACTGCGGCTATAGCATAGTCTCACTTTCAAAAATATTTAACCGTCAGGTTGTAATTACGGAAAAACCATCATTATTGCTGTCTCTTCCCATTAATGACGAAGATTTTTTCTACGTTACCGATCGATTCATGCAATATCTGCAAAGCCATGAGAAAAGAGCCCAAAGTCTCATCGATATGATCGAAGATTATATGAAACGCGAACAATAAGGAATACGCACCGGGATAATTAAGGGAGCCCGTAATAAACGATATAGAAATAACGTTTATTATTATATACATGTGATCAGTAGTGTTAGAATGAACAGATAGTATTATATAATCAGGAAGGTTTAATGGGAGTGAAGAATGAAACTGGGAATTGAGGCTTTCTTTTTAAATACCATTCACGGCGGAGGCAAAGAACAGGTATTATTTAATTTATTAAAGGGATTTCAGGCTCTTGGCAAAGCCCGAGATATACATGTTTATGCTTATGATTATTCAGCGGATATGCTTAAGAGTCTGATTCCTGATGCCACCTTTACCTTTATCCCTTACAAAAATTATTTCCATAAAAAGATGATTACAGACCTTTATAATAAGACCTTCAAACTAAGTTCTCTGGTGAAACAGCATGGGATTGATCTACTCTTTTTTCCCCAATGCAATACCGGATTTAAAAAGTTTGAAATTCCCACGGTTGTATTACCTCATGATATCCAGGCCATCAGCAATCCCGACCGGTTTAGTCTGAAGACACGGATTATAAATGGCTTACAGTATTATTGGGATTTTAAACTGAGAACCAGGATTATAGCCATTTCCGATTATGATGCCTGGGAGATACAGAAGTACTATCCGCGGCACCAGTCAAAAATCAAAAGGATTTATAACCCGATTGATACTGATTTTTCCGTTCCAGATACAAACAGCCCCGTCAACCAACCATATATTTGTGCTGTAAATATTGCTCACGTACATAAAAATACGCTTACTTTAATCAAAGCATATGAAAAGATTATGGGAAAAATTGAGCATAATCTGGTTTTAGTCGGACACGTCAACCATGAGACAAGATTCCTTGAAACTTATGTAAAAAATAAGCATTTGGAAGAGCGGATTCAATTCACAGGATTCCTAAGCAATGAGGAGCTTAACCAGGTATTATTTGAATCTGCTTTATTTGTTAATCCTTCTCTATTTGAAGGTTTCGGTATGACAGCCATTGAGGCAGCCATCAGACATGTTCCGGTTATATCATCGACAACCGGGGCTTCAGTAGAGGTTACCCGAAGTCTGTTAAACTATTATGAACCGGCCGATGATTATGAAGTTTTGGCGGAGAAAATGTTGGAGATTCTGCAGACCAAGCCATCCGAATCAAACCTTGCCGCCATCAGAAGCGAGTATCTGAGGTGCTATAATTATATGATAATCAGCAAAATTTATTATGAACTTTTCGAAGGAATGATGGAATGAAAATCGCTGTTAACCTTCTTTTTCTTATGGCTGGAAACCAATTGGAAGGTATTGGACAGTTTACACTGAATCTTTTTTTAGGCCTTCATGCCATTGGTAAACTGAATGGAAATTTTCATTTATTTGTTTTTGATACTTTCGCTGAAAAAGCACAGCGTTTATTTCCGGAAGCCAGGATCATACCAATAGCAGCCATGGGTAACTTTCATAATTTAAATAAATATCATAGGTTTTTAAAACTCCTGTATATTGAACAATATCTAATTCCACATTTTCTGGGAAAAGAGCGCTACGATCTTCTGTTTCATCCATTTAACGCTGCTGATGCTTATATTAGCCATAAAGTGCCGACCCTGGTCACCATACATGACTTATACTTTAGAAATTTTCCCAGCAGCCTCAGTAAAAAATATTACATATATGTAAAACATCGATATAATGATTTGGTTTATAACAGCAAACATATTATTGTCCCTTCACAATTTGTAAAACAGGATATTTTAAAATACTACCCCCATGCAGACCCCGGAAAGATTACTGTTATCAATAACCCGATATTGATTGATTATAATAAAACCACTGAATTTCCTATAGAAAAACCCTATATACTCAGTGTTAATTCCATTCGCAGGCACAAAAACATTATTACATTACTTGAAGCTTTCCGGCTAATTGAGGACCAAGTCGACCATCATCTGGTATTGGCAGGAGCAACATCATACGATGACATTGATCCTGCACAAAATGCAACTCAGAATAGAATTAAAAAACTGATTGTTACCGGTTATGTATCAAATGAGCAGAGAAACTATTTGTATCAAAATGCAGATATCTTTATTTCCCCATCACTGCATGAGGGGTTCGGAATGACACCGGTTGAAGCAGCGTTATTTGCAATACCGGTTTTAACGTCCCGCACCACCAGCATCCCGGAAATAACAAGGAATATGGTCAATTATTATGAACCTGCCGATGACTCGCATGCATTAGCTGAGCAAATAATAAAGCTTATCGAAAACCCTCAGTCCCAAACCAAACTGCTGCAAATTAAGAATACTTTGGCCCGTGAATATGATTACGAAAAAATTGCGGCTTTATATTTTGACGCCTTTGAGATAACAGGCAGATTGGATTAATACCATATTGACATCAAGTAGAATTGTGTATGCTCTTCGGTGGGTCTATTACAATTATCATGAGTAAAGATTCCAGAATGGATCAAGGGAGCTTACTTTAGCTCAATCCATACAGCCTGGCCTTTAGCACAAAGATTGTTGGTTTCATCGAAGAGGGCTGTTCCTGTCTGTATTTTGCGGCCTTCTTCAGCGATCTGCCAGCCAGTCACAATTAATACCTGACCGGCTTTTACAGGTTTAATAATTTCTACTGCCAAACGTCCCAACAGTATTGGCCTTAATTTCCGGGCTAAGATGGCCCACGCTCCAGGACAGTCCAAAGCTGCCCAGACTATCTCATCTCTAATCACTCCAGATTCATCCGCAAAACATTTTTCTGGAATCCAGGGCGCAGCCACATAATCCTGGTTTTCTACCCTCCCGGCAAATATTCGCAGTCCGTCCGCTATTTTTCGAGCTGGTCCGCAAACAAAACAACAGGGATAGATGTGGGTATCCATCATAGGATGTTGGCCAGCCGCCTTGACGGCAGTTTCATAGGATGGAGGATCAGGTACCATAAGACTAATTGAGGTGGGTACGGCTGTTGCTATGGTTTGTTCCGCATTCATGAGAGCGACCCCTCCAGAAGGATCCTGCACTACATCCAGGGCTTGATTCAATGGGGGTGGTATCTTCAGCGTAACTTCAGCCGGACCGTTTATATAGCTGGCTAATCTTCCGCAGGTATAGCCCCCATTGCCGGAATTGTGAGGGCCGCAAAATTGTTGCGTAATAATGATTTGTGAATTCATTAGGCCTCCTGACTCGATTTACAAAAATAGCTGGAAAATTCAACGAACTAAATAAGTATCCATGAATGATTATTTCCATAATATAGCAATTAAGCAAAAAGATCATATCTACCGAAAACGGTTCAGCCGTATAAACTTTACTTTACACCATGCAGCCTGTCTATTTTTTCCGCCGACATTTATACCCCTGAGCAGTGCAATATATTGCATTAGCAAGTCTCCCTTATTTGTTGGAGATATCCTTTAAGTTCTCAATATACATAGAAACCTCGCCGCATTTTGGGCAGATCGCTACTTTAGGCTTTTCGAGCCTTTTTGCCAGGAGACCGGTGCCTTTGGATATCTTAATACCGTATCCTGCACTTTCAACTTTTATATCATATCCCTCGACCATTTCAGATTGACACTGGGGACAAATTCTCATTCCAATTCCCTCCATTCATTTCTTTCCCTTGCACTTCAAACAAAATCCTCTGTGCATACAGATCGTCGAGCCGCAGGCTTGACAAGTCCATTTGCTTTTCTCATTTTTTATAAATTCATCCATCCCCCGGTCCCTTATCTGCTCCAAGTTTCCGATCACGTTGACCGCATATTTGGTCCGGTAGCGTTTATCCAGCAATTTGATCCTGGAACAGGGGAATGTATCGCATTCATAACACAACTTTGCTGCCGTTTCCCGAAGCTTCTCACAGTTTTTGATTTTGCATTTCAAACAATAAGCAGGTTTATGAACGTTATCTGCATTGCATCCCAGGCATCGGTTCTTGTCCCGCAGATAGGCCAGGCACAGGCCGCAGTTTATTCCGCATGGAGCAATTAATAAAATATCCGGCGATGATTGATTTTCCATAGCTATCTCCTCATTTATATTAATAACTTAATGAAATAAACTGCAGGCTAGACCCTGCTCTCTATATAATATAATAAATTCCGGTTTCATGGATAAAGGAAGGTGGAGATGCATCTGACTTATTCCTTGATTTGTTCCAGCATTGTTCTTCTGGGATAAAAGCCGTATTTTTCATAAAAGCCAAAAGCCTGCTCATTTCCTGCAGCAACATTGACAACTATTTTTTCAGCGCCCATTTCATCCATCCATTGCAAGCCCTTTTGCATGAGTTGTTCACCTATGCCAAAGCCCCTGTAACTTGGTAAAACAAAAATCGAGTCGATCTCACCGGTATGATCATTATCCACACTGCTTATACAATAACCTGCACAAATTTGAACTTCATCATCAAACGCTACTGCAACCTGCATATGTCGATTCTGAGCTTGTTTGATCAAGTCAGCTTTTCGGGTATCAAAGCTGAACTTATTGTAGAATTCTTTAAAATGCAATGACTTTTCTTTATGATGATCATTTAAAGCTTCCCAAAGTTCCTTGATATCATCAAGCAGATTCTCATCACCCAGAATATAGCGAATATTATCCTTCAATATCTATATCCCCTTCACCTTATGTTGAAAAATAAGAGTTTCATCAATTTCTGCCGAGTCGATCTGACTTAGAACATCTGCTTCGCTCCTTGACAAAACTCTGGTTTGTAGTTGTGCTTTTACTTTATTCATATGATTAATACTTGATTGAGAAGTTTGATCAGAAGTGGGACTATCGTTTCTTGAGCTTACTGCAATTGAACCTAACTCTTTTATGTCAGCTGGCGGGCTGTCACTTGGGTTTTCACTGCCCAAAATCATTGCAAAAACTATAATTGCAACAAAAATAACACCAAATATCCAACCTCCGCCGGAAGATTTCTTTTTCCTTACATAAGGCTGATCATAGGGATTATTATATAATTTCTCAACTTCCTTGACAGCCTGCGCCATCTCTTTTCTAAATTTTTTCTGTGTTTTGGTTAGTTTCATAATCCACACCTTTGTACATAAAAGTACTTTATATACATTTTCTTCACCTAAAAAGTAAAATCCTGCTATAAAAAATACCTTGTAGTGGAGGCTGATCTTATAAACCATTTCCCCTTCAGACCTTACACTGAAGAACTATTAGCTTATGTCTTTATTTGATAATCAACCTGCCGCATTATACAATTAAATTCAGGCAGCAAACAATTGGAGGAATGAAAGTGGACACCTTGCTGGACAGATTTATAAGATATGTGAAAATCGATACCCAGTCTGCAGAGGAATCGTCTGCACATCCCAGTACACCAGGGCAATTTGATCTGGCTCGTCTGCTGGAAAAGGAACTGCAGGAATTGGGCTTGTCAAATATCAGGCTTAGTGACAAGGGATATGTTATGGCAGAACTTCCGGCCAATACTGATAAAGCTCTTCCCGTGATCGGTTTTATTGCCCATCTGGATACCAGTCCAGATGTGTCCGACAAAGATGTATTCCCCTTGCTCTTCCACGATTATGACGGCAGTGACCTGATCCTTGATGAGGCGGAAAACCTGGTGATCAGAGCCCAGGACTATCCCGAACTAAAAGGCTATATTGGGCAAACCATCATTACCAGTGATGGCACTACCTTGCTGGGTGCTGATGATAAAGCGGGGATCGCTGCGATCATGACGGCTCTTGTCCATTTACAAAGCAGTCCGGACATCAAGCACGGCAAAATCGCCATCGCCTTTACCCCGGATGAAGAGATCGGCCAGGGAGCAGATCATTTTGATGTGGAGGCTTTTGGCGCTGATTTCGCTTTTACCGTTGATGGAGGGCCCTTAGGGGAACTTGAATATGAAACTTTTAATGCGGCCATAGCCCATATCGAAATAAAGGGTGTAAATGTTCATCCCGGCTCAGCTTATATGCGCATGCTTAATGCTTTACTCATAGCTATGGAACTGAACGGGATGCTGCCGGTCAATGAACGTCCCGAGTTTACCCGTGATCGTGAAGGCTTTTACCACCTGAATAAACTCGACGGTTCGGTGGAAGCAGCGAAAATGACATATATCATAAGAGATCATGACCGGGAGAAGTTTGAACAAAAAAAGGCTTATTTGCAGTCCTGTGTGGATTTCCTAAGCAAAAAACATCTCGGAGCCGGTATTAAACTTGATATACAGGATCAGTATTACAACATGCGGGAGAAGATCGAGCCGTTTTATCATATCATTACATTAGCGGAACTGGCCATGCGGGATAATGGCATCGAGCCTATGATCAGCCCGGTACGGGGCGGCACTGATGGTGCGCGTCTTTCCTTTATGGGCCTTCCCTGCCCCAATATTTTTACCGGCGGCCATAATTTTCACAGCCGTTATGAATTCATCCCTCTGGAATCAATGGAGGCAGCCAGCCGGGTCATCCTGAAAATCATTCAACTGGTGGAAGCTAAGGAATAGGATCGTTGTTGCCGGAATGAACTTATTCCTATCCTTCCATTAAGGGAGGATACATTTTTTCTGTCCTGATGATATCCTAATCAGGAAATGACTTCGAAACGCAGCTTTAAATTTTTTCGGCACCTTCATAAGTAATGTCAAACAGACCCTGCGGCTTATAAGCTCCGGATAAAACCTTTTTGATTCGCTGTACTCTGACCGCGTTTTCCTGTGGATGATCTTTTATGTTCAGCTGCTCGGGGTTGATCAAGCAGGCGATCAGAGCGATAAATTCATCTTCTTCAAGCTCATCGATATCCTTATTAAAATAGAATTCTGCAGCGTCTTTTAAGCCATAAGTCTTATTACCGAAATACATTATATTGATATAAAGATCGAGCTGCCTTTCTTTAGATACCAGAGGATCCATGGCACACCTGGCACAGAGAGACTGTTTGATTTTCATGATTCCGGATTTAAAATTTTTGAAATAAAATCTTTTGGCCAACCCCTGGGTAATAGTAGTCCAGCCTGAGCCGGGAGTTCTGAAATCTACACCATGATGGTCATAAAAATTGGGGTCCTCGACCTTAAGGAGTATTTCCAATTGCCGTTGCGACAGATCCCCAGCCGGCATTTTTATCTGACCTGTATCATAATAGTATTCTACGGTTTCAATAGTATGGGTCCGTGCAATTATTACTTCGAGCGAATAGTAGCCAATAACCAGGATCAGGATCAAGACTGCCCAAAAACATGCCTTTTTGAGAAACGTATTTTTCAACCAGTTATCCCCCCTAATAGTATTAGGCTTGATTAACCATTCTGCTTGAAAGGAAACAAGATATAGTATTTGTTACTATCTTGTTGCTACTGCCAAAATTTCAGGTGATTACATTTTCAGGCGATCACAAATTCAGCGGCCAAATAATATTTTTTATAATCTCCAGCCTCCTGCATGACCAGGAGCTCCTTGACAATACGGTATTCCCCCTGATTCAAAGAGCCGTACAGCCATTCCCAATCGATGGTTTCCTCTGATGATCCTTTGGCCGGCAGAATACGCGCCATTTCATCCCAGCCCACATTTTGTTTAATCACGTAAGGAAGGGCAAACCACTGATCGCCGTCTTTTCTTTCGACACAATAAAAGCTGCCGTAGATATGCTCCGCTTCCATGGCATTTTCAAATACCAGGGTAAGCCCTGCCGGAGTTATGCTGCCTTCTTTTACAAATAAAGTGACCCCTTCAAATACGTTTACCTCTTCATACTCGCTCTTCACAAAGCTGGTTCCCCCATTGTCTGCTGAACAGGATGACAGCGTGAAGATCAAAGCAATTACCAAAAACAAAGCTGCTAATTTTCTGGTCATAAGGCTCCCTCGTTTCTTCGTTTAACCTGTATTTGATACATAAGACGAACAAAGCCTGTAAAAGCTTTCACTATGATCAATCTGTCTCTGTATTCAGCGAATGGTAATCAGGATCCGGAAAGGGTTTTGTGCGAGTGTCTATTAAATGGCCTTAAAAGTTGGCTGAGTGTAACTGCTACATCCCTGAATTGGCGCGCAAAACCACCTCATAATTCCCCTTCTGGTTTTGAGCGTATACCTGATCATAGCCGCCTTCCCATAGCACAATTTTTATAACAAACTCATATTTTCCATCTCCATTGAGATCAACGATATCTGTCACTTTCAGGGTATGGCAATGGTTGATATCCATAATGCCATACTGTCCCTCGCTGAAGGTAACCGGTCCTGCTTGAAAGCGGCGCAGATCACTGTGCAGGATCTGTATCTTTCCGTCATCCTCCTGATAGAGAAGAACGGAAAATGTTCCTACATCTGTTCCCTCTCCTTCAATGATGGGCCAGTAGTCGTTTTCTTCCGGATTGGGGTGGTTGGCCGCAAATACATACTCTTCTCTGCTATCACCGTCAAAGTCGCCTTTGAAGACTTGTGTAAAATTTAAAAGGGTATTTCCCATACCGGCATCAGCAAACAGCTTTTTCAATGCACTCTCCGCCTCTTTTGTGGCGGGCACATTCTTTTGCATATCGGACAGGAAGTTGATGGAATCGGAGTTGGTCACTAAAATGCCTTGATTTTGTTTTTGGCTCCAATTCTCTCCGATGGGGAAATAAGTCCAGAAAGAATATACAGGGATCTTAAGACCGGCAAGCTCATTGCCCAGGGTGGTAGGCAATGAAATGATCCGGTGACTGGTGTAGCTGTCCCCCTCAAAATGATAGAGCTCACCATATTGGGAAAACTTATCCTTGATCCCTTCTGACTCAAAGCTGCCCAGACCGAATTCCTCTTCGGTTTGCCAGATGATGCTCCTGGCATCACCGATCAAGGTTTGATCCTTGTAAACATGGTAAACAGGCACTGCCACCAGATCTTTGGCATAAAAATCGGAGGCCTTCCCTGCCCCGGCTCTGTTATCCTCGCTGGTATCACTTAAGCTGTGCCAGCCGTCTTTATCATAACTGCCCAGGAGAAGCCCGTCGGTGAAGTAGTAGGCTGTCTGGTCCCCGGTTTGATTATGGGTTTGGGTTTCCCGGCCAGGCTCTTTTTCGGTTTGCTGATTCACCGGGACGTCCTTCCCCGCCGGAACCTTTTGCTCACCCTGGCAGGCACTCAGTGCCAACATCACTGCAAGGATGACTAACCCTGATATAAATCGTTTCATCGCACACCCGCTGCCTTAGCTAAATATTTTCATGGATAATCGACTGCAGCCTATCCATAAACTCATATAATATCTCTTACGTTTTTAAGGCGATCGGCTTACTCTTTTACATCATACTTTATGACCACATCCCGGCCATCAAAATAGACCAGATCTCCAGTATCAAAGTGCCATACGGCTTTTAAATTGGCGGGAAACTTGATTCCATTCATCTCTTGATAATCTTCACAGACTGCCGACCATTTTACCTGTTGAATATTACCCTGGGTATCTGTATATTCCCGGTCATCGGTAGTGAAACTGATCATTGCTCCATTATCGTCAAAGGTAAAGATCCCGCTGGCTGAGGTTCCGTAATAATTTATTACCGCCTTAGCGTGAGTTTCATCCATTGCTTCCCAGCTGATATAGTCTTGCAGGGCCATGGCAGGCAAGAATAGGCTTTCAGCCAGGCAGGTGACCAGACTGGCTTTATCCATCGCTGCCCCCTTTTGGTCAAACAACGTAATAGTTTTAGCAATAACACCTTTCATGGAACCTTTCCCATTCTGATAAGCATCGATCCCTTCGAAAGGAATGCCATACAAATTGGTATCAATATATGCGATTCTTTCCGGCTCTTCTACCGAATTATACTGGGTGTATTTTATTTTCAGCTTTGGTTTGTCTGGTGATATGACAAAATCAACATCGTTGAAATAAATGTTCATGTTGGACATTTTGGCTTTACCAATATATCCGCAATACTGAAAGTGCTTCTGCACCGGCAGGGGCAGAGAGGCAATATCCTCATTGGTGAAAGCCCCTTCTTGATTCGTCGGTTTAGTCAGTTGATAGCTGGTCAGTTTCGCAAATTCTGCTTTGACAGGTGAATAAGGAACGATAAACCATATGAGTATACCGGCTAATAAAGCCGCCGCCACCAGAATCCAAACCATGATCTTCTTCCCTCTTTTCATAATAACTTAACTCCTTAAACGAGCAGTTCGATATGGCCAGCCGCATATTTTCTTCATAAATAGCTTTCCATGGCGCTCATTATTCCTCATTCTGAACGCTCTTTAATTTACTAATAAGTTTTGGTCTGGTCGTATTTCATGTGTTTTTATTCTATAGGCTCTTATTCCCAGCCCCACAGCTAAATACAAGGCTGAAGCAATGATTCCATTGATAGGGGAAACCAATATTTCTTTTCCGGCAGCAATACTGATATAACCTGATATAACCAACAGATTTATCAGTGAGTCCTCTACCGTATGCAATAGTACACATGGCCAAACTGACTTTGTTACCCGGAAAAGCTCAGTAAACATCACCGTCCAGCATAAGAAAGTGGTAAAAGCAACGACGATATAGACAGCCCGACTGACCGGCATTACCGCATGTAAATCTGCCTCCGGTAAGAAAACCAAATAATATGGGATATGCCATGCAGTCCACACACAGCCGACGATGAGATATAGCTTCCAGTCATTTAAATGTAATTTGAGAAGTTGGGAAGTCAAATAACCGCGCCAGGCAGTCTCTTCAAAGATATCTATTATAAAATTAGCAATCAAAGTACTGCAAAACGCCATAATAAAAGGTCTGAGATCAAATACGGACAAGTCTATCCAATTCGCAGCCGCTCCAATCAGCGAAACAATGACAGTCACCACCGGAAAAATAAGGATCGAGGCCAGGTACCATTTTACATTGCCTTTAAAGTTCGGTTTTAAGCCAAGCTCTTTCCAACCGAGCCGTGAAATTAAAATGATCACCAGGGCAGTCAGCAGAGGTAATACCAACCATATACCCATACCCAGAGAATCCCCTTTGGGTTGCTTGGTGAGGACAGAATCGACCAGGACTCCTAACCACCCGCTGAAAATAACAATGAAAATAAACAACCCCAGATTTCGGACAACTTTTTTATTCATGCCAGCCCCTCCTCATGCGCTCGGCCTTACACCACATAGTAAAGCCGCACCATAGTATTTATACAAAGCCACTTACTAAGCTTGATCCAGTCGAGTTCAACCCCCTGGTTAATTTGATCTGGTTTTGACCCCAATGTCACGACAGCTCTTCAGTGTCATTTGCATCATGATCCATCATCGTTTCAATATTATTTTCAAGTTTGGTTAAGCCCTGATAAAAACCTGCGGTCAATTCTGCATCAAATCCTAAGAAAAGCTCCTTTAGGAATTCTAATTCCCTCTGCTCCCGCCCGGCAAAGTATTCTTGACACTTTGGCGTTAGCGCAATGCGTAAAGCTCGTGCATCGTTTTTATCTTTGGTTATTGTCACAAAGCCTCGTTCCTCCAAAGCGGCCGCCATTCGCTTGGCATTTTGGCGGGAATAGCCAACATAGTTGGCTGCTTCACTGATTGTCGGTGGTTCCTGGAATTTTGAAACAGTCACCAAGAGCAGCCACTGTTTGATGGTAATATTTTTATCAAATTTGTCTCCAATCGCCTGCAGTTTGTTAGACAGTGTAAATATCGTGCCGAAAATGTATGCCTTCTGTTCTAATTCATCCATAGTACGACCCTCGCAAATAAATTTAAGGTAACATGTTACGTTTACAGTATATGCAACATGTTACCCATTGTCAACGCCTTCTAATAAAATTTCAGGTACAGTTAAACGTTATGCTGAATCAGCCAGTATTCAGATTTTGTATTGAACGGTAAGTTTTTGTGCTATAATGTTTTGGTGTGGGGGCGTGGCTCAGCTGGGAGAGCACCTCGTTCGCAACGAGGGGGTCGTGGGTTCGAATCCCATCGTCTCCACCATTATTTAGGTGTTTTCTTGATCAACTTGTACCAAATGAATACTTTTGACGGGTACGTTGACGGGAACATAAAAATTAAACCGTCAGGGTGGCAGCCCCAACGGCTTAATGAAACCATTATTATCCTGTTATCCTTCCACACCGGAAGGATTCTTTCTTTTCATATATACTTTGTCCAATGCATTTGCAGCTTTTCTCATTATCTCAGGAGATACGTGCGAATAAATATCCAAAGTAGTGCTTATCTTGGTATGCCCCAATGCTTCTTGAACAACCTTTGGATGAATGTCCTGTTCCAACAACATGGTTGCATAAGTATGACGCAGTCCATGAAGATTAAAATTCTTAATATCAGCTTTTTTTATAAGTCTATAGAATTTTCTATTTAAATTCCTTGGTTCAACCGGTTTTCCCAACTCAGTACAAAAAACAAGATTATTATCTTCATAGCTACTTCCTGCTTTTAGCTTCTCTTCGTTTTGAATGATTTTAAACCTTTTAATTTCTTTCATTATGCCAGTTGAAATAGGTATTGTACGATTACTTTTCTCTGTTTTTGGTTCTTTGATGGTTAGTTTGGATCTTGCGCTTTCATCGTTACTCACCACACGTATTAACGATTTGTTTACTCGTAAAGTTTCATTTGCTCTGCAATTTCCAGTCGAACTTGCTACTACCCAGTATTCAACCAATTGCTAATAATTATATTAATAGATCATCCAGAAACTCTGAAGCTGGGTCTACTCCGGTTACTAAAAGATGATCTCTTGCACGAGTGCAAGCAACATAAAGCAAATGGCGCTCTGTATTATATACTTCCTCCAGATCAGAATCATCGCTGGCAGCCTCTATCCTCTCCTGTAGGGGAATAACCTCATCATTACAGCACATAACAACTACAGCTTTGAACTCTAATCCTTTAGCTAGGTGCATCGTACTTATAGATACACAAATTCCCTCTATTTCTATGTTTTCATCTATTACCTTAAAAGGAAGACCAGTAAAATCCACTGCCGCGCACGCGTTTGGAATCTCTGCTGAAGACCTAACGAAAATGCCAATCTCCCGTGGGCTAATTCCTTCATCAATTCTTTTTGCAAGCCATTCACTAACTACTTCCACCTCTGAGTCGTTATCCTCCAGGATCTTAATTATTGGCATAGGTCCGTTAAACAGAGATATGGTACCTTTACGTACCTCAGTATTTCCGTCAACATCCGCCAACTCTTGAGAAAGTAATCGATCAGCCTGTGTTCTTATCTGGTGTGATGTACGGTAATTAATACGCAGCGTTTTGGAACGTCCCCTTATATCAATCCCAAGAGCCTTCCAGGAAAAGGGTGCCTGAAATATTCTTTGTCCCAGATCACCAGTAAAAAACAAGCTGTTAGGTTGACCTTTTCCAAGTGCAGCTAAGAAACGTAACTGAGGAACACTAATATCCTGTGCTTCATCAACTACCGTAAAGTCAAAGGGCGGTTGTTTTCTAGTATTAAGGCAGTCCGCTAATTGGTCGAACATAGAAGCTTCTGTCATCATTTCCTGGGCATCAATCTTAGCCTGCACTCGTTCAAGAACTCGCCAAATCTTAGCACGTTGTGCCTCATTCAGCCGTCGCTTCTTACCTACGCGGACAACATCTTTATAGGTTTCCCAGCTATGTAATTGCCAAGCATCAACGACCTCTTGCCATTCCTTTAATAGTACATAAAAACTAAATTGCTGTTCGCCCGTTTCCTGCATAGCTTCCAATATATACTTTTTTGTAACTTCCGGTGTTACAATTAAAGGTTTTCCAATATTCAATTCATATAACCTGCGACCAATAACAGTTATGGAGTGAATTTCCAGGCGTTCAAAAAATCGCGGCTCATTACCAATCAAAACTCTCATTTTACTTCTGAGCGCATTAGCTAAGGGCTCAGAAAAAGTAGTAAGCAGCACTCTAGCATCAGGGTTTTTCCGCGCCAAGAAAACGGCTCTATGCAAAGCCACTATAGTCTTCCCTGTTCCGGCTGAACCAGAGACGCGTACTGGACCGCTGTATTCTTGTTCTACGATTTGTCTTTGTTCAGGATGCAAAAATACCGACCACTTTTCCCAAGGATACTCAAGGGCACGTTCCAGTTCTTCGCTGCTGTTCATTACTCTAAAACGACGTAAAGCATCCGGATGTTCAAAAGGATCGATGTCCCCTGCGAGAGCTTGTGTAGCTTGCGGCGTAATTCCAACTGCAAGATTTAGTAAAGCCTCTGCGGCTTCATTGGGCAGGTGTGATGCTAATTCAAGAACATTATCCTCGTTAGATTCTCGCACTAAGCCTAACCAATCTACCGGTACCCCGTAGCTAAGCAAATCTTCGTCAGTTACATCAGTAAATAGCGGCGGTTTAGGTATTAATGCCTCGTCAGTTTCTATATACTGGGGAATAGATATCTCCCTTACTGTTTCACGTATCTCAACTAACTGAGCCGCTCCTGTGGTTGGATGGGTCTCTATCTTCCTACGCTCTGCCCAACGATAAGCGTCATCATGATGGTCAACATAGCAAAGCAACAAGCAACCATCTGTGCGATGTACTATTAGCCTGATATCATCTGTAATACGCGCTGACCAGAAACGCTTATCCTTGGCTCGTTCCAGCCTATGAAACTGCATTCCTGGGTTTGTTAAATTAAGCTGAAGATCGAAGGCAGTCATTTTAACAGCCTTCTGTTCTTCGTTGGTCAGCTTGGCCAAGCTTTCAGTAAATGTATCTGCTATGCGGAATTCCATGGTTTCACCTACTTAATACTAATAATGATGTTTAGGAATCATCGCTATCTTCAGGTTCAAGTACATTGGAATCAACCTCAGGCTTCTCACTATTGCCCCCCTGCCAATCTTCAGCTATTAGTTTCCAATCAACATCTCTACTGACTTTACCAGTCCAAACATTCCAAAAATCAGGATCATCTGATTGGGGACGTTGATGGTCAGGCAGATCATTCATTCTAACTAGTACTGGTAATTCAGATGCCCAGCCTAACAATATTGCGTTTTGTGATGGAAGCGAAGGAAGCTCCCTTAGCAAACCTCTTAAGTTATCGGGCACAAACCTTTTAACCAAGTCCTGGTCCCTATCGTTACTGATCCTATGGAGAAGGAAGGTATTACATTGTGAAAGTACTGTTGGGGACAACTCTGATGGCCTTTGTGAGGACAATAATAATCCTAAACCGAATTTACGACCTTCCCGGGCTATTCGTTCAAAAACTTGGCAGCAGACTGTTGCCGCATCCTGATTTTCTACATCTTCCTTATAACGCTTGATAAACGTGTGTGCTTCTTCCATGACTAATACAGTAGGTAATACTTTATGTTGAGCATGCAGCTTTCTATACCGCTGTAACGCCTCAAATACCATACGTGCTATTACCGCAGTTACTACGTGAATGATCTCCGAGGGAACTAGTGATAAATCTATTATCGTCAAGCATCCGTTGCTTGCTTGGTTATCACCAATATATTCGCTAAGCCAGCTTTCAAGCGTTATATTAGCCTCATCGTTAATAATTGTACTGATGCGCGTATCTGCTAACATGGAGCGAATGCGCATAATTAAAAAGTCCACAAACTGGCTTACACTTTCTTCCTCCGCAAGTATATGAAGATGGTCAGCAAAGTCTGTGCCTAGAAAAGGTAAAGGCACATCTTCAGATGGCCCTTCAAGATAAATAATGCCACCTAGATTGTCTAGCAACTCAGACATAGAGATAAGGATTTCTTTTACTTGCATTTCAGTAAAGGCTCTGAAAAATGTAACCGTTTTCCCAGACTGACTATCCTTGAATTGATTACGTGTTTCTCTAAGGGCATTTTTTATTTTGTCAATTATTTCTTGTATCTGGTCTGTATAATCAGCATATTCTTTCAGCTTTTCTTGTAGGTCACGCAAAACAGCCAAAAGCCTATACCCGAACTTTGTTTCCTCATTTTTAATACTTCCGTTAAATAAAGCAGTTCTTAATGAAATAATATTCGACGATATGTATCTTCTTAAACGAAGTTTCCTTTCTTCTTCATCTTCCTCCATGACGTTAGTACGCCCGGATCTTACTTCGCGGAGAGCCCTTCTTAATAATGGTCTTTGAGTCTTTCCAGTAGCCTGTGTAAATGAACTCCACTCAGCACTGTTCCAAAACCAAAGTGGTACTTGAAGAAGATCACCTTCGCTTGTAGGTTTAACCTGAAATAATCGTGGTTTAAGCATACTATTATCTTTTTCGAATGCTTTGTAATACTCCCCGTTCGGATCTAGAACTATAAACCTTGCGTTGGGCAACCTATCATTGGTTCCTGCTGCCTCCAAAGACCACCTTATTAAACCGGCAACCGAGCATGATTTGCCACTCCCCGTATTACCAAGCACTGCTAGGTGGCGTCCGAAGAGTCGATCGGGGTCCACTAAAACTTCAGCATTTCCAGCCAAAGGGCTAGTACCTATCTTAACACGCCGATTTTCACCGGATTCAACAATGGATCGTAGTTGTTTCTGGGTCGGAAGTAATACGCTATCACCGACTGAAGGAAAGCAGTCAGCACCACGCTTAAAACTGTAACATTCTACTCCTTGTAAATTTCTTGTTCTGCGGAGGGTTCCTAAGGGACTGAGACTCATTTTTCTCATTGGATATGGTAAATCTACCAGACCAAAGTCTTGCATTCCACGTCTCTTAGGAAAAGAAGAATACTCTGTTGTAAGCCATTCGACATGCCCTACCAAATAACCATCATCGCTAGGAATAAGCAAGTAACTATTAATACGTGGAAATGGACGGGGATTACCTGTATTAAGAGCAATGGAGTCAGGAGCTTCTAAGTCTAAGGTTACTCTAATCTGATCTGGTGACACATACTCTACTGAACCGACACGAAGTGATTCGGTGTATTCTAGTGGGCTTGGATTCATTCTCCATCACTCTTTTCTCTATCATCATTATTATACGGATCAGTCTGTTGAGTCACAAAACGCGCTCTTAATAATTCCGCCATTTTATAGGTGGTACGATCAATAGCAGACTTCGGCAAGTAGTGGTCAACCAATGCTTGAATATCCCCAAGATGATTACCTACCAGCAATGAAATTTGAGCATGACGAGCCACACGATCATAGGTTCTCATTATTCGTCCTAAAGAATCATCAAATGAGATAATAACTAGATGGGTGGAGGGAATGGTAAGCATGTCCTCTATAATCCGATTAATGTGATCATCTCCAAAGCTGTACCCAAAGGTAACCAAAGTACTGTTCGGGCGACAGACAGCGGCAGCAAAATCTCTAAACAGTTCTACATATGGGTAAGCAGCAGTCTCTCGATCTTTGGTAGAGTTCGGATAGATCATAAGGTTCCGAGGTGTTAAGCCCGTCAAGCCAGGTGCGCGTAAATATGGTTCTATGGATTCTGTACCGAATGGAAGCCCAAAACGGCGGATTTCCTGGCCAAAATTAAGCCAATCAATAGACCCGTGCAGCTTAGTAAAATGAGCAACGCCTTCTAAGTAACGGGGTTCTCCGCGAATACCTGGCGGGTTATAATGCATATCAATATTCAATCGTGAGGAGCGAAAAATAGGGCTAATATTGCCAACGAATCGGTCTAACAAGTGAACTCCTGCTAATTCAGCTCCGATTTCTATCAGCCGGTCATAATTAGTGGTAAATATATGTAGCCTATCACGAGTACCAGAACGGCTGGCAAAACTCATAAGAAAATTAACTAAATAACCGAAGGCTTCCCCCTGTTTCTGATTTGGAGCCATTGCCAAATTTTTTTCTGCGATGAGAATAGAGGCTGCAAACTGATTTAGACTTCGTTTAATCTCCTCTTTTAATAGTCTTATTTTTGCTTTTAATTTATTTGAACCATAGAAACTGGCAGACTGTGGGCAGTAATATTCAAGCCCAGTCAGCAATTCATTAGCAACCCGAATGTAATCTTCAAAATTAGCTCTGTCCCTACCAATTCTCATTGCAGTCTCGTGTGCTACATTAGCGATTTCCTCATTAAAAACAGTAAAACTTGCAGCAGACATATTCATTAGAATACTGTCTGTCGCTATTTTATGTATTGCATGCATTAAACCTGAACCTGCCAGTAGAGCAAGATGTTCCGACTGAAATAGTGCAGATAACCATGGTTCAATACGTGGGCGTAAATCCTCAGGCCCAAATTCCCCATTTTTAAGCCATGAGCAAGCAGAACCTTCAGATAATGCAAATTTATTATCTGTTATATTCTTGAAATAAATAGGCTTAGGATCATCCCGGCATTTAATTATATTAGGATTGTTCCCCGTACTGTTTTCCTGGCTCATATTCCCCCTCCTTTGATCAGTTAATCTTGAATACCTTCATCACTTCATCCCCCAAATGGTTTATAACCTTAACAGCAATACGGCCAGTTTGGGGTTTGCTGAATGGCCGGGAAATGTCGCTGTGTAAGGTTTCCCATGCTTCCTGGTTTATCTCTGCTTTTAAGGTAGTTTTCAAAGCCTTGTAGGGGTCGTTGGCACCAAGGAAGTAAGCGTGGCGTACGAAGAAGCTTTCTTCATTGTAGTCGGTATCTATGAACCAGCAGGCTATTCCATCTGGACCATCACTTCTGACTTCACCAGTGTTAGGATGAAATACATCAACACCATTGATTTTCACTAAGATTTTCGCATCTTCAGTTTCTATAATATCTACATCAGGCTCGCCAAAAATAACAAACAGATTGCCTTTACCAGTATTCTTTAAGTCATCAGCCATGTGCAGGTCGGCATTCATTCTGGCTTTTAGTACCGGTAAGCGACCGAGTTTCTTAAATTCCGAGGAGTGTGCATCATAATTAAACGCACAGGTAATCAACACATCGAAATCAGCATCGCCAGCTTCGCGGGCGGCTGCAACTAAATCAGGGCGGGAAACCGTGCCGAATTCTGGGCCAATGAATATTGCAGCTCGCTTTATATCACCATGTTCTTTATCACCTTCTATATACCGACCCTCAGCACAAATCATTTCACCCGGCCAGGGATTAATAGACAAGAAATTAATCTTGTCCTCTTTATGTGCCTGTTGCACTCCAGCCACCTTGAGATTGTCCAGAATCATCTGGACAAATCCTCTCTCACCGTTATAGTTCAGTCCTGATTCTGATACACCATCAGTCAGCTCGTCATTCTCGTCAACCGCTAATACCCGGTGGGGTGACAAGCTTTCCACTGTAAAAGGACCTGCAACTCGAACTCTATTCTTATCTCCGTAGGGTTTGTCATAAAGATACTCAAATTCTGCCTTAGCTGCTATAGAAACTTCTATTCCCTTTTGCCTTTCTATGCGAAGTTCCCACCATTGAGCATGCAGTTTTTTGACTTCATTTGACCACTTATCTTCTGCTTCGCAAGGAATTTCCCATTCCTCCCACTTCTTTTTCAGTGCTTTATTAAGTTGCTGTCGAAGTGGTTCCATCTTTTCCTGGTATTTGTCCCAGAGAACATCAATCTCAGCGTTGTTAGCAATTGACTTCAAGGTGATATGGGGGACCCGTTCGTATACGAAGCCATGGCGGATATCACCATAAGTCGGTGTTTCCGTGGGAGCAGTTTTGGAAATTTCAGCTTTCTTTAGCTGTCCTTCCCGGCTGTCTGCCAGTATATAGTAGGGATATCGGGCTCCCATAATTCTTGTCCGGGCTAGAGCTAAAGCCACTCGTGAAGTGTCTATAGTTATCCAGCGGCGTCCCCATTGTTCAGCAACATAAGCGGTTGTACCAGAACCACAGGTAGGATCAAGGACTAGGTCACCGGGGTCTGTAGTCATCAGAATGCAACGCTCAATTACCTTTGTAGCCGTTTGAACTACATAAGTTTTTTTTACTGCAAAAGTACTTTCAATTGTATCCATCCATATATTATTTAGCTGAACAATCGGAAAATCTTCCAGATATCGTTTATAAGTAAGCGTTTTACCTATTCCTAACAAACGCCCACTTTTCGATAACCTTACTAGTCCTTCACGAGCTGGTTTCCAATGGTTTCCCTTTGAAGGACGGTATATAACATTTTGATACTCAAATGGAGCTGAGCCAGCCTCTGAGGCACCCTGTGAAGTAATATCTGCTGTCCTAAAGCGCCGAGCACCTTCAGTTGGTAATTCACCTTTTTTGAGTCGATGCCAGCTATCGTTATTATCTTCAACACAGTTATATGAGTCATCCGAAATGTCTTCGCCCAGGACTCCAAATAATGGGCGATATTTTGTATTCTGTTTTGATCTTGAATACCAAATAATATGGTCGTAAATACCTGGCAGATAATTACTCGCTTGACTACTTGTTTTCCTAAATACGATGTCTGCAATAAAATTTTCTTCACCAAATACCTCATCCATCAAAGCCCTTACCCTATGTACATTCTCGTCCCCCATCTGCACAAAAACTGACCCTGATTCCGTTAATAAATCCCTTGCAGCTGTCAACCTATCACGTAGATAGGTCAGATAAGAGTGAATACCGTCCCGCCATGTATCGCGGAAAGCCTTTACCTGCTCTGGTTCTCTAGTTATATGCTCAATATTGCCATCTTTGACATCCCGACTAGTAGTTGACCACTGAAAATTGGAGTTAAATTTAATACCATAGGGAGGGTCTATATATATACACTGAACCTTACCACGCAATCCTTCCCGCTCAGCTAATGAAGCCATTACCTGCAAGCTGTCACCCAGTATTATGCGGTTGGTCCAGTTGGCATCATGCTGATAGAATTCGGTTTTAGCATATTCATCAGTTATACCGTTAAAATCAGCAAATAAATCCGGTTGGGGTTCGTCCTCTTTTTGCTGGTCCTGACTGAAGCGAAGTAGGTCATCTATTACTACTTTGGTGTGAATTTTTTCCTGAATATATAAAGGCGGAGCTTGTACTATTAAATCTGACCAATCTTTTTCGTCTTTGCCGCGCCATACAAGTTGGGGATCGAGATCACGGTTACGCCGTTCATAGGCTGCCCTGATAGGATTCTGGTCTTCTTTTACCATAACTGATTGGTATTCAGCTGTAGGTATATTCCTGCGTGATGCTTCTCGGTGAGTCAATGTTTCAACCACTTTATACTTGTTCTTTTTAGCCATATTAACAACCCTCCTTGGAAACAAGGTTACTTGTTACTGATGTTATCATACGGTTAAATTCGGCTTCGACCTTGGCTGCAAAATCCGATTCTATCATATAAACATCAGTAAACTCTGCAAAAGCCCAGCGACCATATTGCTTCAAATTATTAACTCCGGGTATCCAATAAGTTTCCATAGTCTCCTTCTTTATCTTGGCATCTTCGCCACGATAACCCTTTATTTCTATTATCAGATGCAACAGATCATTTTCTCCGTGACCATCATCTATCAATACTATAAAATCTGGGCGGTAGTGACGGGTTTCTGAGCCATAACGATAAGGAACTTCCAAGCCTAGATTATGATTTTTTGCATAAGCTTTTACCTGGTGATGAGATTCTGCTACACGGCAAAACTCTGCTTCCCAATCACTATCTAAAATAACCCAATTAATATGGCAATAGCGTGAGTCGGTTTCCCAACGGTTCATTTTGGAGGTGGTAAAATTCACATGCATCGTTGAGCCAATAGGATTATAAGGGTCTAACACTGCTTTTATTGGCCTTTCATCAACAAATGTACGGGTTATAGCAGCAGTAATCCGTTCACAAGCCATATCGGCAAGCTCCTGGTACATCAACTGAGCAGGATAAGTATCTCCTTTGCATACCAGGCATTTTTCCAGCCACTGTTTTGTAATTCGCTTGAGCTGACCAAACAGGTAAAGCTTTGGTTCTTCACCTGGATCACGCCATTTGGTATAAAGGAGCCTGCGGGTAAGCTTGAAAATTATTGTAGATTGTCTAACATCTTGCAGATGCACGAGGTCAAGGTTAACATCTTCACCGATAATACCCGCATTTTTGGTATTAGAAGGTCCAACCAGATCAGGGGTTAATTCGAGAATAGAATCATCAGTAAATTCTGCCGTAAGTCGTTCTTGGGGCAGTTCAACCCGATACCCTGCTATGCGAGGAAAGCGAATTTCCAAGTGATCGCGTTTAGGACGAACAGCTTTCACTTGAATTGTCTGCCGAGGTGGCTGGGGAGGAGCGATAACCGGCCGGGCAGTGAAATCAAAAGGAATACCTAGGATATCAGCGTACTCTACATTAAAAAGTCCGTCCTCATTTAGATCATAGGATTGGCGACGCAGCGCACGCCCGATTACCTGCTCGCATAGGAGCTGAGTACCAAAGGCGCGTACACCCAGGACATGAGTTACCGTGTTAGCATCCCAACCCTCCGTAAGCATAGATACAGATACTACACAGCGAATTGATTCTCCTAGTCGACCAGGTTTACCAACAGTATTCATAACCTCGCGCAACAAATCTTGATCTGTTATTTTCTCAGCTTGACTGCGATCTCCGGTGCGTTCTATTATTTCTCGTCGGTAGCGTTCTATAGCATCTGCCGCGATTGTCCGAAAATTGTCGTCCAACCCTTCACCTGATTCGAGTTGTTCACTATCTATCAAAAGAGTCCTTGGGCGGGGTAATGGATTATCATATTCATCAAAGTTACGGAAATGTTCTAAGCGGCCATTTTCAAGAGTCAGAGATCCATCCTCGTTTTTCCTGTAAAAGCCAGATACATAGTCATAAACCAATTTGGAGGTAGCGGTATTATTGCATACAATAATGAAACAGGGCGGAACCTCAACACCGCTTTCCTGCCACAATTCAAATGTTTTTTTATAATGGCCATAAAGTGCTTCCAAGGCAGTTTGAAGTTCGACCGGAATACTCAGCGGATCAAGGGTTTTGGACTTACCTCGGCCCTTTTTGGGCATTCGTTTACCGATATGTTCCCAGAGATTACGAAATTTAGGCATATCCCCACCAGGTATATTGTCAGCTACCGGTACTCGAGGGAGTTTAACTATTCCGCATTCGATAGCATCCATTAAGGAGAAATCGCTCACCGTCCACGGGAAAAGCGTTCCTTCAGCATAACCAGAGCCCCTCAGAAAGAATGGAGTAGCTGAAAGGTCAACTACCTGTGAGATACCTATTTTGCGTTTAACTATTTCCAGGCCTGTAATCCATACACGAGCCGCTTCATTATTCTTTGCCGCTTCCATTTTATCGTCGCCTTTGAGATCATCATCTTCATCAGGCTTTTCTCTATAACAATGGTGGGCTTCATCATTGATAACCATGACATTTTTCATTCCCATCAGCTGCGGCATGACCCGTTGTAACATCTGCCCTTCTGTTTCCAGGGTATATAATGGTTCGCCACGGCCTTGTAGTAAAGAACGACCACCCTTTGATAGCTCTATGCGTTCACGTAACATAAAGGCATGGTAATTGGTAATAACGATCTTTGCTTTTTGCAGGTCTCCAAGCATGTCAGTTGGAATCAGTTCACGACTCTGATAATAACTATCCGGGTCATTTGGCTGCAAGACTCGCAGGCGATCGCGGATAGTTATACCAGGTGTGACAACTAAAAAACCACGGGTAAATTTTTTGCTATTAGGATGACGAATGGCGTTTATGGTCTGCCAGGCGATAATCATGGCCATTACGGTGGTCTTGCCGGAACCAGTGGCCATTTTTAGAGCAATGCGAGCAAGTTCCGAGTTAGCTTCATAACTGGCATCAGCAATAAGTTGTAAGATCTGTTTGCCCTTAGCAGTCCTTGAGGCAACTTCAGTTAACCAAATAATTGTTTCCACGGCTTCTCTTTGGCAAAAAAAGGGGCGAATGCCGCTGAATTTATGATGTCGCCAGTGCTGAAGCAATCTAGCTGTATCAGGCGTTACAGACCAGTCCTTTGGATTTGGTATATTCCTCCATTGATCAACTTCCAGCCGAATGTTATTAATAAGTGAGGTCGGATCATATTGTTGCTTCTGTGATGAAAGTCCCTTGCCTTCATCAAAGATCAATTGTTGCTGCTCAGATGAAGTTTTATGTTTGCGCGGTTTTGGAATGGGTGTAATAAATTCTGCGCGGCGACGAGAGTTAATTATTCTTTGAGTTGGTTGGCCTTGTTCGTCAAGTTCCCAGTATCGTGACGGGTACTCATATGGAGAGTTTAGAATTGGTTTTTCAAAAAAATCAGTCATGCTATAAACACCTCAATAAGCTCATAAGTGATAGGCAACAAAGATATATATTTACCCAAACAATATATATCTTCTTTATTTTTCTGCTATTTCCTGCTAATTTTTGCATAAGACTTCCAGCATACGATTATTTTGTATGCTGGAAATTAATACTTAATTGGATATAGGGGGTTTTGATAATAGCTCTTTTTGTTCTGTCACTACTCATCTAATTCATAATACTAATCCTACTATCGGAATGCTTTGATTCTCCGGTATTTATATTTCAAATGTATTTGTCACTTCATTAACTTCATCTTTACGAATATTTCTACAATAATGATTGGTAAAGTAAAGCAGGCCGCTAAGATCTGCTCATTATGTTTTTAATTAATATAAACATTTTGGACATGCTGGTCCATTTTTTCAATAATCCCGTGAAGGGCCAATCAGACCATGATATATTCAATTAAATCTGGTAATTAAAGGAGCCTTACTTCTTGAATAAACCCTCCACTGGGCTATGCTTCTTATGCATCTTCTGTAAATCAAATGCTGACCATCATATTAAGTCGGTTTTGAGTGCCGAAATTTTGACGGGAACGTTGACGGGAGACAAAATGAATCTGACTGATACTAAACAATATCAAATGTATTACTCAACAAACAAAAAGCTCTATTTTCTGGACTCTTTAATACTAAGTGATACTCATTAAACTCCTTAGCATCGAATTCGCAACGAGGGGGTCGTGGGTTCGAATCCCATCGTCTCCACCATACTTTGAATCTCCTGTTTGAATTTCATATTTTAAACCGTTCCTGAGAACTGTCTGTAAATGAGAAACCTCGCATCTTAGCGCGGTTTTATTTTTTTCTTTACTTTTTCGCCGCTGGTATTATAATTATCCTATTGATCAATTATTGAAGCAACTAATGCCGTAGAATATTCTGCCTTGCAATGTAATAAACGAATCAAAAAGGTTGCAACCTAAAACTAATTCATTTGCGAAGGGCGGAAAGAAATTGTTCAGACAATTTTTTCGTTGGATTTTCGGCAAATCTCTGGAAAATGACAGACTTGGTGATGAGAAATTCACTGTATTCTGGGGAATGCCTGTCTTAGCCAGCGATGCGATCTCCTCTGTTGCTTATGCAGTTGAGGAGATGCTTTGGGTATTGATACCAATAGTAGGTATAGCCTCGTTTATTTGGATGCCTCGGATAGCCATATGCATTATAGCACTGCTCATCATTCTGACCTTTTCCTATCGTCAGGTTGTAGATGCCTATCCCAACGGAGGAGGCGCATACGTTGTAGCCAAGGAAAACCTCGGTTCGCTTTATGGCTTAATTGCCGGAGCTTCTCTATCAGTTGGCTATGTTATGACTGTTGCAGTTAGTATTTGTGCCGGTACCATCGCTCTTACTTCAGCGATTCCTGCCCTTACTCCTTTCCGTGTGAGCATAGCTGTCCTCTTTGTTCTTCTCCTGGTAGTCGGTAATGTACGTGGTATCAGAGAGTCTTCACGTATTTTCAGCCTGCCCACTTATGCTTTTATCCTGGCAGTTATCGCCCTGGTCGTGGTTGGAGTTATCAAGTATACCACCGGCAGCAGTATGGCAGCGCCTGCTCCAGTCAGCACCGCTGTTCCTTTTGGAACCCAGGCCGTTACTCTGTTTCTTATACTCACTGCTTTTTCTTCCGGCTGCAGCGCTTTAACCGGAGTGGAGGCAGTCAGTAACGCCGTACCGAACTTTAAGGCTCCTGCCCCCCAAAATGCCAAACTCACTTATTTGCTTCTGGCGGCAGCCATTGCAGTCTGTTTCGGCGGGGTTGCTTATCTGGCTAAAATCTATTACTCTACCCCTGATCCTGATTTAACGGTTATGGCCCAGATATCTTTAGAAGTTTTCGGCAAAGGTTTCATGTTTTATTTTATTCAGGCTACCACTACTATCATTTTGGCTATGGCAGCTAATACTGCCTTTGCCGGATTTCCTACCCTGCTTTCTATTATCGCCCAGGATGGTTACGCACCCAGGCAAATGGCTTTACGCGGGCACCGCCTTAATTTTACCAATGGCATTGGATTGCTGGCGTTTTTGGCCATCCTGCTGATCATCCTCTTTAAGGCCGATACTCATTCGTTGATTGCCCTTTATGCAGTTGGTGTTTTCGGTGCTTTTACGCTCTCGCAGGCCGGTATGCTGGTGCATTGGTTTCGTTTGAAGTCAGAGGGATGGCATTATAAAGCGGCGATAAACGGGCTGGGAGCTCTGACCACCTTACTGGCGGTGATCATTGTCGGGGTAACCAAATTTACCAGCGGTGCCTGGATCGTTTTTTTGGTGGTTCCGCTGATCGTAATGCTGATGTACAGGATCAAGCAGCACTATATATCTGTAGCCCAGCAGTTGGACATTCCGAATGATGTTCTGGCAACCATTGTTTTGGATGCTCCTGGTGCACATCATGTTATTGTGCCGATCGACAGTCTCAATGGTATGGTTTTGAAGGCCCTGCGCTATGCCAGACGCATGTCTCCAGATGTTGAAGCCTTCCATGTGGAAACGTATGCTGGTGAAGCTGATAAATTAAGGATTAAATGGGATATGCTCAATACGAGAATCCCTTTAATTATTAAGCAATCCCCTTACCGCGATGTGGTCGGCACACTGATCGAGTATATAGATTCCGAAGAACATGCTTCCCGGCCTGGTGATATGATTACGGTGCTATTGCCGCAATTTTTCGTGAATAAATGGTATGAGGCTTTATTACACAATAATACCAGCCTCTTCATTGCTAATGCCTTATTTGGCAAGCACAATGTTGTCGTGTCAGTGCTGCCCTTTCACCTAACCATTTATAATGAAAGAAAGAAACGGTACCTCGAGAAAAAGGCAGCCGTTTCTGACATAAATGATCCTGAATCAGATCAACTCTAAATAAAGCATCGTTTTCGAACGATGCTTTTCTTCTTCTGCACCCTTTCGTTATAAGATGTACTCCCTTCAGGTCATATTTCCACCTTTGTTCAAATAGTATATAGCACTGGTGAACGCTAAAAGGTTTAACCAGGATTTGTACAAAAAAGGTCGCAGTGGCTATCTTATGTTTTGCGTACCATGAATATGTCTCTGCTGGGAGGTATAGGATATGGATATTTTCAAGAGGCCATATTACCGAATTAGTCAGAAGATTGCATATGTCGCCGCTTTCTTTTTACCATGGCGCCAGCTTATCTGCTTAAGGGCGTGGGAAAGTATACACAACTGCTTGACTATATCAAAAACATGGATATCAACAATGTACCTGTGGTTACCGACAAAAGTCTGAAGATCCTGCTAAAGAAGGACATCCGCAAGATTTATGCGCAGTTAAAAGGAGGAACGTCTGCCCAGGATCATCCCCGATATTAACTCTGATTACCGGTATGTGACTTTTGCCAGCCGTCTTTTCACGGCTTTGCGGTATTTGATTCGGGTATAACCAAAGATGACCACGATTCCAGGCTGGTTTTTGGGGGGCAGCTTATACTTCTGTTTGATTTTCTTACTGTACTTGATAAAATGGGCCGGCGTACCGATCATGCAGCTTCCCAATCCCAGCGACTCAGCAGCCAGCATGGCATAGGCGGCGGCTATCAGCGAATCAGCCGGGTCCGCATAGGGTGAGCTGTGAAAATACATGGCCAGGGGCGCGTCATAGAAAAGATAATCATTGCCTTTGGCTCTTTCAGTCGTAAAAATATCCAGGGTCGGCCGGATAAAGGACTCCACTGATTCTAAATATTCTTTGCCGGCAAAAGGTCTCAGCAGAAAATTGACCAGCGGTGAAAACAGCCATCTCGACCGCTTCATCACATGGGTTATATCATCGGCAAACTCCTGTACTTTTTTACGTGAATTAAAGATGAGGACCTCCACATCGCTGGGCGGCAGACCCATTGGTGCTGTGGATACGGCATCAACGATCTTGTTGATGACTTCAGGATCCACTATACGGTCCCGGAAGCTCCTGACACTGCGGCGTGATAACAAGAGAGAGTAGAGCTGTTCATAGTTTGCCCGGAAGGCTTTTTCCGGGATCGGTATCACATCATCAGCATGCATGTCGCGGCCGGTTATAGTTATACATTCCTGGGGACATACACACATGCACTGGCCACAGCCGATGCAGCCAAAAAAGAGTGGTTCATCGATGACCAGTTTCCCCTCTGCCATATACAGAGGTGCACCTTTACACACCTCAGCACATAGTCCGCAGTTGTTGCACCTGATTATGTCCAGCTTGATTTGAGCTGCCTGATCTGCCCGGCCGGTTTTGATGGACATACTTTTCCCCTCCTTGCTGGTTTATCAACACTAAAAACCATTGTGGGTATCATAAAGAGGAAAACCCTTTGTTCTGTGCGAATGCGGTATGGGGGCTTTTGTTCCTCATAATCAATGAAAAACGATCCCGATCTTTATTCAATGCCATATTGTTTCATTTTCCGGTAAACCGTGTTACGTGCCACTTCCATTTCTTCTGCCACCCGGGTGATATTGCCGCCATATTTATCAAGCAGTTCGATGATCTGTTGTTTTTCCCGCCGGGCTTTTGATTGTTTTTTCATTTCCCGTCGTTTGTCCACATTCAAGTCAGACCCATTGCTTATCGTTTTCTCTCCCATCCCGGGCTGATACTGGAGGATCTCGGCCGGAAGGTGTTGGGTGGAAATCTCCCCGCCATCACAAATATTCAGCATTCGTTCAACAACGTTCTGCAATTCACGTACATTCCCCGGCCAGTCATAATTAATGAGGTAGTCCAATAACCCAGGCTGGACATGGGGGACTTTAATATGCATTTTCTCACTGCTTTCTTTGAGCAAATAATTGAATTGCAGCGGGATATCCTCTCTTCGCTCTCTTAAAGGGGGAAGTTTGATACTGATCACATTGAGCCGGTAATATAGATCCTGTCTGAAGTTACCTTTTTCAACTTCTTTTTTTAAATCCTTATTCGTGGCACAAATGATCCTCACATCAACTGGAATGATCTTGTCATCACCGATCCGGGTGATTTTTTTCTCCTGCACGGCCCGCAGCAGCGAAACCTGCTTGCCTAAAGGCATCTCCGCAATTTCGTCCAAAAACAACGTTCCTCCGGAGGCTAATTCAAACTTGCCAGTCCTGCCGCCTTTTCTGGCTCCGGTAAAAGCACCTTCCACATAACCGAAAAGTTCACTCCCCAAAAGTTCACGGGGGATCGCCCCGCAGTTTACTGCTATAAATGGCCCGTTTCTTCTGGGGCTGGCATTGTGGATCGCCTGGGCAAACAATTCCTTGCCGGTGCCGCTTTCTCCTTGCAATAATATATTGCTGCGTTTATCCGCCGCCAGGGTCGCTGTTTGGATCGCTTCCAGCAGCAATGGATTCTGCCCGATAATATCCTGGAAACTGAAACTGGCATGGGCTCCGCTGATATGGTTGAATAAACTGCGGAACTTCTTCACGGGATTAAAGAAAACCACAGCCCCTTCGACACTTCTATCATCATTAAGGATCGGGTTGATGGATACGATGCAATTGACCGTACCCGCGTTGCCTTTAAGCGGTGTTTCCAGCAGACTATATTCGATACCGTTCTGCAGAGTATCCAGCAAAAATGACACCTCTGTAAAAAAGTCTTCCCCCGGCGTGCCCTTTACTTCCCGGTTGCTTACCCCCAGGAGCACTTCTGCCACTGGATTGAACTGGGCAACATTTCCTGCTGTGTCAATAATCATGATGCCGTCAGATATCGTGTTAAAGATATTCCTCATCTGTCGATTGATCGTATCCAGCTGGCGGTTCTGCTCATAAACCCGCATTTGATAGGCAATGGCGGTAACGGCAGACACGACCATGCCCAGAGTATGCTTGTGGGTTTCCCTGGAAGGCCCGGACATATTCAGTACCCCGATCATATTGCCCTTCTCATTGAAAATGGGTGCAGCAGAACAGGTCCAGACATGGTGTGATTGACAATAGTGCTCACAACTATTAATCTGAACAGGTGCTTGTTCCACCAATGCAGTCCCGATCGCATTGGTTCCCACCTGCTCTTCTGTCCAGGAAGCCCCTTTGACAAAGTTTATTTCCCGTCCCCGTTCTAAAGCTTCTTCATCGCCAAGTGCTTCCAAAATAAAGCCCCGGTTATCGGTCAGCATGACCAAGAAACCGGAGCCTGCTACATAACTTTCCAGCTCCTGCATAAAAGGCAGGGCAATATTGATCAGATCTTCAGTTTTTTTCAGCGTTCTTCTCAGTTCATTAGCCGGCAGAATATAATGGCTTCTGCCGTCAAAAGGATCGACCTTGTATGCAGCACATCTCCTCCATGAAGCTGCAACCATAGGGCGCAGTTTGTTTTCAAACAGTTCTCCCTTGTTTATAAACTGTTCCCAATAAAAATGGGCATTGACAACAGGTACCTGCTTAGCCACCGGGCCACCGATCCTTTCAGTAATCTGCTTTGATTCTAAAACGATCCTTGCTCTTTTTAGTGTAACATAGCTGTTACAATTATTGAACCCGGTAAAAAGCTAGCTAAAGTTCTTCATATTGATGGCCAGGTTTTTTTTACGGCAGGACTCACATAAATTATCCTGCCCGTATGCGCTGCGTTCTTTTAGATATTCCAGTTCCTCTTGGGTGGCATAGTATTTCCCGCATCGTTTACAGGCAATCATTTCAAACTGCTTGTTCCAGATGATCCTTACCGCATCCTTTTCCTCCAGACTGATGGCCTGGGTCGGACAGACTCTGGCACAGGCAGCACAGCCGATACAATCATCCGATGCTTCATCATAAGGCGTCGCTATGCGTTTATCGACTCCCCGGAACATACTCCAAATAGCTGATTTTCCCATTTCCTCGCAGGCGTGGATACAGAGTCCGCATAAAATACAATTGGGCGGCTGGACAGTAATTGCGCTTAAAGGGGATACGTCATAATGCTCTGCCATCTCTTTCATCAATGGATGACTGCCTGCCCGGCGTGCCAAAAGCATAACGATGGTGCGCCTTACCCGCTGGATATGTTCTGATTCAGTGGTTATCTCAACAGGGGTGTTGAGGGGATAGGTGCAGGCTGCTACCAGGCGCGCTTGCTTCTGACCCTCCTCCTTAACTTCCACCATGCACATACGACATGCCCCTTGCCCGCCAAAAGCCTGGTGATAACAAAATGTAGGCACCGGAACATTTTCCCGCCTGCACAAATCCAGGATGCTCTCTCCTGCTCGGGCTTCGCGCTCTTGGCCGTTTAGTCTAATTTTCATTGCGATCCCTCCTGGCAAGCTTTATCGCATCAAAGGTACATACCCGGTAACATTCACCACAGCGGATACAAAGGCTTTCATCAATAACATGCGGCTGTTTTTTCTCACCTTTTATGCCATTTACAGAACAATGTTTCGCACATAATGTACAACCTGTACATTTTTCCGGGTCGATATAAAAAGTGGTAAGATCCCGGCAAACTCCAGCCGGGCAAAATTGGTTTTCAATATGCTCCACGTATTCATCCCGGAAATAGCGCAGGGTCGAAAGAACCGGATTAGGCGCCGTCCTCCCCAGAGCACAGAGTGAGGCTTCCTGCATGGTAAGGCATATATCCTCCATGACCTGCAGATCCTCCATGCGGCCTTGCCCGCTGCAAATACCGGTCAGAATCTCCAGCAAGGCCCTGATCCCTTCCCGGCATGGCGTACATTTACCGCAGGATTCTCCTGCCAGGAAATTCACATAATAGCGGGCCACTTCCACCATACAGGTATGATCATCCATCACGATCAAACCGCCGGATCCCATCATCGATCCTGCTGCCGCCAGGCTGTCAAAATCGATGGGCAGATCCAGTAACGATGCCGGAATACATCCTCCGGAAGGCCCTCCGGTTTGTACTGCTTTAAATGCCCGCTTTTTCAGAACTCCTCCGCCGATCTCATAGATGATCTCCCGGAGTGTGGTTCCCATGGGGACCTCCACCAAACCTGTATTAACAACTTTCCCCACCAGAGAAAATACCTTGGTGCCTTTACTGGATTCCGTACCCACGGCGGCAAACTTTTCTGCCCCGTCAAGAATTATGACCGGTACGTTAGCCCAGGTCTCAACATTATTGATCACAGTCGGTTTTCCCCATAGACCTTTTTCAGTCGGAAAAACGTATTTGTCACGGGGTTCACCTGTTCGTCCTTCGATGGAAGCCATCAAAGCAGTTTCCTCGCCGCAGACAAAAGCGCCTCCCCCTCTGACCAGTTCGATATCAAAGGAAAATTCGCTCCCCAGGATCTTTTCTCCCAGGATACCACGAGCCCTGGCATCTTTTATGGCCTGGCCCAGATTTTGAACTGCCAGGTCATATTCATCCCGCACATAGATATAGCCGCGGCTGGCACCAACTGCATAAGCGCCCAGGATCATACCTTCTATAACAGTATGCGGGTCTCCCTCCATGATGCTGCGGTCCATGAATGCACCCGGGTCACCTTCATCACCGTTACAGATAATATACTTGGGTTCACCCTGGGCATCACGGCAGGCCTGCCATTTCCTCCCGGTGGGGAAGCCTCCGCCGCCCCGGCCTCTTAAACCAGCTGCTTTGACCGTATCGATCAATTCCTGGCCCTGCATCTGCTGTAAAGCTTTCGTTAAAGCCTGGTATCCTCTGCGTTCGATGTAGTCATCAATTTGTCCCGGGTCGATTTCACCAATATTTCTAAGCGCGATTTTATGCTGTTTGCGATAAAAATCCGTCATATGATGTGAAGTCAATTGTTCTTTGCTGATGGGATCACGATAAAGCAAGCGCTTGATCAGCACTTTCTCCAGCAGTGTCTTTTCTACGATCTCGTCTACATCTTTTGCAGCCACGCTGCAATACGTGATATCTTCTGGCATGATTCGAACCAGCGGGCCTTTTTCACACCAGCCGTTACAGCCGGTAGCCTTAATGACCGGCTGTACATCAATCTCCGGATGATCTTTCAATTTCGTCTGAAAGGCGTGAAAAACATCACGGGCACCGTTAGCAGTACAGCCGGTCCCGCAGCAAACCAGTACAGTCTTGCGGTGATGATCATCAGAATTAGCTGTCATGCTCCTGCCCTCCATATTCTTTTATGATTTTTCCCACATCTCCCGGGGTGACTTTACCGTATACTTTTCCATTAACTACCATGACCGGGGCCAATGCACATGCGCCCAGGCAATTAACTGTCTCAACTGAAAACATTCCATCCGCAGTGGTTTGCCCGGTCCCTATTCCCAGGCTTTGCTGCAGTTGGTCCAGCAGCACTTCTGAGTTTTTGATATGGCAAGCCGTTCCGTCACAGACGCGGAATACGTATCGGCCTTTGGGAACCAGACTGAAGGCTTTATAAAATGATGCCATCGCATATACCCGGCTGACCGGCATGCCAACATGTTCTGCAATCATACTGATGGCCAGCCGGGGCAGGTAATTATACTGCTTCTGAACGTCCTGCATAATGGCTAAAAGATGCTGCGGCTGACCGGGATAGTTTTCGATCAAAGCTCTATAATCATCGGTATGTTCATATTCCTCCAGGGCAATTTGCATAACACTCGCCTCCAATTGCGTTGATAAAGAAGCGTTCCTGACCACCGGCAATTCCAATTTTCATGATTGCTGGCCGGAGGTCAGGATTGAATCCGGGATCGATTGTGACGGGCTGATTTTAGATACCGGCTACAGCTCCTTGAATGCCATATTCAGTCAATCCCAGTTCTGCTAGTTTTTCCGGCGTAGGTATGCCTTCTTCGTCCCATCCCCGCAATTTATAGTACTCAGGCAGCATAACATCCAACTGTACGACCCTGCCCTTGTGGGGGCCATCCTTCATGGGCTCATTTAACAGGCGCGGCGGCAAAGTGTCGTCTGCTTTGGTAAATCCGGCTCTAAGATTGAATAAACGTTCCAGATTCCAGATTCGTTCTCCCGCTAACAAGTATTCGTCGTCAGTCAGATCCAGCCCCGTGGCAGTTCTCATCTGCGCTGATACTTCCGGCAGTCCGTTGGCAAAGGTAATGAACAGGCATAACCCGCAGGAATCGACCAGAGCGGTCAGATCCTGGAATAATTTCAACAAGGCCGGTTTGCCTTCAGTAGCATCCGGATCGTATTTTTCCGGAATCCCCAATACTTCCGGCGAGGTCATGTATCCGCGCACATGGCATCCTCCCCGGTTGGACGTGGCATAGTTGAGTCCGATTCCCTGCTGCCCGCGGGGATCATAGGCAGGCATTTCCTGTTTCTTGGCGGTCATGGAGTATTCCGGATAACCATATTTATCTGCCAAACGATAGGAACCTTCCGCCAATTCATCGCCAAAGCCTTCACGATAAGCGGTCTTGGTAACCAGATCTACCAATGCGGCTCCATCTCCCCAGTGAAGATCAGCAACCGACCTTGGGATAATACCTTTTTCCACCATTTCAATGGCACAGGCTATGGTTCCTCCCAGGGTGATGGGGTCCAGGCCAAGCTCATTGCAGAGGAAATTCGCTTTACAGATGGCTTCAAAGTCATCAATATTCAGATTGGAACCAAACGTCCAGGTGGCTTCATATTCAGGTCCTTCACCGGCACTCTTGAAAGGCCCCTTCGGGATATCTGTCACTCTGCCGCAGCCGATGGAGCAGCCAAAGCACCCTTTATTTCTGACCAGATAATGCTCAGCCTGCCATTCACCGGATATTTTTTCGGCATTGGCAAACATGGCGGCTTCGCTGAAATTCTTAACCGGCAGGCCGCCGTGCTCATTTAAAATATTGACCAGAATATTGGTTCCGTAAGCTGCCAGTCCTTGTCCGGTAACTTCATGTTCACGCAGTTTCTTCCGTGCATCCTTGGCTGCTTCGATAAAAGCCTGTGGGTCTTCCACCGTGATCCCGCCGGTACCGCGAACTACGATCGCTTTCAGGTTCTTCGAGCCCATTACCGCTCCGACTCCGGAACGCCCTGCTGCCCGGTGGTATTCGTTCATGATGCAGGCGAATTTGACCTGGTTCTCCCCTGCCGGTCCTATGCAGGCAACTTTGGCTTCTTCATCCTTGGCTTTCAATGCATCAGTAACGGCAAAAACATCCTGTCCCCATAATTCATCCGCCGGAAGAAGTTCAGCATGATCATTATAGATCGACAGATAAACCGGACTGGGCGATTTTCCTTCGAAAATAATGCCGTCCCAGCCTGCATACTTGAGTTCCGGCCCGAAAGTACCGCCGGAATTGGAAGCAGCGATGGTTCCGTTTAACGGGCCTTTGGTAACAACATTATACCGTCCGGCGGAACCGGCAAAAGTACCGGTCAGGGGTCCGGTCATGAAGATAATTTTGTTTTCCGGACTTAACGGATCGACCTTTGCATCTACCTCTTCCACAAAATATTTGGTCCCCAGCCCGCGGGCACCGATAAACTTTTCAGCATATGCTTTATTCAGCGGTTCAGGAGTGACGGTTCCATTGGTCAAATCAACTCTTAATATTTTACCCATCCAAGCAGACATATTTATCTTCCCTCCTCCATAACCTCACGGAATTTTTCTGCTGTTTCACGGCGTTTATTAAAATTAGCCGTCTTCGCTTCACGGTAAGAAATTGCCTGTGTAGGACAATGTTTGACACATTCCGGGTCACCGCCGCAAAGGTCACATTTTAAAATCATATCATGATCTGCATCAAAGAAAGTTGCACCGAAAGGACATGCGATCGTACACATTTTGCAGCGCAGACATGTTGCATGGTTCACAATTTTAGCGCCGGTTGCAGCATCTACGCTGATGGCATTGACCGGGCATACCTCCATACATGCAGCTACACTGCACTGCTGGCATACCGCTGGAAAAGAAAAGCCGCTTTTCTCAAACGCTACGATAGAGATCCGGGAACGGAGCGGATTAAATTCTCCGGAATGAGTAAAAGAACAAATCAATTCACAACTACGACAGCCGGTACATTTTTCAGGTTCCACAAACAGTACTTTGCTCATACTTTCCTGATTCTGCCCTTCTGGGACAAATCAGTCCTCACACTCCTTTACTTAAATTTTATGCGCTCCGGCACCAGGATCCGGCCGCTGTCCGGGATCTTAATTGCCGGATAATAAGCGCATATTATCGGTTATCTATTTATCTAGCATAAAGCATGCCAGACACCATCCCGCTATATAAAAAAGGCGGCCGGGTTAGATCCGCCGCCTTTTTGTAATCTGGTTACAGAATATTTATTGCCTTATTTATTTATTGGAATGTTACTCTTCCGTCTTAATTTTAACGTTATTGTCGCATTCATGTTACATCGTTGTTACACTTCTTGATTCGTTCCAGGCTCAGGTCCAGCAAATCGACCAGGCAGAATTCATCCTTAAGCACAGATTCTCTACCGATCAGCAGCTTGATGGCTTCCGCTGCCTGCATACTGGCTATTACAGCGGCAGTAAAAGGCAAGGTCCCCAATACATTTTCTATCCCCTGCTGTACAAATTTACCGTACCAATCATGCAAACAGCGATCGCCGGGCATAATGACCGTAAGCTGCCCATACCAGCCTCCCACCGCTCCGTGTACCAGCGGAACTCCGGCTGCAGCACAGGCATCTGCCAGATCCAAACGGGCAGGAATACTATCCAGGGCATCAACGATCACGTTCTGCTGCCGGAATAAATCCCCGGCACTATCTTCCCAGCGAGATTGAATCGACGTAACTGTCACCGCCGGATTTATTTTTGCTATTTCCTCAAGGCATACATCCACTTTGCTCTCGCCGAGATTGGAGAAATTCGACCACAGCTGGCGGTTCAAATTGCTTTCACTAAATATGTCCGGGTCCCAGACTGTAATATGCCCGACACCCATCCTGGCCAGATGATTGATTATGTTAAGTCCCAGGCCTCCACAACCGCAGACCCCAACCCGGGTTTGAAGCAGCTGCAGCTGTTCTTCCTTGCTTATTGCTTTGATGTTGCGGACATAATGAAGAGGGATTGATCCTTCCTTAAGCAGGCTTATTTCAATTTCCCGCGGATCAGTGTTCCGGGAATCTGCCATAGACTTGATTTCCTGCCATTTAACCTGCTTTTCGCCCGTATCATTCATGCTTTAACCCCCTCCTACCATGGGAAAAATGGATAAGGTATCTCCCGCATGCAGAATGGCCTCGGGAGTCGTGCTCAAGCCGTTTAAAAAAACTACTCCCAATTCTTTACGGGGAATTTTCAGATAATCGATCACCCAGCCAACTGTGCAGTTGTCCTCCAGGTCCATTTCTTTTTCCTTGAAGCGATTCTTACGGAAATTGGCAAATAATTTTACTTTAACCAGCATCTGAACCCATACCTCCTGCATAGTGATAAAGGCTATTGCGTCATATAAGCAACGGCCTCAGGCTATTTCTTTTTATTCTTTATATATTTATGCGTGATATAAGGATGATTGGTTTTACGCGATTGAATCTCAAACTGTTTCAGGGATGAAATCAACGGAGTCAATTTGGTATGCCCGTAGTTACGGGTATCAAAATCCGGATAACGCTTGTTGAGTATTTTCCCTACTTCTCCCAGGAAGGCCCAGCCATCGTCATCAGAAGTCTCGTTGACGATCACCTGAATGGTTTTAATCAGTTCTTCTATACTGGCCATGGTTTCCGGAGCCGCAGCAGCTCCATTGGTTCTTTCCCCGCTGCGGATCTCATTTTCATTAGCCGGACTGGCGGCCAGCACTTCCAGGTATTTGAATATTTCACAGGCGGAAATAAAGGGAGTAGGCGTTTTCTTTTCTCCCATTCCCACAACATACATGCCTGCCTCCCTGAGGCGTGCTGCCAGGCGGGTAAAATCGCTGTCACTGGAAACAATGCAGAACCCATCAACATTACCAGAATACAGGATATCCATGGCATCAATGATCAATGCGGCATCAGTGGAATTTTTACCGGTGGTGTAACTGTACTGCTGGATAGGGGTGATAGAGTAATTTAACAAAACATTCTTCCAGGCACCCAGCTGTGGCTTGGTCCAATCCCCGTATATCCTCTTATAGGTAGGGATACCGTGGTTGGTTACCTCATCGAAAATGTATTTTATATACTTGTCCGATACATTTTCTGCATCTATCAGGACGGCAATCTTGCGGTCGTTTTCCATTAAAATCTCCTTTTATAATCGTTATGATCCGAATATTTATCGGTATTTTCTTTCATTATAATTATAAATAACCATACTGACCATAACAATCCGATTCTTATTCGGCGGACAACTTTCCTGGTTGGCATACGCAGTGAATCCATTAGCACTCTAAAACATTACGACTACATAGACAGTTTCTTGATGACTGAACTCCTGATATTATTCAAGCTGTAATTTCATCAAATGTTCACAATTTGTACATATTAATTAACTGTTTTTGATGTAAACTATAAACTAATGCTTTATATATTTTACAATTCTAGTATTACAAAGCATGAATGCTGACAAAAGATAAGGAGATGAACTATGTTTCAGCAGGAAAATTTAAAAAAATATTTGATTGTGTTAAGTGTGTTGGTGTTGCTGTTAGCCGGCACCCTTGCTTACGTACTGATCCGTTCAGGCGGCAAAGGGGATGTGGTTGCCCGGGTGGACGGTCAGCCCGTCAGTAAAGACGAGCTTTATGAACTGATGGTACAGTCGAACGGACAAGCAGCTTTGGACTCTTTGATCAGCCAAAAGCTCGTGGAGCTGGAAGCGAAAGAGCAGAATATAACAGCTACCGACGCTGAAGTACAAAAAGAACTGGATGAGGTTGCCGAATACTATGGCGGACTCGATGTTTTCGAGCAGTCGCTTAAAACTTACAATCTGACTCTGGAAGATGTCAAAGAAGATCTGGCTGTACAGGTAAAACTTGAAAAGCTGATGAAATTAAAAATCAATGTGACGGATAAAGAGATACAGGAATATTTTACTGCCAATAAGGAACTTTATGACGTCGAAGAGCAGGTCAAAGCCAGCCACATCCTGGTCGATACTGAGGAAAAGGCACAGGAAATCAGACAAAAGCTGGAAGCAGGCGGAGATTTTGCCGAACTGGCCAAAACCAATTCCCAGGATACAACCAACAAGGACCAGGGGGGCGACCTGGGAACGATAAGCCGCGGACAAATGGTCGAAGAATTTGAAGAAGCAGCTTTTTCCTTACCGGTTGGGGAAATCAGCCAGCCGGTGAAAACCGAATACGGCTATCATATTATTAAGGTAACGGAAAAGATCCCGGCACGTGAAGGCACACTGGCTGAAAACAAAGAAGGTATCCGGGACACATTGTTTAATCAAAAGATGCAAACCGAATACAGCGCCTGGCTTGATGAGCAGTACAAAAAGCACAAAGTAGAGACATTGCTGTAAACAATTAGGTGAAGTAAAAAGGGGCTGAACGAATAATTTTCGTACACAGCCCCTTCTTTTTTCGATGTACTTACCAGATACATAAAAAGATCTGTTTTGCAGACAATATTATCATTCCATTGAGAAAGGGGGGCTTTTCATTCATATCCACAAGACCCGGCCAGCAATACTGGTAATGCTTGCTTTTCTATTGGTTTTCGTCTCCCAGGCTTATGCAGCGCCAGATCAAGCACCAGTCAAATCTGAGATCAAGCTGACTGACCAACAGAAGCAGGAGATCGCCGCTCTGGAGAAAGAAATCCTTAAACAGAAGAAGACTGTTATTACCAAATATGTAGAGTTTGGAGTCCTGTCGGAAGCACAAGGAAAGGAAATCATTTCTCGGATGGAAAAACGCTATCAGATGATGGAGCAAAACGGCTTTGTCCCCAGATTTGACAAACCGATGCATCGCCATTGTCGTTAGTGTTGTAAAAACAAACTCTGGTTAGTTTGTTCAACCCGGCGAAGATTTTTGCCGGGTTGTTTTATTATCAGTGTCCAAATTGCAACCGTCAGTTGGCTGGCGCCATCCTAATGTATACTTTATGAAATCATTGTAACTGACAGTCGGTGTTGTTAAAATTAATGCTTGGAAAAGCCAAGCTCCAATTTATACGATGGGAGGAATAAAATGCCGAAACGCACTGATATCAACAAAATCCTCATCATAGGATCAGGCCCCATTGTTATCGGCCAGGCTTGTGAATTTGATTATTCAGGTACCCAGGCCTGCAAAGCACTGAGAAAACTTGGTTACCAAATCGTTTTGGTCAATTCCAATCCCGCAACCATCATGACCGACCCGGGCATTGCTGATTTCACCTATATAGAACCGCTCAGTATAAAAAGCCTGACAGATATCATCGAAAAAGAACGTCCGGATGCAGTCCTGCCAAATTTAGGCGGGCAGTCTGCCCTGAATCTATGCTCCGAATTGAGCCAGGCCGGAATTCTGGAAAAATACGCAGTCCAGGTGATCGGGGTGCAGATCGATGCCATCGAACGCGGTGAAGACCGTATTGCCTTTAAAGAGACCATGAACCGGCTGGGCATTGAAATGCCTCGCAGTCAATCAGCCTATACCGTAGAGGAAGCAGAAAAAATAGCAGCCGAACTTGGCTATCCGGTGGTCATCCGCCCCGCTTATACCATGGGCGGTACCGGGGGCGGCCTGGTTTACAATGTAGAAGAATTAAGGACCATTGCCAACCGCGGCATCTCTGCCAGTATGGTGGGACAGATCCTGGTGGAAGAATCGGTTTTAGGCTGGGAAGAGCTGGAACTGGAAGTGGTAAGAGATGCCAAAAATCAAATGATCACCGTCTGCTTTATTGAAAATATCGATGCGATGGGTGTGCATACCGGGGATTCCTTCTGTTCCGCGCCTATGCTGACCATAAGCACTGAACTGCAGCAGCGCCTGCAGAAATACGCCTACGCCGTGGCGGAAGCCATAGAAGTGGTGGGAGGTACGAATGTACAGTTTGCCCACGATCCGGTCAGCGACCGGGTGGTGATCATTGAAATCAATCCCCGTACTTCAAGGTCTTCAGCTCTGGCCTCCAAAGCGACTGGCTTTCCTATCGCTCTGGTTTCAGCCATGCTGGCAGCCGGGCTGACTTTAGACGAACTTCCCTACTGGCGGGAAGGCTCCCTGGATAAATACACGCCTTCAGGTGATTATGTAGTCATCAAGTTCGCCCGCTGGGCCTTTGAGAAATTCCCCGGTTCCATTGATAAACTGGGGACCCAGATGCGCGCCGTGGGAGAAGTGATGAGTATCGGCAAGACATACAAGGAAGCACTGCAAAAAGCGATCCGCTCCCTGGAGATTAACCGTTATGGACTGGGTTTTGCCAAAGACTTTCACCAGCGTTCTCTGGAGGAATTAAAGACGCTGCTTTTAGAGCCCAGCAGTGAACGTCAATTCATCCTTTATGAAGCGATACGCAAAGGAGCAGACCTGGTTGAATTATACAGGATAACCCATATCAAGCCCTGGTTTCTCGAACAGATGAAGGAAATGGTTTTACTGGAAGAAGAGATCCTTAAACACCGCGGCGGGAAACTGCCGGACACCTTACTTGTCCAGGCAAAAAAAGACGGGTTTGCTGACCGTTATTTAGCCGAACTTATACAGCAGCCGGAAGCTGATATACGTAAACAGCGTACGGCACTAGGCATGGTCGAAGGCTGGGAAGCAGTTCCGGTCAGCGGGGTGGAAAACGCCTCCTATTATTTCTCAACTTATAATGCAGCTGATACAACCGGCAGCAGTGACAGACCCAAAGTAATGATTTTAGGCGGCGGTCCCAACCGCATCGGCCAGGGAATAGAATTTGACTACTGCTGCGTACATGCTGCTTTTGCCCTGCGGGATCTGGGTTATGAAACGGTGATGGTCAATTGTAATCCTGAAACAGTATCCACCGATTACGATACCTCCGATAAGCTTTATTTTGAACCCTTAACCGTGGAAGATGTCCTCAGCATTTATGAAAAAGAAAAACCCCTGGGTGTGATTGTACAGTTTGGCGGCCAGACTCCTTTAAATATCGCTGCAGAATTGTCCGGAGCAGGGGTAAGGATCTTAGGCACTACGCCTGAAACCATCGACCTGGCAGAAGATCGCGACCGTTTCCGCCATATCATGGATAAACTTGATATTCCAATGCCTGAATCAGGCATGGCAGTCAACATTGAAGAAGCCATCATGATCGCGGGGAGGATCGGCTATCCGTTAATGGTCAGACCTTCCTACGTCCTGGGAGGACGCGGCATGGAAGTGGTCCATGATGAAGAAATGCTGCGCCAGTATTTAAATGCTGCCGTAGACATTACCCCGGAAAGACCTATTTTGATCGACCGGTTCTTAAGCAACGCAACCGAAGCGGAAGCCGACGCCATAGCTGACGGAGTCAATACATTTGTTCCTACAGTCATGGAGCATATTGAACTGGCCGGCATCCACTCAGGAGACTCAGCCTGTGTGATCCCTCCGATTACAATATCACCCCGGCATATTGCTGAAATCGAGGAATATACGGGAAAGATCGCCCGGGAACTGAATGTAGTCGGTTTGATGAATATGCAGTATGCAATTGCAGATGACAAAGTGTATGTATTGGAAGCGAACCCCCGGGCTTCACGCACTGTACCATTGGTGTCCAAGGTTTGTAATATTCAGATGGCCAGGATCGCCACTGAAATAATGATGGCAGCAGCTACCGGCCGGCATTACTCCGTTGACCGGCTTAGCCGGAAAAAAATCGATCATTTTGGCGTCAAAGAAGCAGTTTTTCCTTTCAATATGTTCCCGGAAGTGGATCCCATCCTGGGCCCGGAGATGCGTTCCACTGGTGAAGTATTGGGCATTGCAGATAGTTTCGGGCTGGCCTATTATAAAGCCCAGGAAGCTACCCGCTCTTCCCTGCCAACTGCAGGAACAGTACTGCTCAGTGTAACTGATGGTGATAAGCCCGCGGCACTGGAGACCGCCCGGCAATTTGCCGCCAATGGTTTTGACATCCTGGCAACTGCCGGCACTTATAAATTCCTGCAGGAAAACGGTATCCAGTGCCAGGTGATTAAAAAAATGTATGAAGGCCGGCCCAATATCGTTGACGGCATAACTAATAAGATAATCAACCTGGTCATCAATACCCCTTCCGGCAAACGCAGCCAGCATGACGATTCGTATATCCGCAAGGCTGCCATCAAATACAAGGTTCCGTATATCACTACCATGGCAGCTGCCCTTGCCAGTGCCGCCGGTATCACCGCCTATAAAGAAAAACAGGGCGGCAGTTCCGGTCTGAAATCCTTACAGGAATACCACGGATAACACCAGCATGCCATAAGTTTAAATACTTTAAAGCCTGTGATTAGACTTATTTAAATAGGTTGGTTTCACAGGCTTTCTTATGTTGACTGTCTGAATATTTCGAATCATAATATTATTAGCACAATATTATAATTGAAGGGGGATAATTCATGCACAAAGCGACAGCCCATTTGCCAGTCTGGAAGGACCCTGACATAGACTGGGACAAAGCCTTTGAAGAGTTCCTTGCCGAAAACAAGACCCTCGCCTACATGATGCTTAAAAATGCCAAGGTCTATAAGGATGCAGGAATCCTCACCCAAAAGAATATAATGGGTGAGTGGGAAACCCTGTCCTGGAATGAATTTGCCGACCGGTTTACAGCAGTAGCAAAAGTCCTTATCGATATGGGAATCGGCGCCGGAGATATGTGTTCAGTGTTTGCACGCAACTGTTCCGAATGGGCCATATCTGACATGGGGATTCTGGCCACCCGGGCAGTATCAGTGCCTATATATGCCACCAACTCCAAAGAAGAAGCAGAGTATATTATCAATGATGCCGAAGTTAAAGTGGTTTTTGTCGGTGATCAGGATCAATATGACCGGGCAGCAGAAATCATCGCTGATAATACCTTTCTTAAGTTTATCGTAGCGATGCAGGATAATATCAAAATCAGCGGCGATAAAAGCATGTACTTAAGCCAGATGATAGAAAAAGGCCGGCAGCTCAAAAATGACAAGGAATTTGAAGAGCGCATCAATAACGTGGATCCCGATGATATCGTGACCATCATCTATACGTCCGGAACCACGGGAAATCCCAAAGGTGCAGTACATACCCACCGCAGCTTTTTAAACGGCATCTTTCCGGCCTGGCGTTACCCGGAAGCTGGCCCGCACTATATTTCCCTCTCCATTCTCCCCCTTTCTCATATCTTTGAAAGACTATGGTCTTACGGCTGTATGAGCGTCGGTGTCAGGATCGGTTATTGTCCTGATCCCACCAATTTTCTTGAATATATGAACCACTACAAACCGCACTTTATGACCAGTGTTCCCCGGATCTGGGATAAAGTTTACGGCACCATCCATGCGGGTATGAAAAACGCCGGCGGCATGAAATATAAGATGTTCGAATGGGCAAAAGGCGTTGGGCTCAAGGCTTACAGAACCAATCGCTATGGAGTCAAATATAAAATTGCTGACAAATTGGTTTTCAGTAAAATCAGAAATATGCTGGGAGCTGAGAATTGCAATGTATATCATATCGGTGGTTCCGCTTTTGCGCCTGAAGTAAATGAGTTCTTCCAGGCGATCGGCATCAACATTTTCATGGGCTATGGTTTGACAGAGTTCTTCCCGGTCTGTGTCGGGTTCAGAGACAATGCCATCCCCGGATCATGCGGTGTTCTGCTGCCCATGTGCCAGGCCAGGATCTCCGAAGAAGGAGAAGTCCAGCTAAAAGGCGGCATGTGTATGACCGGATATTACAAAAATCCGGAAGCAACCAAAGCCATTTTCACCGAAGACGGGTGGTTTAAGACCCAGGATGTAGGCGAGCTGTATTATGTGGAAAAAAACGGCGGCAAACTGGGCTATATCAAAATAACTGACCGGATCAAAGAACTAATCATCACTGCCGGCGGCAAGAACATCTCCCCGCAGCAGATCGAATCCTTGCTGGGTAATGAAATCTATATTTCCCAGTTTGTGTGCATCGGTGAAAACCGGAAATTTATTTCAGCTCTGGTAGTGCCAAACTTCATCCTGTTGGAAGACTACTGCAAGAAGAATAATATTGAATATGTATCTCCGGAACAGATCATTCAAAACCCGGCCATATACAAATTCTATGAAAGCCTGATCGAAGCCAAAACCAGGAGCCTGGGCCAGGTGGAAAAAATCAAAAAGTTCGTTCTGCTTCCGGAGGAGCTTACCCAGGAGGCCGGCGAATTGACCCCGACCCTTAAACTGAAACGCAAATTTATTGATCAGAAGTATAAACCTCTTATCGACAAACTCTACGAAGAATAAAGTGCTTGGCTAAAGGGTGTCAGGAGGACTCATGACACCCTTTCTTCTTTCCTTCCATAGTTCAGGGGTAAAGTGTGATAACAGAAAAGGGATGCGGACGCTATTATTGATGGGCCGTTCAATAATTTTTTGTGCCTTTTTTATATATTCCGCCGCGGCAGCGCCGTCCAAAACCGGTCCGTGGCCCGGCAGCATGATCTGCGCCTCCAGATCCAGCAGCCTTTGCAGGGACTCCAGCATTTTTTCCTTGAACAATACCGGTACCGGCAGCACGATTGTGCCATTGATATTCATAAACATGTCGGGATAACAGATCATACCGGCCTTTTCATTGTACAACCCGATATCATGGCTGGTATGGCCGGGCAGGAATATCGTCTGCCACTCTTTAAATATGGGCAGTCTCTCCCAGTCCTTTAGGCGGTGATCAGGATGGATCATACGCGGATAACTGAGTTCGCCCTTTTTGAATATGTTTTTGCCCATGATCGATTCTGTCAAATATGTGTCCACACGATGCTGCAGTATACCCCCAAGTCCGGCATACCATTTATCCAGCCGCTCATGGGCCGCCACCGGAATGGCATATCTTTCCCTCAGGATCGCTGCTCCCCCGGCATGATCCGGATGCATATGCGAAATGACCAGCAGTTTTATATCTGCCGGCGTCTTTTGCAGATGTTCCTGCATATATTTTTCCAGCCGCGCAATATCCCCTGCTCCTGAACCACTGTCATACAGCAGCAAGCCCTCTGCAGATTCCAGCAAAGTGAGATTGGAAAGGCAGCCTTTGATGGAATGATATTTCACCTTACCATCCGGCAATACATATACCCCTTATCACAGCTGTGGTAAATTAGCTCTTAGGTGTGCTGCAGTCAATAGGAAATATAAGCTCAGCTTTTCTAATGATTTTATTATAGCCAAAGGGTTCCAAAGTCACAACATGCTACGTCAGCACTAAAAAGGCTGTTCGCTTCGTCCCGGGGGATGCTGCAAACAGCCTTATATGGCTGGTCTTTATTATCTTACTACTGCGGTTTCGCTTGTAAAGCGGCGGTCAGGGAAATTTGCTTTCCATCGCGCAGGATATCAAGGGTAATTGTATCTCCTACTTGATGATCAGAAACTATTTCCTGCAAACCTTCTGCTGAAGTAATTACAGTGCCGTCAATGGCGGTGATCACATCCATAGCTTTAACGCCAGCCTTCTCTGCAGCTGTACCTCTCACGATTTCAACCACTACCACACCCTGGGTCGAACTGCTCAAATTCAGTTCCTGGCGCACTTCATCATTGACATCTGTCATACTGATTCCCAGAAATGGCCTGACGATAACTTTGCCTTTGATCAGATCCTGCAGCACCTCATGCACCGTATCAGTGGGTATGGCAAAGCCGATCCCCTGCGCGGTAGCATTCACGGCTGTATTGATGGCAATGACTTCACCTTTAAGGTTTAACAGCGGGCCGCCGGAATTTCCAGGATTAATCGCCGCATCTGTCTGGATCAGGTTTTTGTAATTGCGGTCTTCAATGCTGATGGGGCGTCCTTTGGCAGATATCACTCCGGTGGTCACAGTATGGTCAAGACCGTAAGGCTGACCGATGGCTACCACCCATTCACCTACCCGCATCTTGTTGGAATCACCTAATTTTAAAACCGGATAATTGCTGCCTTCAATTTTTAATACCGCCAGATCCAAATCTCTGTCCTGGCCTACCACCCGAGCCGGCAATTCCTCGTTTTTCCCATTCAGCTGAACGGTAACTGAAGCCGCATTTTCGATCACATGTTGATTGGTCAGGATATACCCATCGCTGGTAATGATAAACCCGGTGCCAATACCGGTTTGGTATTGCGGACTGAAATTATAATTATCCCCAAAGAATTCCCGGAAAAACGGGTCATTGAAAAAAGGATTGTCAGCAATGGAAGTACTTCTGACTTTCGACTTGATATTCACCACAGCGGGAGTAGCTTTCTCCACCATGTCAGCAATATCCATGGCTCCGGAAGGCAGTACAGCAGCCGTCGCTATGTTGTTTCCGTACTCGACAACTACCTCTTTTTCCGGTTCTCCCTTTATCGCTGCCCACAGATTGGTTCCCTGTTGATCGGCAATATACGCTCCGCCTAATAAGAAAGCGATCAAAAAAGTAGTAATAATAATAACTGCGGTTTTCTTCATGATCTATCTCCTCCTGATATATTTATTTACTAAAGCCGAGCCGGCCATACCATAAATGGCTTTCTTTTTTAATAAATTATAACCTGAATTTGTGAAGGTTTTGTGAAAATTTATTGAAAGTTATCTGTATTATCCATTCCGCTTAAAGTGTTAAAAGCAGAAGATGATATAATTGAATGGATATATTTTATCCGGGTATTCGGTGGTTTTCCGGGATAATCTAAAGAAAGACAATTTTTAAGGAGCACCTATGCTGATCAGTATTGCCAATGAAATAGAGCGAATAGGCGGGCGGGCTTTTTACACCGGGGGTTATGCCCGGGATCTTTTGCTGAGCGGACACGCTGACGTAAGCCCTGATATAGATATAGAAGTATTTCACCTGGAACAGGAGCAGCTGGCCGCTGTGCTTTCTCTGTTCGGGGTGGTGAAAACCGTGGGCAAAATCTATCCGGTGTTTAAAATCAAAGGGCATCCTGAATGGGATTTTACCCTTTCCCGTCAGGATAACTATGCAGCGGCAGCTGCCCGCAGAGATTTTACCATCGACGCTATTATGATCGACATCATATCCGGGGAAATATCGGATTACACCGGGGGAAGGCAGGATCTTGCCGCTAAAGTCATTCGTCATACCACGCCTGAGGTATTGGCTGACGATCCCCTGCGGGCTTACCGGGCAGCCTCATTGGCAGGACGGTTAGGGTTCACCATCCATCCCGAAACACTGCAGTTGATGCGCAAGGCAGATTTAAGTAAAGTCCCGCCCGAAAGAATCGCGGCAGAATTAAAGAAACTCTTGCTGCTCTCGGCAAAGCCTTCCATCGGTTTGAGATACCTGGAAGAAACCGGGCTCCTAAAGCAGCTTCATCCAGATCTTTACAATTTGATCGGCTGTGAACAGGAACCAAAAAACCACCCCGAAGGTGACGTATGGGAACATACTTTACAGGTAGTTGACCAGGCCGCCAAAATAAAGGTCAAGTCCGGAAACCCGCTGGCTTTGATGTGGGCTGCCCTGCTGCATGATATCGGTAAACCTGCCGTTACCAAACGGCGGGAAGGCAAGATCACGGCTTATGGGCACGATACCGAAGGGGCGAAGATGGCATCTGCATTTTTACATAATCTGCGCTGCAGCAACGAACTCACTCACAGCGTAATGGTGCTGACCCGGGAACATATGCATCCTGTCCTGTTGTATAAACAAAAAGAGCAGATCACGGATAAAGCTATCCGCAAACTGGCTGACCGGGTCGATATCAGCGAATTATTGCTGCTTTCCGAAGCCGATTTCAAAGGACGAAGTATGGAACGTGATTACAGTCCCATCCGCAATTGGCTCCTGGGCAGGATCATGGCACTGGGCCTTGAGCCCGGGAAGAGAATCGAGCCCCTGGTCAAGGGACGGGACCTTCAGGAATTAGAAATCCTGCCGGGAAAAAAATATAAAGAAATCTTGGATAAAGCCTTCGAACTACAGTTGGAGGGAAAAAGCAAGGATGAAATCCTGCAGGCAATAAGAGCAGATGACTAAACTGAAGACAGCTTATTATTTCAACATTAGAATTGGCTCAGCGGGGACGTTAAAACCAAATTTTTTATAGAATTCCTGGGCATCACGGGTCACCAGAAGGCCTTTCATATTTTGATTCTCAAAGTTTCGGAGAATATTTTTCAGCATAAAACTCCCCAGTCCTTTTTTACGATACTCTTTATCAATTACAACATCGCATAAATAATAAACTGAAACATTGTCAGTCACGATCCGCGCTAACCCAATTTGCCTGTTATTGTGAAAAAGCCCCCAGCACAATGAATTTTCTATAGAGGCTTCAATTTTTTCAATGGGTCTGTCTTTCGCCCAATACGTTTTACTCAATAACCCAAAAACAGCTTCCATCGATAACAGCGATTTCTCATCACTCAGCAGATACTCTTCCCATCTATATTCCATGTTCAGCAGCCTTTCATTATTTTCTATGCAACATGACAAGAATGCATGTGGGTGCCATATTCAGCAGAACTAATTCCCTCTTACACAGACAGCCCGTCGATAATCAAAACCCGGTTCTAAAAAATCTATCTCTCACCCTGATGGCGCTTAAGAGTCTGGATACTTTCCCAGACCAGGTCGATCAGATGGATACATCCCTGACCGGCCCCCATCAGTTCCGCTACTTCCTTTTTACTCTTACCTGAAAGGCTGAGACCCACCAGATTTTCTGTGAGATCAGCAGCAAGCCGGCAAACCTGATCTGGTGCCCGCAGTACCTGTCCGCTTGCTCCTCTCACTTTTCCGGCAGCATCAAATTCCAACCAGCTAGCCATTTGATGGAAAGTATCCACCAGGCTGCCGGCTATTATTTGGTTTCCCTGCTGATTCTTTATTAGCTGCTGGCTCTTGCTGCGGCTGAAAAGATCAGCCTGGCGAGGTGACCCGCCGATAAAATCCGCCCAGGAACTTTGCACCAGTTCCAGATTACTGTAGTAACGACAAGAGCCGGCGTAGGCCTTCTCCCAAAAGTCGTTATAGGCTTCAGCATCCGGGTATCCCCGCTGATCAAAAAAGAATGTTTCCGCCTGGACTACACCGATGACGCAATCATTGAACAGCGATCTTTCAAGTTCATCTCCTGCATTCTGCAGCGCAGCTTTCATCTGCCGCCCGCTGCCCAGGTAGGCTTCAACCCCCTTCAAGCTGTCGACATGGACGGTTTCTTCCGCCATGTTTCCTGCCCGACCCATCCTGGTAAGCCAGGCTTCGGTGATTTTAAGGCTGCTCTTTTCCACTTCTATTCCTGCCCGTCTTTCAATATGGTTATCCATGTAATCTGTCAGCGCAATAATAGATTGTTCATCTTTCTTCCGTACTGATGTGAACCAGTGACGCTGCAGCAAAAAATCCAATACTTTCCACTCCTTTACCATCAACCTGTCATTGAGCCGGTTGTTGGTATTGATTTTATCTTATCTTAAAGATTAAAGATCGGCTATTTTTCTTCCTGCTTTGCTTGATGGAAAAAACGCACTGACCTCTTAAAACTACAGATTCTTCCCCTCAATTTACCATCTGGTATGGATTTGACGTTATTTTGCGACATTCTTTTAAAACCTGCCGGCGATGCCGGTTCAAAACAAGTCGGACAAGTTCATGCCTATTTATCGGTTTTGCGCCTTGCCTTAACAATAAAATATAATTGTGACAATCATTTACATACTAGGGAAGGAGGCGAAAAAGTGCGTAAACATATTAAAAGTATAACAATTTTCATAACCTTGCTTATGTTTTTCACCATACTCCCCTCTCAGGATGCACAGGCCGCTTATCTGGGCGACCGGGTCCTTAAACAATCCATGCAGGGATATGATGTCAAGCAGCTTCAACAGGACCTGACCTGGTTAGGGTATGATACCGGCGGGACCGAAGGGATATTCGGCCCTAAAACCTTAAGTGCCGTAAAACATTTCCAGGCCCAGAATGGACTGGCTGTAGACGGCATCGTGGGGAAGCAAACCGCTGCTGCTCTCGTTAGGCAGGTCAGCAATCCGGGTAACAGCGCCAATTCCTCCAGAGGACTTCTGGACACTGCCCGCAAGGACCTGACAGATTTGGCTCGTCTTATTTATGGAGAAGCCCGAGGTGAATCCTATACCGGCAAAGTCGCGGTAGCGGCAGTGGCATTGAACCGCCTGAAATCCAAGATTTTCGGTTCCACCATCCAGGAAGTTATTTTTCAGCCGGGTGCCTTTACGGCAGTCAGTGACGGTCAATTTTATCTCAAACCCGATGCTTCCGCTTTCAATGCAGCCCGGGATGCTTTAAACGGATGGGATCCCACCGGCGGCGCTCTTTATTACTGGAATCCGGTCACAGCTACCAGCAAATGGGTCTGGAGCCGGCCGATCATTACCACCATTGGCCGCCATGTATTTGCAAAGTAAGTTTTGAAATAAGCAGGGATTTTCCTGCTGCGGGCAAAAAAGGGTCAAGCGCAGAACACTCCATCAGGGTCGCGCTTGGCCTTTTTTGACCTGCAAAACAGAGCGGGCAAAAATGGTCAAGAGCAAGGCAATCTGAAAGGGGCGTGATTTTTATTTATTGCCAACCACATATAAATATGTCAGGATAATACTGTTAAACCCTGTTTTAATCAGGAGGAGCAGTATCCATGAGGATCTCACAAGAAACTAAACATATGAGCGTTTTATTCGCTTCCATATTTTTGGTTGGCATCGGTTTCAGCATCATCATGCCTGTTTTGCCATATTACGCAGAATCCATGGGCGCCAGTGCCTTTCAATTAGGCTTGCTGATGACCGTATATGCCATATGCCAGTTTATATTCGCTCCTATATGGGGGGCTTACTCTGACCGTGTAGGACGCAGGCCGGTATTATTAACGGGCATAATCGGCTTTGCCTTCACCTTTATCCTGTTTGGCTTTTCCACTCAATTGTGGATGTTATTCTTATTTCGTATCATCGGCGGTTCCTTATCTTGCGCTACCATGCCGACTGCCATGGCCTACGTTGCCGATTCCACCAGTCCGGAAAAGAGAGGTAACGCTATGGGGATGATCGGGGCTGCCATGGGCATGGGTATGATCTTTGGCCCGGCCATCGGCGGTCTTTTATCCGGAATATCGCTGGCCTTTCCTTTCGTCTTCGCCGGTATATTAGCACTTTTTAATGCTGCAGCAGTGTGGCGATTACTGCCTGAATCTCTGCCTGCTGAAAAGCGGGTCTATCAAAAGAAAAAAGTACAGCATGCCTCTCTGCTGGAAGGATTAAAGAGCCCTTTTGTAATCCTGTTTTTCGTAATGATGCTGGCCAGTACCGGTGAATCAATCCATCAGGGGACCTTTGCTCTTTTTACGGAAATGAAACTGGGCTTTACCGCCCGTGACATCGGCTGGGCTTTTACCACTGCAGGAGTGGTTTCAGCATTGGTACAGGGAATGCTTACCGGGAAAATGATCAACCGGCTGGGCGAGGAAAAAACTGCTTCCATCGGCATAACCCTATTAGGCCTGAGTCTTGCTCTCTTTATTTTTACTTTTAATATCCCAAGTTCTATCGTTTTTATGGCCATCTTTGCAGCAGGCACCGGCCTCATACGCCCTTCCATCTCTGCCGCGGTCTCCAAAAGAACGCAAGGCTCACAAGGTTCGGCGATGGGGATTCTACAAGGCTATGACAGCCTGGGCCGTGCGATCGGGCCATCCTTAGGCGGCTTTATGCTTGACCAGGCATTGAACTTGAATTATTATACGGGCGTGATCATCACTTTGTCGGCACTGGCAGTGCTGCTGTACGGGTCACGTCTGAAGACAGCCGTTCATGCAAATAACAGGGAAAACGTGGGAGAATAGTTAGATGGAAATCACGTTCCTTTTTACCACCGCTTTTATCGTAGGCTTATCTGGGGCAATGATGCCCGGGCCTTTACTGACCGCTGATATTTATTCCAGTGCTGAGCGGGGTTTTTGGGCCGGTCCGCTGCTGGTTTTAGGTCATGGTTTACTGGAACTGGCCTTGATCATGGCGCTTTTAGCCGGCGCAGCCAGTTTTTTGGTCCGGCCAGCGGTAGCCACTGTCATTGCACTGGCCGGCGGTATTTTTTTAATCTACTTCGGTTTTACCATGATTCGTGATGTTTTGACCGGTAAACTGCAGCATTTTGACAACCAGGCGGCCATGACCATCGAACGTCACGGGACGATGCACCCTGTTTTGTCTGGAATCATTATTTCTGCCGCCAATCCTTACTGGATCATCTGGTGGGTAACCATCGGACTCGGCTATTTGACGATGGCATTGAAAAGTGGTTCCCTGGGGATCGTCTCCTTTTTCTCCGGCCATATCCTGGCTGATTTTGTCTGGTACACTGCCATCGCATACCTGGTCAGCAAAGGGGCAGGATTCATATCTCCCCGGATCTATCAGGGGATATTAACGATTTGCGGGGTTTTTATGCTGGGTTTAGGAGGATACTTTATTTATTCCGGATTCATAGGGCTGCCCGTAATGAATACATAATATTCCGCCTTCCTTTTCTTGACACGTTGAGGGCAGGGCGTTATGCTTAAAATTATCTTATAGAGAGCAGGTGAACTTTTCATGCGGAAACAAAAAAGAATTGCCGCCATTCATGACATCTCCTGTTTCGGCAAATGCTCTTTAACCGTTGCTCTGCCGATCATTTCTGCAGCGGGAATCGAAGTCAGCTGCATCCCCACTGCCGTGCTTTCCACCCATACCGGTGGTATTTCGGGCTGGACTTACCGGGATCTGACCGAGGATATCCTGCCCATCATTGATCACTGGCAGACACTGGATCTGGAGTTTGATGCTTTATATACAGGATTCCTGGGTTCTTTTGAGCAGATCAATATCGTTGCCGAGATATTTGACCGTCTTAAAACCCCTGACAATTTGATCATCGTAGATCCGGTCATGGCAGATAACGGCCAATTATACAAGATATTCCCTCCCAACTTCCCCGAGGGTATGAGAAAACTATGCACCAAGGCCGATGTAATCGTTCCCAATATTACAGAAACCGTTTTGATGCTGGATGAACCATACCTGGAGGGCCCATACACTCAAGCTTATATAGAAGATTTGCTCAAGAAACTGGCCGGATTGGGCGCAGGGAAAGTTGTGCTGACCGGGGTATATTTCGACCATCACCGGCTGGGAGCTGCGTCCTATGACAGCAAAACCGGTGAAATCAGTTATGCCTTTTCAGATTGGCTCGAAGGATATTTTCATGGAACCGGCGATGTATTTGCCAGTGCCCTCACCGCAGCCTTGTTAAATGATATCAATATTGCCCGGGCTGCTGAAATTGCAGTTGACTTTACGGTAGGCAGCATCGCCCGCACCAAAGCAGCAGGTACGGATATCCGTTTTGGGGTCAATTTCGAACAGGGACTTCCTAAGTTGATACAGCAGTTGGGTATTTAAATGTGGTTGGTCCGCCCCCTTGACATCAGGAAAGATGCAAGGGGGTCTATTATTGTATCAGCCTTATTGTCAATGGGTACCTATAAGCTTCCCCGTTGCTGGCGTGGATCGCTCCGATGATGGTCATGGCCAGACTGAATAAAAACAAGCAGCCAATCAAGATGAGAAAAACGATTGCAATGGGAATCAGCACCAATGTGATGAAGAAAAGAGCCCCCAATGCCGACAGGACGAAGCCATAGATCATTAATGAAATCTGAAAGTTAAGCACTTCTTTGCCCTGGTCTTCCACCAGGTCATATTCGTTCTTCTTAAACACCCAAATCAGCAATGGGCCCAATAGATTCCCAAAAGGGATTCCCAGATATATTGCCAGCGCGGCAATATGACAGCCGGTTGCCCAATTGCGTCCGGTTTGTTCATCAGCATTCATGGTTGTGCCTCCTTCGTCTTATGTGATCCAGGATTCCCTATTGGCCCACTGGTTTGATTTGGGCTCCAAAGGGTATCAGCCCCAGCTTTGCAAGTTTTATATGCTGGAGACCAAAGGGTATTCCGATAATCGTAATAAAAAACAATGCAGCGATAGCAAGATGGGCCAGAAAAAACTCCCAGCCGAATACAATGACCCAGATAATATTTCCGATCAATCCGCCCGCCCCGAAGTTGCCAAGTTCTATCTCCCTGCCGAAAGGCCAGAGGACAAAGCCGGCGATTTTAAAACACTGCAGTCCGAAAGGAATACCGATTATAGTTATGCACAGTAAAGCTCCTGCCAAAAACCATGCGATGGCAGCGATGACCCCGCCAATCAGCAGCCAGAAAATGTTGCCGATCAATCTCATCATCTCACCTCCATCTGCGTAATCGGATTTGAAACTACTTAAATTGTAAACCATGGCCAACTATTAACCAATACTTCGCTGCGAAAAGCCCCGTGATCAGCTGCACTGCAGTGACCAGGCGGGGCTTGTGTGTAAAATAAAATTATGCACTTATGATGATCTGTTTATAAGATGTTCCGGTCCAGCTCGTCCTCATCCGGTACACCATCATCGAATTCAGGCAGGTTGAAATCATCTTTTTCTTTCATCAGATCATGGATCAAGCCCTCTTTGATGTACATGGTCGGCTGTTTACCGATATGGACTACGATTTCTATACCACCTTCGTTGGTTATGGTATAGAAATTTTCACAGACCCGCAGGATCTCCATAATCGGTCCTTTGCCTGACATCAGCAGGCCGTAATGTTTAACTTCAATGGTTTTGACATGGATACTTAACAAATCGATCAAGGATCTTTTAGCTGACTCGGCCATTTTGGAGAAATCAATAGCATGGACATTTTTAAATATGAGTCGAACCTGGAATCTCACCCGTTCATCAATGGATTTTTCTTTGGTCATATTATCAGCCCCCCTTCAAATATTGATCAGTTGATCTTGTTCAAATTATAACATAAACCAATGTATAATTAAATTTTGTGACGTTTTTTGTAAAAACCACTTCGCAGACACATGTTCTTAAATGCCCATTTAAACCTAATTAGGAGTATATTGGCAATATTTACTTCTATTTTTTTTGCTGGTTCTCAATTATATTTAGAAGCATAAAACGACAAAGGAGGAAAAATATGCAGAAACTATTGACCATTGCACTCGTTGTTTTCTTTTCCGCCCTGTCACCGCTGACTGCGGCGGCAGCAGACTGTAATCAACAAATCACTTACACCCGATTAGGTTCTGCTGACATCGACCTGGCTGATTATTTTAGCAGGACAACTGCCACCTCTGCTCCTGTCGTTAAAATCATCAGCAATACTTCCAGTTCTGAGTATAGTAAACTTATCTCGCTCTTAAACGGCTCAACAACCGTAAGCAAAACCAAATATTATTCACCGGTGGTCATTAAAAGAATTTACCAAAAGCCTGTTGTTATCACACCCGTACCTAAAACGCCTGTGACTCCCAGCACTCCCCCGGCAACTCCCGGTAATCCGCCGGCAGTCCCCAGCACACCCCCGGTAACTCCCCCTGTTTCAGGCGGTGGTAACGGTACCGGAACTGGTACAGTGACCAGTAATTTCAACGCCATGCAGACAGAAATGTTGTCATACATTAACAATGCCCGCAGTGCAGCTGGGGTAAGCTCATTGTCACTGGACAAAAGCTTGTGTGAAGGAGCAACGCTTAAATCGAAAGATATGGCAGTAAACGGATATTTTTCCCATACTTCGCCCACTTATGGTTCGCCCTTTGAAATGATGAAAAGCCTGGGCATTACATATCGAAGTGCCGGAGAAAATATTGCCAAGAACACCAGTGTTATCGGTGCTCACAATGCTTTTATGAATTCTTCCGGCCACAAAGCCAATATCTTGAACAGCAGTTTTAAGAAAGTCGGGCTGGGCTTTTATCAAAAAGGCAGCTACCTTTATGTGACCCAATGGTTTACCAATTAAAGTGACCACAACAAAAGGCGGGCTTGATGCCCGCCTTTTTTAACTCAACAACCTTTTTCTACATGAACGCATTCCAATCTGATATTTCGCTCCCGCATAAGTACCATGGCCGCCCAAAATCCTGATCGGCTTTGCCGCCATAAGAGAAGAAGAGATAAGTGATGCGGTCACGCTGCTGCATAAAGCCTGGTACTGAGGAATTGTGGAATCAATCATCCGGCAGGGGAATAAAATAGTCTGAATTAAGATATGACTAAATTGAAGCATCCTCTACTTCAGGCAAAGGAGTTTAAATATGCAGGTATTCATTGCCGGTCCGCGGACCATCTCCCGGTTGGAGCCGGAGTTGTTAAAGCATTTAGATACCCTGATCGATAATGGTTATACGATTTTAATCGGTGATTCCATCGGCATTGATAAAGTAGTTCAGGAATATTTGGCGGCCAGGCAATACAAGAAGGTCAAAATTTATGCCTCCAATGGAATTGCCCGGGTCAATATAGGAGGCTGGGATGTGATGAAGATAAAAGTCCCTGCTGACAAAAAAGGATTTGCTTTTTATGCCGCCAAAGACCTGGCCATGGCAGACGAAGCTGATTACGGCATTATGGTCTGGAATGGCAGCAGTAAAGGCACATTGAACAACTTTCTCAATATGGCCCGGCTGGGCAAAAAAGTGCTGGTTTACTATACCCCGGACCGCAAATTCCATTTGATGCAATCATTGGAGGATATCAAAAAACTATATCTTAATCATTGAGCCTTCCGGCCGCTTCTGCAGGAAATATTTAATAAGGATTCCTGAAAATAAAAACATAATACAAAGCGAACTGCACCAAGATGATTAGCGGAATGACGATGACAAACTTCATATGTCTGGTCTTGTGGCGGAATGTATACATCGCCAGCCAGGCGCCCAGTGAACCGCCCAGAATGGCGGCCAGGAACAGATTGAACTCACTGATCCGCCAACCTCCGGTTTGCGCCTTTTTTTTATCCAGTCCGAACAAAATAAATGCGATGATATTCATAATCAACAAATATAACATAAAAGCTCTTTCCTTTTTCCAACTTAATAACGTAAATCCTGCTATGTCTTTGTCAATCCGGTCGGCCATCTGCCAGGGTTCAAGGCTCCTATAGCGGGTGGCTGTGAATCCTGGTAATTTGCCTTATAAACTTCTTTGTATGGTATACTTATAGATCTTTTCCGTAGGAGAAACACCTTTGACCGTTACCTGACCACTCTCATAATAGATATCATAATCAGCACCGGCCGGCCCTAACTCAAGGAGTGGCCGGTTCAATATTCTTTCGATATCAGCATTATTTTGCGGCAGGTTCCCGCCATTGGTCACTTTATAACTATTTACTGCTTTTACGATCTTCCTGACATTGTCCTGGGTTTGAAAGTTATAGACCGGGGTGGTTGCCAAACGGGCTACGGCATCTCCGTTCATTAATACAATGGCCAGTATTATGATCAAAAACAGCAGATTGACCATTGTGGAACCCTTCTGGCAGTTTTGGCGAAGCCTGGACCTAAAATTGATGATCATAATATCATTCTCCTTTAAGTGATTTTATGATATCGAATTTCTAGCATGATTCCTTTTCGATCCTTGACTTCATCTGCTGCTGGAATATTTCCTCAATTATCATTCTGTTTATATTGTATCAAATTCGTCAATTGTGTTGGTGATTCCTGCCATTTTGTCTCCTTTGATCCTCAACCACCGATTTATCCCGTAACTTTCCTGCGGAAGCAGCTACCAGGAAAGAATTCAAAAATGCCAGAGCATAAAGGCGCCAATCTTTATAATTCCCGCCATTTGCTATATTGGCCGTTACAAGGATGAAAAATGCCCAAAGCGCAGCATACAGATCGGTACCAAATTTCCAACATCCGCAGTTGTCGACTACCCTGCCGGTATATAATACGATCAAAAAAGTGATCATTGCCGCCCCGGACAAAGTCATAAGGGTCGACCAGGAGAATAAACTATCGGCCATTGTGATCCCCCCGCTTCAAAACATGCGATCCATTATAAGATATAATATGAGATAACTTACTGTAAGGAATCAAAACAATATTATGTGCTTTCTATGTCCTTGACACTGACTGGCAGAAGTAGTATTCTTCCATCATTGCAGCGAATTAAATTTCTTCCTGCTATCAAAGACGCAGCCTAAAGGAGAAGAAAAATATGGAGATCAGACCAATCAAGAAAAAATTGCGGCTTTATGGTTTTAATAATCTCACCAAGACTTTAAGTTTTAATCTGTATGATATCTGCTATGCACTTACTCCGGAGCACAGCGCAGAGTATATTGAATATATCGATGAGGAATATAATGCCGAACGGCTTACCCAGATACTGACCAATGTGGCCGGCATCATTGGTGCCAATATCCTCAACATTGCCATGCAGGACTATGAGCCTCAGGGATCCAGCGTCACCATCCTCATTGCTGAAGATGCCAATCAATGCAGATCGGAAGGATGCGCTGACAATAACTCCGAATCGCCCGGGCCGCTGCCCGAAGCAGTGGTGGCCCACCTGGACAAGAGCCATATAACCGTACACACCTATCCCGAGAATCACCCGGACCAGGGGGTGAGCACCTTCCGGGCTGACATCGACATTTCCACCTGCGGAGAAATTTCACCGCTAAAGGCCTTAAATTACCTGATCAGCACTTTCAAACCGGATATCAGCATCATCGATTACCGGGTGCGCGGCTTTACCCGTGATCTGGGCGGCAACAAATTTTTCATTGATCACAAGATCAATTCCATCCAGAACTTTATTTCCGCCAAAACCCGCAAATTATACCAGATGATTGATGTAAACGTTTATCAGGATAATATTTTTCATACCAAAATGATGCTGAAGGATTTTGATCTGGATAATTATCTTTTTGGCACTGCGCCGGCCAATCTCAGCAGCAATGAAAAAAGCAGGATCCGCAAAAAGATCAAGCGCGAAATGATGGAAATCTACACCGGTCAGAATATAACCTACCTATAATAAGCCCGGTTCAGCAGATCCAGGCGCTGACAGCAAATATAAAAAAATCGGCAGTCTTTGTTTGGACTCCCGATTTAGCATGTCTGACACAGATTAAGGCTTTACTTCCCTGGTTTTCTCCTGATACTCGGATCATACCATTTATACTTGATATTATTCTTTTGTCTTTCGTGATAACCAAAGTAATCAATGTTCTTTTTAAAAATGATCTTGTTTTTTTCCAGATACTCCGCACCGATTTTGGCATAAGGGTCATCCAAATTATGAACACCCTTAAGGTAAAATTCCGCAAAGTCGGCCAGCAGCCGGGAATCCCAGTCATACCCGTCACCGCAGAAAGTTAATACAAAAATAAGTCCCGGTTTCTTTTCCAATAAAGCCATCTTATTCTCAAATTCCACCGTATAGTCCACCATCAGCGCCCGCGGCATGTACATGATGCGTCGTTTTTCTTCCTCTTCCGGGGTAGGATCGATAAGTTCCGGCATATACTCCTTCTGCATAAAAGCTTTATAGGCTTCCCATTCGTTTTTCGGTTCCGGCTGGATGGTCTTCACATCACAATTGATCTGTGATTCTTTGTAATGCAGTCGAAAATCAATTTTTTCCTGTCCCCCCGGCAAAGGAACTTCATACTCCATCAGCTCACAGTATGCCCTTGGTTCCTCCAGCAGCACATTCGCCACACTGATATGGTTGGCTATTTCCAGCAATGTTTTCAGATCCTGTGGCAGGCTTTGTTCCTGAACATGCAAGCTATTCCACTTGTCGATCAATTTCTCACAGTCCGGGAATCTATCTTTCTTGCTTTGCAGATCTTTCACAATGCTTTGGTCAAATTCATTTTTGAACTGTTTGACAAGTCTCATTGAATAAGCCATTGCTGATACTCCTTTCCTTTCCGCCAAATCTACGCCGCCTGCATTTTTATTTTTATCGGGTAAGCAATAGATTACACGAAACGTTGTCCTTTCTTATTTATGATATTCTTTGTCCGCTCATGGATTCCTTTAAAATCAACAGGAATTTTTCGAATCATTTAAAGCGATGACACATCCGTTCTCTTGTTTCACCCCTTTTGCCACTGTATGAGAAGTGCTACAATGTAAGCTAGCAAAGAGGAAAGAAGAATAATATGGAAAACAGTTTTGAAGCACTGGGGATCATCCCCCCGATCTTAAAAGCCCTTGAAGAGATGGGTTTTGAAGCACCGACGGAAGTACAGAGCCGGGCTATTCCTCATATATTAAAACAAGAAGATCTGGTGGTCATTTCCAAGACCGGCAGCGGCAAGACTGCTGTTTTCGGCGTAGCTCTGCTGCAAATGATCGATCCCACGGCACCTGGCCCCCAGGGGTTGATCCTCACCCCTACCCGGGAACTGGCAGTCCAGGTGGACAGTGACCTGAAGAAAATGGCGACTCATCTTGACCATAAAACCACCGCTGTCTATGGACAGCATAATATCAATACTGAGATTCAGGCTCTCAATAAAGGTGTATCAGTGATTACCGGCACCCCGGGCCGTGTATTTGATCATATTTCCCATGGCAATCTGCCCACCAAAAATATTCGTTATCTGATCCTGGATGAAGCCGATCGCATGCTGGATATGGGTTTTTTTGACCAGGTCAGAAGAATTGTCCGTACTCTGCCCAGAAACAGGGTAACGCTGCTCTGTTCTGCTACCATCCCGGAAGAAGTCCGTAAACTCAGCCGGGAAAATATGAAAAATCCGGTGATCATTGAAATCGAGTCTCCCACCATGACGGTGGAAACCACCCAGCAAGTTTATTACCGGGTCAATCATAATGAAAAAAATACTCAGTTAAACCGTCTGCTGCTTTTTGAGCAGCCGGAAAGCTGTGTGATCTTCTGCAATACACGCATCGCTGTTGACCGGGTGCAAAGCTTTCTCACCCGCAAAGGGTACGCCTCCCGGTCTCTGCACGGAGATATTCCCCAGACCAAGCGCTTGAATACCCTGCAGCAATTCAAACGCGGAGAATTTCATCTGCTGGTTGCCACCGATGTTGCAGCCCGCGGGATCCACATTGACGATTTATCGCTGGTCATCAATTACGATGTGCCTCTGGAAAAAGACGGATATGTGCACCGGATCGGGCGAACCGGCCGGGCCGGAAATGTTGGACGTGCCATCACTCTGGTCACCAGTGATGATATTATGAGCCTTTATGAAATCGAAGAACATATCGGAACTCTGATCGAGGAAGCCGAATTGCCGTCGGATGCCTTTTTCAATGAGCACCGGGATTCAGTGGCAAGGTGGAAACAGGCTAATATTATAAAAGCCAGAGAAGCCAAACCTGACGCCGGCAATAAAACCAAAGAGGGACAAAGGAAACGCTCATCATCAAGGCCTCGTCAGCAGGGAGAGAGTAGCGCCGCTGATTCTCAGCGTCAGCCAAGACCCAAGGACCGTCCCCAGAGCACAAGTACCGCTCCTAAATCATCCGCTCAGCAAGGCAAAATTGCTGTGGCTGCCGAGAGAAAAAAGACCGGCGAACCACCTCGTCAGAATCGCCAGGATAATAGAGAGCCGGTAACACCAAAAAGAGTTGGAAACGTAACGCCCTCTCAGCCGAGAGAAACCAGTCGGCCGGTCAGCCAGCCTTTGCCGCCTGCTGCAATGCAGGCGGAAAAAGAACAGAAGCAGCCCTTGTTTAAGCGGGTACTGCAGCGTTTGTTTAAAAAGTGAGACTCGCGGGGCGACAGAGTCGTCGCCCCCTACAGCGCACGAGCAAATGTCTCCACTTTCCCCTAACCAACTAACTACTAACCAACTAACCAACTGTCCCCTAACAAACTAACTACTAACCAACTAACCAACTGTCCCCTAACCAACTAACTGCTAACCAACTAACCAACTAACCAACTATTACCCCTCTTCAGCATAAGTTTTTACCCGGATCGTCAGCCGGTGCAAAACAACAGCGATCAATATCCCCAGCAGCAGGCCGCTGCAATCCAGTCCGATGTCATAGAGTTCGAAGGCTCGTCCGCTGACAAACATCTGGTGCAGTTCATCAAGGGCCGCGTAGCCGGCACCAATGAGCAGCGCTGCAGCAATCCTGTTTTTCATCTTCCATTCATAGGTAAGCAAGGCAGCCATACATAATATGCCCAGCAGAAAGTAGGTCAGAACATGGGCCGCATCACGCACTACCGACTGCAGCCCGGAAACGATCTCACTTTGTTCCGCCCAAGACATGGCGGGGAAATCCGGCATGAATAACGGCAGCAGCGCCCGGATGGTTCTGCCGCTCAGACCATTGGATTCAGGTGCCGTCTGGGACGACAAAAAACCGATGACCCCCATTCCCAGGATCACCAGTGACCACAGCAGTATTCGTTTATAAATAAGCATTTTGCTGTTTTCTGCTTGCGCCAATTCTTTTACCCCTGCATTTTCAAATCGCTAAAGCCAATTAGAAATGCCCATAGATTATACAGTCAAGCAATAAACTACCATAAGGAAAACTTCTGGTCAAGCTGAACGGCTCGATCGTCCCCTGTTTTCAGGCTCACTTCTACATGATTATTACGGCAGGTGGCATACTATGAAGGCTGATATTTTTATTAAAGGCGGGAGTTATTATGCACAAGTCAGGTTTGAATGCCTGGCAGCTGACCATGCTGACGCTGGGAACAGTGGTCGGAGGCTCCTTTTTCCTCGGCTCGGCTATCGCCATTAGGGCGGCGGGCCCTTCCATCATCATAGGTTTCATTTTTGGCGGAGCCATGGTATATATTATTTTAAATGCCCTGTCAGAAATGACCGTGGCCAATCCCTGCCCGGGTTCTTTCCGTACCCATGCCGCGGATGCCTACGGTCCTTTTCTGGGCTTTATCGTTGGCTGGGTCTACTGGGCCGGACTGATTTTAACCATGTCCAGTGAAGCTACGGCGGCTGCCCTGCTGATCAAATCCTGGTTTCCTTATTTGTCACTGCCGCTCCTGTCCATTGCTATCATAGCTGCGATCACCCTGATCAATTTACTGGGCGCTGCCCTGGTGACCAAACTGGAAAACACTCTGGCGGCAGTCAAGATCCTGGCGGTGGTTATGTTCATCGTAATCGCTGTGGTCTTGATATTTGGCCTGCTGCCGGACAGAGCTCCGGTAGGCCTGGGAGAACTGCAGGATTCGATTTTCTTTCCCAATGGCATTGGCGGCCTGGCCGGGAGCATGCTGCTGGTCCTGCTGGCTTATGCCGGGTTTGAGATCATTGGCCTGGCAGCCTCGGAAGCCCGGGATCCCCACAAAAATGTGCCCCGCGCCATCAAGACATCGGTCATCAGCCTCCTGGGCCTTTATATTGCAGTAGCCGCCCTTCTCCTGCCCCTGATCCCTACCGGCAGTCTCCCCGCCAATACCAGTCCGATGGTATCTACACTGGCATTGCATGGGCTGAACGTAGCCGCAGGAACGGTAAACTTTGTTTTAGTGACTGCCATTCTTTCCGCCATGCTGGCCTCGGTTTTCGGATTAGGCAGGATGCTGCGTTCGTTAGCCGACGGCGGAGATGCTCCCGCCATCCTCATCGACCGCGGTGATGTGCCCTTAAGAGGTATCCTTTTTTCCGGCATCGCCATGCTGCTGGGAGTCAGCATGGCATTCGTGCTGCCGGACCGGATCTATTTGTTCCTGGTCAGTTCCGGAGGCTTTTCACTGCTTTTGACCTATCTGGTCATTATGCTGACCCATTTACGGTACCGGGCGCAATTCGGCTGTCCTCCCCGGGGTAATTGCCAATTGCCCGGCTATCCTTACACTACCTGGGCAGCCATCATCAGCCTGATCATTGTTATTGTCACCATGCCTTTGATCCCCGGCCAGGGCTCCGGTTTATTCGCCGGGCTGGTACTGCTGGGCATGTTTGCCGCTGCTTATTACCTTTTTCGAGCCGGCCCCCTTGCCAGTGTACCTGCAGCCAAACCCTTCACCGGTGAAAATAGCAGCCAGGCTTGCAGTTCCCGGAAATTCAGGCTCTTGGGCTTTTCAGCACGGAAGCACAAGCAACCGCCTGATTCGCCAGAGTAAATTCACTGGTTTCTTACATTAAATAACCAGCCTTGCCTTCAGCAATTCTATTTCTTCAAAATAATTAATCTCTCATGAAACGATAACATTAGCATCTGCAATTTTTATTTACTACACCTTTAAATATACTGCTAAACTATAATCAAATAAGAATTCAATTACTAATATGATAACGCTTTACTTGCGTTACAGAGGTGAATACATATTGAATTTCACTGCCATAGATTTTGAAACAGCCAATGAGCAAAGGTCAAGTGCTTGTGCCATAGGAATTGTCTGCATTGAGGATGGCGTAATAACCGGGCAGGAGTATCATTTAATCAAACCTCCCGGCTTGTATTTTAATCACTTTAATACAGCAATACACGGGATAAGCAGAGCAGATGTTGTTGACAAACCGAACTTCGCTGAGCTATGGCCGGCAATCAGTCATTACTTTGAGGATCATATAGTAATTGCTCATAATGCCAGTTTTGACTTAAGCGTATTGCGAGCTGTGCTGGATTACTATAAAATCCCCTATCCGCATTTTAGCTACGGCTGTACCTTAATGATGTCGAGAAGGCAATGGCCGGAAATGTCGCATAGATTGAATGATGTGGCGGCCATGCTGGATATAGAGTTTCATCACCATCATGCACTGGAGGATGCCAATGCCTGTGCCCGCATTGCTATGCATATACTGGATCAGAACCATTCCTGTACCATTGAAGAATTGTCCGCGACCCTGGATTTATCCATGGGCAGTTTATACCCGGGTGGGTTTAAACCCTCTAAAACTCACAGACGAAAGAAAGGCTAGAAAAACCTTTATGCTGCCAGGCAATCTCCGGATCTTCTGATATCAGGCTCCCTGCAAACACATCATAACGGATCGGATATTAAAACTTGATTACTTTTGGGGCGGCCGTAAAAGAATAAATGGCGGCTACGGCATCCTTCAGATATAATACCTGGGTGTTATCGTCTGTTGCAGAATACATACTGTGTAATTCAGGATATTTATCCAGCATGCTCTGCTTGGCCTCCAAACGGTCATCCTCAACCACAATGGCCTGGATCCGGATCCATTCCCCGCCGTTCATGGCGCTAATCTCAACTTTGGGATTTGCCATCATTTGTTTGGAAACATCCTTTTTCTTGCCGGTCTGAATATAAAGCTTGTCTTCAAAGATATTGACCGTCCCGAAAGGGCGGACTCTTGGCTGGTCACCATCCATCGTGGCCAGATAATAAGCTCCGGCCTTTTTCAGAAAATCGTAAACTTCCTGCATAAATTATTTCCTCCGTTCAAATAAAAATATTTCCCATATCATTTTAAATCATCATTGAAGTGGTGGTCATGTATTGTTAAATGAATACTTCACCGTTTCCTGCTAATTAGATTGGCTGACAGCCTTCACAGTAATAGATGCTGCCACCCATGTAACTCTCCTTCTTGATCGTGTTGCCGCACCGGGGGCAGGACTTACCCGCTGTATTTTTACTTGCTTTGGTTTCATATCCGCCGGAACGGCTATACAAATCCTTTTCCGTATCCCGTCCGCCGTGGTCGGTTATTTCCTTTAAAGTTAACTTGAGCGATTCAAAGAGCCTCTCTCTTTCGTCACCTGAAAATTCCCTGATCTTCTTCTTTGGATGTATCTGCGCACAATATAGGATCTCCTGCAGTACTCCATTGCCCAATCCCGGGATGCGCTGTTCCGTGGCCAAGAAGGCTTTGGTACTTAATTTTTGTACTTCTGCTGCAGATAACATCGTTTCGAAATAAGCCTTGTCAAACACTTCCGACAACGGAGACGGCTTTTCCCTGGCCGCCATGTAATACGGATTATCAAGTTTCCCTGCAGGAAAGCACCACAGACCACCATACATTTGAACTGTGGCGCTGAGCGCTGAATCATCCGTGAATTCAATAAGCAATTGATGTTTTGCCGGGCGTTTCTCATCTTTGTCATGAAATCTGAGTCCAACTCCATCTCCGACCAGTATCACAGCAGATCCTGTTTTAATCTCCACAAAGCCTCCATATGCCTTCGCTTCATCAATTGTCTTGCCAGCCAGCAGTTCATGGTAATTTTGCGGATCGCCATAAAACCAGGCAAACTTATGAGGAGAATGGGCAGCAATGACGTTCGAAATGCTTTTTCCATATAAAGTTCTGTTTATCTGGCCTGCTATGGTAATCGCCTCGGGCAATTCCAACATGGTTTCACCTCAAATCCTGATATTATATTCGTACTATACTGTCAGGCCGGAATTCTACTTTTGCATATAAACAATCTGACATCGTTGATACCTTCTCTTTATAATAAATATTTCCCAATGATGCGATCAGTGGCACGGCCGCCAAAAAGCACTTTATCATCTCTGGTATTTAATCTGACAATGTTGTATTCCATATCGGCACTCCCCTGCTCAATGGAAACACTGCCGCCATCCCAGAGCTTGTTTTTCAGCATATAATAACCAAAGGCACTGTTGCCGGATCCGGTCGCCGGATCCTCCAGATATCCGAAGCGGGGGGCAAAGACTCTGGTGTGGGCAATATCGCGGGGATTTGCTGCCTCCCGGGAGAATATTAAAATAATATCAATGTCGTGGTTGATACAAAAATCCTTAAGTTGCTGTTCATCCGGCATGACCCTGACTTCATCTTCAAGCTTGGCAACAGGTACGATTAATGTTCTTAACCCGGCATCGATCATATCGATTGGGTATTTATCGGAAACTTGTCCGGTTTCCAAATGAAGATTTTTGGCGATAAGATCTGCTGATAAATCTGTACCAATGTGCTGCGCTTCCGGCGCGGTAATATATACTGCATCCTGCTCGGTGATCTGGTTGTAAACGGTCAATATCCCTTTTCTATTGGTTTCCACCAGCAGTTCACTTTTTCCCATCAAATCCGGTGTACTCTTGATAAGACTATACATGCAGGCAATGGTACCATGTCCGCAAAAATCCACTTCACACTCGGATGAATAATAAACCAATTTATAATTTGCCAGCTGAGATTTGCTGCAATACACAACTTCGGAAACAAAACCTTTATGCTGCCTGGCAATGGCCTGCATTTTATCTTCATCCATGGTTTGCCCGTCATCCAAATAAATGCATGCTGCCGGATTGCCCAATGACTTTTCCGATGTAAAGGCATCGATCTTCTTATAATTGTATTCATTCATTTGTGATCATCTCCTCCGGATCTTCTGATATCTGTTATTTTCCACCATTCATAAAAGTGCTTCAATTTGTTTTTTTGCCTTCTTATCCAGTAATTCACCGGAAAGTGCATTTTGAATAAAAGCTTCTATTTCAGCAGTTGTTTGATCCCTTCTGATAATTGCCAGCACATTCAATATATCCAGCAATATGGATTTTCTCATGGTTTCTTTGATTTTGTCCAGGTTAACAGCCATAAGTGCGGCAGCTATTTTCTTATTCAAATCCGGCTTGTATGGCACTATTTTACCCAAGGACTGAATGCACTGCCGTATGGTGACAGGCTTTTCATCATGTAAAACTTCAAGATATTCATCAAGCGAATCATCCATCCGGTTATCCAGATCCCACTCAGCATTCTCGGCCATCAGCATAACACCTATGCTCCTCTGATATGAGTTGTCACTTTTCAGCTTTAAGCGGAAAATATCCCAGAATGGATAGACATCATTTGAGTAGCGGGACCGGTATTGAAGCAATTGAAGGGCTTGATATCTTATTTTGTCATCCTTTTCAGACAGCCACTCCACGATCTGAGGCAGATCTGATATATCAATAGCTTTGGACGCTTCCGGCAAATCATCTTTTTCAATGGACATCAGTTTTTCAATCGTGATCATCTTTCGTCCCCCCATTTATATCTTGAGAATAATTTTATCTAATATCAAAGCGCGTAGTCTACTGCACCTACCGCATGGATCAGAGTGGTGTCAAACAGCGGGACGTCTGAATCCTCTGGTTTGACCAGCAACCCGATTTCCGTACAGCCAAGGATAATTCCCTCCGCACCTTGTTCGATTAACTCCCTGATTATTCTCTTGTATTCGTCCCTTGACCCGTCAATGATTTTTCCCAAACATAACTCATCATAAATTACTGCGTTTACAATTGCCCGATCGCCTTCATTCGGAATCAAAACCTTTATGCCCTGACTCTCCAAACGTGATTTATAAAATTCCTGTTCCATCGTATATTTTGTCCCCAGCAAACCGATGGTTTTGATACCATGTGATAAAACTTGCCGGGCTGTGATATCGGCAATGTGCAGCAAAGGAATACCCGCCCCCGCCTGTATCTGTTCGGCAACTTTGTGCATTGTATTGGTGCAAAGTATAATAAAATCTGCCCCCGCCGCCTTCAGGCTGCGCGCGGCATCGCTTAAGATCCGTGCAGTTTTTCCCCATTCGCCATTTCTCTGGCATAGCTCAATTTCCTCAAAATCAACACTGTAAAGAATACATTTGGCTGAGTGAAAACCACCCAGCCTCCGCTTTACTTCTTCATTTATAATCCGATAATATTCGGTCGATGATTCCCAACTCATTCCGCCAATCAAGCCGATGGTTTTCATAAATGTTCACTCCTGCGTGTATGTGATTATTCCCTTAGACTCCGCAGCCGCTATTCCGATTGTTCCTAATATTTTCCTCCGCACGTTAACTTTTAACTGTCTTTTTCCCATTCCAATATTTTTTCCAGCTCATCCAACAGGAACTTCTTGCCGGTTTCATTGAAACAAACCATATCATATTCATTGCCATTATAGTTTCGCTTTTCGGTCACAATCCCATATTTATATGAATCATTATTAACAATAGCTCTTTTCTTGCCGTCCGGAAGCAGTTCCTCAGACAATATTCCCATTTTCTTCAACTGTTTATTAATCTCTACACCGGTAATTTTTTTGCTACGATTCAAATCAATTACACTATTTATGCACCTGGCAAATTGATTAACTCCGATGTTCCCCTCCGGAAACCTGACGTTGCTTTTTTCCTCGTCAGTAATTATGAACTTTGCTGGTTTTCCAAGTGCTACATTTGCCGGTCTTTCAACAGCATCATTTAATACCTGTTGTACAAAGAAGAGACATCGGATTATCCGTGGATCCTGTAAAAAACAATCCGCATCAATTGGCGTCCCTTTTATCGGATTAATACCATTAGCCATCTTATTGATGATTTCACCAGCTTTTTTGATCTTCTCTTTTTCCAGATCCATAAAATCACCTTCCCACAGTGGTAGTATTAATAACCAACGGCTTGCCCGGTTATTGCTTCTTAAGTACCCCGATAACCTTTCCCAGAATATTAATTTGATCACTTCTAACCTGGATCGGTTCATAGTTAGCGTTTTCAGGAACCAGAAGGATAGTATCCCCCATTTGCATAAATCTTTTAAGAGTGGCTTCATCCCCCAGAGCGACCACTGCGATATCCCTGTTACGTGTGGTTTGGCATCTTTCGACTAACACATAATCCCCTTCGGTTATGTTGGCATCCTCCATGCTGTCACCGCGTATTTTTAACAGGAAGCATTCTTCCCTGCCTTTGGTCCATTCAGTTGGCAGGTAAAACTTATCAATCTCTTCCTCCATAAAGATTGGCTTTCCGGCCGCAATTTTTCCATAAGCCAACAGCCCGCCCAGATTATCCGAAGGATATTCCACATATTCATTTCCTTCAAACAAACTGACATCCGTTTTATTATTACTATCTATACACAGCTTAAACTCCCGATTATGGGCAATATCAAGATAACGATAGTTCTCAACACTGCTGGGCAGCATAGCTGGATGGAAACAGGGAATATCCTCTATAAATTCAAACTCGTTATTAATAATGGCCAGTTCGTTGCCATCGGTAGCGATACCATACTGACAACTGCGGTCATTGCTCATATAGCTTTTCAACTGTTTGAGTGAATTTTCAATGCCCTTGCCCATGGCCTTTGTTTCTATAAATATGTAGGGAAACTTACGGTTGTTGTTGTACACACATACTGCCAAATCTACTGATCCCGTCTGGGAAAAGTTGTTTACCTTATACTCGATCTCCAGCAAGCTTGCTGGATATTTATAAGTGTTTTTAAGTTCGCTGATAACCCATTGCCTGACCTTCTCCTCTTTCGAAAACTGATCAAGCAGCCGGTCCTTAAAAATATAGTCATCAATATGTACATCGTAAAATCTCTTGATTTCACTGGCAGAATCCAACCTTAGATAATGGGGATTTACATCATCGATAAATTGTGAAGGCTTGGCGCTGCTGCTCAAATATAATAAATCATTAGCCCGTGTTATACCTACATACAGCAGCTTTCTGTCAGTCAATTCCTGCATACTTTCATTATCAATCCCGTTAACGGAAACATACGGAATAATCCCATCATTAAGGCCAATGATTATTACCACCTTGAATTCCAAACCCTTGACCGAATGCATGGTAAGTAGTTTGATGGATTCGTTCATAAAATCAGCATTATCACGGTCAACCTTTACACAGGGAATTTCTGCGGCTTCTAGCGCATCCTTCATAGTTTCCTGCTGATTCTTGTTTTTACTTATTATCGCAATATCCTGTAGTTTGTATTGCCGCAGCAAATTATCTTTGATCTCGCTGACAAAGTACCTGGCTTCATCCTGCATATTAGAAAAGCATCTATATACAGGGTAAGCCCCCTGTTTGTCTATAAGGGAAGGGGTTACATAGTTTTCGTCCCCAACGATCTCCAGGTCATTTTCTATCAGGCTGTAGGACGCTTGAGCAATCTGAGTGGTTGTCCGATAGTTCTTGGCCAGAATATTGCTTTTGCCGGTCATATCAAAACCAATGCTGGCAAAACTTCTTCCCTTGGTCAGCCAGGAATGCGAATAAATACTCTGGGCAGTATCAGCAATAAACAGTAAACTGGAATAGTCTTTGCCATTATACAACAACTTCAGGAATTCCAGCTGAACCCTGGTCAAATCCTGGCTTTCATCCAACAGAATGTGAGTATATTGCTGGTCCACACCTAGTCTGGCCTCTTCCAATGCCATTAAAGCCATATCTTTAAAATCAATATATCCCAAGCTCTTCATGCGTTCTGTGTAATTATGCATAACAGCAAAAACTGCCCCCCGTTTGGGAGAATTCTTGGGCAAGGCCTGCCGCCCCTCTGGTACACTGTTTCTCATTCTCCCAATTCTGTCGGCATTTTGGTATTCTTCCGGTTCCATATAATTGCAGGCTTTAATCCAATCGATCTCATCCAATAAAAACTGTTTGTACTTCTGATCAATCAAATTTACTGCCGGATAAATCTTTTGCATTTCCGCTATGCAATGAGCCATTACCTCAAATTTTTTATTAGTGTTTATTTCATATTTACAGCCGGTCCTCTTTTTGTATCTAGCAAAATACTTATGCATCAAACTGTCCATGGTGGTGATATCTATCTTCTCCCCATCAGTTTGAAAAAGACTTTCAAAGCCTATCTGGCTCTCTTCCTCAACCTTGCTGTATAAATACTTGAAATAATTGACCAGGGTCTTATTGTAGGTAACCAGCAATATTCGGTCATCTACATCAAAGCAGTAATTATGCAATAGGAATGGCAGACGGGTAACTGCTATGGTAGTTTTACCGGAACCTGCCACGCCTTTTAATAAGCTGTGCCCGTTTGGCTTAGCATTGATAATCCGCTTTTGTTCCTGGTTTAGCTGCAATATAAGCACCTCCGGCAGAAATATGTTTGGCTACCGTTTTACCGCAATCATTCAGAAATATATAGACGTAAATTTATCATTTGTTCTTATCCATTTTTCGTACTCTAATTTATGCAATTGAATAAATGTGATCTTCTATCCATATACCCAACTACTATGAATTAAAGTGAACTGGCAGCTTTTGTATGAATTCTATGTTAAATCCTTCTATTCCTTCATATAATTCCAATTTTCAGCAATTAGCCAAAATATTGTCGGAACTTTCAATGTCACAGTCTCTTTCAGCACAACCCCCTGCATACAAAAACGAAAGAGGCCTGAAGGCCTCTTTATCTATCAAAATCATCTGGCTCCCCCCCGCCGGAACCCAACGTTTAAGCGGTTTTCACACCCAGCTTGTTTTTCAGTTTCTTCAGCAGCTGTTTAAACTTTTCCTCTTCATGCAGCGGTGCGAATGCCGGATTTAACTCGAGGGTCATGATGAAATTGCTCTTGACGGTCATGTCATCTATGGGAGCGTTGGAGCCGATTGTGACATTCTCCTCCAGCCACTGATCCACCTGATCGAAATATTGATTCCCCTTCAGTTTTAACGGATAAGTAAGTTTGCTTACGATGTTCACATATTCTTCTAATGCCTGTAATGCTTTTTCCGGCTGCTGCTGCAGCAAATATCCCTGGGCGGCAGTGATATGGATGCCGTAGACCGCATTGGTCAATATATCCTGCATCTGAAAAGCCTCGATCAGCTGTTTTCCCTGGTTATAGATCTGCTCAAACCGTTCCGGTTCGGTCATGTGCAGGGATAGATAATTGGTCAGCAGCGTCAACGTTCCGATCACATTCTGAAAAAGCATGACCTGGTTGACTTTATAGGCTTCCTCATTTTCTCCCAGCATTTGATGGGCCATGATCAGCATGACATCATCACCGCTGTAAGGAATCAATTGGTCATCCAGCAAGCGGATCACTTCCGGGATGTTTCCCAAGGCCATCTGGGCCATGGCTTCCATGGAATTGGCACTCTTGGCCTCGCGGATGCTGTCTGATTCTTCTTTCACCCTCTGACTCAGGGCAATGCTTTGCAGCAGCATGGCTTTCTTGGTTTCCGCCTCGGGTGTTAAGGCTGCGTGATTTAAAAGCAACTGGATCATGGCCAGCAGCAGCGGGAAACAGGAGTAGTATTTCTTGATGATCTGCTCGCACTGCTCCCGCACTTCTTCAAAGGGCTTGACAGCGAAATCATGGGAAAGCTGGCTATACAGTTTTTTGATATCTTCGCTGGTCAGCTGGGGCGAATACCCCAGGAGTTCATCCACTGAAATATTAAAATAGGTGGCCAGCTCCGGCAGCATTAAAATATCGGGATAACTTTGTCCGGACTCCCATTTGGAAACCGATGCTTTGGTGACGCCCAGATATTCTGCCAGTTTTTCCTGGGTTATTCCCTTTTCTCTTCGCTTCTGAACGATGCATTTGCTGATATTGAGTTTATACATTTTGATCACCTCCACTGTTATTGTACCCAGAGATATATCTCCTGACGATGGATTTGTAGTTGATTTTGGTTGAAAAAGTTTACTTGTGGGAAACTTGTAATTGCCTCATCAGCTTATCTGCTATAATGAAAAACAGAGCAAAAATGACAGCTGATCAAATCAGGCTTTGACAAACGCCGGTATGATTGCTTGTATGGGGGGTACAAAATGATCATTGATAAGATCGGTCATATAAAAAATAATTTTTACTATCTGGGGTTTATAGAATGTCCCATCTTCCTCTTGGATGGACCGGAGCCGGTCATATTTGATGCGGGGGTCACCTGCGCGGGAAAGATCTATGCGGAAGCCATCCGTTCAGTTCTGGGCCAAAGGCAGCCGGCCTGGCTCTGCATCACCCATGTCCATTGGGATCATTGCGGAGCTGCTTCCTACCTGCAAAAAGCCTTTCCCGGGCTGAAAATTGCTGCCACTTCCATGGCGGCAAACATTTTACAGCGTCCCAATGCGCTGTCATTAATCAACAAACTGAACAAGGTCATCCTGGAGCAGATGCTGTCGAACCCGGATCTGGACCCTTCACTGCTGAACATGGAGCCTTTTGTTCCTTTTAAGATTGATAAGGAATTATCAGACGGGCAGACCTATAAAATCGGCAGCACCACCTTGCAGGTGCTGTCTACCCCCGGTCATACCCAGGATCACCACAGTTTTTACCTGCCTCATGAAAAAATCCTCATTGCCGGAGAAGCGGCCGGGGTTTTCTATAGTCATAACGTGATTTCCCCTGAATTTACTTCTGATTACGATGCTTATTTAGCTTCCTTAAGGCGCATTGCTTCTCTGCCGGTAGAGATATTGGCCCAGGGGCACTATTATATTCTGGCCGGCGAGGAAGAGATCCGCACCTTTTTTGCCCACTCCATCAAAGAGACTATCAGTTTCAAAGACCGGGTCATGGAACTCCTTGATGAAGAGAACGGTAATCTGGAAAGGGTCATAAACACCATGAAGGCGGAACGCTATGATGCCGTCCCTGATTTGAAGCAGCCGGAGGTCACCTATCTGATTAATTTGAAGGCCAAGGTGGCTCACCTGGCGGGAAGGCAGCAGCGGAGCAGTTAGCTGAGACACACCACGGTTCAGGCAGGCTTTAGCATATCATCAGCTTGAAGCAGCTGTTTCTTTTTGATTTGTTTCATTTCAAGATAAACCACAGCCCCGGTTATAAGCGCAGAAAGAACATCAGCAACAGGCTGGGCCCGCCACACACCTTCAATACCCCAAAAGCGCGGCAGTATCAATAATAAGGGGATCAATAACAATAACTGTCTCGATAGTCCAAGAATCGTGGATTGAATTGGTTTGCCAACTGCCTGAAAGTATTGGGAGCTGACAATTTGAAAACCGGCAACCGGGAACATCATTAAGAATACGGCCATTGCATGAGAGGTAAAGGTGGTCAATGCAACATTATTATTGCTAAACATGCCCGCAACTTGGCTTGACCATAATTGTACCGCAGCAGTCCCAAGCAAAGCGATGACCGTACCAGCTGTTACGGCTTTTTTCAAGGCTTCTTTTACCCGGTCATATTGTTCGGCACCATAATTAAAACCGATGATGGGCTGGGCACCCTGACTGATCCCAAGAATCGGCATGAACATCAATGTAGATACACTGCCGATAATTCCCATGGCTGAGAGTGCCATGTTTCCGCCATAGGTCATCAGCGCATTATTCAGTATGGTATTTTGCAGACTGAAAGCCAACTGCATGGCAAAAGGAGCAAAGCCAATGGCAGTAACACTAAAAACCAAATTCCTCTCCAACCGCAGATTCTTTAGCCGTAGTTTAAGCAGACTGGGTCCCCAGAAAAAATAGCTCAGAACCCAGGCCGAAGCAAATACTTGCCCGCAGACGCTTGCCAGTGCGGATCCTTTTATCCCCCAGCCTAATCTCATGACAAAAATATAGTTTAAAACGATATTGAGCAAGGTTCCGGTTACCTGGGTATACATGGCCATGCGGGGATTGCCTTCCGCCCGGATAAAATTGACCATCCCCATGCCTATCGAACCGAAAGCTGATGCGGCCATAATAATGCTGGTGAAATCCCGGGCATATGGAAGGACTTCGGCGTCAGCTCCGAAAAAAGCCAAAATAGAATCCGTAAACAAAAAGTAAATCACACTTATACATATGGGAAGCAGGATCAATAAAACCATGGCATTTCCGGCAATCTTTTCAGCTTCTTCAGGCTTCTTCTGGCCCAGACGAATGGAGATCAATGAGGTAGCTCCAACGCCAATCAGTACAGAAACAGCCATGAGGATAAGCATGATAGGAAAGGCTACGGTGGTGGCTGCGATGGCAATATCGCCAACACCCCGTCCAACGAATATGCGGTCAATAATATTATAAAGGGAGTTCACCACCATGGCGATCACCGCCGGCCAGGAAAACTTCCACAGCAGTTTGCTGATTTTTTCATCTTTCAGTGCGTTGGTTGCATTCATTCTATTTCACCTGTATCTTTTTCATAAATCCAACATATTCTATACTTTGGGCGCCAATTCGTCAAGATAACAATATTTGCATAACTTAACGCATATCAGAGCAGGTGTTATCTGCAGTTACGCATATAAAAATACGCCGCCTTCGAACCCGGGAAATGGTTTTTCCTGGAAGGGAAAGATTAAAAAATCTAAGATGTGCTATTTCAAGAAATTGGTTTACTGCCGTTAACAGCATTGAATGCCTGCTGCAACGTGCCGATGGATACCGGTTTACCCAGGTGACAGTCAAAACCGGCTTGCATGGAGCACTCTATGTCTTCCGACTGGGCATAGCCGGACAATGCGATCAAAAATGTATGCCTTAGTTCAGTATCTTCACGGATCGTTCTGGCAACCTCGTACCCGCTCATCCCCGGAAGCCCGATATCGCAGATAATAACATCAGGTCTGATTGCCCGTGCTTTCGCAATACCTTCCGTTCCATGATGAGCTGCTGCCGGTTTATGTCCCAGGAAATCAATAAACCCGCATAAAACTTCCGTCAAGTCTTTATTGTCATCGATCAAAAGAATATTGAGTGATCCCTTTGACGCAGGCTCTATTCCATCAATTTGTACTTGTTCTCTGATTTTTTCCTTAAGCAGCGGCAGGGTGATGGTAAACCTGGCCCCTTTGCCTCTTCCTTCACTGTAAGCTTCAACTCTGCCATCATGAAGTTCCACTATTCTCTTGACAATAGCCAGGCCCAGCCCAAGTCCTCCGAAGCTCCGATCCAATGATGCATCGCATTGGGTGAATGGCTCAAACAGATTGTCCATACATTCAGGCTCAATACCACTCCCGGTATCCTGAACTGTAATAACTGCCTCATTGGTATTTTCATCATGGGATATTGTAACTGTGATCAGATCACCTTGACCTGTGTACTTGGCTGCGTTATGCAGCAGATTGCCAATCACCTGTGTTAATCGCAAGGCATCAGCTTCGATGTATAGCGCAGAAGCCGACTCAACATTTAATCTGATGCTTTTTCCCCTGAATTGCTGTTCATTGTCCAGCAGCGCAAGTTTTATGATTTCGTTTAGTTCTACCTGCTCTTTTTTCAAGAATATTTTATTTTGGGAAATACGATTAATATCCAAAAGATCATCCACCAGATGAGTAAGCTGATTACATTGACGTCTGGCTATCTCCATAGCTGTTGCGAATTTCCTCCCCCCCCGGAAGAGCCTGCTCAAGGAACTCAAGACTCGTCATAATTGATGCCAGCGGGTTTCTCAATTCATGAGAAAGCATATTAATGAAAACATTTTTGTTTTGGTCAGCCCGGCGTAGTTTTTCGATTAATTGCTCCGTTTCTTTTTCCAATTCAATTCTTTTTGTAATATCATAATGCAGCATAACAGCCCCTATGATCTCACCCAAATTGTTTCTTATTGGTGCACAACTTCCTGAAGAATATATCTCGTTATCATCGCCTATTTGGGCCAGAGTCACATAATCTTTTACCGTCTCTCCATAGTTTATCGCCCTATATAAAGGGGTGTCTTCCGGAATCAACGGTCTGCCATCGGGGTATGAGATTTTCAGTCTTTCCATTCTTATTTGTTGATTACCGGTAAAATAATCTCCTAAGTTTTCTTCAAAGCGTTTATAGAACTTTTTGATCGTATCATTCATGTAGATGATATTACTGTTTTTATCGTACACAGTTAATCCATCAGGTACAGCTTCAAACGCTGCATCTAATTCGGCGGTTTTCTGTTCAGCCAGGATAAGCGCTTCTTTTAACTCTTCTTTCGCCTGGTGCAGCGCATCTTCTGCTTTCTTCTGTTGGGTGATGTCCTCGCACACGATAAGAAACTGATCTTTCACATCCAGTGGAATTATTTCCACCTTATAAAATGCGTCCCTTGCAGGGATGCTTTCGACAGTTGACAGGATCTTGCCGGAGAGCACAGCTTCCCCGCATTTATCGACCCAGCTGGGGTCGTAATTGGGAAATCGTTCGGTTAACAGCTTATTGATAACTTGATCCCTGGTAAGTCCCAATGATTTTTCATAAGCAGGGTTTATATCCAGGATGAGATAGTCGACTGGTGCGCCATCTGCATCGAAAACCATTTGTGCCAGACACATTTCATGCGAGGTGGTGTACCAGACCCGCGTAAGGAATTGCGCTTTAGATTCTGCACTAAGGCTGTCTAATCCGGTAAACCTGTTATCATTGATTAAAATCTTACTATCTCCTTTTTCATGCATTTACAGGTATCTTTCGATAACTGACATAAAATTCCTTTGGAGATTACGTCTTTTAATGTCGACATGGTGGCAATAGTTTTATAACCACAAAGATGCTATGCATGGAATTCAATGAAAATGGAAAAACCGTATTGCTACGGTTTTTTCTATATTCTTACTTGTTGATGACACCTTAAATCATCAAATAAAAACTCCAACATAAGCGACCTGTTCAGTTATCATTGAAAACTTTTTTCGGACATGAATCGACGGAATAACAGAAAGGAGGCCTTAGCCTCCCTTTTTTCTGTTGCAGAAGTTATACCGGCTGGAGAATGTGGGCATGGGCAGCGATGAACAGCATTTCACCTGCAAAAGCGCTTACATCCACCACAAAAGTATGCGATGTGAAATACAGGGCCGGATCGTTTACGGTGAATTGATAAGGAAAGAGGCCGGGAGCGCTGTTTACTGGTGCTACATTACTCACATACAGATGTACCTGATCCATGACAAAGGGAGCAACTGTAGCGATAGTTACTTCAAGATTGTTTCCCTGACGCAGCATGTGCACGGTCCCAATGGGAATATGATTGGCCCCCAGTCCCAGCACCACGGTTTTTTCATTTTCATCTGCTCCCAAAGTCGTATACTGCGCATTACCGGTGCCAAAATCAGTTCCTACTGACCAGGCTGAACCGACATCCTCAAATTCCGGCGTTGGAGGAGTAGGAGGAGTGGGGGTTTCGCTCGGTATATCCAGGATATCTTCCAGTTTGAATTGCAACAGCATTTCCTTTTTGATGATCGTCTGCAAAGTTTTTCTCACTTCACGGTTTATGGTGATCAAACCGGCAAATGACGATACGGTTACTGATAAACCGGGCAGTGTTCCCAAAGCCGCCTGCAGTTTTTCCCCTTCTGCATTTAAGATGTGAGCCAGTCCCAGTTCTTCCAGGGCGATGGATGCCAACAGCAAGTTGGTGACCTGCGCCCTGTTGATACTGATGGTTGGCGTGATCTGTGGAATGTTTGGAAAAGACATTGCCAATTCCCCCCTTACATACTAGATTATCCTATCCTATGCGAAGGGCTGGGAAAATGTTACATTATTCCTCCACTTCCTTGAGTTTCGCTCTTTCCACCACTTTGATGACTTTGCGGCGCTTTGGAGCCCTGCTCTTTTCCGCCTTCACGCGGACGGTTGGAAGCACGATCTTAAAGGGCCGCGGAAATAGAGCCGGCTGGGGAATGGGAGGCCGAGGGACTGGCTGGGGGCGCGGAACAGGGGGGACCATTTCCATAACGTCCTCCAGTTTGACCTGCAGCAGCATCTGGCTCTTCAAAACTGTTTGCAGGGTCCGCCTCACTTCACGGTTCATTTCCTTCAGGCTTTCCAATTCTGCTTCCCCTGCACACGGGCATTGGAGCTTGCCTAATATGAACTTGAGCTTTTCTCCTTCCACATTGATGATGTGTGCCAGGCCTTTTTCCTCCTGGGCTATAGAGGCTAATAACATATCGACAACCTGTTTATGGTCGAGTTTAATATCAGGTTTGATATCCGGGATGATGGGAAATGACATTGGGTCCATATCCTTTCCAGCGTATTATAATAACTATTTTATTCATCGGGAGTTGAAATGTTAATGAAACATTGCTGTTAAAGCTCATTATGCTTAATATAGGCGGTTTGGATCTCTTCATAGTTTTTTTTATGTTCCGCTGCCCCGTCCAGATCGGAGAGCCGGTAAATGTGGCAGGCAGGATAATGGGTATCAACGTAGAGGGCAAACCCCAAAGCAGCGGCTCGTATGCAGAAGTGCCGGTCTTCCCCGATAAATTTAATGTTGTAGATTTCATTGAAATTGACCCCTTTTTCAAGGGCGGTGCGGCCGATCAGCGTGCATGCCCCCAGTCCGCCTACTTTATAGACCCCCGGCACTTTCAGCATACTTATAAATGCCTTGACCCGGCTCATGAGCTCCGGCTGGGTAAGTTCTTCTCCTCTGCCAGCATAAAACAGGTCATATTGATCGGCTGCCCATACCTGGGGCATTTCCGGGTAATCCGGCTCCAACTTGGTCCAGAATATTTCCGCTATGATATCCTTTTTCAGGCTTACCAGCTGCAGCAAGGTCTTCGGATGCAAAATTAGGTCAGAGTCCACCAGGAACAAATAGTCATATCCGCCTTGTAAAGCTGCCTCGATCATGATGTTTTTGAATTCGGCTACTTTCCAGATGAGCTCTTCTTCCCAGATATGGGTGACATCATTACAAATGTATTCCCCTGCTTGAGGCCCTTTCATAATAAATGTATTGGGGGTTTCAGCTGCAAAATCATCCAGCTGTTCACGAGATTCCCTTTCGGTATTGTCATCGACGAAGAAGTAATCAACCGTCAGGCCGCGCAGCTCCAGCTCCCGGATACTGCTTAAAAAATGCCTCAATATTTCACCCTGCTGCCGAATGGGACTGCCTAAAAGTACCCTGATTTTACCACTGTTCATTTGCTGTCCTCCTGCCATTCGATTCTGGCATCACTAGTCGAAAACAAAGGCGTATCAGGGGCCAGCCATTGTATGCGGGCAAAGCTGAGGCGAGGGTCAGGTACTTCTGATGCGCGTATATAGACAAGATAATTGTTGTTTAACAAGGCAGTAACCAAGCCCCCTAATTTGCAGTAATCAACCAGCCTTCCCTTTAGTTCGATCTCAATGGTCCGGCCCGGCTTGCTTTTCACGGCTGCTGCCGGCTTGATCTTTCCGGTAAGTAAAGCTTTCCAGCGTTTCCTCCAGGTACGGCGGGAAAACGCTTTGGCGACTTCTATATTTCTTTTTTTGAAATCGATCATTCTCTGCTGATCCTCCAGCAACGTTTCGATCGCCTCCCTTAATGCCTCCGGGCGGGGATCGATGAGAAGTCCGTTGTAGTTATCAAGGAGCAAATCAGGCAAGCCGCCAATACGGGAGGCTATGACCGCATTCCCTGAAGCCATGGCTTCCAGACAGGATAAGCTGGTGCCCTCACTGTGGACCGAAGGGATCAGTGAAATATCTGCCGCCTGATAAGCCCGGGGCATTTCTTCCATGGTCAGGGGGTAATACTTCACCCGCTCTCCCCAATCTTTCTTCTTGTCGATGACTTGCTCAATATCCTGCGCTCCTCCGCGCCCTACGAAATGAAATTCCACCTCCGGATACTTGACCAGAATCTCATCCATGATCTCCAGCACCAGGTATAAGCCCCGGGCGGCATAAAGCTGCCGGGGATATAAAATCACCGTTTTATCACGTTTCTCCGTGTAGCCTTCGCGGGGTTTGAAAGCCGACAGATCGACGTAGTTGGTGATCAGAATGGTTTTCTGCCCCATTTCGAAATCTACTGTCTGCAGCCAATTCGCGGTATTGGTATCCACCGAGACCAGTTCTTCACAGGCTTTAGCCCCTGCAATATAGCGTTCATTCATTAGCCAGAACGCCAGGGCATTTTCATAGGCGCTGTAAGGGTTATCCCATGATACGCCGTGACTGATGCCGATATTGGGTGAAGCGGCCAGCGGCCAGGCTTCGAAAAAGGCTGAATAAATACATAACACTGCCTGCCCCTGTACCATCTCATAAAATATACGGTTGAACGCTTTAGCACACCGCAGCATCCACCCTTCCGCTTTTTGGCCGCAACGACTCAGGGATATAATGTCTATATTTTTGAAACGATGCATCCAGGGGCTGTCCCCATATTGAAAGATCACCATTTCATGGCCCATTTCTGCACAGACTTCGGCCAGGTCCAATAAATAACGTTCTGCGCCCCCGCTGTAAAAAAATGTGCCTCCATAATCCAGGAAAGTAGCGGTCATTACGGCAACCTTGCCCTGCAGTGCCACATTGGCATATATCTGCCATCCGGCCGGTCTCGATTTGATCCTGGCCTCCAGCCGGTTGGCATTGCTTTCCTGTTCATTGCATGACTGCAGCGGGAAGCAGCGGTCATCGTTTTTAAAACTTTCCATCCAGGATAAGTGCGAAGAAAAAAAGCTGATCAGATTGGCTTGATCAAACACATCCTCCGTTGCTGCAAGCAGGTGTTTTTCAACATGCAGCCATAGGTATTTATGATACAAGATTTCATGCCAGGCCGGCTCTATGTTCTGGGTAGTCAAGACCAGGGCTGCCAGGTTTCTCATGACAGGGATCAGGTCAAGACCAGCCCCAACTGAAATCAGGTTTTCCCCCAGGCTCTTATTCTCCCCGAAATCCGACGGATAACATACCAGGCACAAATACCCCCTGCCGGCCATTTCGCTGAGAAGTATAAGCAAGGATTCCCGGGGGCGGTCATTTTCTCCCAGCAAATAAAGGATGATGGCTTTATACTTCCTGCAGTTTATCATGTTGATGAGCTCCAGGATGCCTGCAGTAAAATGCTTATCTTTGCCCATGTCACTTCTCCTTTGATTATGTTTTACGAAACACGACTTGCGCTGTCATGACATATTATGCAGTAAGGATTATTACTATCAGTGTATGGGAATGGGCGCTTATGAGTGAGATAATGACTTCACGATTTTTTACCAGGGATGATCCACAGCTGAATAAGCCGCTCTTAAAGCTGCCGGAGATCTGGTGGAGCAGGCCGTACGAGTATGCCTGGGCCAGTTCCTTTATCAGCCGTGATCATGTAGTACTTGACGCCGGCTGTGGGATCTGCCACCCCTTCAAATATTATCTTTGTACACTATGTGAAAATGTCTATGCCTGCGATAAAGATGAAAGGCTGCTGTCCAAAGTGCATATATTACGGGAGATGATCAGTGTTTTCGGGGAACAGGCTTTGGATTTCCCTCTGCTTTATTTATCGCTTCCGTATGTAAGCCGGCAGGATATTTCTGCTACCACCTACGATGCAGCGATGTTTGACCATGTAATCTGCATATCGGTTTTGGAACACCTTGTAGCCGGAGAGATTCTCAAAACACTGGTGGAATTCAGGCGCATTATAAAACCGGACGGTCTGATCCTGATCACCATTGATTATCCGTATTTGAGTCTGGATCTTTTTGATCAGATGGTGAAAGAATCGGGGCTGTCCTATGCCGGCCCGGTCAGCTTCGCGCTGCCGGTCGATGCCCTGACCACCGCGTTGTTTCCAGAGTTTCCGGAAGGCATCTTTTCTTTCCGGGCGATACTCAAAAAATAGTTCATTATCAGGAGGTATATTTTGGGTTTAGGAAATAAAAGTTTGTCTCTGGTGATGATCGTCAGAGACGAAGAAAGCTGCCTGCCAAGATGTTTGGACAGTGCAGCCGCGCTAGCTGATGAAATCGTCATCGTGGATACGGGCTCAACCGACCGTACGGTGGAGATCGCCCGTGAGTATGATGCTGTGATCTTCTCTTTCCCCTGGGGGAATGATTTTGCAGCGGCCCGTAATTTCAGTGTGGAAAAAGCAACCATGGACTGGGTTTTGTGGCTGGATGCTGATGAGGAAATCGCCCCGGAAAGCCTGGATCTTTCAATTGAATCAGGCCTTTTGGAGCAATATGACGCCCTGGCGGTGCCGCTGGTGAATTTTTTTGGAAAAACCGTCGATCATGATCAGGTAGTCCAGATCGCCCAGCCCCGGCTTTTTAAAAATCATCTGGGCTTCAGGTTTGAAAACCAGATCCACGAGTGGTTGAATATCTCCTCTGCCTACGCGCAAAACCGGGTAGGGTTCCTGGACCTTGTCATCTATCATTACGGTTATATGGACCCCTTGGTGGAAAACAAGCAGAAGTCCGAGCGCAATGTCAACTTGCTGCTTCAGGATCTAAAAGAAGATAAGGATCACGCCTGGACCCACTACTATCTGGCCGGCGAATACTACCGCCGCCGGAAATTCACTGATGCCTTTGAACATGTCAATCGATCCATCATCTTGTTTTTGCAGAATGGTATCATTCCTCCGCCTTCCATGCTCTATAGCCTGAAGTATTCGATTTTGATCGAGACCGACAGCTGGGAAGGCGCCTGGCCGGGTATAAAATCTGCCGTTAAAATGTTTCCCGATTATGTCGATCTTACCTTCTATATGGGTGTGATCCTGTATCATAAAAAGATGTTCAAGGAGGCTCTGGCCTGTTTTCAAAAATGTATCGAAATGGGTGAAGAGAACCTGAACTACTTATGTGTAAAAGGGCTGGGCAGTTTTCGGGCCTGGCATTTTTTAGGCCTTTGTTATGAGGCATTGCAAAACATCCAGGAGGCATTGTCAGCTTACCAAAAAGCTCTGGTTGCTGCCCCTGGATTCGCTCCGGCCAGTGAATCTATATCAAAACTGTTGGAACAGCATCCCGATGCTATTTGGTAGCTGTTTTAAAAACTTAGCGTAACATTTTTTCTCTGCCCCTCATATTTAGTAGTATAAACTGTAAAAGGAGGGATTTGCCAATGTCATTCCCAACTATTCCCCAGATCACACCGACCATCAGTATTGACAGGGCCCAGGTTGTGAACCTGCTTTTGGCCTCTATTGCTTTCGAAGAACTTGGATTGGCCCATCTTATTAATGCCGAAGCTGAAAAATTGCAGGCGGCATTAGGGACTTTGCCCGGTTTATCTGTAACCGTTTCATCCTTTGCCGGTTTGATCACCATAAACCGTGAAGTGAGAAAGACTTTACAGACCATCATCAAAAAGGAAATGCTGCTGCAATTCAAGCTGGAAAACATCCTGGAAATACCACCCCAAACGACTGTGGTTCCAAATGGGGTAGTAGAATAACACCGGACAGGGGACGCATTTTTGTGTCCCCTGTCCATAAATTTTGTTAAATCAATTTATTTGCTTGACACAAAACAGGGTTTGCCAGTATAATTCAATTTATTAAACTGATGAATCAGGGTAAGTAAGCATGCAACTGAGCTTTCAGAGAGCTGCCGGCGGTGGGAGTGCAGCAGTGACAGGCAGGCTGAATGGACTGATGAGGGCGGACGCGAAATAGTAATATAGTAGCGGCCGACGGGAACTTCGCCCGTTATCAAGGAAGCGCGTATGATGGTACGCGGAACAAGTGGGTCGTTTGGCCAAATTGGGTGGTACCGCATGAGATTTAACTCATGTCCCTTTAATTAAGGGGCATGAGTTTTTTATTTTATATTCACAATAAAAACAGAATGAAAAAGGAGGAGACTGAAATGGCAAAGGTTCCGTACAAAACCTATCTTACTGAAAAGGAGATCCCGCAGCAGTGGTATAATGTACGCGCCGATATGAAGGAACAACATGATCCGCTGCTCAATCCAGGAACTCTGAAACCGCTGGCCACCGAGGAACTGTACCCGATTTTCTGCGAAGAACTGTGCAAACAGGAGATGGACTCGACCACCAGGTATTTCGATATCCCGGGGCCGGTTCAGGATTTCTACAGAATGTTCAGGCCTTCTCCCTTGATTCGTGCCTATAACCTGGAAAAAGCCCTGGATACTCCGGCAAAGATCTACTACAAATTTGAGGGCAATAATACTTCCGGCAGCCACAAATTAAATGCCGCCTCAGCCATGGCCTATTATGCCAAAGCCCAGGGACTGACTTCTCTGGCTACCGAGACCGGAGCCGGACAGTGGGGCACTGCCCTTTCTCAGGCCTGCGCATTTTTTGGTCTGGACCTGACAGTGTTCATGGTCAAGGTTTCTTTTATGCAGAAACCTTTCCGCAAAGGAGTCATGGAAACCTACGGTGCCAAGGTAATTGCCAGTCCTTCCGAGACCACTGAGGTAGGGCGTGCCATTCTGGCTGATGACCCCGCCACCGGCGGCAGTCTGGGCTGCGCCATATCTGAAGCCATTGAACTATCGATGAGAGATGACAAATGCCGTTACGCCCTGGGCTCCGTTTTAAACCAGGTGCTCCTCCACCAGTCGGTCATTGGCCTGGAAAGTAAACTGGCCATGGAAAAAATCGATGAATATCCGGATATCATTGTTGGATGCGCCGGCGGCGGCTCCAATCTGGGCGGACTGATGGCGGCTTTCATGCAGGATAAACTGACCGGCAAGGCAAATTCCCGGTTCATTGCCGTGGAGCCGGCTTCCTGTCCCTCATTTACCCGGGGCAAATATGCCTATGACTTCTGTGATACCGGAAAGATCACTCCCCTGGCCCGGATGTATACCCTGGGCAGCGGTTTTATCCCTTCCGCCAATCACGCCGGCGGCTTGAGATACCATGGGATGTCGCCGATACTGTCCAAACTCTATCATGACGGTTATATTGAAGCCATATCTGTGGAACAGAGCAAAGTATTCGAAGCAGCCACCCTGTTCTGTCAGCGGGAACAGATTCTGCCGGCTCCGGAATCCGCCCATGCCATCTATGGCGCGGTACAGGAAGCCTTGAAGTGCAAAGAATCCGGCGAAGCCAAAACCATCCTTTTCGGCCTCACCGGTACCGGTTATTTCGATATGAACGCTTACATGCAGTACAATGACGGCACCATGACTGATCATGTACCTACTGACGAAGACTTGCAGCGCGGCTTCGAAAGCCTGCCTAAAGTAGACTAATGAAATACGGGAATGAAACACGGGGACAGTTTGACAGTTCCCGTGTTTCTTTTACGTCAGCCAGTAAGTGATATATATCCCGGTCATATGCCATAATGCCACCAGAACATAGACCAAAGCGATCAGGGATGTGTAAAGAAAGGCACGCTTAAAATGGATTCGGGCATAAATAAGCATGACAATGGCAAAAACAACTGCCACACCCATTTTGATCATCAATGCCAGACGCTGATCGGCTTTCAGCAAATATCCCATCAAAGGATTCCCTTCCACCGCCAGAGAATGTGAATACAAGTAGATGGTATGCATTATATCATAGTAGTTGAGCAAAATGACCAAACCCAGCAGCAGGGCAAAACAGAATTGCGGCCAGACAACCCCGGCCTTGGCCAGGGGGAAGACTGCTTTGCTGTATCCGGGCTTTTCCACCTCATCGCTCCTGCCTCGCCCGGCTTCCGCTGGTTGCGTGACCGGGTATGTTATTTTTTCACCTGATATAACATACCCTTCATCGATCAGATTTATGCCTGAAGAGTGACAGGGGGACGACACTTGGGGACGTTCCTTGCAACATGTGGGGACGGTCCGCTGCTGTCACATTCCTTCGGTCTGCAACAGGCAGGTACCATCCCCAATGTCACACTGTCTTCTTTCAACTTTCAACTTTCCAACTAAAAAAGCGCCCCCCTAAAAGGAGCGCTTTGAGTTTGTTCTGATTAGAATGCCATCTCTTGCTCGCCCGCAAGGCTGGAAACTATTGCTTCTGTATCCATATTAAACACTCCGAAGTTTCTTAGCGCCAAAACCACCATTTTTCGATAGAGTCGTTCTTTTATATTCCGGGGTTGATCAAGCTGCAAAGCTTGCAGGAAGCTGCGGGCTTCGCCGGGTATCGATTTGAATAACTCCTTTAAAAGACCGCCATAGACTTTGGAAGGATAGTTTTTGCTCTGACTGCTCAAGGCCTGCATAGCTCCTACCAGAACTGTATCATGCATGCATAGATCAGATCCAAAGGGAAGAGCAGCAAAATAACCCCTATCCTGAAATGGCTTCAGTAATTCCTGCAGCTTTTCCGGATAATTATTTCTATACCGGGCAGGTATTTCATAATCCTTAGGCAGCTTACCGGATTTTTTCGCCTGGGCCAATAGCTGCGGCTGGAATCTGGAGTCAGCGATATTCAGCATCTCCATTATGACCATTTTATCCGGCAGCCCCCGAATATCGGCAATCCCGTATTCAGTTACTACGATATCCCTCAGGTGTTTTGGAATGGTGCAGCTGCCGTAGCTGAAAACGATATTGGATTTTAATGTTTTTCCTGCTCCTTTGGTACTTTTCAGCATTATAATCACCCGGGCATCCGGTAATGCATGCCCCATTGACACAAAATTGTACTGGCCGCCCACACCGCTGACCACCCGCCCGTCTTCCAGGTAATCGGAGGCGATCGAGCCCAGCAAAGTTGCTACCATACCGGTATTGATAAAACGGCCGTCTTTCCTCTGCAGTGTTCTCAGTTCCTCATCACCGTACAGCTGATTGACCTTATCCACCCCGGACATGCCAAACAATTTTCGTTCCTCTTCCGGCATATCATTAAGGGCCTTATAAAAATCCCGGGGCCCGACATAAAAAGCCCCCAGGATAATCGTTCCTTCCTGCAGGTTTTTGCCCAGCAAGGTTTTTATTTCCCTCAAGGCGGCGGGATCATTCATATCGGTGGAGTATCTCATGTCCCCATCTATGATCGTCTGGTTTTCATATTTCAAACCCTTGCGCAGGATGCCGAATTTCACCAGGAAATTGAAATCCTCTTCATCCAGCCGCGAGTGTATGGCTTTCATCGTAATCAGCCGTTCAATGATATCATCGGGGATGTGATCATCTTTCAGATATCCTTCATTGATCAGCTTCATCAGCGGCACGCTGTCATAAACCCTGCGTTTCAAGATCCGGTTTTTATATAGCTGCATAAAAGCATCAACGAACATTTCAGAAGAACCATACAGACCCTGTTTAAAGGTATCGGTCCCGCCCCAATCACTGATAATTTTGCCGTAACGCTCGGAAATGCCGGTCTTTTTTAAAACTTCCAGATAATCATCATTATGGTCATTGCGCATGATAAGCCCGTTTACCACCGCATCCCCCAGGGAGCCGATCCCCACCTGCAGAGTACCCCCATCCTTGATCAAGACACTGGTATTCAAGCCTATCATATGGTCAGTTACTGAAACACTGCCTTTGGGGGCGCCGAACAAATTGTATTGAAATTCCGGTCCGGTCAGGATCATATCATACTCGGTAGCTTCCACCACTGCATCACCATACATGAAGGGCAGATTATTATTGCATTCTGCCACCACCACAAATTTTGCTCCCTCGGCTCGCAGTCGTTTTCCTGCAGCCATGGCGCCGACCACAATATCTGCATTACAGCCCATGGAATACATTGTCCGGCCGTCGATCTCCAGGGAACTGCACAGATGACCGAAAACATTGACTCCTCTGTCCAAGGCATCCCGGACTATATGCGAATAATTGGAATCGATGTGATTCTGCTGGGCGATGTCATCATGCATATAGGTACCGGCTTTGCTGAAAAACTCGAAATGCTCCACATTCTTCGGCATCTTTCCCGCGCGGTAATCAAGCATGTATTCCAGATCAGGAACACCATCAAAGAGTTTGGGTACGATATAATTATAGATTCTCTTTTCCAGGTCACTGCTGCCAGTGGGTTTTTCCAGGGGGAAGGCCGTATAAATTTTCAATGACATAGTGGGATCTGCTTTCACCCTCCGATACAATTCATTCATGAACAGCACCGGTTTCCCCAGCGCCAGCGTCATGGCCATGACTATATCTTTGCCCACATACTCGATGACCTCATCAACACATTTCTTTACATCATTATAGATTTCACCGGAATACTCTCTCATTCTGTCAACTCCTCCCCTCATTATTCCAGAGTTAGAATGATTGGTTATATTTTCAAAATATTCTGTAATTGGCTCATTAATACCTTTAATATATGAAAATATTTTGAAGATGTGAGCGGGAATGTTATATTATAAGGAAAACGTTGGAAACGCCCAGACACTGCAAAATAAGTATTGCGTATAAGGAGAAGGCTGTCATGAATCGGAGAGTGGAACATACCAAACTGCATAACCCGGTCAAGCTCATCATCTGGGCAGGTGTGATCCTGCTGGTCGTGTTGAATTTTTCCGGAGTGGTGACCCTGTGCCGGCAGATATTCGGCGTTTTCTATCCCCTGCTTTTAGGGGCAGCCATTGCTTATGTGCTCAATATTTTAGTTGCCGGCTACGATAAAATTTACTTTCCCGAAAGCCGGAACCGCTTCATTAAAAGCACCCGCAAAGGTACCATCATCATTTTGGCGTTGCTTACCGTGGTCCTGATCCTGGCTTTGCTCTTGCGGGTCATCATTCCCCAGTTCATTGAATCCACCCGTTTGCTTATTGCCGGCTTCCCTGCTATGTATGATAACTTCCTGATCTGGCTGCACCGGAATGCTGATCTGCTGCCAGGCCTAAAGCAGCAGATCACAGCACTGAATATGGACGGAGAAACCCTCATAAAGAAAGGCTTCACTTTAATCAGCAATTGGGCCTTTGGAACCGTTTCCCTGATCGGCTCCGTTTTTAGCAAGCTGACCAATTATCTCATAGCCATTATCTTTGGTGTTTATCTGCTGTTTGGTAAAGAACAGGTAAAAAGTAATTTCTCCAAGTTATTTGACACTTATATGCGGCCACAGCGGCGGGAAAAATTATATGAAGGATTGCGCACTGCCGACGAAGCCTTTTCCAGTTACATCATCGGGCAGTTCAAAGAAGCAGTTATTTTAGGCGTGCTTTGCACCCTGGGCATGATGATTTTCGGGTTCCCCTATGCTTCCACTATTGGGCCGGTCATCGGGTTTACCGCCCTGATCCCTCTGGTGGGTGCCTATATTGGTGCCGGTTTGGGGTTCCTGCTGATCGTGATGGTGGATCCCGTCAAAGCCCTGGGCTTTATCGTTTTTATCATCGTATTGCAGCAAATTGAAGGTAATCTGATCTATCCCAAAGTAGTCGGAGATACTATCGGGCTGCCGGGCATCTGGGTATTCGCTGCCATTATTGTGGGCGGCGGTCTGCTGGGCATCGCCGGCATCCTCCTGGGCGTTCCGGTTGCTGCCACCATCTACAAACTGCTGGCCAAAGACGTCCAAAACAGGGATAGATTAGTGAGGAGTGAGGAGTGAGGAGAACGCGTAAAGCGATCTGCCCCTTGTCACCTGAAGCAATAGTAAAGGGCGCACATTGTGCGCCCCTTCTGTTGTTTGGCCATGGATTTGCTATCGCTCAGCCTTCGCCTGGTTCCAACTTTCAACTTTCTGCTTTTCAATTCTCTCCAAACTCCTCACGCCTCACCCCTCACTCCTCACCCTTTCTTCCTCGCCAAAATTTTATCAGCGTAATACGTTACAATGGCAATTGATCCGATAATGGACAGGTAAGTGATGATCATGTAAAACAACTGATTGGGCTGTCCTTCCTGCCCGTGCCGGCCTCTGAAGTCTCCCTTGCCCGATCCTGGCTGACCGCGGTGGAGCCCTCCCGGTAAAGGTTGCTGCTGTCCCTCGCCTCCCCGGCCTTCTCCCTTAAATTTGCCGGGCGGCAGTCCTCCTCTTTTGTGCAAACCTTCCCCTAACCCATAAGGAATCGGTCCTGCACCGTTCAGATCTCCACTGTAAATAGCAGCATAAGTGCTGACCATCGCCGGTACTTTTCCGTAAAAATCAGTCTGCACCGCGCTGAAGATTCCGAAAATGAGTATGGCTGCCGCCACAGCCCTCAGAACATAATTTATCCCAGGGCGGATCTGTATTATGGAAAACATTTTCTTAAAGACACTGATCAGCCATCTCCCATTCAGGCCGATATGAAGCCCCACCAGCGTCAGGGCCAGATAAGACATCCCTTCATGCAGCGGTCTCATGGCAAAACCTTCGACGCGAAGGCCGGGGAACAGGATCTCGGAGATAAACAGCCCGGTTATGATGATGGTCAGCATACTGATAAAGATCAGCACATTGAACCAGAACATCAGCTTGTTTCGGGCTTTAAGTTTCGATGAGAAAAGTACTTTGGCAATGTTCTTGACCCACTGCCAGTTTAAAACGATGTGGATCACAAACACAGCCCCGATGATCAGCCCTCCGATCTCGTGGTAGCTTAAGGAAATCATTTTGGCTTTGACAAAAGTAATTAGAAAGACCAACATCAGCAGGTCTAGAAACCATTTAAAATAATCTTTCTTCACAGGGCTCCCCCCTCTATATTCATTATACTATCAATAGAATAAGCCAGAACTATGAACATCTCATGAACAAACTATGAAGAATCAGTGATAAAAACCTATAAGTGATGCTTTTCCTTTTGCATAAGGCGTTAAAGTTTTTGGAAATACTAGATAGAGCAAAGGAGGGAAGTTGGTGAAGCTCTCAGAATTTTACGAAAAAGTTTTAGCAGCTCTTTTGGTCATATGTATCCTGGGCGCAGGATTATTCTATCTCCAGATCAGGGATCAGGAGCCGGTCATGCCTGTACAGGGCAAAGTGGGAGAACCCCGTTCAGATGACGTTTGGATGATTTCCCGTATGGTAGCGGCCGAGTCCCGTGGTGAACCTTTTAATGGGCAGGTAGCGGTGGCATCTGTTATCGTGAACCGGGTTCGCAATCCGAAATTCCCCGGGACAGTAAACGGCGTAATATATCAGCCTCTGGCTTTTACGCCAATTGTGGACGGACAATTCTGGTCGGTAAACCCCACGGATACACATCTGCGCGCCGCCCGCTACGCCCTAAACGGCTGGGATCCTTCTTATGGTTCGATTTTTTACTGGAATCCGGCTACTGCAACCAGCAAGTGGATCTGGAGCAGAAAAATCATTACCCGGATCGGCAAACATGTTTTTGGTATTTGATTTTAGAAAGAGGTGAACGAAAGATTGCGCAATCATAAAGTCCTGATCGGCTTGCTGCTGGTAGTGGGGCTGGCGGTTGCCGCCGGTTCCTATTATTCCGCTCAGTATTATAAGCAAGCCAATGCCTCTCAGAATGCATTGGAAGCCAGTTACCAGAATAACTTCTTTAATCTGATCGAAAACATGGAAAACCTGGACGTGCTGCTGGGGAAATCCCTGGCTTCCAACTCCGCAGGGCAGAACGCGATCACCTTTGCCAGCGTCTGGTCAATGGCCGAAATGGCCAAGGCCAATTTAAGCAATCTGCCGTTAGGCACTATCAATACCGTGCGCAGCAATCAATACCTGTCGCAGTTGGGTGATTTCAGCTATTCATTGGCACAAAAGGCCGCCGATGGCCAGGAAATAAACGATAGTGACTGGCAGAAGATCCGGCAGCTGCATAATGAAAACCGGACGATCCATAAGGAATTACGTTCCCTGGTGGAATTGATGCAGGAAAAACAAGTGCGCTTCGGCAGTCTGGCCAGGGTTGACAAAGACAAGCTGCCTCAGGAAAGCCTGGCTGTTTTGGAGGGTTTCGGCAAACTGGACGAGCGGCTGCAGAATGAAGTACCTACCTTAACTTATGACGGACCATTTTCCGATCATGTGGTTAACAGATCCCCACGCGGACTGACAGGAGCAGTGATCAATAAAACCCAGGCAGAAAACATTGCCCTGCAGTTTATTAAAAAAATGAACCGTACCGGCCGATATACAGTTGGCACCACCAGCCTTGCCAGCGGTCGTATTGCTTCCTATTCAGTCACCCTGAAACCTCAGGAGGCCGGAAGGTCTGAACTTATACTGGGCATTAGCCGCAAAGGCGGTCATGTTGTCTTGATGATGGACGGCGGGGAACCGGCGGCGGCCAAACGGATCGGCTATGCACAGGCCATTCGCAAGGCGGAGGATTTTGTGGACAAATTAGACCTGGGAGCCTTTGTGGCCACTGGTCATTTGGCGGAAGGGAACGAACTGCTGGTCAACTTTGCCGCACTGCAGGACGGTGTGGTTATCTATCCGGATATGATCCAGGTCAGTGTTTCTTTAGATACCCGCAATGTAGCCGGCTATGATGCCAGCAAATATTTGCTGTCCCATACGAACAGAGAACTGCCGGCACCTGCGCTCACCGAAGATGAAGCCAGAGCCAAAGTAAATCCCCGGCTAAATATAGAAAGAGTCCGCCTGGCCCTTATCCCTCTGGGCAACCTGGAAGAACGGCTGACCTACGAAGTGAAAGGGAAGATCGACAGCGATACTTACTATGTCTATATCAACGCTTTGACCGGCTCCCAGGAAAAGATCCTGCTGATCGTGGAAACACCAGAGGGGTCACGGAGTATATAAGTAGAAAGTTGAAAAGTGGAAAGTCGGAACCAGGCGCTGGCCAAGCAGTGGTCAAGTAATTTCTGAGCAATAGCCGTAGGAGCTTTCTTGATTAGTTGGTTAGTTGGCTAGTTGGTTAGGGAACAGCAAAAAGTTAGAAAGTTTGATCCAGGCGAAGGCTGACCGATAACAAAGCTAAGGCCAAACAGCAGAAGAGGCGCACATTGTGCGTCCTTTGCTATTGCTCAGCTATTGACAGGAGGTAAATCGCTTTCCACTTTCCACCTTCTGCTTTTCCAACTTTCCACTTTCTACTTTTCCAACTTTCCACTTTCTACTTTTCCAACTTTCTGTTTTCCACTGTCCCCTAACAAACTAGCCAACTAGCCAACTAGCCAACTAATTACTATAAGCTATTTCAAAAATTGATGGGTCCGTCCCATTTTATAGGCCAATAAAATCATGCTTATTTCTTCCTCATTCAATGAGCGGGCGTACATCTTTTCAAACTGCTGTATAAGTTTCTCTGTGTCGATCTCCTTTTTTTGCTCTCTCCATCTTACCGGTATATAATGGGGGTCATACTTTATTGGCTGTATGGAAGGATGATAGATTCTTTTTAAAATCTCAGTGGTATAACCAGCATCATGGAACGCATTGTGAAAGGTATGGACAATTGGAATATTCATGGCAGCTGCAGCGTTCTCCAGCCCTACCACGTTTTTTCGCGGAAGGCCCAGATATGCGGATACGTAAGGCTGCAAATCAATCACCAATGAGGGCAAAAGCGTTTCATCCAACTGATGATGCCTGGCATTTTTGAAAAGCCCGCCTATGTCAGCCATGCTCCAAGTACAAAAGACCGCATCGTTTCCGCCGATAAACTCAATGAATGCTTCAAAGACCTCAGGGAATGTCTCCTCTTTTAACAGCTGTTCAGTGGAAATACCCGTCAACTGGGTGATAAACGGATCAATTTTATCGTAGAAGGTTGGTTTGACATAACGATCAAAAGTGCCCAGGGTATGAAAATCCGGATCCAATTTAACGGCTCCAATCTGAATGATTTCAAAGGGAGGTTTTTCCCCGGCGGGGAAATTCTGCAGAGAAGAAAAATCCTGATTGAATTCCAGGTCAAATACAATAAAATTCATGAAAATAGCCTTTTTATCAGATTTGCCCGCCATCACCATAAGCCGGGCATGTATATTTAGTATAAACACTCCGTTTACTTTTTAAAATCTGAAAAATATGAACGCGTGAGGTGTGAGGAGTAAGGAGTGAGGAGTGACGCTTAATGCCTCACGCCTCACGGGTTCTAGCCCCTAGCCCCTAACCAACTAACCAACTATCCAACTAACCAACTAATTGCTTTTCGGCAGCCTGATAATGGCTTTGAACAAGTCACCGTCAATTTCCACTGTAAAACTGCCCCCCTGGATTTCCAGCAGGCTCTGGGCAATGGAAAGGCCCAGTCCGCTGCCCTGACTGCTGCGGGACTCATCCCCTCTTTTAAAACGTTCCATCAGCTCGTCAGCAGATATGTTGAGCGGATAAGCGGAAATATTTTTAAAAATGATACCGGCCTCCGCTCCCTGGTCAACGATATCGATATAGACCCGGGAACCTTCCAGGGCATATTTACAGATATTCAGGAACACGTTTTCAATAGCTCTCCACAGCAATTTCCCGTCAGCATTGACCAGTATCTTTTGTTCCGGCTGGCTGATTTTAAAATCCAACTGCCGCGCCTGTATCTGTTCGTCAAATTCACCCAATCCCTGGGCGATCAGTTCCGCCGGGTCAATAGCCTTGAGTTCCACCGGTAAATTTCCGCTGGCCGCTTTGGAAGCTTCAAACAGATCATCGGTCAAGGTTTTCAGGCGCTGTGACTTCTCCTCCAGCACCTGCACATATTCGGCGATTTTTCCCGGGTCCGATTCATTTTTCAGCAGATCCACATAAGTGATCACCGAAGTCAGCGGAGTCCTGATATCATGAGATACATTGGTGATCAGCTCGCTTTTCATCCGTTCGCTTTTGATCTCATTTTCCACTGCCTTATTTAAGCCGTCTGTGATGGAGTTGATATCCGCTGCCAACATGGCAAACTCACCATCCCCGGGAACATCGATCTTGTAATTCAAATCCCCTTCTTTGACTGCCTTGATCCCTGCTTTGACCGCTTCATATTCCTTGACTTTCTGCAAGGCAAACCATGCTCCGGCGGCAACCACCACTACAAAAAAGAAGGTTGCCATACTGGCAATCAAAGGATACAAAATGGCGATCAGAACTATCTTGGTAGCCGTACTGCCGCTGCTTGCAACATCTTTGATAAACTTATACAGGGCCAGGCCGAGGGTATATAACAGTGTGTGCCGCAGAAATGTCCCATTTTTGATATGCTTGGCCAGGGACAGGATCAGCGTGAGTCCCAGCGCGCTGATCAGGAGCGTACAAGGAAAGAAGTACTGAGAATAGATCTGGTAATTTTGCTCCCAAGCGGCCATCTGCACAGCACCCGCGCCCCAGATCATGATCAGAGCCAGGCAAAGGGCTATATTGATATCATTATAGATCCGGTCTATGGAACTTAAATGGATCTCATCATCCTCAGGACTCCTGCCGATAGCAAACATCAGAAAGATAAATGCGCCTGCAAGGACCAGAATGATATACCAGCCGTATTCAGGTATGTTCACGTAATCAAAGTTTTCCGATCCGAATAAATATTTATTTATGAGCATGGCCAGGAGGCCGGTGTAACTGACCACGACTACGATAAAAGCAATGATTTTGGCAGCTGCGGAATAACTAAATTTTTTCCACTTTATATCCAATGCCCCACACCACCTTCAAATATTTTGGTTCTTTCGGGTTGATTTCAATTTTCTCCCTGATCCTTCTGATGTGGACAGCCACGGTGTTCTCTGCGCTATAAGCTGCTTCATTCCAAACCTTTTCATAGATATCATCAATGGAAAACACCCGGCCGGCGTTCGCCGTCAAAAGTTTCAGGATCTTGTATTGCACCGGGGTAAGTTTGACTTCTTCCCCGTCGACTGTTACCAGTTTGCATTCATCATCGATCACCAGGCCTCCGGTTTTATAGACCCGGTCATTGACCTCCAGACTGCCCAGAGTGGTATATCTGCGCAGCTGGGACTTGACCCGGGCGATCAGTTCCAGGGGGTTAAATGGCTTGGTCACATAGTCATCCGCCCCCATATTCAGCCCCAGAATCTTGTCAGTGTCCTCAGACTTGGCCGACAGCATGATCACCGGAATAGCACTCTCCTGCCTGAGCTTCACCGTTGCCCGGATGCCGTCCATTTCCGGCATCATTACATCCATGATCACTAGGTGGACCTCGTTTTCATTCAGTATGGCAAGAGCCTCACGTCCGTTATAGGCTTTGAAAACATGATAGCCCTCATTTTCCAGATAGATCCTGATGGCTTCAACTATTTCCCTGTCGTCATCACAAACTAAAATATTTATGACGAATCACTCCCATAAATCAAGTCAAACAAATTATATCACACCCCTTTTCTTGATCCTGGGGTAATGATATCAGGCAAATCTTACGATACCACTGTCACAATTCTTAAGAAATTATGAATTCGTGAGGAATGAGGAGTGAGGGGTTAGGGGCTAGGAGTAAAGCGTTAGGAGAAACCACGCTCCTTGGGTTGTAGAGGTGATCAGTGAACGCCCGCACCTTACCGGCGAGCCTGCGAGGCCATGAAATATTAAGTTGGAAAGGTGTAAGACGTGAGACGTCGATCCCAGCGCAGGAGTATATCCTTGTGTGGAGGAAAAGAGGTAAAGGCAAGGGTCGCACTGGAAAAGAGGCGCACTATGTGGGCCACTTCTGTTGTTTGGTCATTGACTTGCTATGGCTCAGCCTTCGCTTGGTTCCAACTTTCAACTTTCTGCTTTCCAACTCTCTCCTAACCCTTAGCCCCTAGTTCCTAGCCCCTGTCCCCTCACTCCTCACCCCTCACTCCTCACGATTTGACCGTCACCCTGGTCACATACATGATTTCGCAGGCGCCGTTGCCGGTGTCGGTTCTGGTGAGGCTGGATTTCCAGGGGCCGTCCTTGAAATGGACTTCCACCAGATATCCTCCCAGCTGTACATGATCATTTTTTCGTACTTTTTTGATTTGACGCAGTATCTCCTGATTCTGGTGGATCAAATGTACATTGGCAGAGTGAGTGGAAATGTATTGCTGATCTACGTGGCATTCGGGAGAAAATTGATAATGGCACCATCGCCCGCTCTGGGAGTACTTGATATGTTCATCGATCTCGCTCTTATTCAGATCCCCCCAGGCCAAAGCAAAATCATATTTGGCTACCTGGGATGGATAGTCAGCATACTTCTTCGTCCCTTTCACCACCCCTTCAACCACATATTCAGCCAGCAAGGTCAGTTCCACGTCTCCCTCTTCGCCGGAGACGGTCTCTGTCTTGTGCTCTGCAAGATCCGTCTGTACCGGATCAGGAATATGGCCACGGTAAGGTTCATTAGCCATTACGGCATTGACTATTAAAAAGGCTGCCACAATATATCCGATCAGTAATAACTTGCGAAAATTGTTCACTGGCATCATCCGCCTTACTCGTAATATATCTAAGTTCTTCCGCAAACAGATAATTCCTCCTTATGACTGGGCTCCCGTTGCCATAATGATATACTTTATGCTATTTTAGAAATTGTGAAAGAAACACCCACTGAAGCAGGGAGGTACATAGATTGAAGCCAAAAACGATCCGGCTGGCCACAGCAGAAGATGCCGCCGGCATATTGCAGGTGTACGCACCTTATATAACCGATACCACTATCACTTTTGAATGCAAAATCCCCAGCGAAGAAGAATTTCGCTCCAGAGTCAAAAGTACTTTGCAAAAATATCCCTGGCTGGTATGTGAAACAGATGGGCATATCATCGGCTATGCTTACGCGGCTGCTTTCAACGAGCGGGAAGCCTATAACTGGTCCGTGACATGTTCGGTTTATGTTGATCCCCGGTATCACCGGCAAAAAATTGGCCAAGCACTATACACTGCTTTGTTCGAATTATTAAAACTACAGGGCTTTTACAATGTCTATGCTATAGTTACGGTCCCTAATGTAAAAAGCGAAAGTCTTCATGAAGCCTTCGGTTTTGAAACTATTGGGGTCTTTGCCAGGATCGGATTTAAGTTTGACCATTGGCTTGATATCAAATGGTATGGATTAAAACTCAATCAACAGCCCGATTCCCCCCAACCCCCCAAACCGATCGGAGAGATTGCCGCAACAGACCAGTTCCGGCAGGTGCTTAAAAAAGCTGAACAGATGATATAGTTTCCGCTCCCCTAATCAACTAACCACTAGTCAACTCCCTCCTCACTGTGTATACTTACCTGTATACCATGACAATGTGCCAATATATTGCTAGAATTTATGTTATACATTAAAAAAATCGGCAATTACGCCTGAATAAATACAATATGATGAACGGAGTGAAGTTATGAAGGTCAGAATTACCGAAACGGTTTTACGAGACGGCAACCAATCTTTGATCGCAACCAGGCTGCCATTTAGTGATTTTGCACCGATCCTGGAGAAAATTGATAATGCCGGATATTATTCAGTGGAATGCTGGGGAGGGGCTACTTTTGATTCCTGTCTCCGGTTCTTAAGCGAGGATCCCTGGGAACGGCTGCGACAAATTAAAGCAAAAATGCCGAAGACCAAGCTGCAGATGCTGTTAAGGGGACAGAATCTGCTGGGTTACAAGCATTATCCCGATGATGTAGTGCGGAAATTCGTCGACCTTTCTATTAAAAATGGCATTGATATCATCAGGATCTTTGATGCTTTAAATGATTTCAGGAATATCGAAGTCGCCATGGATCAGACCAAACGAAGCGGCGGTCATGCACAGGGAGCCATATGTTATACCATCAGCCCGATCCATAATCTTGATAACTATGTTAAACTGGCCAAACAGCTGGAGGAAATGGGCGCTGATTCCATCTGCATCAAAGACATGTCAGGGATCCTGGGTCCCCAGGATGCCTATGATATGATCCGGGCCTTCAAAGATACGGTGAGCAAGCCGGTCATTTTGCATACCCATTCCACTACCGGACTGGGCCCCATAACTTGTTACAAGGCGATAGAAGCAGGATGTGACTGCATCGATACTGCCATTTCCAGCTTTTCAGGCGGCACCTCACAACCCGCCACAGAAGCCCTGCATTATGCCTTGAAGCAGGCAGGTTATGATACCGGACTTGATGTGTCTGTGCTCAAGGAAATAAATGATTTCTTCAAACCGATCAAAGAAAAATTCGTTCAATCAGGTATTTTGGAGCATTATGTGCTCGGTTCCGATACCGATGCTCTGGTATATCAGGTACCGGGAGGAATGCTGTCCAATCTGATCTCCCAGCTTAAACAGCAGAATGCTTTAGACCGTTTGCAGGAAGTATTGCAGGAAGTACCGGTGGTTAGACAGGATTTGGGCTATCCGCCGCTGGTGACACCTATGAGTCAAATTGTTGGAGTACAGGCTACGATCAATGTATTGTACGGCGAAAGATACAGCAACATTTCCAATGAGTTGAAATCCTATTTAAGAGGCGAATACGGCAAAGCCCCAGGTGAGCTAAATCAGGAACTGGTTAAACGGGTACTGGGGGATGATCAGCCCATTACCGGCAGATATGCTGATAATCTGGAACCTGAATTTGAAAAAACCAAGCAAATGTTAGGTACATTAGCTGAAAACGATGAAGACGTACTTTCTTATATCGCTTTTCCGCAAATTGCTGAGAAATTCTTCAGGGAACGGGAAGATAGAGCTGCCGTTAAAGTCAATTACGCCATCAAGCGAGTGTAAAGGAGGGTATCTATGTCTATTGCAGATAGTTTGCTGGTATCCGTACTGGGTCTGTTCGTAGTCTTCCTGGTGCTGATACTGCTGAGCTTCCTTATTCATATCCAATCGATCATATTAGGATATATCACAGCTTATCAGCAGCGCAATGCAGAGGCCAGCCACACCATAATACCCGTCGAAGACCAGCCGGAGGAAGCTGATCAAGGCTGGACCGCCGGTGAGCTAAAACTGATCGGCGTGGATGAAAAGACCGCGGCCATGATCATGGCCATCATCAGCGATGAAACACAAATTCCTTTGTCTGAATTACAATTTAAAAAAATAAAAGCCATTGACCAGATAAATTAGCCTGATACAGGGGGAGAAGAAATGAAATATATTGTGACCATAAATAATAAAAACTATGAAGTGGAAGTGGAAAGGGGCAAAGCCCATATCGTGCGGACTACCCAAACAGTGGAAGCTCCTGTAGCCACATATACTCCGGCAGAATCTGCTGCACCTGCTGCACCGGCGGCTCCGGTTCTTCCGGTCCATACCGATATGGTGGAGGGTGAACTGCTGAAAGCCCCGATGCCGGGGATTATCGTTTCTGTAAATGTAACGCCGGGTGCCTACGTAAAAAAAGGCCAGGTCCTGGTGGTGCTGGAAGCAATGAAAATGGAAAACGAAATCGTTGCTCCACGGGATGCCATCGTATCCCAAATCATTGTTGCGAAAGGTATGTCTGTATCAACCGGTGACATCCTTCTTGCGCTACAACAGTAAGGAGGGTCACAATGTCATTTTCTTTTTATGAAACCATGTTGAAAATATGGAATACCTCCGCCTTTGCGGTCATGACCTGGCAGGAAGCACTGATGATCGCAGTGGCCTGTGTCCTAATATATTTGGCAATCGTCAAAAAATATGAGCCGCTATTACTGCTGCCCATCGCCTTCGGCGTATTGCTGGCCAATCTGCCCCTGGCCGGGTTGATGTCGCCTCCCACAGAGAATGCCGTCGGCGGATTGCTTTACTATTTGTACCAGGGCGTCAAACTGGGCATTTATCCCTCACTGATTTTCCTGGGTATCGGCGCCATGACTGATTTTGGCCCGCTGATCGCCCGGCCTTCCAGTTTGTTTTTGGGTGCTGCCGCCCAGCTGGGCATATATATCGCCTTTATTGTCGCCATTGCCCTGGGTTTTGCGCCTAATGAAGCGGCATCTATCGGTATTATCGGCGGTGCCGACGGGCCTACCGCCATCTTCCTTACTTCCAAACTGGCTCCTGAGCTGCTGCCGGCCATCGCTATTGCCGCCTATTCATATATGGCCTTGATCCCTTTGATCCAGCCGCCTTTTATGCGCCTCTTGACCACCAAAAAAGAAAGAGAAACCAAAATGGAACAACTCCGGGAAGTTTCCAAATTGGAAAAAATCGTCTTTCCCGTCATCGTAACCGTGGTGGTCTGCATGCTGCTCCCATCTGTAGCCCCGCTGATCGGTATGCTGATGCTGGGCAACCTTTTCCGGGAATCCGGAGTAGTGGAGCGGTTAAATGAGACCGCGCAAAACGCATTAATCAATATCGTTACTATTTTTCTGGGAACCACGGTGGGGGCAACGGCTGTTGCGGACATTTTCCTGCGGCCTGAGACCCTGAAAATAATAGCCCTGGGATTATTGGCGTTTATCTTCAGTACTATCGGCGGTTTGCTGCTGGGCAAACTGATGTACCTGGTCACCGGCGGCAAAGTCAATCCTTTGATCGGTTCAGCCGGTGTTTCTGCTGTACCGATGGCAGCCCGGGTATCACAGATAGAAGGGCAAAAAGCCAATCCCGAAAATTTCCTGCTCATGCATGCCATGGGGCCCAATGTGGCCGGTGTGATTGGCTCCGCAGTAGCTGCAGGTTTTCTGTTGGCCATGTTCGGCTAATTAGATCAAATGCCTTTGAAAGGGGCAGCAAACCCGGGAGGAATCAGTCTTCACGAAACCAGACGTATTCAGGAACTGGGGATCATGCGATTCGCAGCAACTACAGCCGGAGGAGGAATAAGTTTTGAAAAAATTTTTAATGCAGCAACTGGAAGCGGCACTGCTGAAGAGGCAAAAAGTCATCGTGCGTGACATTACCGGTCTGGGCAGGGAACGCCGGGTTCCTCTGGAGTTTTTAATCAAAAACGATTATATCCGTACCTCAGCCTTGGAACTGGCCGCCCAGGAGATATATGAAGCCGGTGTTCAGGGTGCTGCTGCTGAGCTGGGCGTATTCACCGGAGATTTTGCCCAATATATCAATCAGGTGTTTCCCGATCGTAAGCTGTACTTGTTTGATACCTTTTCCGGTTTCGATAAAAGGGACCTGCAGGCAGATCATGCCCGGGGCCATCATACCCGGGACAATCAAAGATTCAAGACCGGAAGCATCGATCTCGTCATGAGTAAAATGAAACATCCCGCCAACTGTATCGTGAAAGCCGGCTACTTCCCGGATACCGCAGAAGGACTGGAAGATGAACGATATTGTTTTGTCTCCATTGATGCCGATCTGTATAATCCCATTTATGAAGGGCTGAAATATTTTTACCCCCGGCTAAGCAAAGGCGGCTACCTGTTTGTCCATGATTATAACCGGGATATTTTCAAAGGAGCCAAAGAAGCGGTGAGACAATATTGCGCCGAAAACGGCCTTACTTTCTTCCCCCTCACCGATTCAGGCGGTTCTGCCGTCCTTACAAAATAAACGAGACAGGGATGCAGGCGGTTTCCCTTAATGCTTGTTCCCTGTCCGCTTCTCTTACTCAACGAAGTCCTGTGCAGCAAGATCTATCTGCAATTCGGCATAAGCTCAATTCCGCATGGCTGGCCTGTCTGTTTAAATAAGATCTCACCGGAGCTTTTTTTCAGAGTTACTGTCACAGACCCCGAAAGCCCCTCCTTGATAGCAGCGGACATGGCACCCAGATAAGGAGCATGGATTGTGGTAACCGTTTTGGCCTGGGCATTGATGGTAAGTATCAGGTCTTTTCTCTTCACGGTTAGCCGGGCCTTTTCAGAGGTAAATTCGTGCAGTTCAAGACTGCTCTTGTTGTAACTGGCAAAGCGGTATTCCTGGTCATCCAGGCAAAAATTAATAATAAAGCCGGTAAAATGACTGCCCATAAAAGGGATTTCCCCGATGGAACACATCAAAGAAGCGCCTGCATCATCAAAATGGTTGCTTTGTATCCAGCAATAGGAGGAAGGGAAAGAGGAGCCCCAATCTTTTTCGATGTAGCCTTTGCCGCCTGTAAATGAAATGTCCTCCCCATCCAGCGCCAGACTGCCTGCCAGATGGTGATTCATGCTGATAACGCCGTGATAGCACTCCATGCGGGGGATATAGCCAAAAACCCCCATGATGTTCGGATGAAGCAGGCTGGTTTTTATACTATGCAGGGCTCCGAAGCTCATCTCCCCTTGCACTGTAAGTACTTCACCCGGAAGTTTGACCATTATGCCGGTTGCTGAAAAATGATTTTCGCCGATTCTGATGGCAAAGGGTTCATCCTGCCAGGCAAAGGCCTCCAAGGGAAAGCGGAAGTTTTCAAATTTCATATTGGTCTGCGGCGGAATGCCGGAAACCCGGGTAACAAGCACCTGAATAAAACTATGCGGGTCCCGCTGCTCATAACTAATACCCGGAATAAAACAGATGGCAGTGCCCAGATCACTTGACACTTGTTTGTAATACCATCCTTCAAAGTAAGCCCGGCGCTTGCCGCGTCCCTGAAACAGGATCGGATTACGGATCAATTTCAGCCACATGCGTGTTCGCTCCTAAACTTTACTTCCTTTTTCATGAACTGAAATTTATTCTGCCCTTTGACCGGTATAATATGTATCAAAGATTTCATAAAACAGGTATGTGTCCCCAAGGTTTTAATAATATTTCTCTTTCCGGCACATGCTAATTAAAAAACAAGGAGCATGTTCTATGGAAAGCAAAAGAGCGGCCGAAATATTCGATTCCTTAGGGGTCATTGAAGTGTGTTATCAGGGTTTACCGGTTTGGATCGAAAAGCTCGACGGGGATCGGGCGCAGGTCCAAAATCTTCAGACCAGACAAAGTTTTGAAGTATCCGTACAGGATCTGGCAGAAGGATAGGATTTTTTATTTCATAACTGCGTGGTAAGATAATAAAGGATCAACTATACAGCAAGAGAAAGGAAACGGTCAGTGTACGGTTTCCTTTTTGCGGTGTGGGAGATTGTGATGTGAACAGGACTTAGTTGACAGGAGGCAGGGAGATCGTATGAAAAGAAGTGATTTACTGCTGGTCGGCATATTGATCTTCATTGGCCTGGCCGGCTTGCTGGTTTTCAAAAGCCTGGCCGCCGACCACCTCATCGCGGTGATCAGGCAGGATGACCAGGTGATCGAACGGATCGACCTTACGAAAGTAAAGGAATCCCGGACCATAACCGTATCCGGGGATTATCATAATATCATCCAGATAGAACCCAACCGGATCCGCTTCGAAAAGTCCGACTGTCCTGAACAGATCTGCGTGTATACCGGATGGTTGAGCGAATACGGCGATATTGCCGTATGCCTGCCCAATAAAGCCATCGTATCCATTGAAAAAGAGTAATGGGGGCGCCGGAACGGCTCCCTGCTTCCCGGAGGAATCGGTTTGAACGAGAACAGACGTATTCAGGATCTGGATATCATGCGGGTGGCGGCTACTGCAGCCGTCATCCTCATCCACAGTACAGCACAGCAAATGACACAGTCAGAAACAGGCTATTACGGCAACCAGCTGGCCCGTTTCGCTGTCCCTATGTTTCTCATCATGTCCGGGTTCCTGCTGTCCGGTCGGGATCTGTATTCCCGTTTGCTGCCCCGTACTCAGTTCTATCGCAAACGTTTCGATCGCATCCTCCTGCCCTATGTGATCTGGACCATCATTTACAGCCTGGTACTGCATTTTTATTTCAATGGCATGCAGAATACCCATCTGATCTTGCCGGATATGTTCCGTCATCTGCTGCTGGGTAACGGTTTCACCCATCTTTATTTTGTGGTGATCATCATCCAGCTTTATCTGCTGTATCCTTTTATCCGCGGGCCGTTTACAGCCCATCCAGGAACTTTTCTGCTGCTGTCCCTGGCTGTATCACTGCCCTGTCAGTACCTGCTATACCAGCATGCCATTCAGGGTCTGCCCTTTCCACCCTATGTAGGAGAAATTTCCCTGATTGCCTTTCCGGTCTGGATCTTTTACTTTTGCCTGGGGATGTACCTGGCGCAAAAAGACTTTAAGCTGGAAATGTCAGGGCGGATTCCCTGGCCGGCCTGGCTGCTGATCTGGATCATCAGTCTGTCCCTGCTGCTTTGGGACAGCCGGCAAACTGCCAGCTATGCACTTTCCATCAAACCCACTGTTATTCTCTATGCCGTGTGCAGCTTTCTGCTGCTTCGGTCCTTGCTGAACTATTTCAACGCTCAAAGCGGCCGCATCATCACCTGGCTCAGTGACCAGTCCTTTTTGATCTACCTGCTGCACCCGCTGATGGCCAATTTCCTGGTGTTCCTTTCCCTGCATTTGGGGCGCCCCGATCTATGGTCCAGCAATGCCGGCACCCTGGCAAAATTTCTCCTGACCCTCATTTTCACCTTGATTGCCGCCGCGGTCATTGTTCGCACCCCCTTGGCCAAACCCCTGGGCGGCCAGCGGCAGTAACATTGCGTGAGGCGTGTGGCTCCTTCGCTCGTCACCAGGGGCCAATTTCAAAGGGGTGTTACCTATGTCTTGAACCATTTCTGTTACCTATGTCCTGACCGAACCCTGAACCCTAGCCCCTTTCCACCTTCCGCGAACATGAAAGAACCGTCAGATTGCTTCACGCATATCATATAGCATATATTACCTTTATTGGTTATGGGAGGTATATAAATGGAAGCGACCTGGGAAAAGACATTGAGCCATATAAAGATACTTTTCGTGGCAGCGGCTTTAGCAGTGATCGTGACCCTGGTATTTTGCCTGCCGGCCTGGCCCTGCACGATCGCGGTTGTATCAGCGGATGGCTCTGCCGATGGCCGTCCCATCCTGTGGAAAAACTTTGACATGTCACAGTACTGGCATCAACAGGTGAAATATTTTGCCGGGGATACGGCTGTCGGGGGTTATTACCTGTTGTATCATGACAATGACTCGATATGGGCCGCCGACTCTGCCCTTACTCCCCAGGCAGGCGTGAATGATGCTGGCTTTTCCATCGTAGTTGCAGCGGTCACTGATACTAATATATTAAATGCATCTGTCAATGCCAACACCCGCTTTTTGCAGGACGCAACGGCCAATTGTGTCACGGTTGTTGATTTCGAGAACCATCTGTCGTTATGGCATCAGAATAATCCCCGGCATGCGGTCAGTGCCAACTATGCAGTGATCGATGCCCAGGGAGGAGCAGCTATGTATGAGGTGTACATGGCGCATAAAATGAGTTTCGGCGATACTTTCAAATATCGTAAATACGATGCCAATACGGGACAAGTCAGCAATCATTTGGGAAATCTCATTCAACCGCCTCAGCCTGGCTTTGCGGGTTATTATGTGCGCAGCAATTTCAATGCATTTTTCCCCAATAACGAAGGCAGTGAAAGAGCTCTACGGGCCGAAGAGCTTTTTGCCGGATTGGCCGCTCCTGGCACTGGGGCAAAGCTCTCCCCCCCTAATATAATGCGGATCGTAAGTAAAGACGTGACCGGCAAACAACCGTCCAGCAGTACCGCAGCCAAATACAGCACCACCTATTGCATTAGCCGCAGTCAGACCAGATCCGGTGTGGTGGTGGAAGGAGTGGCTGCCGGTGAAAGCCCGGGGCTGACCACCTTCTGGGCAGCATTGGGGGAACCCTCCATTTCCGTTTTTGTGCCGACCTTTGTTGGTTCCGGCGCGGTTTCCCCTTATTTATACGAAGATCGTATCGGCTCAGGAACGGACCAATCAGATGTGAGTGTGTTAAATCTTCTCGAAGACCAGCGGGAAACCTTCAAAAAACTGATCTACAATTCCAATCGCGGCAGTTCCCTTACAGGACCCTATGATACCACCATCAATAAGAATGAACTGGCTAAAGTGCAGGCCTGGACTTTTGAGATCGAGCGGGTGTTAGTGGACTATACCCGGGAGTTTCTCGATAATCTGCGTAATGACCCTAGCCAGGCTTCCCCGTCAGTCATGCAATCATTTCAAGATCACTGCGCATGGTACGTTTATGAAAACTATGCAGCTGGCTCCCCCGATGCAGTCTCCTGGTGAGGGATGTGACAAGGGGACGGCCAGTAGTCACCCTACGATTGCACGAGCGAAGAATCGCCTCGCTCCTCACCCAATAATGTATAATGATATATATTATCAGAGAATTAACTATCGCGGAAAGGTTTTACATATGTTCAGCGAACTATTTGTACGGGAAATCATATTTGAGCCTGATGTTAAGAAATGCAAAAGCTATATCGCCAGCCTTGCTTTGATCAGAAAGGTCCCTTCCATAAAGCTTAGCAAGCAGGTGACTTTTTTTGTCGGGGAAAATGGCACAGGAAAGTCGACTCTTCTGGAAGCGGTAGCCGTGGCTGCAGGATTTAATGCCGAAGGCGGAAGCCGCAATTTTAATTTCTCCACCTACCAGTCTCATTCAGACCTCTATCAATATATCCGTTTATCCAAGGGAATCAAAAGGCCCAAAGACGGATTTTTCCTTCGAGCCGAGAGCTTTTACAATGTGGCAAGCGAAATCGAAGAACTGGACAGACAGTCCGGCGGCCCTTCCCTCAAGGATTCCTACGGTGGGAAATCCCTGCATGAACAATCTCACGGCGAAAGCTTCCTGGCTCTGGTGTTGAACCGCTTAAATGGAAACGGCCTATATATTTTTGATGAACCTGAGGCAGCTTTGTCTCCTTCAAGGCAGCTGGCCCTGCTGGCCCGGATCAACCAGCTGGTATCGGAAAATTCCCAGTTTATCATCGCCACCCATTCGCCTATATTAATGGCTTACCCGGATGCAGATATATATTTATTGGATGAAAACGGTATCCAGCTGATCAGCTATAAGCAAACCGAACATTATCTGCTGACCAAACAATTTTTAGATGACCCGGAAAAAATGATGCGGTACCTGTTTGAGAAGTGATGCGCAGACGGGCAGACAGAGTCGTCTGCCCCTACTATCGTTAAGCAATTGTTCAACCATTGCTTAACTATCGTTCAGCCATCGCCTGGTTCCAACTTTCCACTTTCCAACTGTCTCCTGACGGCTGACCAACTGACCCCTAACCAACTAACCAACTAACCAACTAAAACAGCTGCTTAATAATATCTGCCCCGGCGACGAAGGTGCCGATGGAGGCGCCGATGTTGGTCATAATGATTACCAGCAGGGTCCGCAAAAGGCGATTTTTATAAAAGCCCTTTACACTGTATATGTCTTCCGAAACATTTTGCAGATCCTCTACGGTAGGCTTTTTGACGGTGGCTTCCACCAGGCCGGTGATCCAGCCGCAGGCCAGTACCGGATTTAAAGTGGTAAAGGGAGCTGCCACAAAAGAAGTGAGTATACTTAAAGGATGCCCCAGGGATAATGCGGTAAATACGGCTGCCAGGACGCCAGTCCACAGCACCCAGGTGGATAATTGTTTAAGACCCGTCTGTATGTCACCCAAGAAGGCATAGCCTAAAAGCAGCAGAATAGCAGCGGGTATGATCCAGCCTGCCAGCTTGGAAAACTGGCTGACCGGAGGTATTTCCGAGATTCTCTCGATATCCTGGGTTTTGAATATTTCTTCCTTAATGCCCGGTACATGGGCTCCTCCCAAAACGGCTACCACCTTGGGCCCGGGCGCGTTCTTGATTTTTGCTGCCAGGTACTGATCCCGCTCCCCGATCAAAATCTCTCCGATTTGGGGAAATTGCTTGCGTACATCAGCGATCACCGATTCCAGCATATCCTGCTGCAGCATTTCCTGCAGGTCTGTTTCTGATATATCGGTATCATCATCCACTGACAACAGCAAGCTGGCAAAAAGTTTCATCTTTTCCCAAAAGCTCAATTTCCGCCAAATGCGCAGAAATGTAGTCTGAATACTGCGGTCGGCCAGAACCAGACTGGCCCCGACTTCCCTGGCGCTCTCTATCCCTTGTCTCATTTCACCGCCCACAGTTACCCCCAGCTGTTTGGCGATCTTCTTTTGATAAGAACCGAGAAAAAGGTTGGCGATCATGAACCCGACCTTTTTGTCTTTTATGACCTTTACCAGATCCGTTTTTTCCCAGGCTTTGGGGTTTTCCATGCTTTCAAACCGCTGCTGGTCAAGTTCCACGCAGACGCTGTCCGGCCGCTCTGCCAATATCACCTGTTTCACCAGTTCGGCACTTTCTTTGGAGACATGGGCGGTGGCGATCAAAATGATCTCTTTATCCTGATACTCCAGGCGAGTAATATTTTGCTCCATCAAATTCTTCTTCCTTCCAACAACAAAAAAACTATGTTAAGATTATAAACTGCTTTTGGGCGAAAGTAAAAAAGCCGGTAAAAATATCGCTCAGCATAGGTCTCCACCCCTCGACTCGCCTTTTCCCCTGTCTCCTAACCAACTAGCCAACTAACCAACTAACCAACTATTTCATTTATTCACATGTGATCCGTCACAGAAAGGCCGGTTGCCGCTTTTACCGCATCCGCATAAAATGATATGGTTGGATTGCCGGAGAAGGTTCCCGTCCCCATCAAAAACCTGAGCGGCGCCTTCCACGCGCAGAGGTCCGCTTTTGATCATCTTGATCTTGATGGAAGTCACTTCGTCTTTCTTATAGTCCACCCAGCCGGGACCGGCAGCAATCTTCGGGTCCACCTTCGAGCCTTCCGGAAGCTCGTATTTCAGAGCATCTGTCGGGCATTTATCGATGGCGGCAATGATTTCCTCCGGCGAAGCTGCATCCATTGTGATCCAGGGCCTTTCCTTTGGTTTGAAAACCTGAGGCAGGCTCTGCCAGCATTTTCCGACATGGGAACATTGTTTGGCATCCCAATACACGATCAAATCATCTGTCTGATAAACTCTTATCTGCTTTTCCGTTTGATTTTCCATCGTCGATCCCTCCAAACTTCTCCTATGTTATTCGGCAGACAGGGATACCTCACCCCAGTGTCCAGCCGAAGTCATCATGATAGATCATCTGCCTGGTCATGCCCCCGTCAATACAGATATTTTCACCGGTTATAAACCCGGCTTTTTCACTGCAAAGGTAAAGCACCATATTAGCGATATCCAGCGGATTTCCCACCCGTCCTGCGGGATGCTGTGTGGCATCAGGCCCGCTGTAGACTTTAAAATCGGTATCGATCCAACCCGGTGAAATAGAATTGACCCTTACTTTTCCAGCAAGGCTTATGGCCATGGCATGGGTCAGGGCTGCGATGCCTCCTTTGGCAGCCGAATAACTTTCGGTGTCGGGCTGACTCATCCTATCCCGTGAGGAGGATATATTGACGATACTGGCACCTTCACCGAAATGCGCCATAAATAATTTGGTCAGCATATAAGGCGCGCTGATCCCCACCCGTAATACGTAATTGAAGTCCTGGTAGCTGCAGCTTTTCAGTCCGCCCTTGCTGAGCATGCCATTATTGATCAGGCAGTCCACCCGGCCGTACTCCCTGATGACCTTATCGGCAAAGGCTTTAAGAGCATCCTCGTCAGCCAGGTCACCCACAAAATACGGATTCTCTTTTTTATCGATGATGCAAACCCTGGCCCCTGCTTTCAGGAACTCATTCACTATGGTTTTTCCGATCCCCGCAGCACCGCCGGTCACCACTACGATTTTGTCTTTAAACTCCATAAACAATCCTTCCCCTTCTCTTGTGGCCAGCGTAACTTTACCGGATCCCGCTGCCCATTTCCGAGTACTTTTTATTGGTGACCAGCAGGAAAACGATCTCAAATATTCCGACGGTATTAATGATCAGCAGGGCAATATACCACCCGGTATATTTCAGCCTTGCCGCTCTCCAAAGAGCCCAGCCTTTCCAGATTATCGACCAGACAACCAGCAGGCCAAAAATCCAGGGATCCATATTAGTCAGTGAATTGCCCAGGTAAGAATCCATTTAAATCAGCACCTTTCTGTTTTTTCATAAGTAATGATTATTCTTTCCATTGAGGTCCTTTTTCACCACAAGGTAGCAACACAAAAGCAGATCGGCGATAAGGCAATACCAGCATTATGATTGGTTGATGAGTCTATTTTACATAATCCATTACGTAAATGCTATAGGCCGGAACATGGTGGCTCTCATACAGCGCCTCTGCAATTTTCTTCAGTAAGTGTCACCTATGTCTTGAACCATTTACCTATGCCCTGACAGAGCCCTAACCCCTAGCCCCTAGTCCCTAGCCCCTAGTCCCTAGTCCCTAACTCCTAACCCCTAGCCCCTAGCCAACTAACCAACTAACCAACTTTTTTTCTAAAGAGGTTTTTCCAATCGTTTGGTGAATTACAGTGAGTAATTGGGAACAGGGAGGCAGGAAGAATGGATATTGGTAAAGAATCATTACTGCTGCATGCTCAATGGAAGGGTAAAATCGAAGTGATCAGTACTGTCCCCGTAAGTAACAAACGGGACCTGGCCTTGGCTTACACACCGGGAGTCGCTCAGCCATGTCTGGAAATCCAAAAGGATGTGGATCTTTCCTATGAATTAACGAGAAGATGGAACCTGGCCGCGGTGGTAACAGATGGGACTGCCGTACTCGGCCTTGGGGATATCGGTCCTGAAGCCGCGATGCCCGTTATGGAAGGGAAATGTGTTTTATTTAAAACTTTTGGCGATGTAGATGCATTTCCTCTTTGTATCCGTTCCAAAGATGTGGACGAAATCGTAAACACAGTAAAACTCATCGCCGGCAGTTTCGGCGGGATAAACCTGGAAGACATCTCTGCCCCGCGGTGCTTTGAGATAGAGCGCCGGCTTAAAGAAGAATGTGATATCTTCATTTTTCACGACGACCAGCACGGTACTGCAGTAGTTACGCTGGCTGCCATGATGAATGCCCTGAAACTTACCGGCAAACATCTGGATGATATATCCGTGGTCATAAACGGCGCTGGTTCAGCAGGAATCGCAGTGACCAAACTGCTGATGAGCATGGGGATGAAACGGGTCATCCTTTGCGATACCAAGGGCGCGATCTATAAGGGACGCGACAATTTAAACAGTGAAAAAGCCCTCATGGCTGAAGTGTCCAATCTGGAGGGCAAAAGAGGAGAACTAAAGGATGTGATCGTGGGAGCCGATGTATTCATTGGTCTTTCCGCCCCCGGCATGGTGACCCAGGATATGGTCAGATCCATGGCTAAAGACCCCATTATTTTTGCCATGGCCAATCCAGTCCCCGAGATCATGCCTGATACAGCTATGGCTGCAGGCGCCCGGATCGTGGGTACCGGGCGGTCAGATTTCCCCAACCAGATCAATAATGTGCTGGCATTTCCCGGGATCTTCCGCGGAGCTCTGGATGTGAGAGCTTCCGATGTCAATGATGCCATGAAAATAGCAGCAGCCGAGGCCATCGCCGGGCTGGTCGCAGATCATGAACTGACTGAAGATTATGTGATCCCCGCTCCCTTTGATCCCCGCGTGGGTAAGGCAGTTGCTGCTGCCGTAGCTGTAGCCGCCCGGGAAAGCGGCGTAGCCAGGATCTAGCGGGATAGTTGGTTAGGGGTTAGGGGCTAGGGGTTAGGGGAAAGTTGGAAACAGGCGATCGTTGAACGATAGTTAAGCAATGGTTGAACGATTGTTAAACGATGGTAGGGGCAGACGACCCTGTCTGCCCGCTTAACAGAGTGACGTGAGGCTGCCGCGTCTCTACAGCTCTTCAGCGCAATACCCTGCAAAGACCGGACGGGTAAAGATAACATTCCTATTAAGCAAAAGGACGGCTGTTAGCCGTCCTAAATCCTTGATGTTTGTTATAAGGTGGGGCGATTACTGATCGCCCCTAAACACACGGCGAAGGATCTCCTCACGCTTCACGCCTCACACCTCACCTTACTACGCCAATGCGCCGCCGTCGACTACGATGGTGGCACCGGTGGTGTATGATGAGGCGTCGGATGCCAGATATAAAACGGCTCCGCACATTTCGTCGGGCTGGGCTGCCCGGTGCATCGGTATCATCGGCAGCAGGATCTTCTCCATCAGTTCCTCGTTTTTCACCATCACTGATGCAAACTTGGTGTCGGTGAGTCCGGGAAGCAGCGCGTTTACTCTGATTTTATCGGGAGCCAGTTCCTTGGCAAAGGATTTTGTCAGGGCGATGACCCCGGCCTTGGTGACCGAGTATACGCCCTGCATCAGGGCCGGCTTGATACCGTTGATGGAAGCAACATTAATGATGGAACCGCCACCGTTTTTCATCATCAGCCTGGCGCCGTGCTGGCACATGAAGAACGTTCCCTTCAGATTGACCTCCATGGTCTTGTCCCACACATCCTCAGAGGCGTCGAGCATCCCGCCAAAATAGAAATTCATGGCCGCGTTGTTGACCAGGATATCCAGCCTGCCATAGGTTTCCTCAACAAATTTGAACAGTTCCTCGATATCGGACAGGACACCGTTGTGGCACGCTTTGGCCACCGCCTTGCCTCCGGCAGCCCGGATGACCTCCTCCACTTCGGGCAGTCCCTCCATAGTCTTGTTGGTGATGATGACCTCCGCGCCGTACTCGGCCAGAGTCCTGGCGATACTCTCGCCGATCCCGCGGCTGGCGCCGGTTACTACTGCGATTTTCCCTTTTAAACTGAAATCAACGATCATAATGATTCCCCCCTATGCTGATATGACTTAAAGATCCGACTTTGCAATGACCTGCAGCGCTGCTGCTTCCAGCACTTTGACTGCGTAGATGAGCATTCCGAACCGCTGGTCCTTAGTCTGCCCGTGGTAGAACCGGTAATAGATCTGCTGGGCGATGACCGCCAGCCGGAACAGGCCGAAGCAGTAATAAAAATCAAATTTATCAGATTTTACCCCGGTCAGTTCACCATAGAGGGCGAACTGTTCCTTTCTGGTGAGCATGCCCTCCAGGTGGGTGGGCATCTGGCGGATGGCCTGCATGTCTTCCGGGTCATCCTTTTCCACCCAGTACCCCAGGGAAGAACCCAGATCCATCAAGGGATCGCCCAGGGTGGCCATCTCCCAGTCGAGAATGCCTATGATTTCGGTGGGGTTCTGCGGATCGAGCACCGCGTTATCAAATTTGAAGTCATTATGAATGATGCCTACTATGCCTGACTCGCCCGGCATCTTGTCATGGAGCCACTGCATCACCGTTTCAAAGTCCGGGGCATCCGGTGTCCGGGCATCCCGGTAACGGCCGCTCCAGCCTTCCACCTGGCGCCGCACGTAACCTTCGGGTTTGCCGAAATCCTTAAGCCCTGCCTTTACATAGTCCACTGAATGCAGCTTGTGCTGCACCTTGATCAGGTTTTCGCTTAAGGTCCGGGCCTCTCTGGCGTTCAGTTCCATGCCGGCCGGCAGGTCCCGGCGCAGGATAATGCCCGGTATGCGCTCCATGACATAAAAGGGGCATCCCATCACCGATTCATCCTCGGTATAGGCCAGCGGCTGCGGGCAATAAGGGAAATGAGGCTTCAAGGCGCTGAGCACTTTATACTCGCGCCCCATGTCGTGAGCGGTCTTGGCTTTTTTGCCGAAGGGCGGCCGGCGCAGGATCATCTCCCGGTCCCCCACCTTTACCCAATAGGTCAGGTTGGAAAACCCGCTGGGAAATTGCTTGATCTCGATCCCACCGTCCAGTCCGGGGATACTAGCTTTTAAGAATTCCAGCACCACTTTAGCATCAAGTTCCTCGCCGCTCCTTATGGATGTTGCGCGATCAGTCAAATCACTCATATTACACCCCCTAAAATTATTTGATCAGCAGAACAGACTCCGCCACATGGATCACAAAGTCTGCGTAATCGTCCACTGACACTTTCCTGTTTTTATATTTCCAGCGTTTCAGGTACCAGTCCTGAAGCATGGCCTTGATCACCGACGCCGCCAGGATCACGTTTTCATCCCGGAACACCTCTTCGGCAATGCCTTCATTGATAATATCGATGAAGATCTTTTCGGTGTAAAGCTCGCTCTCGATAGCCCGTTTCTGCTCATCCCGGGGCAGATTCCTGGCCTCGATGTAGGTGAAGTAGAACCAGGTCTGCATGGCCTCGGAAAGATAAATGTGGGACTTGATGGCCAGTCTCAGCTTTTCCGCCGGGCCGCTGCCTCTGGCGATCTGTTCGGTCAGGACCCGGTTGGCGATCTCCCGGCCCTGGGCCAGGATCAGAACCAGCAGGTCCTCCTTATTGGTGAAATAGGAATACAGTGCACCGCGGCTCAAGCCGGAAGCCGCCGAAAGATCCCTGATACTCATGGCCTGGAAGCTCTTTTTGCTGCAGATATCCAGGGTGGCATCGATGATCCTGATCAGGTTTTCGATCACCTTCTGCTCCTTCTTGACTTTGATGGAATCGCGGTTGTGCTCCAGGATCTGCCCAGAGATTTCTTCCTTGGAGATATTGACCATTTTTTTAAATTCGCTGTATATCATAAATTGTGATCATTCCTTACTTTTGCTGGGCATATTTTTTGAGTATGGCCCGAGCCACGTTCATCTTGTGCACTTCATCGGCTCCGTCATAGATACGGGCCGCCCGTTCATGGCGGAAGAAAAATGCCAGTATGGTATCATCGGTCATCCCCAGGCCGCCGTGGACCTGCAGAGCCCGGTCAACGATTTTCTGCATCACATTGGCTACATAGAATTTGATCAGTGAAATATCGACTCTGGCTGCCTTCTGCCCCAGATTATCGATTTGCCAGGCAGCGTTTAAGGTCATCAGCCGGGCTGCCTGCAGTTCCGCAGCCGAATCCGCCACCATGGCCTGAATGATTTGCTTGGTGGCTAAAGTCTGGCCGTCCGGCGACATGATCCGCTGGTTCACCCGGTTGCACATCAGCTCAAAGGCCCGATTGCAGACGCCGATCCACCGCATGCAGTGGTGTATACGCCCGGGGCCCAGCCTTTCCTGGGCGATGACAAAGCCCATGCCTTCCGGTCCTAAAAGGTTACTCTGCGGTACCCGGCAGGATTGGAACAATACTTCGCCATGGCTGAAGTAGCCGCTGCCCGCATGCCCCATCACCGGGATGTTCCTCACCAGATTAAAACCCGGATTGTCGGTGGGAACGATGATCATGCTGGCGCGCAGATGCGGCGGAGCCTCGGGGTTGGTGACGGCCATGCAGATGGTGAAGGCAGCGCCGTCCGCTGAGGAAGTGTACCATTTCTGGCCGTTGATGATGTAATCGTCGCCGTCTTTTACCGCTGTAGTATCCATCATGACCGGATTGGAGCCGGGCATTTCCACCTCGGTCATGGAAAAGCAGCTGCGGATCTTACCCTCCACCAGCGGCCGCAGGTATTTTTCCTTTTGTTCCTCGGTGCCGAATTTGTGAAGGATCTCCATATTGCCCGCGTCCGGCGCCTGGCAGTTGAAGGCATAATGCCCGATGGGTGTCCTGCCCAGAGCCTCAGACACCAGGCCGTGTTCCACCAGATCAAGGCCCATGCCGCCGTACTCCTTGGCCTGATTGGGCGCCCACAGCTCCATCTGTTTCACCATTTTTCGTTTCTCTTCCAACACCGGTTCCATCTCGGTGAAGTCCCTGGTGAGAAACTCGTGCTCCAGGGGGATCAGCTCTTTGTCCACGAACTCATTGATCATGCCGGTAATGGTCTTCATTTTGTCCGATACTGCAAAATCCATATGCTCCTCCTTATCTGTAGGTAATAAGTTCACCTGCCCGGTGATTTTCAAGGTGCGGGTAACTGTTAAAAGTATGCAAAATCAGGCCGGCGCTGCCGAACCTGAATTTTGTGATCGAAGTGTTGACCAGTCCCCATCCCGTTCGCATCGATGCATAGGGAGTCATGCCGGTGGCAAGATGCAGTGCAGCTGATATCACCCCGCCCGAAGAGAAGATCAGGATGCGGCTTTGCTTATCATTTTCGGCAGCGATTTGCCGGATGGAAGCCTCCACCCGCCCGACAAACCGGTTCCAGCCCTCCACCCCCTCCGGATCTTCCTTCCCCGCCAGCCACCGGTTGACAGACAGGTCAAACAGAAGCTGAAAAGATCTTTTATCAGTGTAGGCGTTTTCGACATGGGGGCAAAGAGAACGGTCTTCTTCCGCCAGCAGCGGAAAGTAATGACGTATGATCGATTCGAAAGGGTATTCATTGAGCCCTTCGATCCTGGTAAGGGTTAGGGCTGCGTCAGTGCTGTCCTGCAAATACTCCAGAACAATGGCCGCCGTATCCACCTGACGGTTCAGCGTCCCCGAGTAGGCCCGGTCAAAAGTGAATCCGGTATGTACTAAATGCTGCGCTGCCAGCAGTGCCTGTTCCTTTCCCAGTTCGGAAAGGATATCGTAATCCCCCTGGCCAAATGAAGCCTGCCCGTGGCGGATAAAAACCAATTCGCTCATATCACTTCTCCTTTGGACCCAAACTATACTTCCCTATAAATTTACAATAGATATATATGGCCAGGAAGTCAAGCAAAAAAAGACGGACGTCCGTTTTTTATATTGACTTTTCATCAAGCCGGGAATATGATGGCTATAATTAAATCATATGAAGAAATGCCCAATAAAATTTGCAGATTTTGCTGCGTAAAAATTACTGCCCTGCCCCCGGTTTACCTGGATAGGCGTGCAGTACTGACTGAGGACAGATATGAGAATACTGGTATGTATAAAACAGGTGCCCGACCAGGAATCCAGGATCACGGTGGACCCGGAAAAAGCCTGGGCCGGTTACGCTGAAAACGCATCTTACTGGATCAATCGTTACGATGAACATGCAGTGGAAGCAGCCTTGCAGATTCGGGAAAAGCTTCCCGGCACCATGATCGACATCGTATCGATCGGCCCCGCCCGGGTCAAAGCAGCCATCAGGCGCTGCATGGAGATGGGAGCTGATCAGGGATTTCACCTGCGCTATGAACACGAGGATTACCTCAGCCCCTCCATCAAGTCACGCCTCATCGCTGAATTCTGCCGGGACCGGGATTATGATCTGATCTTAACCGGTGTGATGTCAGAAGACATGATGTCCGGCCAGACCGGGCTCATGACCGCCGCCCGCCTGGGGATACCCTCGGCCGCTTCGGTAATGAAGCTGGAAGTCGATCTGGAAAAGCAATGCCTGTATGTGGAGCGGGAACTGGATGCCGGCCACCGGTGTTTTATGGAGCTTAAGCTGCCTGCCCTGGCTGCGGTCCAGTCAGGCATCAACCGGCCCCGCTACCCTTCCCTGTCCAATGTCATGCGGGCCAAAAGCACTGAAATCGCGGAGATCAGCTGTGATGACAGCCTGCTTGATGCAAAATATGAAACAGTGGAAAAGGTTTTGGAGGCCGGATCCGATCGTGCCGGGCTTACGCTTCAAGGCTCCACCGCTGAAAAAGCAGCCGCATTATGGCAGCTGCTCCATGAAAGATCTCTCATTTAAAGGAGAACCAGTATGGACCATTCGATCATGATCATCTGTGAACAAAGCGAAGGCCGGATCTTGCCGGTCACCTATGAGCTGCTTGCCTGCGCTGCCCGGATCGGCGGCTTTTATAATTCCAGCATCACCGCCGTATTGCCGGGAAATACTCCTGATACCGATGCCATTTCCGGCGCTGATCTATTGGTGATAAACAGCCCCGGTCTCGCCGAATATACTGCTGAAGGCTGGGAAAAAGCAGCTCTCCTGGCAGCCGGGGAGCTCAAGCCCAACATCATCATCATCGCCCATACCTCCACAGGCTACGATTACGCCCCCCGGGTGGCAGCTCTTTTAGACGGAAGCTGCATCACTTCCGTAAGCGGGATCGAGCTTTCCGATGGCAGTATAAGGTACCGCCGCAGCGGTTTTCACGGCAAATTGGATATGTTGTATAAAGAAGGGAAACAGCCCCTTGTAATCACCGTTCTTCCCGGTGCTTTTCCCGCCTATGATCAGCAGGCAGCACCCGGCATGGTCCGTTATATGAATGCCGACATCCAACCGGTCCATACATCCAATGTGCATTTCAGCATTTCCGACCAATCCAATACCGAACTTGAACACGCGGAAGTGGTCATCGCCGCCGGCAAAGGAATCGGCAAAGCCGAGAATTTAGAGTTGATCCGTGAAATGGCCGCCTGTTTCAACCGCTCCGCTATCGCCGGTTCCAGGGTGGCCTGTGATAATGGCTGGCTCGAATACAACGCCCAGGTGGGTCTGACCGGCAAAAAGGTTTCCCCGCAGCTTTACGTGGCCTGCGGCATATCCGGCTCCATGCAGCATATCGCCGGCATGAAAGACTCCAAAACCGTGGTTTCCATTAACCGCGACCCCGACGCCGCCATATTTAAAAACTCCGACATCTGCATCATCGAAGACCTGGAGAAATTCATCCCCGCCTTCATCCGCGAAGCCGAAAAACATCGCGAGGGCCGGGTGTGACAGGGGGACGCAGACACGGGGACGGTTCTTCCGCAGACACGGGGACGGTTCTTCTGTCTATGGGTAGCGGGGCGCGAATGTTTCCTTCGATCCTCTCCAAGCATAGACAGAAGAACCGTCCCCGTGTCTGCGGAAGAACCGTCCCCGTGTCTATTTAGAACCGGAGAGGCTCCTTAAAGAGAAAGGATATATCAGACTAAAAAAATAGTATGAGGGTGTGCCAGGAAATGTTTCGTATTTCTTGGGATCAAAAAACTGAGGTTACGATGTGGGCCTGTGATACTTAGAGACAGCAATGAGAGGATCAAAGCCCACGTATCAACCGGCCAGCCCGTCGGCGGTTCCCCCCACCAGATACCGGACATATTCTTTGGCTGCATCAAGGTTCATCACCAGCATTGTCTGGTTTTCCATAAGGTCTCCAATTTTCAGCTTGAAAGAAATCACTACCACTTCTTTTTTATCCGGCTCTATCTGCGCGGCCTCTTCTTTCACATTGATCAGTCTTACCCGGGGAGGTGATATGCTGATGGTTTTATCGAATATCTCTGACATTGAGGTAGCTGAAGTACCGATCATCTGATTCATCGCTTCAGATACAGCACTTAATGTGAGTTCATCGATTTTACAGGTAACATCCTGACCATTTCCGCCCATCATGATATCAGAGATGACCACTGCATCCTCTGACTTCAGGATAAATAAGTTCTTACCGGGTATTCCGGAGGTATACTCTATTTCTATCAGTATATAAGGTGTTTCGAAACGCTGATGAAGTTCATTTAAATTGGTAAAAGATATGGCAGGTGCGTCAAGGAGCACTCTTTGCTTCAGGATTTCAGATAAAGCTGTGGAGGACGAACTGGCATTGATGTTTCCTATTTCCCCCAAAATATCCCGCTCTTGTTCCGACAAGTTCACCCTGCCATTACTGGTTCCCGGTAAACCATCAATTTCAGCCTGTGATAAAAATGCCTTTTCCATAGTTATCCCCCTATACTTTGCCTGTAATCATTGACGCCGGCTTGTTTCCTGTGAGTCCCGGCTATATTTCGCATTATAATTCCTGTGCTTTAAATTAATATTCTTTCGATTGCATGCAATACACGATCCGCTTCGAAAGGCTTGACCAAAAAATCTATAGCACCCGCTTTGATCGCATCCAACACCAGCGCTTGTTGTCCCATGGCACTGCACATTATGATTCTGGCAGCGGGATCTATTGCTATAATGTCTTTTACCGCTGAGATTCCATCTCTTTCCGGCATGGTGATGTCCATGGTGACCAGATCAGGTCTCACCCTTTCATATACTTCCAGGGCCTGTATCCCGTTTTCAGCCTCTCCTATCACTTCATAGCCATTTTTGGTTACGATATCTTTGATCATCATTCTCATAAAAGCTGCATCATCAACGATCATTATTGTTTTAGCCATACGAAGCAACACCTCCAAATTTTCAAAATATTATCTTAACCAGTTTCTTCGGAAGCCTTTTTTTAGCGCCTCAGCCTGGGTCATAGCCATTTTACTGCTTAAGGATACCCGCCATGCATTCGCCTGCGCAAAGCCGCCAGTGCCAGGGTCTTAAGCTGCGATACCCGTGATACACTCACATCAAGTACCGCTGCGATTTCCTGAAGTCTTAACTCCTCAAAATAATACAAAGTCAGTACTAATCTCTGTCTTTCTTCCAGCGATTCGATGGCTTCACTGAGCAGCTCAAGCTGTTCCGTTTTCAGGAAAACTTCCTCGGGTGAATTCTCCCGCGGAGCACTTAAGGTATCCCCGATCATCAAGTCATTGAAGCCAAGGGTTTGCTCCAGGGAAACGGAAGCCATCAGCCGGAAAGACTGCATGGCCTCTTCGATCTCATCCCGCTCCATATCCACTTCTTTGACAATATCTTCAATGGATGCTTCTCTGCCTGATTGGGCAGATATTTTCTCCATGGCCTCTGTTATCGTTTGTACCTTTTGCCAACAGTTCCTGGATAGAGGCGAAGCACTCCGCAAAGCATCAAGGATCGAACCCTTGATACGCTGTGCAGCATAGGTGGCAAACTGCACTCCTTTATCAGCCTGGAAACGTCCTGCAGCTTCCAGCAAACCAATCATTCCATAGCCAATAACATCATCTCTGTCCCAATAAGCAGGGATACTTACGTCCAGACGATCGACGAAGGATTTGACCAATGGCAGGTATTGATGGGGATCGATAGTAATATTTGTATCCATATTAACAATCATCCCCTTTTGATCGAATTGACTTTCTCAGATATGACATATGAATCTTCTTGTTGAGCTGATTCAGAAAACATTTAAAGCCAGGCGTATTAATACTACTCATATTGTGAGTAATGGTTTGCCGCCTGGCTATTGCCCTGTTTTCTAAAATCCCAAATATTCGTTCTGTCGTAATGTACATAAAAAAACTCCTCAAAAGCTTACAATCATACCTTTGAGAAGATTTCAAACATATAAGGCATGATCTCTAGCTACCCGGCTATCATAGCTTGTTTGCCTTAGACCCGCGGCTTTGCGTCTCTACCTTTCGATAGATTTGCCCTTCAAGACCCGTATTTTGTCTGATATGTTATATCATACATTAGAATTATCAAGTTATTAAATAATATTTTAATTTTTGGAAGAAATATGTCCAATTAATGAACAATATATAACGCAGAAAAAAATTTGTCAAGCAAGTGCGACATTTTTTTCGAAGAGAAAATTTCGACAGGGCTTTTACGGCCTGGTTTGGTGACAGTTGCGTTCCGGTAAATTGTCAAGTCAGAGCATATTATGGCAAGCTGCTGTCTTTTTTATTGGATTTCCTGCGGCGTGCCTGGTACGCTAAATGGGCCTTGTCAGCCTTGTAGGTCTGCTCGCGCCCTTTATTTCTCTGCAACTCCCGGTTTATTGTCGAATGATGTCTCCCCAGGAGCCTTGCAACCGCCCGGCAGGAATAGCCTAATGCGCTTAATGTCTCTATTTGGCTGCGTTCATATACTGTAAGATGTCGATAACTCATTTATAATCTCCATTAATCACCGGCAAGCATTTTCTCTGCCAGCTGCTGTGCCGGTATTTTATAAGTGTTATTTACTATTTCTTCCTTGATGCGGGCAATTTTTTCTTCCCTTACGTCGGGCAATTCCTTGATTGATTTAATCAGTTCATTAACTTTCAAAGCTTGTTCAGACAGCTCAATGCTATCACTTTCAGCCCTATCGGCAACGGGTTTGATTCCCGTTTGACCGTCCGGGGTCTGACTATATTGCCAGCTATTATATAATTTAGCCATATGATCGTAAATTTCTTTGTTCATTTTCATCTTGATTTCCCCTGTTAAAAGTCATAAATAACTTCATAATCTTATATCGGGTATTTTTGAAAAAAATACAGCATAACCAACAAAAATTTTTTATTTTCCGGCGATGGCTGAACAGATCAAAGCCGGTATTTTTTCCAGGCTGGCCTGCAGCTCCACCGCACCGGTGGTAAAGGCTACTTTGGGCATACCGTATATGACCGAGGTATGTTCATCCTGGCCAATGGTTACAGCGCCGCTTTGGCGCATCGCCATCAGCCCTTTGGCTCCATCAGCGCCCATTCCGGTAAGTATTACTCCCAGAGCACCGCCTCTTACCTGTGATGATACAGAATTAAACAGTACATCCACCGAGGGACAATGCCCGTTCACTTTATCTCCCTGCCAGCATCTGACCGTATAGCCGGTGCCTCCTTTGCTGACCGTCATGTGATAACCCCCCGGGGCAATCAGTGCCAGACCGGGACGAATCATATCGCCATCCACGGCTTCTCTTATTTCCCATTCACAGGAATCATTGAGTCTTGCTGCATACATGCGGGTAAAAACCGGGGGCATATGCTGGACAATAACAATGCCGGGAAGATCCACCGGCAGGTTTCTGATGATACTGGCGATGGCTTCCGTGCCGCCGGTTGAGGCTCCCATTGCGATCATTTTAATTTTGGAACCTCTCCCTCCCCCTACAGCTTGCGGCCTGTGAACATTGTCATTTTTTCGCTGTCCCACCCGGGCCATGGAAGCAATTTTTATCTTAATGATCATTTCATTGATAAAATTACTCACTGACCTTTCACTATAGCCCTCCGGCTTGCAGACAAAGTCCACCGCACCTGCCTGCAAGGCTTCGAAGACCGAATTGTTCATTGCACTTATCATCACCACCGGGATCGGGTATTGGTCCATTAACCGCTTCAGAAATTCGATCCCGTTCATAATGGGCATTTCAACATCCAGTGTCACTACATCCGGTTTTAACTCAATGATCATTTTACTGGCAATATAAGCATCAGATGCGATCCCCACCACCTCTATCGCCGGATCGCTGCCCATGCCCCGGGCTAAAGCTTCCCGAATGACCATGGAATCATCTACTACCAGTACACGGATTTTTCTTTTCAAATCAATCTATTCCTTTCTGTAAACAGCGGGCATGATAAACTTATACTTGGTCTCTCTGCGGTTAATGGCCTCACTGACACCAACAATAAGATATCCCCCGGTTTCGGTAAAATCGTAGAAACGATTTATGAGTTGTTTTCGAGTTTCGTTATCAAAGTAAATCATAACGTTGCGGCAGAAAATTACATGAAATTTCTGTTTGAAAGGAAAATACTTTTCCATTAAGTTAAATTTGCGGAATATTACACCTTCCCGGATGGCTTGAACCAGGCGCCTGCGTCCATTTTGGTCCGGTTCAAAATACTTTAATTTCCACACCGCGGGCAGATCCCTGATCTGCTCCTCCCCATAGGTTGCCTCCAAAGCCTGTTCAAGAACCCTGGTGGAAATATCAGTGGCCAGGATCTTCGTATCCCAGAAGAGCTCATTCTGGCCAAAATGATCCTTGAGGATCATCGCCAGCGTATAGGGTTCTTCCCCGCTGGAACAACCGGCGCTCCAGATCCGCAAGTCCCCGTTATCAGCGGCTGCAGCCATATAAGGGACTGCTGTATCCCGGAAAAAATTAAAACTTTCCGCCTCTCGCATAAAATATGTATAATTGGTCGTCAGCCGGTTTACCAGGAAAGCTGCTTCATTACCGGTACGATCATTGATGAGACTATGATAGAAATGAAGAAAGCTCTTATATCCTTTGCCGGCCAGATAGCTAAGCAATTTTGTTTCAACCAGAGTCTTTTTATTGCTTAAATCTATGCCATAATTTTGTTTTGCGAAAAGACATAACTTATTAAATTCCTGATCACTTAAAGTTTGCATTTATCCACTCATTTCCTGGAAATAAACTTGAGCGCTGCCGGTTTTATGACCGTCGAAGCCGGTTTTTGATCAGCTTCTTTCCTGTAAAAAAGGCCGATGTCGGGCATCACCCAATATCGGCCGATATTTTACTAATACTTTCCGAATTCACTGTCATCAAGGTTGATTCTTGCTTTACCCGAACTGGCAGCTGCTGCTTCCAACGTGCCTGAAGTAATGAGTTTCATTTCCTGCCTGCGGCGATTCTTTGCCGCCTGCCCGTAATTAGAAGCCTGCGAACTATATCCTTCTTTCAGCCTGAACCTGGCAACATCCTCTTTCAATAATCCGGCATTTACTGAAAGTTCTTCGCTGGCCTGGGCTGATTGCTGGGCAATGGCTGAATTGTTCTGCACTACCTGAGATACCTGCACGATCCCCTGATCCACCTGGGCGATACCGGTGGCCTGCTCATTGGAGGCAGTGGCTATATCACCTACCAGCTCTGCTGCCTGGCTTACCGCCTCTACAATCTTCTTCAGTGCCTGGGCAGTATCATTGGCGATCCTGGTTCCCGACTGGACATTGCGGATCGACCCTTCAATCAAATCAGTGGTTTCCTTGGCAGCGCTGGCACTTCTAGCCGCCAGGTTGCGGACCTCTTCGGCTACTACCGCAAATCCCTTGCCGTGCTGTCCGGCACGGGCTGCCTCAACCGCGGCATTCAAGGCCAGGATATTGGTCTGGAAGGCGATCTCGTCTATCACCTTAATGATTTTGGAAATGTTGGCGGAGGATTCATTAATCGCTTCCATGGCTCCCAGCATTTCTTTCATCTGGTCATTGCCTTTCACTGCATTGTCCCTGGCATTTAAGGCTAATTCATTGGCCTGGTTGGCATTGGCGGCATTATGTTTGGTTTTTGCAGCTATTTCTGTTATTGCCGAAGTCAATTGTTCAATGGCACTGGCCTGTTCACTGGCTCCCTGGGCCAGCGACTGGCTGGCATAAGAAGACTGCTGGGAACCGGCGGCCACTTCTTCCGCAGCACTGTTGATATTGCCCATAACTTCATTGAGGGATTTGATGATCAGCTTGATGGCCGAAGATATTCCGCTGAAGTCGCCCACATAATCCCGGTTGAAATGAATATCCAGATTGCCGGCAGCAATCTCACTCAGAGTTTCTGATACCCTTCCGATCACCAATCCTAACTGAGAAATGGTTGAATTCAGCGCATCTTTGAGTCTGGCATTATCCCCCTTGTAACTACCGGTCATTTTTGCATTCAGCTGCCCCTGTTCCATCTGGCTTGCGACCTCAATCGCTTCATTTACCGGGGCAATAAGCGCATCCATGGTTTCATTGAGACCGGTCAGTATGGTATGATATACCCCTTTGCCCCGGTCAGCATTAGCCCGCTGGTCAAGCTTCCCTTCCAAGCCGGCGGTGATGGCCACATTGACCTCTTCTACCAGCATGGATAATGCTTCAATACAGATATTTAAATTATTCTTGATTTCATTAAAATCCCCATTGTAATCGTCAGTGATCAAAGGCGGCATATTTCCGTTGGCAATTCGCTCTATGTACTCGGCAGCAACATTGAGCGGTGCGATGATCGCATCCAGGGTATCATTGATCCCTTCCATAACTTTGCGATATTCCCCCTGGTGCTGACTGACATCAGCCCTGACATCCAATTTTCCTGCTACCGCAGCTTTTGCCAGCATCTGTGCATCATTGACCAGCCTTTGAATATTCTCCATACACACGATATAGGAGGGCAGCAGCCGGTCCTCATCGGAGCATTTGCCTATTTGCCTGAATGCTGCCAGGTCTTCAGCAAACTCGCCCTGGCCAATATGAGTATTGATCTTTACTGCCAGGATCATGATATTTCTGATGGTATTGACCCGCTCGGCCGTCTCGGCAAAAATCCCTTCATATTCGCCTCTCACTTTTTGGCTCAAATCACAGACAGCCATTTTATCCAGGACCTGGGTGCATTCGACCAGGCCCCCCAGCCCGTCGATACAATGGTTGAGGTTGTTTTTGATTTCATTGAAGTCTCCATAGTAGGTGTCGCTGATCTTATCGGGAATATCCCCCTTACTGATCCGCTCCACATATTCCGCAGCTACATTCAGCGGCCCGATTACCGCATCCAGACAGCCGTTGAGTCCTTCGATCAGAACTCTATAATCACCATTATGTTGACTGGTGTTTGCCCTGACATCAAGTTTGCCTGCCGACATTGCATCAGTCAGCATTTCTGCATCGCGCACCATGTCTTTTATAGATTTGACCATTGTGGCAAAAGATGCATTTAATAACCCGGCTTCATAACTGTTCCCGGCATATACTTCAATATCTGTGTTGCCCTGGGCCAGTTGATCTGCGCCTGCGATGATCCTATAGATAAGAGCAACGAATAATCTGGTTGTGATATATCCTCCAAAGATCGTCAGTGCAGCAGCGTATAGCAGTAACAGCGCCGACGGCAGCGGCCCAACCCGGGCAGCAATAAAAGTAGCCAGCCCGCCGGTAAAACCTACCAGAAGAAACGCAAAATACAACTGATAACTGATCTTTAAACTGAGAAACCATTTCGTGATCCTACGCATTAATTTACCTCCTTTATTAACTATCTTTTATCCGGCTCTTGCGGACATTTCTTAAGGTTTCCTGCAAAGCCTGGTTACAGCCCTGCGTAAGCGGCATCCCATGGCCAAAATATATGGTTTGGACGTCTTTCCTGCAGATATATTCCAGGGCCCTGACATAGCCCGGCTCATAGCTCCCCCCCGGAGAACGTATGATTAAGGGTGTATCCCCGGCAAACAGCAGGCCGTCCTCTGCAAAATAAAAGCAAATTGAATCACTGCTGTGTCCCGGGGTATAAATGATCTCGCCCATTCGATCAGCTGCTTTTATGATTTCTCCCCCTTTAACATAAGTATTGACCCCCGCCAGGGAATTGGAATAAGCATAGACATGCGGTCTGAAAAGCCTCTTTATATGTGGAAGCACATCCGCATGATCATAATGGCTGTGAGTCAGTATCACTTGTTCCACCTTGGTTTTACCGACTCCGGTCGATGCCTGTACAATTGCCTCGAGAACATTAAGATCCCTGCCAACATCAACCAGGGTATTGACATCTTTGATACTGTTCCAGTCTCCGGTAAGCAAATAGACATTGGATGTATAGATCTTGCTTTGCTCATTGAGATTCACTACTCTCATCTTCAACCACACTTTCTTAAGACTCTCTGAGTAATAGACACCATTCTGTGCTTAAACCACCTTTTGGAACAGTTGAGCATTGGTGACTACCGGCTTAAATAAATGTGCGGTCTTCCGGGGAAGAGACTGGGTTTGCTCAAAAGCCAGAAATCCTCCTTCCATCAATGAGTCATGAAACATTTCAATGACTTTGATCCGTTGATCTTCATTAAAATGTAAAAGTACATTTTTACATATAATCAAACCAAACTCATTACCGGGTGCTTTTAGTTCAAGCAGGTCATGCCGGCGGAAAACCAAAGCCCGCCGAATCTCCTCAATAACACGGTAATGATCATCCTGTGCGGCTTTTTCAAAATATCTTTCAAGAAAATCCCTGGGGATCCTCTCCACCTGTTTGCGGGGATACACGCCCTCGCTGATGATTTTACCGAAAAGATTGCTTTCATCTATATCTGTAGCTGTTATTCGCACATTCCGGAAATACATATGCCCCATTCTTTCCCTTAACAGCATAGCCAGGGTATAGGGTTCCGGTCCCATGGCGCAGCCTGCATCCCAGATGTTGATGTAGCGGCGGGTCTTTAAAACCGGCAGAGCGTGTTCACAGGCTAACTCCAGGGTCTGTACATCACGAAAAAAATAAGTAAAAGCCATTCTTCCATCTCCACCATTATTTATGATTCATCTGCAAAACTCTCAAGATCCTCGTCGCTTAAAAGAACTTTGCAGTCCAAAATCAGCTTGATGGTATTGCCTACTTTGCCAATACCCTTAATGTAGCGATTGTTAAAACCAGCTTTGGTATCCGGGGGATCGTCAATGTTCTCCTCCGGGATGGATAAAACCTCGGCAACATCGTCCACGATCAATCCTACCGACAGCTCGTCAATATCGATAACTGTAATGCAGGTCCTGTCTCCATAGGGTTTGGGCTCTTTCTTAAAGCGCATATTTACATCCATAACGGGAATGATCTTGCCGCGCAGGTTGATGATTCCCCTGATGTAATCAGGAACCTCCGGTACTTCCGTAATCGTCTGGATGCCGCCGATAATCTCGGTCACATACTTGATTTCAATGGCATATTCTTCTCTGCCCACAAAAAAAGTCAGGAACTTGCCCTTCAGGGTGTCCTCATCCGTCTCCATCATCCGGTCCATCACTTCAGTCATGTTAACAATCACTCCTCTGCTGATGATTTCAAGCTTTTTAATTCAGCTGGCAATTTATTAGTCCTGCTATATCCAAAATCAGGCTGGATCTGCCGTCCCCTAACAGGGTGCATCCGCTGATCCCTCGGATCTTCTTCAGGTACCTGGGCAGGGCTTTTACCACCACCTGCTGTTCACCTATCAGTTCATCGGCAAACAGGCATAAGGTGCGCTTGGCATTCTCCACGATAATAACAATTCCCTCATGTATTTCAGTCACCGGGGTTTCAATTCCGAACAATTTATGCAAGCGCAGAATGGTTAAACATTCTCCCCGCACCATAATCATTTCCAGTCCGTCAGGGTCAGTAAATACCTCACCTTCCCCGGCTTTAAACGACTCACGGATGGCGGTGATCGGAATGGTATAAATGGATCTTCCCACCCGGATTCCCATTCCGTCCATAATAGCCAGGGTCAGGGGAATTCTCATGGTTATTGCCGTTCCGATACCGGGCCTGCTGTCCACCTGTACGGATCCGCCTATTTCTTCAATGTTTTCGGCTACCACATCCATGCCCACGCCCCGTCCCGAATATTCGGTCACCTCTTGATTGGTTGAAAACCCCGGCAGGATAATAAAATTATAGACCTCATGGTCGCTGAGCCCGGTCTCCGTTTCGCTCACCAGTCCTTGCTCGATGGCCTTCCGCAGGATTTTTTCCTTATCCAATCCCCCGCCGTCGTCCCGGACGGTAATTAAAACGTCGCCCCCCTCACTTTTCGCTTCCAGCTGTATCCTGCCCGCAGCCGGCTTGCCCTTGGCCATTCTCTCCTCCAAAGGTTCGATCCCGTGGTCAACGGCATTTCTTATTAAATGCATGATGGGGTCGGAAAGATGTTCAATGATGTTTTTGTCCACCTCGGTTTCTTCCCCCAGGGTGATCAGCTCGACCTGTTTGTCCAGCTTTTTGCTCATATCCCACACAATACGGTGCATCCTTTGAAAAATCCCGTTTAAAGGAACCATGCGGATAGACATGACCACATCCTGCAATTCATTGATTATCTTACGGTGCTGGCGGGCAGCCTTCTTGAAATTTTCCAGATCCCTGAACTGCGCCAGATCCGGATTATTGGTCACCATTGCCTCTGATATGACCAGTTCCCCCACCAGATCAAGGAGTTTATCCAGTTTGGTCAGCTGTACACTGATGATGCTCTGTTTCTTTAATGACACCCTGGTATTTTTATTTTGATCATCATGGGCTTGCTCTTCGTCCGGGCAGGCATCCTCAGACACCGCGGCTTCTGCCTGTTCCGTCTCTCCGGTCAGTTCCCTGATCTCAATGCTCTCTACAAAGGGCAGGGACAGAAAGAACTTTTCCAGCTCTTCCAGGGTGCCATCACCAGCAAACTCTACGATAAAACCGTTTTCGCGGATGGCGAGAGAAGTGTCGGCATTTTCAATGATGTCAGGCGGGAAATATCTGAGCAGCTGAAAGGTATCCTCCATTTTGCTGATCACATTAAATGCCCGGATATTTTCCATTTCACAGCCGTCTTCAAAGAAAATAACCGTCCGGTAGAGGTTCCCCTCCAGATCGATCCCGGCATCAGGGAGAGAAATCTCCGGCGAGGTTTCAGCTGTGGACAAGTTTTCGTTACCATTTTGTTTTATGGAATCCAGAAAGCCTTGAATTTGCTGCAGCAATTTATCAGGTACGCTATCCGCTTCCCCGCCTTCCTGTATCTTGACGGTTTCCATTTTAATAAAATCGATCCCCGCCAGGATCAGGTCGCAGAGCTCTGAGTAATCAAGTTCCAGCAGTTCATTTTCCCGTATGTAAAAAAACAGATCCTCCATGGAATGGGCAACCGCCGAAATATTATTAAAAAACATCATGGCTGCAGAGCCTTTGATGGTATGCATAATGCGGAATACTTCATTGATCTTTTCCATTTTGAAAGAACTATATTTTTCATTGGTAAGAACCACTTTTTCCAGCTGATCGGTCAGTTGCAAAGTTTCAAATATAAACATATCCAAAATGGGGTCACTGCCGGCATCCCAAGCCAATAAAAAAACCTCCCCAAGTTCCAATATTTAGACTTATTACTAATATCGGAACAAAAGCAGAAAACTTTAGCATTTTTTTGAAAATTTTATGACAAAAGACAGGGGGACGGTTCTTCTGTCTGCGATAAAGGGGTGTTAATTCCTTCATGTATCCGCGGCACCCGTAGACAGTAGAACCGTCAGATTGTGTGAGAAGTCTCTGAATCTAGAGGATAAAAGACAGGAAAATTAAATAAAAAGGGTGATTGAGAGGCGGGATAACGGCCAATCAAATCACCCTTTTTCCTGATTCTATTTGAGACAGGTCAGACGAGGGGATGCCGGTTATTCTCCTTTAAACTCCGGCTTGCGTTTTTGCATGAAAGCTACAACACCCTCAATAATATCCTGGGATCTCAAACATGTCATGACCGACTTATCTACCACCTCGTTTGAAAATTGCAGGTCGAACATGCTTTCCGCCCTGACTACACTTTGTTTCGTTCCTCTGACAGCGATGGGGGCGTTACGGGCAATCCTCCGTGCCATTTCCTTGGCTTCCGCATAGAGATTCTCAGAAGCAATCACCTTGTTGATCAGGCCCATTGCCATGGCTTCCTCCGCGTTATACCGGTTGGAGGTCAGGAGCATCTCCATAGCCTTGTGCTTTCCGATTCTTCGAGCAAGACGGTACGTACCTCCGGCTGAGGCGATCAATCCAAGATTCACTTCAGGAAAACCAAACTCGGCTTTTTCAGAGGCAAGTATTATATCGCAGGCCAAACAGAATTCACATCCCCCGCCTAAAGCGTAACCGTCTACGGCAGCGATCGTCGGTTTGGAGAAATTCTCAACCGCATCCATCAGCCTTGATACCTCATAAACAAAACCCCTGATTTGCGGGATGTTTTCCTCCGAAAGATCCCCGCCCAGACCTTTCAGATCTGCACCGGCAAAATAGATCTTCGGATGGCTGTTTACAAGCACCACCACTCTGACATCAGGATTGGCCTCAAACTCTTTTAAGGTTTTGTGTACTGCAAAAGCAAAAGCCGGCGTAACCGTCTTTTCTTTCATAGTGACCCAGGCAACATAATCCTCAATAACAATATCCAGCGTATCTTCCACTACCATTAATAAAATCCCCCTCCCGATTTTTATTAATAATTAATTTGAAAATTGTGACTTGCCGAAATTTTCCGGCAGGTGATGAGAATATTATACCTCACAATCAATCTATTTTATATTACTAAAAAATATGAAAAGACAGGGGGACGGTTCTTCTGTCTGCGCCTAACTCCTCAGAATCTTATTCAATTTATCCTTATTTAAATTCGTAATTTCAGCCATTTTTCTTAATGACAAATTAGTCTTCGCTTTGAATTCTTTAATCAGGCTAAACGGGATCTGTCCGGGTTCGGCATTTTCCAGTCCCTGACTCAGAATCGTCTTTTCCCAGTACTCTTTAGCTTCCTCTTCATCCATCACCCTTACTTCTTCCTGCAGATCGACAAATCTTTCTTCGGTCGCTTCATTCATAAATATCTTGTATTCCTCTATCGCCCTTTCACGGTTAGCTGAAAAAAGTCCCAAAATGAAATCCGTTTCCAACATTTTTGTAAAATAATTATCCTTGTCCAGATAACAATTATAGCTACTCCACTTATAGTCAGCCGCCCTCGTGACCATTCCCGCCTTCACCGGGTTCTGGTGTATGTACCTTACCAAAGATAATACGTAACTATCCTGCTCCACTACCTCGCTCCTGAACCTGTCCTGGAACAGGTGCCCAACTCTTTTGTTCTTTTTATTAAAATAAGAAACATAGCTGACAGTAATACGTTTCATTGCTGTTCCTATGTCCTCGTTTCCTTCACTCAGCATCAAATGCACGTGATTATTCATCAGGCAAAACGCATGCATGTAAAATCGTTCTCCCTGCTCCTTTTCAAACACTGTTTCCATAAAACGAAGTTTATCTTTGTCATCAAGAAATATATTTTTTCTCTCGTTACCTCGCAGCATGATATGATAATATCCGCTCTCACTTCTTGCTCTTTGTTGTCTCGGCATTTTCATCACCCCATGTGTTCTGATATTTTTTCCCTATGAATCTGCACAGAAGTTAAGACACAAGAACCGTCCCCATGTCTAAAGAACCGTCCCCATGTCTAAATTCAAGCCATTTCTTCCCCTCTCAAACACAAAAACTGCTCCCTGGCAGTTCTCCTGGTGTAATGATTTGAGTCGAACGATCATACTGTGAAAAGGCTACATTATTACCATATATTCTCTCTCCTTCCCAAATATCCTTTTTATTCAGAATAAAATAGACAAGTGTACGAAATAATTTTGATAAAAAGCGTAACTTTTCACCCCCTGCTCCGTATCATTAAAAAGCTTGTAAGAAACAGCCAATCGGATATTTTTATCAGTGGTAAAAGGAGTATATATGAAAGAAATACGCATGATCAGCTTGATGGCACTCGCTCTTTCTATAATGTTTTTCCAAATCGATACTGCATGGGCAGATACCAGGCAGCCATCCTTCAAAATTATCGGCTACTATTCCGGCAGTCTGTTTGACGAACCAGTGGATAAACTGCAGACTGATAAACTTACCCACGTGATTTATGCCTTCCTGATCCCGCGGGAAGACGGCACGCTGATTGACCTGGAAAAGCCGGAACAGCTGAAACAGCTGGTGGACAAAGCGCATCGTGACGGGGCCAGGGTTTTTATCGCCATAGGAGGCTGGTCCTATCAGAATAAGCCTTTACAGCCGGTATTTGAAGCAGTGGCCGCTTCCGATGATACCAGAAAATTGCTGATCGAAAACATCTGCAAATTTGTGACCGCAAACGATCTGGATGGGGCGGAGCTGGACTGGGAGCATCCCAATGCCGATTCCATTGGTAATTATGAAAAACTGGTCGTTGAGCTGAAGGCTGCCCTTGACTATGAGAACAAGGAACTCACTGCGGCTCTTAACGGCGCCTGGTCAAAAAACGAAGGTCCGGAAGTTTCAAAACTCATGACCGACCGTTGCCTTAATTGCTTCAGTTTTATCAATGTCATGGCCTACGACATGAATAACGAGGCTCACAGTCCACTTTGGTTTGCGGATACCTCCGTCGACTACTGGCTGAACCGTGGAGTCCCTGCGGAAAAGATCGTTCTGGGCATGCCACTTTACGCCAGGCCCAGCTGGCTGCAATACCGGCAGCTGGCCGCCCTCGACCCGGATTATGTTTATACTGATCACGCAGCCACAACACCGCTGGCCTCTCACTATAACGGCATCAACACCCTGCGGGAGAAAACCGTGATCGCCTTAAGCAAAGCCGGCGGAGTCATGCTTTTTGATGTGAATGAGGACACTGGCGATGAAACCAGTATCGTTTCTATGATACATAATATAAAAACCAGAACCGGGGATCTAACACCTGAAGATATGAAAAAATATGTTACAGTCGTGCTTAATGACCGCGAACTTCCCTTTCTCCCGGAGGAAGGAATGGGCGTTCCCTTTATCGATGAAAACAGCCGGACCCTGATCCCACTACGGAAACCGCTGGAAGCCATCGGAGCTCAAGTAAGCTATGATGAGAAGAAGCGCGTGGTTGTGGCCGAAAAGGACGGGGTCACGGTAGAGGCAGCCATAGATGAAAACGTGATTTATGTAAATGGGAACCCTGTGGCAATGGATACCATGGCAATTATTAAAGATGGCCGCACCTATATCCCGCTGCGTCAGGTATTCGAAGCTTTCGGCTGCAAAATAGAATGGCACGGCAGCAGCAGGACCGTGTTAATAGCAGGGTATCCCCTTGTCACATCCTTAGATAGTATTTATCATTGTCAAATATCACCTGGTCCAATTCGATCAGGTGTTCCAGATGTTTGAGGATCATCATGCATTCATAAAGGTTAAAAACCCTCTCAGGCTGAGGGAGTTTCTGGTAGATGGGCAGGTATGCGGCGAGTTCTGGTATAGTATGCTTCCCCTTAGCTAAAAGGCTGGTGATCTCCTGCTCCCTGAACAGGATGATATCCCGGTAAGCATCCAGCCGGGCACTGATATTTTTGGTGACCAGACCGGGCCCGTGGCCGGTAATGATGGCTTCTGGCTGCAGCTTTTTCAGCCTTTCTATCGAGGCCAGAAAATCGCCGATACTGGAATGGATGTTGCCATACCAGGGGAAAGTGCCCAGATCAATGTCGCCGGTAAATACAAATCCGTATTCAGGCAGGAAAAAAGCGCAATGGCCGGAACAATGGCCCGGTGTGTGCAAGGTCTGCAGCTGGATCGTACCACAGTTTATTATAGTGCCTTCTTCGATGGATTCATCCGGCACCCGGGTCCGATAGCCAATGGCATTCAGATAAACGGACCGCACCAGGTCGTCTCTAAACAGATCGAAGCCAAATTCATGCAGGTAAATTTCCCCGCAGGATGCCAGTCCGTGGTCATCTTCATGCATATATACCCTGGCCTCAGGATAGTCGGGATTTAACAAACAATGATCCTGGTGACCGTGGGTATTTACGATCATGTCAATGCGCTTGCCTTCCAGATAGCGTTTGCCGGTCTCATAAGGGCTCGAATCGATGAGACAAGTCAGCTCGTCTTCAATCAGCAGACAGTGACAAAACGGATACTTGAACTGGGGCGCCTGCATGAGTTTTATCTTTTTAGTGATCGTTTGCATATTTACCTCGAAACAGCGTGATAAATAATTATTCTGCCAATAACCTATTTATCCTGCCAACAAGGTAAAATGGAGCAAGGGGACAGAGTTAGACACGGGGACGGTTCTTCTGTCTGCGCTATTTTGGCGCGACTATTATATCAGCAGCAGGGTCGTTTACTATAATGTAACAGGATTGTTTACACATTTGCAGTTAAAAATGCTATGGCAAGGCGCAGACAGAAGAACCGTCCCCGTGTCTATGCCTTGTCACAAGCTAACCAAGGTAGCCGTTGTTTTTTAATATTTCAATCGCTTTGTCGTGGTCTTCACTGGCGGTGAGGATCACCGGGCCGGTGCAGCCCATGCCGCTGCTGGCAAATATTTTCTCTTTCCACAGAACTTTCACCGCATCTTCCAACTCAAGGATATCGATGCCCGGGATCTGTGAATCAACCACTTTTTCCGGTGGCGGAGAAACTTCCTGGCCGGCTGTTTCCTGGGCCGGTTTGGCTGTTTCTACTGTCCAGCCTGCTTGTTTGGCCTTGTTGATCTCATCTGCTTTCACCTTTTGGATCCTGCCCCGGACCATGGAAGCGGCATACTGAATGGCACCGGATACCACCGGCGTACCGGATGCCCGGGAAAGGATCAGAATCAAGCGGTCAAAATCCTCCCCGATTCCCGGGCCATAACCGAATCCAGCCGTCTCATAATTTCCGCCGCTGTTAAAGGAGCTAAACAGTTTCATCAAAATATTGCCGGTCAGGGTATCGGTCACCAGTACGTCCACACTGCCCATGATCAGGTCATTGCCTCTTAAAACATGGCCTCCGTCACTGCGCTGGGAACTGCCCCACTTAAATTTGTAGCCCTTCTCCTGCATACTGTTAAGATGCCTTTCAACCTGACGCGCACCTTCCACATTCAAAATGCCCACAGTGGGATTTTCTATTCCTTCTGCCCTGGCAACCGCGATCCCATAGACCGCATTTTTTACCATGGCCTGTACCCGGTCAGTGGCAGTGGTTCCGGTGGTAGTGGCAATATACATCTGCTTGCCGCGAGCCGGCGTGATCACCTTGCCAACGGTGGATACCCCAATGGGAAAGGGATAATGCATGGTAACCACACCGTCCAAAATCTTGCGGTCGAGGAGATCTTCCAGGGTGGCGGCTACTTCTTCATCCGAATGGGCTTCATAGACCGGCAGGTCACCACCCTGGTAATCGCCGATGATAACTACTTCCAGGTCCCGGTCCTGACCCATGGCATTTTTCGCTCCCCGGACCAGATCTTCTACCGGGATCTCGCTGCCCACCGTGCTGAGGCCAATGCTGATCTTCCTGCCCGATCCGCCCGTCTTCAGCGCCTGCGCCACTTCGGAAAGAATTTCCGCCGCCAGTTCATTTTTACGTCCCGTCATATTAAATCACCTCCCGGCCAGAGAGTCGGCGGCCTTCTGTATAGCATCTGCAATAAGTCCTTTTATTTCCTCTTTGAACTCCTCGGAAGCTGAACCATCATCAGCGGATTCAATCTTGCCGGAATTTTTCTCGATAATAAAGCTGATGCCATCAAACAGATCCGTCATTCTGCCCAGGAACAGGCTGCCTTTTCCTATAACCATCACTCTTTGCAGTTCGCCGGCCTGCATGGCGGTCAGAACATGGCCAATGATCGGAACTCCCGAAGGAATATGTCCCTGGGTGGGAGCAAATCCGCTTACCCCGTGTTTACCGGTAAAATTCAAAAGCTCTGCCTTTTCGATTTCACCGCGTTTGACTGCCATGGCACCGATCATTTTGTAATTGGCCAGAGGCACATCCCCGGCACCTGCCGGAACGGTAATTTCAGGGTTCTGCAATTCGGGTGCATAGAGGTCAACATCAGTTATTTTCAAGCCATTGGCGATCAGCGGATCCACCACAATGGCCTGGATAACCGCTTGCGGGGCTGACCCGGAACTGATTTTATGCTTGCCGATAATATCGGTTCTGATCACCGGACTTATGCCGTCATTTTCACTGATCAATACTGCATAACCGGCAACCATGTCTTCCAGAACCGGTACTTCCTTATTCACATGGTCACGGCTGTTCATGCCCAGTTTGGCAGTACTTCCGCCTGCCATTACCACAACGTTTTTAAAGATCCCGGACTGTACCAGGGCGGAAGCATTGACAATGCCATGAGCAGGGCCGGCACAGAAACCGCGCATATCGATTCCGGTAGCATTGATGCAGCCGGCAACTTCGCCGCAGGCTTTGGCCATATTGCCGCCGCCTCTCTGGTTCATATCCCCCACGGCTTCTTCGGAAGTTTCAATAATATAGTCAATATCAGCGGGGTCGATCCGGTTCTTTTTGAAAAGCATTTTCATCGCCAGTGCACCGGAAGCCTTGGAGACCAGATTTTCAAATACCACATGGGCAGACAGGTTGGGGTCACTTTCGTGTGCTTCACGGACACAGCCCATCAGTTTGCCCTCATCATACAGCCCCAGTGCTGTATGTTTGTCAACCAATGCCTGGATTTCAGAAGCGGGCAGGCTTTTATCCAGGACAGCCAGCTGTGCTTCACTGAATATCTCTGCCGCCTGCAGTTTTGCCTTAATCACCGGGGCTGCCTCTGAACATAATTCCACCAGCTCAAAACGGTCGCAGATCTTCATCACACCGAAAAATTCAACTTCGGGCATAATTACGCCAAACTTGCCGTCAGGCTTGGGCTCCACCGGATTCTTATACCAGGGGCTGGTAACTTTGGCAAGGTCAGACGGCTTCATATTACCGATAAACACCTGGTTGGGAGCATAGGCAACACTTTCTTCATAACTGCGTACAAAATTACCAATGGACTTCAAATAATCCGAACCGGGATTTTTCGCTTTTTCCTGTGTCAGTGTGGTCCCATGCTCCATCATCATATTGGGGCAGTGAACCATTACATTGGCCGCTGCTTTTATCACCGGCATGTTCATACCATTACCTCCTCGCAATTGATGAATGCTTTAAGCAAAACAAGGCGGGCCAACAGTGTTATTCAGCCCACCCTGTTTACTCTAAAATAAGCTTAAAATACAGTCTGTTCGCTTACGTCAGTACACAAAGCTTTGAGGGCTTTTTCCACGAGCTTTCTGCGCAGGCTGAATTCATCTTCTTTGGACAGTGCCGGATTGCCCAGCGGATGCGGGATCGCAACAGCCGGATCGATACGGTTGGCACCGACGGTCAGGGAAATGGGCACCACTGTACATACATGGACACAAGGCACATCCACCACGTCTTCGAGTTCTTTTATCATCGTTGCACCGCAACGAGTACAGGTGCCTCAGGTGGAGGTCAGGATGATCCCATCCACACCTGCTTCTTTCAGTTCCTGACCAATGGCATGAGCATAGGCTTTGGCATTGGCCACCGAAGTCCCGTTGCCGACAGTGGCATAATAGGTGTTATGCAGACTGCCGATCACGCCTTCTTTTTCCAGAGCCCTCATAACGTCCACCGGCAGCACCCGGTCGGGATCCTGGTTGGCATATACCGGATCATATCCGCCATGTGCGGTCTCGTGGCTTTCAGCTGTCAAATCTTCGATTCCATCCAGATGGTAGGTGCCAAACTTTGAAGCACTGGATGATTCGATGCGGTCGGGATTTCCCTTGGGAACAATCCCGCCGGATGTGACCAGGGCGATCTTGGCTTTGCTGAGGTCTTTGATAGCCGGTCTGGGTACCACCCGGTCAAAAACCGGCATGGGGTATTCGGTTTGGAATTCTTCCCCGCGCAGTTTTTTAAGCAGCATATCAATGGCACGCTCCGAGCCTCGCTTTTCATACCAGATGTTGGTACGAATGCCTTTAGGCAGATAGCCCTCTTCCTCCGGCGTGCCCAGAGCTTCTCCTTTGCCTAATTTCAGCGCCAGCCTGGCCATAGCGGGAATCGCCTGGCGCATCTTGGCAGCGGAGTTACCGGTTTTGACCACATAAGCGCTCTTCTTATACATGTCCGCGCCGGGATTTTCTTCATACATTCCTGTAACCACCGGGATATTTAATTGTTGGGAAACCGCTTCACAAACAGCTCCGCAGGCCACCCCGTACCTGCCGGCATTAAAAGCCGGACCGGCGATGAACAGCTGAGGTTTGAAGCTGGCTATCATTTCGATTACTTCGGGCAGAGCTGTATCAAGGTTTTCATTGAAGTACGTGTCACCGCAGACCACTGTGCCGACGATGGTCATTTCCTCGCCAAATGCAGCTTGCAGCGCTGTACCAGGGCCTACCACGCCTTCCTGTTTAAACGGTTTGGTATCAGCCTTTTCTTCTCCGCCAATACCGGCAAAGAACTGGTTTATATAATGAACGATACGGATTCCAGCCATTATTTCCACTCCTTTTTCAGTTATTTGCCGCAACTTTTACGAATCTCTTCCATTTCACTGATGATTCCATCCATGTCCAAAACCATTTCCATCATGCTGATCTGTTCTTCGTAAACCGCCTCATCAATGAGATCCTTCAGTTCAAAGATATGGTAAACATCCAATCCCAGTGCCACATTGGTAAGAGGCCCGGCATAGGTGGGGTCTCCGCTGATGACTGTTTCAGCTGTTAAACCTGCTGACTCAGCTTCTCCGCCTCCCAGAATCACAACTACGTTTTCTGCCCCGTATTTTTCAGCTGTTTCTTTAATGCGGGCTTGATTGGCCATGTCCATGGCCCCGGCTGCAGTTCAGACGAAACATTCGGTACTGGTGAACAGCACTTCCCCGCCGACGGTCTTCATACATTCAGCTATGGCCGGACCGGGGATTCCGTCCCTATCGCCTAAAGCGCAGATTTTTTTATTGGCAAAAAAACTTTTATCCATATTCTTATCATCCTTTCTAAATAGCACTTAGTCTGGTGGTTATCTTTTTTAGCAGAAACAAATCTTAAATGAGCTAGATTCCGGTCCCGCCCATTTTGTTGAAGCCCAACTCATTGGTTGCACCGGTGATGGCCTGGATCTCCACGGTGATGGAGCCATCCGCTGCCAGGGCACCGTCGAATCCGCCGGCTATTATGTTAACGGCATCAACATAACCGATCACCCGGTCCAATTTAGGCAGGGTAATCAGTGCATTGGCATTTCCGGCGGTAACCACCGCATTTGCCAGCACATGTCCGTCGGCCAGGGACTGGGAAGCTCCGTCTCTGCCGGCATATTCATCGGTGATCAGCACGGTTTTGATGCCGTTGGCTTCATTCTTCTTGCAGTTCATGATCAGGTCGGCATCGGGGTTGCCAAACCCTTCTTCACTGATGACAAGCCCGTCAACACCCATTGATTTCACCAATTTCGCGGCATAGGTAGAGCTGCGTTCCTTGTCTAAAAGGGTTACGTTTTCATTGCTGACAACAACACCTACGAAATTCAGGTCTTTGCCGTGATGTTCATAAAGATCATAGATCACCGGACTGTTCAAATGATGATAGGTGGTATTTTTATCGCAGGCAGATACACAGTTTCCGCTTATGATAGCACCATCCATTACTTCAGTAGGATAGATGATGGTGGGCAATATTTTTTTGGCATCTACCGCATACAGATAACTGTCGTGCAGCAGCCCCTGGGTCTGCAGGGCATATAAATAAGCTACTTTGGGAAGATCAGGGTATTCCAGCAATTGTTCATGCAAAGGTTTGGTTTCATAAACTTTTACTTCATCCGGCTCAGCATCACGGGCAACTTCAGCGATGTAACGGGTAGCTTTAAGGCCCACCATACGCACAGCCGCTTCGTGTTCATGCTGTTTAAGCCCATCGATCTTGTCAGCTAATATAACCAGATTGATCAATTGTGAAAAGGGCGTATAATCAGCTCCCGGACCGGTCATATCTACAATGCCTTCCTGGAAACCGACAATATTGCCTACGGTCATAACCCCCATGCCTTTTAAAACATGAGTCCCTCCTTCCCCTACGGTTTTTCCATCATCAAAGAACCCGGGGAATACGCAGCCCTCACCGGACACCTTTACTCTGGGTTCCAGCACGTCCTTCACCGGGCATATTCTCACGGAATCTCCCGGATGTACGATATCCACATCCAATTTGGCCAGACGTTCATCCGCTATGGTTTCCAGCAATTCATTCTTGTTCACATAGACGGTGCCGTCTTTGAGTTCGGTTTTTTCACCGAATGCAACATTTTTTACATAAATGTAACCCAATTCTAAGCGCATTGATGTCCCTCCAATCCAATATATTTCTTACTCTGTATACTTCCTGATCTTTTCTTCAATATCTTCCGCTGCGATTTCCTGGCCGGAGATTTCATCAATCTTTTCTCCGCCTTTGTAGAAGAGGATGGCCGGCAAACCCAGAACCTTCTGGGAGATGGCCAATCGGCGGTTGCCGGAGGTATCAACAGAACAGAATTTAATTTTACCTGCATACTTTTCTGCCAGTTCTTCAACAGAGGGCATGAGTTCCAGACAACGTTCGCATTTGGGGCCCCACCAGTCAACCATTACAATTCCTTCAGCCTGCAATACTTCCTGCTCGAAATTCTCCTTGTCTACTGCGATCATGATTTCAACCCCTTTCATTTATTTGACTAGTTGTGCTAAGTTTTCTGTACTGATATCTTCAAGAACGGCCTTCACTTCACCACCGCTGAAAAGGAATACCAGCGGCAATTTGGAAGGATCGATCTGGTAGCGTTTCCTGACCAGTTCATTTCTGGTCGCATCCACTTTAACCAGGGACAGATCTTTGTTTTCCTTTACAAACTGGTCAATGATCCCCACCTTTTCTGTCCCAGCCATATCAGTCGGATTATAGAATGCAACCAAAACAGGATGGTCAGGGCTTAATACTTCTTTTTCCCACAGTTCGGTTTCATGGATATATTTCTCGGCAGCTACTGCGGCGATGGCTCCATCAGCGGCCGCAGTCACCACCTGGCGCAGGTATTTGTCACGGCAGTCACCGGCAGCAAATACCCCTTCTATATTGGTTTCCATCTTTTCATTGGTGATTACGTAACCCTGCGGATTCAAATCGATCACACCCTTGATCAGTTCAGTTTTGGGCTGGGTGCCGATAAAAATGAATACCCCATCGGTGGGAAATTCTTCTTCCTCACCGGTGCTTATATTCTTGAGGGTAACCGATTCCACCAATTCGTCTCCGTTAACGGATTTTAGTATGGAATTCCATTTCCATTTTAATTTGGGATCTTTAAAAGCCCTTTCAGCCGACACCCGGTTGGCATCCACTTTCCCTTCTTCGTGGATCACGATGATGGTAACGTTCTCTGCAAACCTGGTCAGGTACTCAGCCTCTTCAATAGCCGCATCACCGCTGCCTACCACAATAACATCCAGTTCGGTAAACAGATCTGCATCACAGGTGGCACAGTAGCTGACCCCTTTGCCCCGCAGTTTCCCTTCACCAGGCACTCCCAGCATTCTGGGTTCAGCTCCCATGGCAAAGATGACGGCCTTGGCCTGGTATGTATTTTTTTTACCGGTAATGGTTTTGGGAGAACTGGTCAGATCCAGTGCCACCACTGTGTCCTTGATAAATTCAGCCCCAAATTGGGTGGCATGTTCAGCCATAGACCCGGTAAGCCCCGGACCGGTAGTCCCCGGGCCAAAGCCAGGATAGTTTTCCAGCTCTTCAGTGGTGGCGGCTTGCCCGCCAGGTTTGCCTTTCTCGATAATGCCCGTTTTCAGTTTGGCCCTGGCACCATATATTCCTGCTGCCAGACCCCCGGGCCCTCCGCCTAAAATCAACAGATCATATACATTTTCCATGAATCGGATCACCTGCCTTCTTGAATTGATCGTAGCGCATTCAGTAAAAGATCGTGATCTGCCAGCTGCAGATCCTGCCGGTATTGGTTAGGGTCAATACTGACCTTGTTTTCCAAAAACTCCTCGGCCACTCGAAGACAACTTCCAACCAGCTTCAAATCATCAATATCGACCCCTTGCGGAACTTTGGATATAAGGATCGATTTAAACGGATTCTGATTCGGTTTGATACTTCCCGACAGCGGATGCGAAATCAGCTGATGACCTGCTGCAACCAGATTATAGGTTTGTGTGATCACCTGTTTACAATCACCATCTACCCAGTCGTGCTCATAACCGGTAAGCTCCCTTACCATCGGGTTATTGGTAACGATCAGAAGTTCCTCGTTCTGCAACCAATGCACCTCCGTTCTTTTTTGCTTAAAGTTTGTTAAATTGTATGCAATGGATCCTTAAATATTTGGTGATAGATGTTCTGTTTCATTGCGGATTATCATGCAAAAAAAAGCAGAGCATGGTTATCACCAATGCTCTGTCCTAAACCTGAGAGATTCACCCTAAAAGTTTGCTCCTTCGGCGTCAATCGACTTTCCAGAGTTGCATCCGGTTACGGTCCCTTGAACCTGAAAGTTTCATTCCTGTGCTGGTTACACAGCAACTTGCTTCTTCGGTATGAGCTATGCTCATTCTTCCGCAACCATCAATTGCGAATATTTACTTGTAAAGTTCGATCAATGGCAAAAGTCATTTTTTAAGCCGAACCTGTTTCTACCGTCATCATATATCAGGCCTGGACAGACTGTCAAACAAATATAACCTTCTTTATTGTTTTATTTAATTTTTACATTGTTAATATGATATTAAGTTATATGAACACATGGTATCGCGCTCCCGCTTAAGTATTGAGACGGATACTTGGCCCGTTCTCCCCCGATCAGTCTGGGTCTGGTACGGGCCATGGTCAAATGCGCTTCGCCGATCTGCCTGATCGCAGACCGTACCGGTACCACCACCGGTCTAAGATGCATGCCGATGAAAGTATCACCGATATCCATCCCCGCATGGGCCTGGATACTTTCCACCATGACCGGCTTTTTAAAATGATTGTAGGTGGTGGTGGCAAATCCTCCTCCAGCCTTTAAATGAGGCATCACCATGACCACTTCCAGGCCGTAGCGTTCCGCGCATTCCTCTTCTACTACCAGCGCGCGGTTGATGTGCTCACAGCCCTGGACAGCCAGAAATATTTGCTTTTCTTCCACTATGGGCAGAATGCCTTCCAGGATGGCTTCAGCAACCTCCATACTGGATGCTTTTCCTATCCTCTCACCCTGTATTTCACTGGTACTGCAGCCTACGACCAATATCTGCCCTTTTTTCAGTTTGGCAGCATCCAGCAATTCATTCAGGGCAGTTTGCACAGATGCTGTTAACTCGTTTAATGCTTCATTTTTCATCTGTTTATCCCTCCATCCGGGTATAACCTCTTCCTGATGGTCCTGTTTCCTTCATCATAAAAGTTGCGATGGCCGCCATCAGCGATGAAAATGAGAACAGGAAAATCGTGTGGTGGATACTGATGGTCTCAGCCAGCCAGCCACCCAGCCACGGAGAAACAAACGCCGCCAGATAACCGATGGAAAGCATAATGGAAAATACGGCGCCGACCTTCTCAGCGGTCATGCCTTCAAACTCCATGGGCATCGTATATAGTGCCGGTGCCCAGCCGGCATTTCCGAAACCCGCCAACGCGATCCCCAGGACTCGCAGGAATCCGGTACAATTGATAGCCATGAACGTCCCAACAAATATCATCACATGGAGCGGATACGTAAAGGGTTTGCGCAATCCCAGGCGGCTCATCCAGATCCCGCACAACAAACCGGCTGCGATCCCGGCTACCGGAAATAAAGCAGTAAGCTGGGATGACAGTTCCATGCTCATTCCCGCCTCAGCCGTATAAAAGGTCGGCAGGATCGAAGTTAAAAACTGAAAACTCCACAGATCGCCGGCCAGTGCAAGGCTAAGCAATCGTACCTCCCGGTTTTTCCAAACCTGAACGTATAAACGCCAGCCGGGTTCATGCTGCCTTTCAGCGGTCAGCCCACGGGCATCATCGCTTCCATCCCGGCCCCATATGGTCCATGCCAGGGCCGTTACTGCCATGAATATTCCCCAGGCGCCAAACACCACCCGCCAGGAATGACCAAACAATATAAACATCGGAATGGTCAGAGTAAAGGTAAATACGGTCGCAACATATGGAAGCAGTGAGTTGATCGTATTTACATAAGGCCGTTCCCTTTCCGGAAACCATCTCATGATGACCACACCTGATATGGTCAACAACAGACCCGATCCGATCCCGATCAATACCCGGCTGAAAATAAGCTGGGCATAGTCATTTACAATAAAACTCCAGACCGCTCCAACCGCTATAAACCAAAGTCCATACATCAGGGCTTTTTTGGGCCCGATCCGGTCGGCCAACCATCCTCCCGCCAGACTGAATACAGCCATTAACAGGCATATGATGGATATGCCCAGACCCCCCTGGGTAAGACTTAAATCAAGATCTTCCATGATCGGAGTTAGAAGCGGGGAGGGAATGAACCACAATACGTTCATCCCCATGATCCCCAGAAACAGAATCACTACAATGACCCATCTGTATACGCTGCTGGGATTATTGCTCAAACCAGATACCATCCTCGGCTAAAATTGTTACTCCATCTGCATTGCTGATCGTGATATTGACCGCCAGGCATTATATTTCTATAATGCCCAGCGGTTTTTATTTTAAAATTTAACCTGCTGTCAGCAAGTGTTTTACGATTTGCCCGCCGGCGCTGACTTCGATCAAAGCACCCTTCAAAAGCGCCTGGTCATATTCACTGCCGGGGTTGATGCATACCGTCTTGCCGATCACAGTTACACCGCGTGAATTGTGTACATGACCGTGCAGGCTGAGCATCGGCTGATATTTTTCGATGGCAGCGCGCACCGCTTTGCTGCCGGTGGCACCGCTGGCCAGAGCATCGCCATCCAGGATCGGGTTAAGATCCTCATCATACAATGTATCCTGATCCAGATCAGTGTCATAGGGAGGAATGTGCAGGTTGAAAATACATTTTTTCATATCTTTGACCTGCGCAGCTAATGCATCGATCTTTGCCGCCAGTTCCTCTTCACTGATGTCACGGGGGAACTTGAAGATGGTCGGATGAGCATAGCTTAAGGACAGCACTTCAAAACCATTCACTTCGATTACTTTTCCGTCTCCGTTTTTCACATAGGAAAGCTTCTCCAGTGCTTCATCGATATACAATGGATCATCATTGCCCGGGGTAACGATACAGGGGATCTTATTCTTGGCAAAACGCTGATCCATCAGTTCGACCCATTCAGAAAGCCGTTTCATTTGTTCCTCTTTGGTGATCCTTTCCACATCTTCTTTGGTAATTTTGTTCAGCTCAGCTTCGGTCAGATCAGTAAAATAGAAGCCGGCATCACGCAAAGTTTTCTTGAGGTCCGGTATTTCGCTGTCCCCTTTCAGGACAACTGTTGAACCGTAATAAGTCGCTTCATAACGATTATTACCCTTGTTAATGATCGGCACTACCATTTTCCCGCAGAAGTCACCGCCGTAGATTACCAGATCCGCTTTGTAAAAGGGACCGGCATTGGTAAACTTGCGAAAAGTGGTTTCTGCTGCATGAATATCAGCGGCATAAAATATCTTCATCAATGGCTCACCCCTTATGCTTTATTTTAAAGAATCCAATTAACAGCCGGTCCTAGTCTGCAGGGATCTCCTGGAACTGAATGTCGATGTCGATACCCTTCTTGCTGTAAGAAGCTTTCGACAGATAGTAGATGATCACCGGCAATATCATCAGCACTGCCGACATAATGATCATGGTATTGGGTATCTGTCCCTGAATAAACGGAATCAAAAGATACCCGCAAATGGAAACACTGATGATGGTGGTAAGGACTCCCAGTATGGTGATTACCGGCACTCCGAGAAAACGTTTGCGTACGATCGGAGGTGAGGATTCAAACAGGACCTTGCGGCGATAGGGGAATACAATACCTGAAACGCCCAAAAGTATCCAGGCCAGGAACCATGTAAAGATGGTGTAGCCGATATAGGCCGTCCATTCCGGAGCAAAGCAGTCCATCAACAGAAATATTTCTGCGGCTATCAACGCGATGGTGGAGGCCACCATCGGCGCCCCGTTCTTGGGATTGATTTCAGCTACTTTTTCCGGAACCAGGCGGTCAAATCCCCAGGCATAAATGTTTCTGGTCGGTCCGAAACTCATTCCGGCACAGGAACCATAGGTTGCCATAAAGAACGCCATCGCGATCAGGAAGATGAATATGGGGCTCAAGGTTAAAACACCGATCAGGATGGTGGCAAATGGTTCATAACTGCCCCATGGATAGGCTGCATTGCCAGTCCCGCTTAAAAACATCAGACAGTTGGTCCACATAGAGCCAAAACTCTTGTAACTGAATCCATAGAAAATGGCCCAGGCAGACATTAATATGGCCAGCGAACCAAACATGGCCAGCAATTGCGACTTCTGAACGTTACGGACCTCACCGGCCAGATTGGCACCAAAGGTTGCACCCAGAGTGTTCAGGATAATATAAGTGGAACCTGCCATAACTGTGGCACCGAAGAGGAATTTGGTGGGATGCCCTGCTTCCGCAGCTATTTTGATAACATCGTCATAGTTCATTCCGGTCAGTTGGGTAAAGTTGGCAGCAAACTGTCCGGGATCAGCAATCAGGTTTGCTACGATATAAGTGAGGGCACCAATAGCGGTTCCGATCAATGCCATCCATGACATTTTCATCATCGCTTTACTGCCGCGATAGTAAACCATCCAGATAATGATGATCATTGCTGTACCGATCAGGGCGCGGACCCCTGGCTGATTCAGGGTTTCAGCTATGGCAAACCAGTTCTGCCCGCCGGTTACGATACCCAGGGAGGCGAAGAATTCGACTATAGCATACTTTATCGCCCAGTCAGCACATACCCCGGTCCAGGATATAGCCGTAAAAGATATCATGAAGCTGGCCATCAGGCCCAATGCGGGATGCAGGATACGGCTGATATATATGTACTCTCCGCCCTGCCTGGGCATGGCGCAGGATAACAGCCAGTACAGCCCTGCAATAATAAACATTTGCGATACGGTAATGATAGCCCATCCCATATGGGCTCCGGGATATAAGAACGGTGCCCACATCAGATAGACCAGTGCATACATAAGTCCAGGATTAACTGTAGAATATACCATGGTATCCCAAGGGCTGATCTGTCTGGTAAACCCGACAGCGCTTTGTTGGAATAGATCTAATCCTTTTCCCACAATTACCACTTCCTTCTTATAAAATAGCTTACTCCATACCGACTTTATACATTAATGTGTCTTGCCACCCGGCTACAATACGGTAGTATCCGGATAATTCCTGGTCCAGTTCAGGATCGCCCGTATCGACCAGCAGGGGTCTGGGCATTATGCTGACCAGTTTATCACGGCTGGCCACAACAGTAATGTTTTCCCTGCCGACTTCCCGGATAACACGGGGGCTGATCTGCTGATTTCCACGGCCAAAGACATGTCCTTGTCCGCCGATCGCAGTCACAACAATAATGGTTTTTTTGCCTTTAACGATGTCATACAATTGCTGCTCGCTCACATCATTGGCCACAACTTGTTTATTCAGCACCACATCTACACCCAGCAAGGTATAGGGCAAATCAAGTTCTTCCATGATGCCTCTGGTGGTGGTGCCGGGACCAATGACATAAATGACATCATCCTTCATATTGGCAGTGATTTCCGCAGCTATTCCCTGAAGATGAGCTTTTTCGGAATGAGCTCCGGACTTTACACTTTGCACATACTTCTTGTTTTCCGGAACATTTAAGTAGCCATAAAGCTGGGCACTGACTCTGCCTTCACGAAAAGCGTCTTCATCAATATCCATTACTTCAGCTTCCCGAATATTTACCGCCTTTCCTTCCAAAAACAGAGCAGCAGCTTCACCGGCACTCTTGGGATTGATGGCGTAAACCGCTGAATGGATCTTCACCCCAGCAGGTATTCCCAATACCGGTATTTTCGAACCGCTGCCGATGGCTGTATAGATGTTGCGCGCTGTTCCGTCGCCGCCGGCAAACAATATAAGATCAACGCCGGCTGCTGCCATTTCCTTCGCCGCCTGCATGGTATCTTCGGCAATGGTTGCACCGCTTTTGATAGAACCGATGACCCGGGGATCAAAGCCGGCTGCTCGGGCTTCGTCTTCACCCATTTCATGAGGATAGGTTATGATCTCCACCTGATCTTTCAGTCTGGCGATCACTTTCAGAGCTTCTATGGCCCGTAAAGGAGATTCCGGTTGGGCTCCCATTGCCCTGGCCTTTTCCAGGATCTCAAGCCCGTCGCTGCCTTTCAGCCCTACTCTTCCGCCCATACCGGCAACCGGGTTCACGATCACGCCTAATTTTTTCATATAACTAAACCCCGCTTTTATCTGGTCCGTCTGTTTCCTGACCGGGGGGAAGGTGTGGGGGGGGTAGGCAGGAAACAGACGGCCATTTATTATGTTATTTTTTCAGACCCTTTTTCTTTAAATACTGTCTCCAGGTAACTGCGATCAGTTCTTCGTCATTGATTTCCGGATGTTTTACCCGGTGGGTCGGACCACAATGAGGCGCGCCCTTGATAACTTCCGGTTCTTCATAACATTCTCTGGAGATCTCAGCCAGGACACCGCAGTATTCATCCAGGTCATCCTTGCTGTAAGATTCACAGGGTTCCAGAGTGAACGGTTCGGGTACCACCCAGGGATGATGTGAAGTCCAGTAGTGCTGAATACCGAAGTCGGACAGTCTTTGGTTGACATCTCCGGTTCCAAAGCCGGTATCCTGCTGCAGTTTTTCCCAACTCCAGCGGACCTGTTCCAGACGGTTTTTGCCGACACCGAAATCGTAGTACATAACGACACCCCTGGTTTCTTTCAGTTTCTTCATCATGTAGTTGTTGTTCAGGACGGAACAGATAGCGGCTTCTTTCAGGCCTTCTGCCCCATGCTGCATGATCCACATATAGGATTTAAGGATTACACCAAAGTTTCCTAAGAAGCTTCTGGTTTTGCCGATGCTTTGCGGGCAGTTGTAATCCAGGTAATATTTGCGGCCGTCAAATTCCACTCTTGGTACCGGCATAAAGGGTTTTAAGAAATCCTTGTAACCCACTGCACCGGTGGCAGGTCCCATGCATCCGTGAGGAGCAGAGAAGGTCTTATGCATGTTGAAGTGGCACATATCAAAGCCGGCTTCTTTGGCTCTGGCGATTCCCAAGAAGGCGTTGGCATTGGCCTGGTCATAGGAACAAAGGGCTCCTACGGCATGGGCGGCATCAACATATTCTTTGATCCTGGGGTTGTAGATTCCGGTGTCTTCCGGGTTGGTGATCATGATCCCCGCAGTCCGTTCTGACAGCGCTGCTTTAAACGCTTCGATGGGCGGGAAGCCGTTTTCATCCGGCATCAGAGTGATGACTTTGAAGCCTGCTGTATTGGGAGTTGCAGCATCACAGGGATGGGAGAACATGGTGGTGATAATCTCATCTCTCTTATAATCGCCCCGTGACAGATGATACTCTCTGATAATTGATGCATTGGTGTAAACGCCGTGGGCGCCGCCGCCGGGTTGGAAACAGAAATGATCCAGTCCGGAGATCTCTTTCATCAGCTGTTCAGTCCGGTAGATGATCTCCAGCACGCCCTGCATGGTATCCGGATCCTGCAGCGGGTGAACTTCCACTATGCCAGGATAACGGGCAGCCAGATGTTCCTGGACTTTGGGGCTGTATTTCATGGTACAGGTCCCCTGGGAAATATCTATATTTACGTCGGTTCCCATTGTTTCCTGGGATAATCTCAGGTAGTGGCGGTTGACTCTCATTTGACTGACTTCAGGCAGAGCAGGCGCCTTTTTCCGCTTAAGACCACCCAATACCGATACTCCATCGCCGATTTCATCGGCCACTGCGGCTTCTGCTTTCGGTACCAGCACGCCTCTTTCTCCAGGGACACTTAGTTCAAATATAATTTCTTCATCCCATTTTGCCTGATGGAACTTTCTAAACCTCGAATATCTATCCCTACTCATTAACTCTCAGTCCTTTCTTTTCAAGATTTTGCCGGTCAAACTTAGCGGCTGACAATACCTTTGAGTGCATAAGCCAGTTTGTCAATGTCGTCTTTGGTGTGTATCTCTGTTACGCAGAACAGGATAGACTGTCCCATTTCCGGGAAATCAAAGGACAGGTCTTTTCCGCCGATAATCTTGTACCCCAGGAGGGCTTCGTTGATTTCAGCTGCGGTTTTGCCTGTCTTGTTAAAGTCAACCACAAATTCTTTGAAAAACGGAGCTGACATGTTAACTTCCACACCAGGTACTTCAGCAATCTTTTTGGCAGCATACTGAGATCTTTGCATAATGGTGGTTCCGACTTCTTCCATGCCTTTAGGTCCCATAATGGCCAGATATACACCCGCCGTTATCGCCCACAAGCCGGTGCTGGTCCCGGTGAATTCATTGGCTTTGTCACGTGAGCCGTAGGAAGTTCTGTCAAACAAAACTTCACCGAAGCCATATTCACCTTCCACTGAGGTTTCGGTAATACCAAACATCAGATCTTTAAACTCGGAAATGTACTTCATATCATCAAAGGTGGCAATGAAGCCGCCCTGGCATCCTCCGGCTCCCATATGCAATCCCAAAGTGTGGAAATCGCCGCAGGTAATGGTGGCGCCATAGTTGGCCGGAGCTTCCATAACACCAAGAGAAATGGGGTCGGTGTAGACAATGTATTCAGCACCCGCTTCTCTGGCAATTTTGCCTATTTCTTCTGCCTTGACTTCGACTGAGCCAAGGTAGGTTGGGTTTTCGATCATTACAGCACAAACGTCTTGAGAGATCTTGCTCTTAAGATCTTCTACATCGATCAATCCTGCTGCATCACATTTCAAAGTAACGATCTTGATATCCGGTTCCGGAACGCTCTTCAAGTAGTTTTTCAGGACCATCATGTTTTCAGGATTGATTTTTTCAGGGATCAAAACGGTGCCGCGGCTATTGATGCGGTTGGCCATTCTGATTGAGCTGGCTGCAGCCTGTGCCCCGTCATACATGGGGATACTCAATATATCCATATCACAGAGTTCGGCCATTAAGCTGGCGTATTCGAAAAAGGCCTGCCATTTGCCATGGTCAGCGATGGATTCTCCAACGTATGCGGTCAGGAACTCACCGCGTCCGTTGATTTCATCACATACGGCAGGTACAAAATGAGGTGCGCATCCTGCTCCCAGGAAGCAGAGGTATTCTGAGGCATTCTTGTTCTTTTTCAGAATATCTTCGGTGTGTCTTTTGATTGAATATTCATCATAGATAGGTTCGGGTAAATTCATTACCCCTTTGAAACGCAGTTCTTCCGGGATCTCTCTTTCGTAGAGTTCCATTGGATCGTTGATCCCAATGACTTTCATCATTTCTGCTTTTACTTCAGGTACTGAGTTTGGAATGTACGGGTAGACAATGTTGTTCTTACTCATCCTCGTTCCTCCATTCTTATTGATTTAGTCCAATCTCAAAGTGCTGTCAAAAAATACCTGAGCGCTAACACCTCCTAAACTACATCCAACCCATGATAAGGAACTGACAAACTTGAAAAACTACTACAATAACACTTGGAAGTTGTTTTATTTCACACTGCCAAAGCAGTGTTACTCACTCCTATGGAGAAACCTTTGTAAAAGCAAATATTTTATTATTAAATTTTTAAGTAATTACGGCCCCCTTTACTTCTAACAAAAAATGCACTGGTAAATATCACCAGTGCTCTGTCTTATACCTGAGAGATTCCCCTTCACGGTTTGCTCCTTCGGTGTCCAAGAACGCTCAGAGTATAAAACTATCTTGCCATACAAAAACACAAATACCATTTTGGCAGAATTTAAAGCTCTGTTTATTTACCTGAAAGTTTCACTTTGCAGTTTGCTCCGTCGGTGTCTTTTGGACTTTCCAGAGACGCCATCCGAATACGGTCCTTTCACCTGAAAGTTTCATCAATAATGTGTGGTATCATTACTGATTTGCTCCTTCGGTAGGGATCTGCTCCCATTCTCCCGCATTCATCATCAGCGGCAATATGAAGTTTTTTTCTTGTTAATTCTACAAATTCATTTGTTACTTACTTAATGTACAAAATTTTTTTATAAAAGTAAAGGAAGTATCTGGCAATAAAAAAAGCACAGATTTTTAAAAAACCTGCGCTCTGTCTTATACCTGAGAGATTCACCATAAAGGCTTGCTCCTTCGGTGTCCGTTGGACTTTCCAGAGTTGCATCCAAATACGGTCCTTTGACCTGAAAGTTTCATCAGTAATGTGGTATCATTACTGACTTGCTCCTTCGGTAGGGATATGCTCCCGTTCTTCCGCATTTTTCATTTGCGTATGCAATTGTCTTTAATTTTTTCTCAAAGCTTATTTCGTCATTTATTTCAATAATCCTCTTTTTAAAAAAAATTTTTTTCACAAGCAGACAGGAGACAGGTGGGAGGAGAGAGCTTTGCTCATGCGTTGTAGGGGCGCACAGTGTGCGCCCGAAAAGTACATGCGCCCGATTCAGGTGCGGGCGATCACTGATCGCCCCTACTCGCACCAGCAAAAGTTCTCTGTTAAGACCGGCGGGTCGACAGGGTCGCCCGCCCCTGCCATCGCTTAACAATTGTTCAACCATTGCTTATCTATCGTTCAATGATCGCCTGCTTCCAACTTTTCATCTTTCCACTTTCCAACTGTCCAACTGTCCCCTAACCAACTAACCAACTAACTAACTTAGTCCTGCGTCAATCCCATCACATCAAACAATGCAAAGCAAAGACTCAGCAGAATGGCTATCACGGTGGCCAGTCCCATGCCTTTTAAGGCAATGGTTCCGATGGTGAGCTGCATGCCGGAAATTCCGATGACTAAAACAATAGAAGTTAAAATCAAATTTCTTGGTTTGCCGTAATCGACCTTGGCTTCCACCAGCATACGGATACCGGAAGCCGCAATGATGCCGAACAGCAGGAGGGATACGCCCCCCATGACCGGAGTGGGAATAATCTGGATGGCCACTGCCAGTTTACCGAAAAACGACAGCAATATAGCCAGTAATGCCGCGCCGCCGATGACCCAGGTGCTGTATACTTTGGTGATAGCCAGTACACCGATATTTTCACCATAGGTGGTATTGGGTGTGGAACCGAAAAAGCCGGACAGCATGGTTGAAAGTCCATTTCCCAGAAGGGAACGATGCAGGCCGGGGTCTTCCACCAGATCCTTTTCCACGATGCTGCCGGTAACAAATAAATGGCCGATATGTTCAGCAATGACCACCAGAGCTGCAGGGATGATAATGGCGATAGCGGCCGGATTGAATTCCGGGAAATAAAAAGTCGGCAGGCGGAACCAGGCGGCCTGCGCTATTTGCGTTACATCCACCATACCCAGATAAAAAGCCAGGATATAACCGGCCACGATACCGGTCAGGATGGGGATGATGGCCATAAAACCCCGGAAGAGCACCGAACCGAATACAGTCACCGCCAGAGTAAACATGGATACCAAAATAATGGTGGGGTCGGGAGCCCAGGCACCGACAACATCTGCCGGTCTGATCACGCCGGCCATCTGGGCAGCAGTGGGAACCAGTTCCAGCCCGATGACCGCTACGATTGCCCCCATGGCCGCCGGCGGAAACACCACGTCGATCCATCTGGTCCCAGCCACCTTTATGATCCAGGCCACCAGCACAAAAATCAGACCTACCGCGATAAACCCAGCCAAAGCGGCATTATAGCCATACAGCGGCAGAACCACCAGCACCGGAGAAATAAAGGCAAAACTGGAGCCCAAATAAGCCGGTATTTTGCCTTTGCATATAAACAGATATAATAGCGTTCCAATGCCGTTAAACAGCAGAATGGTGGCCGGATCCACCCCAAATATAACCGGAACCAGGACGGTGGCCCCGAACATGGCAAACAGATGCTGAAGACTCAACGGAAAAGTTTGCAATAGCGGCAGTTTTTCCTCAACCCCAATCACTCGTTTGGACACGTAAAATCACTCCTACTCTTATTTAATTGAAACATTGATATCTGCAACCGCATTTACAGCAAGTACAGCCGGTCACCGGCATCGCCAAGGCCAGGCACGATATAGGCCTTATCATTTAAAGCCGGGTCGATGACAGCCGTATAGATCTTTACTCCGGGGAAACTCTCATTGATGTGTTTTATGCCGGTCTCCGTAGCCAGCATGCAGACAAAGAGGATCTGTTCATTTTGATAGCCTTTGGCGGTAATAAACTCCAGAGCCTTGGCGCCGCTGTTGCCGGTGGCCAGCATCGGGTCCAGCACGATGATGCGTTCATATTCATCAATGGCGTCCGGCAGTGTGTTCACATAAGGCTTCGCCTCCAGGGTCTCATGATCACGGTACATCCCGATATGCCCTACCCGGGCCGAAGGAAGCAAGGTCAGGAAACTTTCCACCATCCCCAGGCCTGCCCTTAGAACCGGCACCAGCATCACCCGGTCATCCCGCACACAGCGGCACTCAGCCGCCACATCCAAGGGCGTGATTACACTGTCCCGTTCGGTTTTCAATTCCCGGCAGACTTCCACTCCCAACAGCAATCCCAAACGGTGGACCGCCTCGCGGAAATCCTTGATGCCGGTATCCCGATCACGCAGCGTTCTCAGGAAATTACCTGCCAGCGGGTGATCGATTACTTTTGCAATTGCCAACGTTAACCCCTGCTTTCAAAAAAATTTTTGTTATACACCCGGGATATATTTCGACACAGGAATAGTATTTCCTTTAAAGTCAGTTGAAACTCATTGAGGTGAGGAGGGACAGTTGAAACGCAGACACGCAGACACGGGGACGGTTCTTCCGCAGACACGGGGACGGTTCTTCTGTCTGCGCTAATTTTATGCTAAAGAAGCACCGGGGCAACCATTATGTCAAAAGCATGAACGTTTACAGGATTGTATTAGAATTGTCTACTCATTTGCAGTC
>Ga0123327_1000029_pt1 | contig 109351 bp, 100 predicted proteins | sample BioC13SIPDNA_4_FD_89701 | JGI IMG/M metagenome (GOLD analysis project Ga0123327, IMG submission 89701) | Anaerobic biogas reactor microbial communites from Washington, USA - Biogas_R1_B C13 SIP DNA | ecosystem: Engineered > Bioreactor > Anaerobic > Unclassified | place: Washington, USA...
ACACTCAGAGAATTCATCGAGAGAAAGCTTAAAAATATCTTCCAATCCTGCTATAAGCAGACCATATGTGGTCAACGATCCACTGAGGCCCGCTTCGGTAACATTTAATTATGAGTCAACGGGCGCCGCAGGCGCCAGGGGAGGTCCAGGACCAGGAAGGTGGCGAGCGCGATCCCCTCCAGGGCCGCCAGGTACCAGGGCCAGGGCCCCAGGTGGTCCAGCAGCGACGGCGCCGCCGGCTTGCGGCAGAGGTAGCCGTAGTTCCACCCCGCCGCCGCGTTGAGGGCCCCGACGGCCAGCGCATAGAGGTTGATCCCCAGCATCATGCGCCCGACCGCGCCCGGGCGCATCGCGAACGCGGGCCCGGAGACCAGGAAGAGCACGGCCGCCAGCACCACCCCGTGCCCCCAGAAGAAGAGGACGAAGTCCCACCCCCCTCCCGCGAGATCGGGGGTCGCGAGCGCCTGCACCCCCCCTCCGATCCCCAGGTAATAGGCGTATTCGATCAGCAGCGGCCGCGGGCGCCAGAGCGCCGCGACGCACACGATGAGGGTAAGGTTGCACAGGTCGAGCGGGAGGGACCAGGCCCAGCCCAGGCCCCAGGCCAGGGCCTGGCGGGTGTAGACGGCCCCCCCGTAGCCCAGAATCAGCAGGGCGAGCAGCCTTCCCGCAGCCTTCCGTCCCGACGGGCCGAGGGTGCGCCCGAGGTGGAATGCCAGCGCCCCCGCGAGCGCGACGACGGCGAGCGCCGCCAGGTGCGGGGCCGAGAAGGGTTCGAAGGCGAAGGAATCCGCGGCGGAGGAGGTCATGACAGAAGGATATCGGATCGGGACCGTGAGTGCTATATTGTGTTCCAGGAGACCGAAACCATGACCAGAAAACGCGCCCTGTTTTTCGCCACCGTCGTCGCCCTCTGCCTCCCTTCCCTGCGCGGGGAGGAACCCGTGCCGCTGCCGGTACGCAACGTCGAGCTCTACAAGAACGGGATGGGATTTTTCGAGCACCGGGGACCGGTGAGCGGGGATCAGACCGTGGAAATCACCCTGCCCGGCGCCCAGTTGAACGACGTGCTCAAATCGCTCACGGTCCTCGACCTGGGAGGCGGCCGGGTCACGGGCGTCCACTACGATTCGGCCGCCCCGCTCGAAAAGCGGCTCGCGGAGATGCCGATCGACCTCGGCTCCCATCCCGGCCTCGTCCCCTTCCTCAACCAGGTGCGGGGCGCCGCGGTCGAGATCCGCACCCCCTCAGGCCCCGTGGCCGGCAGGCTGATGGGGGCGGAAACGAGGACCCGGACGGCGGGGAACGGGGAGACGGTCCAGGAAATCCTCCTCAGCCTCCTCACGGCCGACGGCCAGGTCCGGCTGGTCGAACTGGAATCGGCCGGGGCGCTCCGGATCACCGACGCCGCGCTGGCGGGCGATCTGGGGCGCCAGCTGGAGGTCCTCGCGGGCGGCCACCGGCGCGATATCCGCACGCTCCGCATCGGCACCGCGGGGAGCGGGGAGCGCGAACTCTACATCGGCTATACCTCCGAGGCCCCCATCTGGAAGACGACCTACCGCATCGTTATCGATCCGGGGAAAAAGCCGCTCCTGCAGGGGTGGGCCATCGTGGACAACACCACCCCCATGGACTGGACCGGCGTCTCCCTCGCCCTGGTCGCCGGGGCCCCCGTCAGCTTCATCCAGGACCTCGCGCAGCCGGTGTACGGGCACAGGCCGGTGGTCTCCGTGGCCCAGGGGGTCCAGGTCCGGCCGCAGACCTATGAAGCCACGATGGAATTGGATGAGGAAGCGGCGCCCCGGGAGGCTTACGAAGACCGCGCGCTGAAATCGATGGCCGGGGGAATCGCCGGCAGGGTAATGGCGGCCGCCCCGCCGCCGGCCCCGGCGCGGATCTCCGAAGCGATTCGGCGCCAGGCCGCGCCCGCGGCCCAGGCGGGGGCGGTGGGAGACCAGTTCGAATACCGGCTGCGCACCCCGGTGACCATCCGGCGCAACGAATCGGCCCTCCTCCCCATTCTCCAGTCCGACCTCGAGGGGGAGAAGGTCTCGGTGTTCCGGGAGAGCGCAGGCGAATCGCACCCGCGCCTGGCGTTCTGGCTCCGCAATTCGAGCGGGCTGACGCTCGACGGGGGGCCCGTGACCCTGATCGACGGGAACGCCTTCGCCGGGGAAGGACTGTTCGAGACGATCCAGCCGGGGGAAGATCGGCTGCTCGATTACGCCGTGGACCTGGGAACCGTCGTCTCGACCGCCCAGGCGAGCGAGCGCCGGCGCGTGGAGCGGGTGGTGATCCGGCAGGGGACGATGCGCCTCGTCGCCAAAATGGCCGAGAAGAAGACCTACCGGATCCGGAACAACAACGACGCGGCCCGCTCGGTGGTCCTGGAGCACCCGGTGCGGGCGGGCTGGACCCTGGTCGGGGCCAAACCGGCCGAAACGAGCGCGAACTTCTACCGCTTCAAGGTGGCGGCGGCGCCGAAGAGCACCGCCACCTTCGTGGTGGAGGAGGAGTCGCCCATCGAGTCGGTGTTCGCCCTCTCCTCGGTCACGGCCGACCAGGTCGCCGTCTGGGTCCGGGACCGCTCCATCGACCCCGAGACCGAGCGGCAGCTCGGCGCCATCGCCGCGCTCCAGGCGGAAATCGCCGGACTGGGGCGGAGGATCGCGGCGCTGGAAAAGGAGCAGGACGACATCTTCAGGGACCAGGAGCGGGTGCGGCAAAACCTCGAGCGCCTCGGCCAGGGCCCCGACGAAGCCGCCCTGCGCCTGCGCTACATCCGCCAGCTCGACGGCCAGGAGAACCGGATCGCGGCCATGAAGGGGGAAAGGGAGAAGCTGGAAGCCGAACGCGCAGCGGCCGAGCGGCGTCTCATGGAGCTGATTGAGAAGCTGAGTGTGGACCGGACGCTCTAGACCTGCCCGCGGGCCGGCCCGAGAGCCGGCCCGCAGGAGACCCTAGAAGCGGATCGACTGGACGATCCGCTGGAACATGTTGCGGTAGGAGGCGTACTCCTCCTCCGGGGCGACGAAGATGAAGTAGACCAGCCCCTCGGGGCGGAGCACCGTAACCAGCCAGTCGGTCTCCTGCCCCCCGGACGGGGAGCCGTTCACGAATTCCATCGAAAGGGCCACCTGGCCGTCGATGCGGATCTGCCCCCGGTCGCGCATGAGGCGCATCCCGGGGTTGGAGCGCCGCAACCCCTCGACGAGCTGATCGGTGGCGTTCCGGAGGCTCACCTGAGCGCCGCGCCGGGAAACCGGCTCATACACCGCCATCATCCCCCCGTAGGCCAGCGCCCCCTCGCTGCCCACCGTCACGATGCCGCCGTCGGGCGCCAGGGCGAAATCACGCTCCTCCCCGTAGACGCGCCAGTTCTCCGGGTGCTGCAGCCGGACGTAGCCGCTGTCGTAGCTCCTCAGCCGGCTGGAAGGGCGCTCGGGCCGCTCCACTCTTCCCGACGGGGAAGGCTGCCCCGAAGGAGCCGGCTGCCCGGCGGCGGTCTTGGGGGCCGCGGGGAGCGATCTCAGCAGCCGCCTGATGTTCTGAAAATCCCTCGAATCGACCGCCGCCCGCGCGGGGAGCGGGCCCAGGCGCGAGATCTCCTGCTGGATCCCCCGGATCCGGTTGTCGGGATTGGGGTGGCTGCTGAAGAAATCGGTCCCCCGGTTCCCCGTCTCCAGCTTTTCGAAAAATGTGGCCATGGCGCGCGGATCGTACCCGGCGTCGTAAAGGATCTGCGAGCCGATGAGGTCCGCCTCCCGCTCGTCGTCGCGCGAGTACTTGAGCAGGATCGAATTGACCGCGAAGGCGCCTCCGATCTGCGCCAGGGCTCCCGCCATGGAGTCGTTCCCCATGATGCCGCCGAAGATGGCGAGCGGCGCCTGGTAGAGCTGCTGCTTGCTGGCCTGGTTGGTCCCGTGGCGCAGGGCGACATGGCCGATCTCGTGCCCGATCACCCCGGCCAGTTCCGCCTCGTTGTCCGCGGCCTCGATGAGGCCGCGGTGGATGTAAAGGAAGCCCCCGGGGAGGGCGAAGGCGTTGATGCTCGCGTCGTTGACGCATTTGAACTGGTAGGGGTACTTCTCCCCCGGCGCGTAACCGGCCAGGCGCCTGCCGAGCCGGTCGAGATAGTCGTCCACCCGGCGCTGGTTCAGCATCGGCAACTGCCGTTCGGCGTCCTGGGCCACCTGCCGCCCGAGTTCGACGTCCTGCGCGGGCGAGAAGAGGTTCCATCCCGGCTTGAGCGCCGTCCTCTGCCCGAAGGCGGCGCCTGAAAGAACGAGGGTGAGAGCGACGACAAAGACAGGCTTGCATGCAGCGGATCTGAAATTGCGGTTCATGGCCATACCTCCCTTGAGAAAAGGGTAGCGGAATCGGCCGGAAATGGTAACAGGAGATTTTACGGCGTACGGCGGGTACCGGGCCGGACCTCGACGGTGATGGTGCGTTCGGCCCCCTTGCGGAGCACGCTCAGGACCAGCCGCTCCCCCAGCCCGTGGGTCTGCCAGTAGGTGGCGAAACTGGCGGCGTCGAAAATCGGCTGCCCGTCCATGGCGACGACCACGTCGCCGGCGAGGACCCCCGCCCTTTCGGCCGGCGTCTCCTTCACCACGTCGACGACCAGGAGTCCCGTCTGCCCCGGCATCCGCATGGCGTCGGCCAGGTCGGGCGTCATCACGACGGTGTCCAGCCCGATGGCGGGTTTGGGAAGGTTCAGGGACACCTGGCGCCGGAACTGCTGCGGCTTGCGCACCCCCACCCTCGCGGCGAGCTCCACCGGTTTCCCCCCGCGCACGATCCCGAGTTTCACCCGGGAGCCGACGGCGGAATCCTGGACCAGCTGGATGAACTGCCGGACGTCCCGGATTGCAAGGTCGTTGTAGCGGACGAGGCGGTCGCGCGGGCGCACCCCCGCTTCCAGCGCCGGGCTTTCGGGGTCCAGTTCCTCGACGAGGACCCCCCCGGGCGCATCCTCCAGATAGAGGCCCAGCCATCCGGCCCGAATGTCCCCTCCCGTGGCGATGATCTTTTCGGCGGAAGCCAGGAGCGGGGAGATGGGGTACACGATCATTTCCATCCCCAGCGGGTCCCGGTCGGCCACGAATCCCAGCACGCGGCGGTCCCGGGTCAGGATCGGCTGGCTGATGTCGGGGGCGGGGAGGTTCATCCGGAGCATCCAGTTGCCCCCGGCCGGCAGGCCGGGACCGGTCCCCACCGAAAGGACCCGGGCCTCCCGGAAACCCGATCGGCCCGCTCCCCCGGCCTCCGGGGCCATGATCACCGCCCCGTCCTGCACCTGGCAGTCCCGGCAGACGGGGGTCTCCCGGAGCCGGCCCCTCAGGAGGCGGACTACGGCGGCGCCGTTGCTCTGGTCGACACCGATCAGTTTCCCCTGCCACTTCCCCCCGTCGCCGGTCGTGATTTCGATCCTGGCTTCGTGCGCCTGGACATCGACCCAGCGATAGCCCAGGAAGGCCAGGATGTGCCCCTCCCGGTCGATCACCACCCCCGTGGAAGGGAAGTCGCGGACGATGATGGGGCTGTAATCCTCGAGGATCTGCCCGTTGAGCAGGAACATCCCCTTGGCGCCCGGCATCTCGCTGATGATGTTCACCCGCACCAGGCCGCCTGCCCCGGCGGCTTCCTCCGGGTATCCCTCCAGCCCGAGGCAGACCCCGGCGAGGAGGACGCCCGAAAGGAGCGCTCGGGCGCACAGGCTGAAGCTGGCATGGAGGACTCGGCTCATGGCGTTCAGTGACTCACGTTGCGGATGAAATACTCCTCGGAAGCCTGCCCGTACTTCACATAGAGCTTCCGGGGCAACCGGTCGGGCAGCGCGTTGCTCTCGGGCCCCACCAGCAGGTAATCCACGACCTCCATTCCGGGATAGTGCCGGTCCCGCGGAAAGCGCACCTGCAGCGTCCGAGGGGAGGAGGCGAGCTCCGCCGGGACCGCTGCGGCCGGATCGGGAGGCGGCGCGACCGACTCCGCGACGGGCTCCCGGACCGCCGCGCTCTCCGGGAGGGCTGCCGGCAACTTCCTTTCCACGGCCGGAACCGCTGCGACACGAAGGGCTTCGACCTGGATCGCCGGGGCCTGCATCGGTTCGGTCCGGACCTGTTCCACCCGAACCGGATCCGCCTTCGGAGTTTCCGGCCGGTCCCGTTCCGCCGTCACGGCGGGCCGGGAGCCGGGGCCCGAAGCGGGATGGAACGCATAAAAGGCGCCGAGGCCCAGGGCGAGCACGCCGGATGCCGCCAGGGCCAGGGTGCGCGCGGAGGGGAGTTCGAATCCATAAGTCCCGACTGCGCGCAGCCGGGAGAGGAAGCCGCGCGATTTCCGCGCGGCGATCTTCCCGCAAAGGGCCGCCTCGAAGCCTTCGGGCGCCCTCACCCGGGCGAGCCCGGCCGCCATGCGCCCGAGACGCCGGGCGTCGGCCAGCGCCCTTCCGCAACGGATGCACTCCCCGGCGTGCCGCTCCATGCCGAAGCGGCCGGGGAAATCGAGCCCCCCTTCGAGGTAATCTTCCAGGTTCCGGTGAAACGTGCGACAGTTCATGGCCATCCGTTATACGTAATGCTCCAGCTTGCGCTGCAGCAGTTCCCTCGCCCGGTGGAGCCTCGACTTGATGGTCCCGGGCGAGCATTTCAAGATCTTCGCGATCTCCTCGTACGGCAGTTCCTGGACTTCCTTCATCACGAAGGCTGTCCGGTATTTCTTCGGCAGCGAGCGGATGGCCTCCTCGAGGTCCTGTCCGCTCTCCTTGCGCAGGACTTCGTCCCGCGGACTGCGCCGGGTGTCCCGGAGTTCGAATTCCGGGCCGTCCGCATCCTCCGCCTGCCGGCTGCCCCAGACGTTGCGGTAGAACACCTGCCCGCGCCTCTTGCGGTAGCGCATCTCGTCGATGGCGAGGTTGGTCGCGATCCGGTAGATCCAGGTGGAGAACTGGTAGAGGTTGCTGTAGCGGTGGATGTTCTGGTACACCCGCAGGAACGTCTCCTGGGACAGGTCGACGGCGATGTCGTAATCCCCGACCATCATGTTGACGTAATTGGTGATCGAATCCTTGTAGCGGCCCACCAGCTCGGTGAAGGCGGCGTCGTTGCCGGCAATGAAGTCCCTGACCAGACTGTTGTCGGTGACGGGGCCTCCCTGGCTCGCTAATTCCCAATTATCGATCTTGATGGCTTCTTCCCGGGATTGAGAAGTCAATCGTTAACCTCCAGGCGGCCGCGGTAGTCCCGCCGGGACCGTCCGTCCCCGCGATACCCGTTGCCACGGCCGCACGTCTCCTATACCCATCGTACATACACGATACCATGCCCCTCGGGTTCCCGAATTTTCCCCCTTTTTCCGTCGTCCCGGGGGTCATTTCATATCCATCCAGTTGTCAGCCGCGCGAAGGTCGACCTTGAGGGGGACGGCGAGTTCGGCCGCCCCCTCCATCTCCCCGCGCACCAGCCGGCCCACCTCGTCCGCTTCCGCCTCCGGAGCCTCCAGCACCAGCTCGTCGTGCACCTGCAGCAGGATCCGGACCCTCTCCCCGCGCCCGGCGAGCGCCCGGTGTACGCGGATCATGGCGATCTTGACGATGTCGGCCGCCGTCCCCTGGATGGGGCTGTTGACGGCGATCCGCTCGCCGAAGTTGCGCACGTTGTGATCCTTGCTCCTCATTTCGGGAACCGGGCGGATGCGGCCGTAGATCGTCCGGACCACCCCCTGCTCCCTGGCCTCCTCCACGGTCCGGTCGAGCCAGGCGCGCACCCCGCTGTAGCGGCGGAAGTAGGCGTCGATGAACTCCTGCGCTTCCTCCCGGGATATGCCGAGCCCCTTGGCGAGGCCGAAGGCGGACTGGCCGTAGACGATGCCGAAATTGATCGCCTTGGCGCGCCGGCGGCACTCCGCGCGGTTCTCGAGCTGTTCCGCCGTGAAGACCTCGCGCGCCGTCCGGTCGTGGATGTCCTCCCCGGCCCGGAAGGCGGAGACCAGGACTTCGTCGCCGGAAAGATGCGCCAGGACCCGCAGCTCCACCTGCGAGTAGTCGGCCGAAATCAGCAGGTTCCCCGGTTCCGCGACGAAGGCGCCCCGGATCAGGCGCCCCATTTCGGTCCGGACCGGGATGTTCTGCAGGTTCGGGTCGGAGCTCGAAAGCCGTCCCGTCGCGGCCCCTGTCTGGTTGAAGGAGGTATGGACGCGCCCCGTCCGGGGGTGGATCAGGACCGGGATCGCATCGACGTAGGTGGACTTGAGCTTGGACACCTGGCGGTATTCGAGGATCAGGCGGGGGATGTCGTAGGTCTCGGCCAGTTCCTCCAGCACCCCCTGGTCGGTGCTGTAGCCGCCGGTCTTCCGGGTCTTCTTCAAACTCGGCAGGTGGAGCTTCTCGAACAGGACCTCCCCCATTTGCTTGGGGGAGTTGATGTTGAACTCCACCCCGGCCGCCTCGTGGATCCTGGCGGTCAGCCCGGACAAACGCTGCTCCATTTCGGACGACATCTTCCTGAGCGTTTCACGGTCCACCCTGATCCCCGTGCGCTCCATCTCGACGAGCACCGGCACGAGCGGCAGGTCGATCTCCTCGTACAGCCTGCGCAGCCCCAGCCGGTCGAGCTCCGGGTCGAGGGCCTCGTAAAGGCGGCGCACGGCGTCCAGCCGCCGGCAGAGGATTCCGGCGAGCTCACCCGGTTCCTCGGGCAGGAGCGACCCCTGCCGCGGCCCCTTTTCCTCCCCGAGGGCCAGGTGCAGCCGGTCCAGGGCCCATCGCTTCAGGGCGTAATCGCCGCTGTTGGGTGAGGTGAGAAACGCCATCAGCATGACGTCGACCGGGGGGGTCCCGGGGCGGACCCCCGCCTTTTCCTGCAGGGAGAGGAAGGGCTTGGAATCCCAGCAGACCAGCCTGGTCGACGGGGTTTCGGCCAGTTCGCGCCAGAGGGCGGCCTGGCCCGGGTCCTCGAGGTCGAGGAGTACGGCGTCCTCCTTCCCGCCCTGGACGGCGACCGCGGTGACCGTCGCTCCGCCCGCGACGTTCTGCTCGACGAAGAGGGTCCGGTGCCTCCGCATCGATTCCAGGAACGCGCCGGCCCCGGAGGCATCGAGCCACGCCCCCGCGAGCGGCCTCGCCCCCTCCTCGTCGAGGAATTCCTCCATGAGCGACTTGAACTCCAGCTCGGAAAAGAGGGCGAAGGCGGCCTCGCGGTCGGGCGGCCGCAGCGCCAGCGACTCGAGGTCGAGCTCGATCGGGAGATCGAGGTGGATGGTGACCAGTTCCCGGCTCATGAGGATCTGCTCCTCGTGGTCCCTGAGGCTCGCCTGGTGCGCCTTCTTTTTCACCCGGTCCCTGTTCCTGAGCAGGTTCTCGATACTGCCGAAATCCCGGATCAGCTCCCGCGCCCCCTTCTCCCCGATCCCGGGCGCCCCGGGAACGTTGTCCGAAGCGTCCCCCCAGAGGCCCAGCAGGTCCGGCACCTGCTCCGGGCGGACCCCCAGCTTCTCCTCCACCTCGGGCGGCCCGAGAAAGCGGTCTTTCATCGCGTCGAAGACGACGACCCGGTCGCTGACCAGCTGCAGCATGTCCTTGTCGCTCGTCACGATCACCGACTCGAGGTCGCGCTCCGCGGCCTGCCGCGCCAGGGTGCCGATCACGTCGTCGGCTTCGTACCCCTGGAACCCGATCACGGGGATGTGGAACGCCTCGCACACCCTGCGGATATAGGGGATCTGCTCCACGAGGTCCGGCGGCATCGGCTTGCGCGTGGCCTTGTACTCCCCGTACCGCTCGTGGCGCACGGTCGGCCCCTCCAGGTCGAAGGCGACGCCGATGTAGTCCGGTTTCTGCTCCTCGACGAGCTTGCGCAGCATCGAGGTGAAACCGTATACGGCGTTGGTCGGGATCCCCCTGGAGTTTCCGAGGCCGCGGATGGCGTAATAGGCCCGGTAGATGTGGGACATGCCGTCGACCAGGAAAAATCGCTTGGGGCTCATGGGATTCCCTCTCCTATGCTGTGGTGTTGCCGCTCCCCTTCTTTCCGGCCCTGGGGTGGCAGTCCCGGTAGACCCGGACGAGCTGCTCGACCGAAACGTGGGTGTACTTCTGGGTGGTGGAGAGGCTGCTGTGCCCCAGCATCTCCTGGATCGCGCGCAGGTCGGCGCCCGCATTGAGCATGTGGGTGGCGAAGGTGTGGCGGAGCGTGTGGGGGTGCACCTTCAGCCTCTCCGCGAGTTGGGCGACGTAGCGGTCCACGATGTTCCCGACGCTCCGGCTGCTCAGCCGGCCGCCGCGCAGGTTGAGGAACACCGCCTCCCTTCCGCGCGGCGCGGAGGCGCGCGGCCGGAACAGGCGCGGGCGCACCTCCAGGTAGGACTGCAGCGCTGCGGCCGCGGCCGAGCCGAAAGGGACGATGCGCTCCTTCTCCCCTTTCCCGAGGACCTGGACCAGCCCTTCTTCGAGGCTGAGGTCGCCCAGGTCCAGCCCGACCAGTTCGCCCGCACGCAACCCGGAACTGTAGAGCAGTTCCAGAATCGCCCGGTCCCGCCGGCCCGCATCGGTCGACGCATCGGGCGCTTCCACCAGGGCCCGGGCCGCATCGACGCCGAGGTAGCCCGGAAGCCGGGTTTCCTGCTTCGGGGAGGCGACGGCCCGGGCCGCGTTGGCCCGGACCACCCCCCGCGCGGTCAGGAATTTCATGAAGGAGCGCAGCGCCGCCAGCTTCCGCGCCACGGACGATTTCCGGTTCCGCTTTTCGTAGAGGACGCCCAGGAACTCGCGCACGGTGAGGTTGTCGATCTCGTCCGGTTCCGGGGCCGGACGGGGATCCCCCGCCGGGGAGGTCGTCAGCCAGGCGTGGAACTGCATGAGGTCCGAGGCGTAGTTGCGCAGGGTGTGCGGGGAGGCGTTCTTCTGGACGCGCAGGTACTCGAGATAGTGTCCGATCCAGGAAGCCAGGGTTTCGGCCATGAGGTCCTCGTTCAGTTGGCGGCGGCCCCGTCGGATAATGCCGTGATCCACCGGTCCATCCCGGCAAGCGCCCGCTCGACCTGCCGCAGGCGGCGCTCCTTCCGGTCGCGGATGTCGGAATCCGCCCCGGAATCCCGGAGCAGGCCGAAGGTGATGTTGGCCGGCTGGAAGCGCTCCCCGTCCCCGAAGGCCAGGTAACGGACCAGGCTGCCGCAGGCGGTCGCCGGCGGCGGGGTGACGCACCCCAGCCCCCGGGCCAGCCGGGCCGCGTTGATCCCGGCCAGAAGCCCCGTGGCGATCGATTCAATATACCCCTCCACGCCGCACAGCTGCCCCGCAAAAATGAGCCCCGGCCTCTCTTTGCTCTGCAGCGTCGGGTGGAGCAGCCGGGGGGCGTTGATGTAGGAATTGCGGTGGATCTGGCCGAAGCGGAGGAACTCCGCCCGTTCGAGCCCGGGGATCATCCGGAATACCCGTCGCTGCTCGGGGAATTTCAGGTGGTTCTGGAACCCCACCAGGTTGTAGCTGTCGGCCATGAGGTTTTCCAGCCGCATCTGCACGGCGGCGTAAGGCCTGCGTCCCGTGCGCGGGTCCACGAGCCCCACCGGCTTCATGGGTCCGTAGCGGAGCGTGTCCACCCCGCGCCGGGCCAGTTCCTCGATCGGGAGGCACCCCTCGAAAAAACACGCCTCCTCGAAGGAGCGCAGGGGGGCGGATACGGCCCCGACCAGGGCCTCGTAAAAGCCGAGGTACTCCTCCCTGGACAGGAAGGCGTTGAGGTAGTCCTCCCCCCCCTTGCCGTAGCGGGAGGCGGCCGAGAGGCGCGCGCGGTCCAGGGTGGCCGCGTCCACGATGGGGGAAATGGCGTCATAAAAACAGAGGTTCCGGCTCCCGGCGAAGCGCGCGATCGATTCCGCCAGGGGATCGGAGGTCAGGGGGCCGCTGGCCACCACGACGATGCCGTCCCCGGGGAGTTCCCGGACCTCCTCCCGGACCAGCTCGATATTGCCCGTGGCCGTGATCTCCTCCGTCAGCCGCAGGCTGAACGCCTCCCGGTCGACGGCCAGGGCGTGCCCGGCGGGGATCCTCACCTCGTCCGCCACCCGCAGCAGCAGGCTGTCGAGACGCCGCAGCTCCTCCTTGAGCAGGTGGGGGGCCGTCCCGGGCGCGTCCGATTTGAGCGAGTTGCTGCAGACGAGCTCCCCCAGCCGCCCGGTCGAGTGGGCGGGGGTCATGACCTCCGGCCGCATCTCCACCAGGCGCACCGCGATCCCGCGCCGCGCGGCCTGCCACGCCGCCTCGGCCCCCGCCAGGCCCCCGCCTATGACCGTAACTCTCGTTTCCATCAGCAGATTCTAGTTTATGAGGGGCCGGGGAACAATAGCGCGCCCCGGTGAACCCTGCCGCGCCTTGGGGAATCCAATCGATTACGGGTCCCGCCGGGGCCCCGATCCGTCAACCGATCCGCCGGAGGGCATCATGAAGAAAACCATCATCCTGGCCGCATGGACGCTCCTGGCCCCGCTGGCCGCCTGGGCGCAGCCGGAAGTCCCGGCGGTGGAAATATTCGGGGGTTATTCCTATTTCCGGGCCAACCCGGAAGGGTTCAACCTGAACGGGTGGAACGCCTCGGTGACGGGCAACCTGACCGAGTGGTTCGGCATCGAGGGGGACTTCAGCGGGCATTACGGGAGGCCGGCCTGGTCCGGCGTTCCGATCGACGGGGTCCATATCCGGTCGCACTCGGTGCTCGCGGGACCGAAAATAACCCTGCGCGGGCCGAGGGTCGAACCCTTCGCCCATTTCCTGATCGGGGCCAATATCGCCTCCACCGAAGAGTACGGGGTGAGCCGGTCCGATTCCGCCCTGGCCGCCGTGGTCGGCGCGGGGCTCGACCTCCCCGTCAGCCGGCACCTGGCGGTACGCCCTTTCCAGGTGGATTACCTCATGACGCGCTATGACGTCGGGGGCTTCCCGGACGAACGCCAGAACAACTTCCGTTTCTCGGCCGGGGTCGTGTTCCGGCTGGGCCGGTAGCCGGGCGCGGCCCGACAAAGGAGGGCAAAAACATTCAGGTTTCGGCCCCCCGGCCGATATGTATTCCGAAAGCGAATCAACGCATCGGCGGGGCGGCGACATGGGTACGGAAGAGAACGGGACGGACATCATCATACCGGTATGCAACCGCTACCGCTCGACCCGCAGCCTGCTCGAGGCCGTCTACCGCCACACCGATCTTCCGTTTCATCTCTTCGTCGTAGACAACGCCTCCGGGGACGAGACCGCCGACCTCGACAAGATCTACACCCGGGACATCACCGTCATCCGCAACCGCCGCGACCGCGGCTGGAGCGGCGCGGCCGACCAGGGGATCGAGTCCGGGCGCAACCCCAACGTCGTGCTGATGCAGGGCGGCGTGGAGGTCTCCGCGGGGTGGCTCGGGAACCTCCTGGCCTTCCTTGAAACCCACCCGCGCATCGGGGCCGTCGCCCCCCTCGGTTCCGGCGCCGACGACCGGCAGGGGGTGGACCGCGTGCGCAAGCGGTTGGCCCGGCAGATCCCCGTCTTCAGGACGGAAGACCTTCACGAGCGCAACCGTATCCTGAAGTACCATTTCCACCGGGCCGGGATCCTGGTCGAAGGCCCCCTCGACTTCTTCTGCGTCCTCCTCAAGCGGCGCACCCTCGACGCCGTCGGCCCGCTGGCCGACGGCACCGGCGGCGGCGACGGCTACTGCCGCCGCCTGCGCCGGGCGGGCTATGTCCTCGGCCTGGCGCTCGACACCTACGTTCTGCACCACGCCGACCCGGCGCCGCAGGGGGCGTCGCGCCGCGGCCGGAATCAGGGGACGTACTTATAACCCCGGCCGCGCAGGCTGACGAAATGGCGCGGCTGCTCCGGCTCCTCCTCGAAATGCTTGCGCAACCGGACGATGAAGTTGTCAACGGTGCGGGTCTCCACCCCGGAATGATAGTCCCACACCTTTTCGAGCAGCTCGCGGCGCGAGAACACCCGGTTGGGGGCCGAGATCAGCGTCCGGAGCAGCCGGGCCTCGAGCGCCGTCAGCTGAACCCCTCCCCGCGGCCCCTCCCCGCGGAGCTCCTCGAGATCCACCGGCCAGTCCCCCACGGTCGTCTTCAGCGCCGTGCCCCCCTCGCCGTCGTACCACGCGGCGCGCTCCAGCATCCGCCTGACGCGCAGCAGCAGTTCGCGCAGGTGAAAGGGCTTGACCACATAGTCGTCGGCGCGCAGTTCCAGCCCGCGGACCCGGTCCTCGGGCGCCGCCCGCGCGGTGAGCATGATCACGGGGACCTTCGGATCGCTCTGCCGGATCCGGCGCGCGACCTCGAACCCGTCCAGGTCCTCTAGCATGATGTCCAGGATGATCAGGTCGAACGGCCGGCGCTCGTACCGGGCGAGCGCCTCGCGCCCGCTTCCGGTGGCGCTCACCTCGTACCCCTCCTGCTCGAGGTTGAATTCGAGCGGCCGGGCGATGTGCACCTCGTCTTCCACCAGCAGGATCCGGGGAGCGCGCTCCTTTTTCGTCATGTCAGACCTCGTCCTCCGCTCCCGGTCCGCGGGGGCGCCGCGCCGTCAGGCTCCAGTATTTCCGGACCCGCGGGAGGCGCACGCTGAAGGTGGCCCCGCGGCCGATGCCGGGGCTCGAGGCCCAGACCCCGCCGCCGTGGTTCTTGACGATATTGCGCACGATGTAGAGGCCGAGCCCGGTCCCGCGCGGGTGCCGCGTCTCCTCCTCCGAGCCGCGCCAGAACATCTTGAACACGTTTTTGAGATCCTTGCCCGGGATCCCGTTCCCCCCGTCGACGACGTCGATGCGGCAGCTGCGCATTTCCCGGTGCACCCGGATCCGGACCCGGGCATCGGGAGGGGAGTAGCGGGCGGCGTTCTCCAGCAGGTTGCCGAGGACCACGCGCATGGCCGACCGGTCGATGACCGCGTGCACGTCGCGCCCCTTGTCGAACTCTATCCTGCGCCCCTCCTTCTCGTACAGGTGGCGGTCCTCCTCCAGGAGATCCTCGATGAAGCGCCGGATGCTGACCGGCTCCATCCGATAGCGGCCCGGCCTTTTCCCGATCCGCGCCGCCCCCAGGATCCGGTCGATCAGGGTCGTCAGCCGCTCGGTGTCCCCCAGCATCATGGCGATATACTCCCGCTTCTTCTCCTCGGGCATTTCCCTGAGGGCGAGCGTTTCGAGCGCCAGTTGGATGGAGGCGACGGGGGACTTGAGCTCGTGGGTGACGTTGGATACGAACGCGCGCTGCATCTCGTTGAGCCGGCGCTGCTTGATCCAGAAGATGAAGATCACGGTCGCGCCGGCGAGGATCAGCGTGAGGAGCAGGGCCCCCTCGAGCATCGGCCCCCACCCCATCCCCTCGACCTCCATCTGGGTCCGGAGCCGCTCCGCCATCTCGCGCAGCTGGGCGTTCCTCTCGATGTACCACCGGATCCAGACCACCATCACCAGGACCCAGAGGGCCTGCAGCAACAGGAAGACGGTGACGGGGTGATAGAGCCAGCGGGTCTTCAGGCGGATATTCGTGATCATGGCCGCCCTGCCTTCGGGGGTCTATTCCGGCGCAACCAAGGTCGCCGGCTCCCCGTTCCCTTCGTGGAGCACGCGGAGGATATCGGCGCCGAACTCGGTGACGCGCCACTGCCGCATTCCGGGAATGCCGCGAAACGCGTCCAGGTCGGCGGGAGGCTCCGCGGCCAGGGCCTCCAGCAGGTTGGCGGGAAAAACGACCCCCACGTTCAGCTTGAGCTCCGCCGCCTTCCCGACCCGCCACTGCTTGAGCCGTTCGAAACGCTGTTTGGCGGCGCGGCTGGGGGGCTTGCCTCCGATACGCGGGGGAAGCGCCAGAATGGAAGGAGCCTGTTCACGCGCGGCGGCCAGGGTGTCGATGATGGCCGGCCCGAAGCGGCGGGCGACCCGGTAGGAGACTCCGGGGCGGCCGAACAGTTCCTGCGCGGCTTTGGGCGGACGGCGCGCCAGGTCCACCAGCACGGAGTTGTTGATCACCTTGAACGCGGGGACGTCGAGCCGGCGCGCGGCATCGTCGCGCAGCAGGAAGAGCGCGCGCAGGGCCACCTGCTCCCGCGGCTGGAGGTCGCGATACCCCTTGATCCGGCGAAACGCCTCGGTGTCGAATTCCTTTTCGGGCTTCTCGTTGGCGGCGGCGGCCGCGAACTCCTCCTGCGCCCACCCGAGGCGCCCCATCCCCTTCAGCTCCTCCTCGAGGACGTCGCGCAGCCGGAGGAGGTGGTGGGTGTCCATGGCCGCGTACTCGAGTTGCTCGTCCACCAACGGGCGCCGCGACCAGTCGTCGCGCTGCCTCCGCTTGGAGTGGTAAATCCCCAGGATCCTCTCCATCAGGGCGCCCAGGCCGAGGAACTCGTACCCCGCGAGCTGCGCGGCGATATGGGTGTCGAAGAGATTGGCGAACGCGAAGCCGTAATCGCGCCGGAGGCAGAAGGTGTCGTACCCCGAGGCGTGGAACACCTTCTCCACCCCCGGGTCGGCGATGATGGGGCCCAGTTGCGCGATCTCATCGAGCGCCAGCGGATCGAGGATGAAAGTATCCCGGTCCGAGGAGATCTGGATCAGGCACACCTTCTCGAAGTAGTGGTAGAGGCTGTCGGCCTCCATGTCGATGGCCAGGCGGGGGGCGGAGCGCACCCTCTCCATCATGGCCTGGAAGTCCCCTGAAGTGGACACCAGAGTGTACGGGGGCGGGGTGTGGGGGGTCGGTTCATCAACTGACGGAACATTCATAGCGCCCACACTCTACCAGAACGGGACGCCCTATGGGAATGAGCAATTGGGCCGGCGCCCGGGGCCGCCTAACCGCGGGAACCCCGGGAAAGCGTCCGCAGCCTCTCCACGACCTTCCCGAGGATGTCGAGCGCCCGGTCGATTTCCTCTTCCGTATTCTGCCGGCTGAGGCTGAAGCGGAGGGAACCCTGGACCACCTCGGGCCGGAGCCCCATCCCCCGGAGCACGTGCGAGGGCTCGAGCGACCCGGAGGAGCAGGCCGACCCGGTGGACGCGGCCACCCCCTCGAGATCGAGCGCGATCACCGCCGCCTCCCCCTCCAGGCGCTCGAAGGACAGATTCGTGATATTGGGAAGGCGCGGCCCCCGGCCGTTGACGCTCCCCCCGGGGATACGCTTGAGCGCCCCCCGCTCGAAACGGTCGCGCAGGACCGCCACCCTTCCCCCCATCTCGGGGAGCCGCTCGGCCGCCAGGCGCGCGGCGGCGCCGAAGCCCGCGACCGCCGGGACGTTCTCCGTCCCTGCCCGGCGCTTGCGCTCCTGCGCCCCGCCCGTAAGAAACGGGGCGATCGGTGTCCCCTTCCGGATCCAGAGGGCGCCCACCCCCTTCGGCCCGTGGATCTTGTGCGCGGAGAGGGAAAGCAGATCGACCCCGAGTTCCCGGACGTCGACCGGGACCTTCCCGGCCGACTGCACCGCGTCGGTGTGCAGCGGCACCCCCCGCTTCCGGGCGATCTCGGCGATCTCCGCGACCGGCTGGACGACCCCGGTCTCGTTGTTGGAGTGCATCACCGAGATCAGGATGGTCCCCTCCCGGACGGCGTCGGCGACGGCGCCGGGGTCCACCCGGCCCGAGGCGTCCACGGGGACCCGGGTGACCTCCACCCCCCGCCTTTCCATGGCCTCGCATGTGGCGAGCACCGCCGGGTGCTCGATCCGGGTCGTGACGATGTGGCCGCCGGGGCGCCGTCCCCCCCACAGAGTCCCCCAGAGCGCCCAGTTGTCCGATTCGGTCCCGCCGGAGGTAAAGACCACTTCCCGGGTGTCGGCGCCGACGAGGTCCGCCACCGCTCGGCGCGCCTCCTCCACCACGGCGCGCGCCTCCTGGCCGAAGAGGTGGATGGAGCTGGCGTTCCCGAAAATGCCGCCCAGCGCCGGGAGCATCGCCTCCAGCACCGCGGGGTCCAGGGGCGTCGTCGCGCTGTTATCGAGATAGATTCTTTCCTTCATATTGGCTTAGAATAGCACAGCACCGGATCCGACAGGACCGAATCCAAGGGAGGCTTCATGGCGATTGTCACACTGCTCAGCGACTTCGGACTGCGGGACCACTTCGTGGCGTCCATGAAAGGGGTCATGCTGGGGCTCAACCCCGAACTCACCTTCGTGGACATCAGCCACGAGATCCCCCCCCAGGACGTCTTTTCCGCCTCCTTCACCCTCGGCCAGACCTGGCACCTCTATCCGCCCGGCACCGTCCACCTCGCCGTCGTCGACCCCGGCGTGGGGGGACCGCGCAAGGCCCTGGCCGCTTCGGCCGGGGGCCATTTCTTCGTCGCCCCCGACAACGGCATCCTGAGCCATGTCTTCTCCGCCGCTGAAGATTCGGCCGCGTTCGAAATCACCGCCGAGCATTACTACCGCAAGCCGGTTTCCGCCACCTTCCAGGGCCGGGACATCTTCGCCCCGATCGCGGCCTGGATCAGCCGCGGGATCCCGCTCCCCCAGCTCGGGCCCGCCCTGCCGGACCCGGTGAAGTTGCCGCTGCCGGCCATCAAGCGGGTGCAGGACGCGCTGATCCAGGGCGTTGTGCTGGCCGTGGACCATTTCGGGAACCTCGTCACCAACCTCCGGCCGGAGGACGTGCCTCGCGCCTTCCGGATCATGGCGGGCAAGCAGGAGATCACCCGCAGGTGCGCCACCTACGGCGAGGGGGCGGCGGGGGAATTCTTCATCGTGGCCGGATCGACCGGGTATCTCGAAATCGCCGTCAGGAACGGCTCCGCCGCGGAGCGGCTCAACATGAAGCCCGGCTTCCCCATCGGCGTCATCCTTCAGTAGCGGGCGGCAGCCGGCCATGGCCCCGACCCAGGACTCCCTCTTCGCTCCCCCCCGGCGCTCTACCCCGCTGCGGGTGGGGCCGGCGGGGTGGAATTACAAAGACTGGGAAAACATCGTCTACGGGAAAGGGGTCGACCCGCTCGCCTTCCTGGCCGACTACGTCGACATGATCGAGATCAACAGCTCCTTCTACGCCCCCCCCCGCCCCCGGGACGCGGCCTCGTGGGCCCGGCGCGTGGCGCACAACCGGAATTTCCGCTTCACGGCCAAGGCCTGGCAGCGGATTTCGCACCAGCGCCGGCCGGAGGAGCCCGCGGCCCTCGAGGCCGACTGCGACGCCGTCCGCCGGAGCCTGGCCCCGCTCGCGGAAGCGGGGATCCTGGGCGCCCTCCTCGTCCAGTTCCCCTGGAGCTTCCGCCACACCCCAGAAAACGTGGAGTACCTCGACCGGGTCTTCCGTCGCCTCGCCGACTTCCCGCTCGTGGTCGAGGTCCGGCACGCCGGCTGGGACACCGACTCCTTCTACGATTTCCTGCGGATTCACAACGTGGGGTTCTGCAACATCGACCAGCCCGTGATCGGCCAGTCGCTCCGCCCCGACGACCGCGTCACCGCGCCGCCGGGCTACATCCGTCTGCACGGGCGCAACTACGCCGACTGGTTCCGCGAAGGGGCCGGGCGCGACGCGCGCTACAACTACCTCTACAGCCGCGAGGAGGTCCGCCAGCTCTCCGGGAGCATCCGCAAGATCGGGCAGACCACCGAGGAGACCTACGCCGTGACCAACAACCACTTCCGCGGCCAGGCCCTGGTCAACGCCCTGGAAATCGTGGAGGAACTGGGCGGCGCCGCGCCCGCCGTCCCCCCGCTCCTCAAGGCCGCCTACCCCGGCCGCTTCCGGGAAACCTAGCCTGTACCGGAACCTATCCCCGGATGAGACCGGCTGCCTTGGACACCGCCCTGGAGTAGTCGACGAAATCATCAAGCCTGGTGGTGATGATGGAATACACCACCTTCCAGTTGATCTCCTGATAGGAATGAACGGCGATGTTCCGAAATCCCACCGCTTTCCGCATACGCGTGGCGATCCCAGGCGAGATCATGCCCAATCTGCAGAGATCCTCAAAACACTCGGCCATGCTCGCAGGCGCTGGCACATCCTCGCCAGCAAGAATATGCGAAGCGATATCGACACAGGTCTGCACGGCACGCTCGAGATTAAGGCAGATGATGTCTTGCAGGTCGTTGTCCTCAAGCAGCAGTTCCACGGAAGCCGGTGTCTTGTCGCCCAAGCGCTCAACGCATCTTCGCAACGATTCCAATTTGGCCATGACTACTTTCTCATCCATTGAGGAACCGCTCCCTCCGTTCCCGCAATATGCGGTAGTGGTATGGCATCATATCCGCCTGGTTGTAAAGCATGCGGATGATCAGCCGCGCATACAGGCCTTTATCGAGATTCTGAACCAACACCCCCTTGGATAATGCCTGCTTGAGGATTTCCCCGTTTGCCGTCATGAGGTCAAGAAGGTCCACCATCCTAGGGGTTGCGGACGAAAGAGCGTCGCAGAGATTCAGATATTGCTCCTCGGACAACGCCCGGTCCCCGGCTACCGCAATATCCAGATCACTGACGGCCGAGGCCCTGCCCGTCGCCACCGACCCGAAAACGATGCAGAGTTTGACCTCAGGGTGGTTCCGAAGCACGGATCTGATCGGTTCGAGAATTTCCATCATTCCACCATTTTAGAGGAATCCTGCCCGGCAAGTCTATACGCAGAATCCAAATATGTCGTTGATTTTTCACGGCTTGCGCCCCAGCAGAGGGGCGTCGGCCTGACGCCCCAATATCGGTGTAGATTTTTCCCGTTTCAAATGGTATAAAAACCTCCGCTTTATTTCAGCACCTGAGCAGCAGGGTATGCCGGGGTAGCTCAGTCGGTAGAGCAACGGACTGAAAATCCGTGTGTCGACGGTTCAATTCCGCCCCCCGGCACCATCCTTCGCCTCCAGCTTCGGATGGCAAGCCCCCTTCCGGTGTCCTCGTCCCCGCACAATACCCATGCCCGTCCCTTTCCTGCCGGCGTGCGCAGCTCCTCAATCACCCGCTTCATCCGTGTCGGGAAGGTAGGTCTCGAGGACCAGGTGGGCCCCGTCGATCGATGAGCGGGTCGGGCCAGAAGCAGTTGAATTCGACGAAAGCGTCGCGCACCTCGCTTCTGTGTACCGAGACCTCGAACGTCTTCCCCCCGTCTTCGGTTTCCGCCGGCCTGATGGGGACGATCACGCGCCACGGCCAAACGGCCCCGTTCGTCCCGAGGATGAATCGGGTGCTGAACAGCCGCTCCAGCCTCCTGTCATCCTTCGGAATGGTGACGCGGAACTTGACCCAGTCCACCCCCCGTTCCGCATCCCGCCGGACTTCCGTATCCACCGTCAGGCGGCACTCCTGCTCCGCCTGGTTCTGCCTGGTGATCGTCCGCTCCCCGGCCACCCCCGGGTCAGGCGACGCCAGGCCCACCAGGGCCAGCAGAACAACCGCAAAGCGACCGCCATGCATGTTCCACCTCCCGCGAAGAGTTTGGGCACCCGACCGCGCGCATCGGGGCCGTTTTGAGCAGGCGTACCGGCAGGCAGATCCCGAAAACCCCGGATCGTGCTGAAGCCCATGTTATCATCATATTGTTCAATGCACCTATGCTTGCGTTTCACGCGCCGGGCAGACCATTCGCCTGAGTGGAGGCGGTTTATGGAGAATGCGGAAGGAATCTGGGCCGGCCGGAGCGATGAGGAGCTTCTCGAGGCCGCGAAGAAGTATTCCGAGTATACGGAAGACGCCGAACGCGTCATTCGCGTGGAGCTGGCGCGCCGCGGGCTGGAGCCGCCGGAGCCCCCGATCGGGGCGTGTTCCCGCTGCGGAAGCTGGATCGCCCGCGGCCATTCGCTGGACGGGTGCTCCCGGTGCGGAGAACCGTTCCCCCCGGAAATCCTGCACGTGCTCGGAGCCCCGGAAGGCGGCGCGCCGCTCGAACCGGAGGTGACGCTCGAGTCGGTGCTGCGCACCGCGGACGCGGGTCTCATCGCGATCGCGAAGTCACTGCTGGAAGGGGAAGGGATCGAGTATCTCCTGCGGGGAGACCGTCTTCCCGATCTCTTCGGCGCCGGGCGGCTCGGCGGGTTCAACATCCTGACCGGGCCGGCCGAGTTTTTGGTTCATCCGCTCGAGGCCGAACGCGCGCGCGCCCTGCTCGAAGGCTTCGATGCGCCGACGGAACCCGCCCCCGACCCGGAGGAAGACGCCTGAACTCCTGCCCGAGGTCAATGGAGGGGTGACATGCTACAGCCCGCGAAGAATGCGATCTGTCTTTGGCACGACGGCGACGCGGAAGAAGCGGCGTGCCGCGGTTGACCCCTCATGGGGCGTCCATCGGTGCCGTCGCCGCGATCCCGCGGCGGGGATTTCCATCCGATCCGGATTTGAATAAATCCCCCTCCCCGCGGGTACAATGGATGAAAACAGGACCTTAAGATTTCGGATTTGCTTCGCCGGGGCAAAAGTGACAGAATGCCTCAACTTCTCGACCGCTGGGGGCACATCATGGTGGAATGGGTTCAGACTCTCACTCGACTGGAACAGACCTTTTTCGTGTGCGCCGCCGTGGGCAGCGTGTTCTTCCTCATCCAGCTGGTGCTTTTATCCTTGGGGGGCGGCGACGCCGGAACCGACGTGGGCGCGGACGCGGGGGGGCACATCGGGGACGGGACGCTGGGGGGGGACGCGGACCTCTCGGCCGACGGGCACCACCCGAGCTCCGACCTGGGCTTCAAGCTCCTCTCCTTCCAGGGGCTGACGGCCTTCTTCATGCTGTTCGGGCTCGTGGGGCTCGCCATGAGCAGGGGGAGCGGCCTCGGCGGCGGGATCTCGGTGCTCACGGCCACGGCCGCGGGCTTTCTCGGCATGCTGGTGGTGGCCAGGCTCTTCCGCTTCTTCATCGGCATGCAGTCCTCGGGCACCATCGATATGAGAAACGCCGTGGGCGGGACCGGCCGCGTCTACCTCCGCATCCGGGCCGGCGCCAAGGGGCAGGTGGAGGTGGCGTTCCAGGGGCGGCTCCGGGTGTGCGACGCCCGGAGCGCCGACGGGAGCGAGATCCCCAATGACGCTCACGTCGAGGTCACCGGGCTCGAGGGTTCCACCCTCGTCGTGAAGCGCCTTTCCTAGCCGTTCCGCCGTACTTTTCGCAAAAGGAGACACCCATGCCTTACTGGATCGTAGCATCGATCGCCGCAGCCTTCCTGCTCGTGTTCTTCCTCCTCTACCTGGCGGGGCGCTACAAGCGCTGCCCGTCCGACAAGATCCTGGTCATCTACGGCAAGGTGGGCGCCGGGCAGAGTGCCCGCTGCATCCACGGCGGCGGCGTGCTGGTGCTGCCGCTGGTGCAGGACTACCGCTACCTCAGCCTCACCCCGATGACGATCCAGATCGACCTGCAGAACGCCCTGTCGCTGCAGAACATCCGGATCAACGTGCCGAGCACCTTCACGGTCGGAATCAGCACCGATCCCGCGATCATGACCAACGCGGCCGAGCGGCTGCTCAATCTCATGCCCCCGCAGATCGAGGCGATGGCGAAGGAGATCATCTTCGGGCAGCTGCGTCTGACGGTGGCGTCGCTCACCATCGAGCAGATCAACCAGGACCGCGAGTCGTTCCTGGAGGCGATCCGGAAGAACGTGGAGCCGGAGCTGAACAAGATCGGCCTCTACCTGATCAACGTCAACATCACCGACATCACGGACGAGTCCGCCTACATCGTCTCGATCGGGAAGAAGGCGGCGTCCGAGGCCATCAACCGGGCGAAGGTGGACGTGGCGGAGCAGGACAAGTCGGGGGCCATGGGGGAATCCCAGGCGGTGCGCGACAAGGAGATCCGCGTGGCCGAGAACATGGCGGAATCGGTCAAGGGGCAGAAGAAGGCCGAGGCCGACCGGCGCGTGTTCGTCCAGGAGCAGGAGGCCCAGGCCGTCATGGGGGAAAACGTGGCCAAGGCCAACATCGCCGGCTACGAGGCCGAACTGGTGTCGAAACAGGCCGCCGCCCTGCAGAAGGGGGAGGTCGCCAGGCGCCGGGCCGAGGTGGAGATCCAGAAAGCCCAGTACCTGGCCGAGCAGGAGCGGCTCAACGCCGAGGAGGTGGTGCAGAAGGAGATCGACAAGCGCAAGATCGAGATCTCGGCCGAAGCCGAGGCCGAGAAGACGCGGCGCGAAGCCCGCGGGCAGGCCGACGCGATCCTGCTCCGGTACACGGCCGAGGCCGAGGGGATCCGGAAGGTGCTGGAATCGAAGGCGGCCGGGTACCGCCTCCTGGTGGAGAGCTGCGCCAACGACGCCAAATCGGCGGCCACCCTGCTGATGATCGAGAAAATCGAGGAGATCGTCGCCCGGCAGGTCGAGGCGATCAGGAACCTCAAGATCGACAAGATCACGGTGTGGGACAGCGGCGGCGCGGGCGGGAGCTCGTCGACGGCGGGCTTTCTCTCCAACCTGATCAAGTCGCTCCCGCCGCTGCACGAAGTGGCCCGGATGGCGGGGGTGGAACTGCCCGACTACCTGGGGCACGTCGCCCCGGGCGCTCCCGAGGCGACGCCCCCGGCCGCACCTGCCTCCCCCGCCGCGGGCGATCAGGAGTAACTCAGCCCGGACAGACGGTGCAGGGCGCCCCCGCCTGGCGGGCGCCCTGCGCGGTCATTTTGCCTCAAACTCATCGGGCAGCACTTCCGCCACATTGTCCACCGAGCCGATCAGGAGCCGCCCCCCGGAAAAGACTGGCAGTTCGATGTTGTCCCGCCGTTTCGGCCGAACCTCGTGCCGGAGTCCGTCCCTTATGGCGGCATTGACCACAACCTTGAAGGTTTCTCCCCGCTCCCGCATGGCTTTCCTGATAAGAACCTCCACATCGTCGTCCAAGGTAAGAGTCGTTCTCATCGTGTTCCCGCCAGATGATGTTTCCAAAACATACTCTGGTGCATTGCTGTCCATCGCACTGCCCGCAATCAGGCGGCTTGGGATTCCTCACGGTTCAGTTCGTCGAACCTCCGCCCGGCGTAGCGCGCGGCCAGGATCCACACGACCAGGATCACCGCCACGATGAGCGACAGCCAGCGGAGCGAGGAAAACCCGCCGAAGAACGTCGTCATCAGAAGCGAGAGCCCGACGGCGACGGCCTTGGCGAAGCGCTGGACGAACATGTCGATGAAGGCCTTGGCGCGGTACTTCTCCTCCCGCGTGGCGGGGACGTAGAGCGCCTCCTTCGCCGACTGGTTGACCGAATAGCTGAAGGCGTTGTCGGCCGGGTTGAGGATGCTGCCCGTCAGCAGGGCGGGAAAGAGAAAGAACCCCACCGAGCCGCACAGGGCGGCGGCCGGGAGGACCAGCAGCGCCGTCCCGACGCCGAACCGGGTCATGATGAAGCTGGTGAAGAAGAGCTGGATGAGCATGGCGAGCACGTTGGTGATCGCGAACACATGGGAGAAATAGGCCCCGGTGGCCCCGCCGGCGACGAAGTGCTCCACGCTCGCGGTGAACTGGAAGTCCATGATGGTGGAGACGATCTCGTAAAAACCGACGATGGCCACGATCGCCAGGAGGTAGCGGGAGCGGAACACCAGCCGCGCCCCCTCGAGCGCCGCGCTCCCCCCGGGGGCCGGGGCCTCCGCCCTGGCCGCCGCCCTGGCCTTGCGGGCCGGGAGCCGGCGCGCGGCCGCGCGGGCCAGGATCATGACGACGATCATGGCGCCGATGAGGATCAGCATCCAGGTCTCGATCGCCACCCGGCCGATGAAGGCCCGGAGCGCGACGGAACCGAAGGCGCCCCCCGCCACCCCGCCGAAACCGACCAGCCCGTACAGCCGCTTGGCCTGGTCCTCTTCCACGCTGTCGTTGAGGAAGGCGAAGAAGGCGGGCACCATCAGCGTGTTGAAGAGATCCCCGAAGAGGTAGAAGCTCCAGACCGTCCCCGCGCCCGGGCGCTGGAGCAGTAGGAAATAGGCGGCGAGCACGAGGATGGAGAAGACCGAGAAGATGTAGGTGAGCTGCTGCCGGAAATACCTGCGGGCGAGGAGGGTGAAGACCGCCACGGCCGCGGCGGCCACGAGCATGTTGAGCACCTTGGCCAGGAGCTCCGCCTGGGAACCGAGCATCCGCCAGCCGAACAGGTCGAAGGCGCCCGCCGCCTTGTAGAAGTCTATGAACTCGGACTTCTTGATCGGCTTCAGCACCCAGAAGCTCGAGATCACGAGGAAGAAGTAGGCCGACATCAGCAGAGCAAAGGGGAGTTCCGCCCGCCTGACCGCGAAGATCCTCTTCAGTTCCCCCATCCCCTCACCCCCCTGAAAAGATTGTACCCTCTACGATTGTGGTTTTTTTGGTTTTTTTTGGCTATGATACCGGCTCAAAACAGGAGAGCGTGATGGCGAAATCGAGAGACATCAGGAAAGACGTCAAGAAGAAACCGGCCAAATCGATCAAGGAAAAGCGCAAGGAGAAGCTGGAGAAGAAGTCGAAATAGGCCCCCGGCGGGGGCCTACGCCTGTCCCTGCCCGCAGCACTTCTTGTATTTCTTTCCGCTGCCGCAGGGACAGGGGTCGTTCCGGCCCGTTTTGGGCTGGTCGCGGCGGAAGGGCCTCCTCGTGATGCGGCCGTCCACGAACGCCCAGGCCCCGTCCTCCCTGCGGAAGGACGCGATCTCGTGGTGGTCGACCGTCTCCCCGTCGCGGACGTAGGTGGCGATGAACTCCACGGTCCCCTCGGAGTCCCCTTCCCCGCCCCCGGCGGCGCCGAGGATCTCGAGCCCCCGCCACTCCGATTGTTCGGCCCACTCGAGCGCGCTCTCGCGGTTGAACGCGGCCCGGGAGCGCGAGTGCGTGCTCCGCTCGATGAAGTCCAGGTCGGCCGCCGTATAGGCCGTGTAGCGCGCGCGCATCAGCGCCTCCGCCGTGGGCGCCGGCGCGCCGGCGAGATACGGGCCGCAGCACCCGTCCAGAATATTGCCGCTGCCGCAGGGACACGGATCGGTCCCCTTCCGTTCGATCTGGGCCATGCCTTCCCCCCCTCGCACAATAACGTCAAACCCCTGCCCGACGACGCCCCCATTATGCACCGGACCGGGCCGCCAAAGAAGACGAGGGTTCCGAATTCGAAAATATCCGCCTAGAAATCGATCGCGCTCCCGTACAAACTGCGCTACCATCGGGCCAGACGGCAGAACGCTGGAGGGGAAACCGCCATGACGCCAGGTCGACACGCGCACCGCATCCAGCCCTGGACCACCGGGCTGATCGACTGGGAAGAAAAGAACCGTTCGCTCAAGGACGCTTCCGTGACCGGTCCGGGGAGCGCCCCGAAGGAGGTGTGGCTCAACGGCCGGGACCACTTCGGGGGGATGGGGGTGCACCTCTCCTGGGGCGTCCACCGGACCCTCGGCGACTGGCACGCCCGCTCGCGCGCCCACCGGCACCCCTACCCGGAGTGCCTCTTCTTCGTGGGCCTCGACACGGCCAACGTCCATTACCTGGGGGCCGAGGTCGAAATCAGCCTCGGCGGCGAGCGGGAGGTCCACGCGTTCAACGAGCCCACCGTCGTCGTCCTCCCGGCGGGGACCCCCCACGGGCCGATCACGACCAAAAGAGTGTACAGCCCGCGCGGATTCGGGTTCCTGGCCGTGGGCCTGCACGCGACCCAGGAGATCACCTGGCTGGAAAAAGGGGGCGACGAGGCGGGAGCCCATGCCCCCGAGGGAGCCCCTCAGGGGGGGGGGAAATACGGCCATCTGGTCAAATCACTCAAAACGGGGCTTATCACCGAGCGCGGGCGGCCGGTGACGGCGCGCTTCACCCCCAAGGAGCTGGCCGCGCGCGGGGAGTTCCAGAAGCGGACGGGCTTCCGGCCGGGGCCCGGCAGCCCCGATCACATGACGTGGATGTACGGCCGGGACCTGGAAAACCTGGACCTCAACGTGGCCTGGGGCTTCTCGAGCGGCGCCGGCATCTCCCAGCGGGGGGTCGAGGCGCACTCCCACCCCGAGGACGAGATCCTGGTCTACCTGGGCACGGACCCGGACCATCCCGACGACCTGGGGGCCGAAATCGAGATCGACCTGGGGGAGGAGCACGAACGCCACCTCTTCGACCGGTCGACCTTCATCGCCTGCCCCGCCGGGATGCCTCACGGGCCGATCGTCACCCGGTGGGTAGACCGTCCCTTCGCGTTTCTCCTGATCAACCTGGCCCGAAACGTGTCGATGTCTTTCGAGTAGAGCCCGGGAGGAGGATACCCATGGCTACCGGAAAATACGCCCACCTGCTCAAGCCCCTGAAAACGGCCGAGAGGCCGGGCCAGGAGCAGATCTTCAAGAACACGGGGAACGCCGATGTCAACCGCTGGCTGAACGGCCGCGACCATCTCGAGGGGGTCGAACTGAATTTCTCCTGGGGCTTCTACACCGGTTTGGGGGACTGGCACCCGGGGATGGACCCGCACGTGCACCCCTACCCCGAGTGCCTCGTGTTCGTGGGCCTGGACCCCCACCGGCCCGAATACCTGGGCGCGAAGATCCAGTACTGCCTCGGCAAGGAGCTGGAGATCCACACCTTCGACCGCCCCTCGGTCGTCGTCGCCCCCGCCGGCTTCTGGCACTGCCCCTCGGTGACGCTCGACGTGACGAGCCCGATCGGCTACAGCTTCTTCATCATCTCCCTGGGGGCCGACCCGACCACGCGCTGGCTGGGAGACGGCATTTCGGACGAGCAGATCGCGCGCATGCAGGCGCTGTCGACCGAGGGAGGGCTGAAGCCGCCGATGAATTCGTCCTTCGGCGCCAAGAGGGTGCACGTCTCGGAAGAAACGGTGACCCGCGGCGACGTCAACGCCCGCTTCATCAAGCCGCTGGTGCCGAACTCCCTCGGGTCCCGCACCCTGGCGGACGGGGACCGGGAGCAGTACGGGGAAACGGCCGACCCGGAGCGCCGGCCGGGGCCGGGGATGACGAAAAACGCCGTGTGGATGTTCGGCCGGGACCTGGAGGGGATGAAGCTCAATTTCTGCTGGGGCATCCAGACCGGCCCCGGGGCGTGGATGCGCGGACCGGGGCGCGGGGCGCACGTGCACCCCACCGACGAGGTCCTGATGTTCGCCGGCACCGACCCGGCCGACATCGATTCCCTCGGCGCCGAAATCCAGATCGAGCTGGGGCCGGAGCACGAGCGCCACGTCATCGACCGGCCGACGGCCGTCGTCTGCCCCGCGGGCCTGGCCCACGGCCCCGTCGTCACCCGCTGGGTCGACCACCCCTTCGGTTTCCTGCTGATGTCGCTCGGCGCCAACCACGAAACGAGGTATGTCGATTAGGAGAAAATCGCCCCCCTGCCCCCTGTTCAACCTCCACGCGGTTGTGGCAATCTATGCTCCATGAACAAGCCGGGGGTCGGGAAAGCCGCGCGCTCCGCGCACGGAACGCACGGGTGGTGGGCGCGGTGGTTCGGCGTCTCCGTCAAGGTCTACCTCCTCCTCGCCCTCGCGCTCTGGCTCCTCCTCCACCTGGGAGCCGACCGCTGGTGGCCGGCCACCCTGGTCCTGTTCGGCCCCCGCTGGGCCTTCACCCTCCCCCTCCTCCTCTTCGTCCCCCTGGCGCTCGGATTTGAGCGCCGCCAGCTGCCCTGGCTCGCCGCCGCCGCCGCCGTCCTCTTCGGCCCCATCATGGGGTTGCGCCTCCCCCTCTTCCGGGACGCGGCGGACGGCCCCCCGATCCGGGTCCTGACCTGCAACGTCGGCGGGCCGGGCATGGACCGGGAGACTCTCGCCCGGCTCATCCGGGAGTCGGGGGCCGACATCGTGGCGCTGCAGGAATGCCCGCGGGAGACGGCGCTGAAAGTGCTCCCCGGATGGACCCTGGTCACCGAGGAGCGCCTCGTGGTCGCGGCCCGCGCACCCGTAACGCGCGCCAGGGGGCGCCGGATCATGCACCCCCCCAGCCAGTGGCCCCGGGCGAGCGCGCTGCAGTGCGTGGTCCACCTCCCCGAAGGGGACCTGTCCTTCAGTTCCATCCACCTGCCCAGCCCCCGGCAGGGCCTGTCGAACATGCTGGACCGGGATCGGCTGCTCACCCTCGCACGGATCCATATCCTGAAAAAGGAAACCGAGCTGCGCCGCCGGACGGCCGAGGAAATCGAAGCTCTCCTGCGCACCGACGAGTTCCCCGCCGTCGTTGCCGGGGACTTCAACATGCCGGTCGAGAGCGCCTGGTACCGCCGCTTCTGGCCCGCCTACGCGAACGCCTTTTCGAAGGCGGGGTTCGGCTACGGGTTCACCGAGAAGATCGCGATCCGGGGATTCGAGTACCGGGTCCGCATCGACCACATCCTCACCCGGGGCGACCTGGCCGCGCAAAAGTGCTGGGTGGGGATGGACGTGGGGTCGGACCACCTCCCCCTGCTGGCCGAAATCGGCCGCGGCCGCCGCTGAAGCCTCCCCGGATTCGGGTCGATCGCGCGGATTCCGGCGGGAGGGAAAACCTGTATAATGAGGCGCCGGACCATCTCAACGGAATCGAGAAGAGAGCCATGAACAAGAGGGCGTTCGTCGTGCTGGTGGGGAGCATGTTCATCTCCATGCTCGGCATGGGCATCGTCAGCCCCTTCCTCCCCATCTACGCCAACACCCTCGGGGCGTCCAAGCTCGAGGTGGGGCTGGTGCAGGCGGGCTTCAGCATCACCGGCATCGGGACCCTGCTCTTCATCGGGCGGCTGTCGGACCGGTTCGGGCGCAAACTGTTCCTCGGCACGGGGCTGGGCATCATCGCCCTCTCTTCGGTGGGGCTGATGTACGCCGCCCGCCCGCTGCACCTCATCCTCTGGCGCTTCTTCCAGGGACTGGGAGCCTCGGCCCACATGCCGATCGCCCAGGCCTATCTCGGGGACATCACGCCCGAGGGGCACGAGGGGAAATGGATGGGGTATTTCAACGCCGTTCTCTTCGCCGGGATGGGGGCGGGCCCGCTGGCCGGAGGGTTGATCTCGGACGCGTTCAGCATCCGGACCACTTTTCTCTTCATGGCCGTTCTGAACGCCCTCGCCCTGGGCGCCACCATCCTTTTCCTGAGGGAGATGCGGCGGAAGACGTCGCGGGCGGCGCGCCTCTCTTTTCTCGACCCGCTCCGGAGCCGCAACCTGCGGGGGGCCCTCAGCTACAATATCGCCAACGGGGTGACGATCGCCGGACTCATGGCCTTCGTCCCGCTGTTCGCCGACCTCACCGTCGGCCTGAGCGCCAGCCTGATCGGCGTCCTGCTCGCCGCCCGCTCGCCCGTTTCCATCCTGCAGTCGTACACCGGCCGCATGGCCGACAAATGGAACCGCCGCAGCATGGTCCTCTGGGGCGGCCTCCTCTCCATGGCGGCCCTGGCCCTCCTTCCCCGGTCCGCGGGCTTCTGGCCCCTGCTCGCGGCCTACATCTCGGTCACGCTCGGCCAGGCGGTGGGCGTCCCGGCGGCCAACGCTTACGTGGTCAACGAGGGGCGCGTCTACGGCATGGGAGCCTCGGTGACCCTCTTCATGCTCGCCATGCACCTCGGCACGGGGCTCGGGCCGGTCGCCCTGGGAGGGATCGCGGACCGGTTCGGGCTCGAGTCGGTCTTTTACTCCACCGCGGCCTGCATGGCCATGGGGCTCGGGCTGTTCGCCCTCATGGTCCGTCCCGGGGCGGATACCAGGGTGAGAGGGAGTGCGCCATGAAACTCCAGGCCAAGATACTGTCCGGTTTCCTGATCCTCGCGGCGATGCTCGCCTGCGCCGGGGTGCTTTCCATCCATGAACTCCGTTCCATCGGATCTTCGGTCAACCGGCTGCTCAACGACAATTACCGGAGCGTCAACGCCGCCAAAACCATGCTCGAGGCGCTGGAGATGCAGAACAGCGGGGTGCTGCTGGCGCTGTCGGGGAAATGGCAGCAGGGGCACGCATCGATTTCCGCGGGCGACCGCATGTTCCAGCAGGCGTTCGAAACCGCGAGAAACAACCTGACCGTCCCCGGCGAAGGGGACTCTGTCGGGGCGATCGCCTCCGCCTACGCGGAGTACCGGCGGCTCTGGACCCAGGCGCTTGAAGAGCGGGGGGGGGAGCCCCCCCTCGACCGATATTTCGGCCGGTTCCACGAAAAGTACACGGCGGCACGCACGTCGGTGGATGCGCTCATGAAGCTGAACGAGGAGAGCCTGTACCTCACCGCATCCGGCCTGTACAGCCGGGCAAACCGCGCCATCATGCCCGGGATCGTGGCGATTGTCTCCTCGCTCGTCTTCGTGCTCATTTTCAACAGCTTCATCAACTACTACGTGATCCGACCAATCGTCTCCCTCACCCGGGAAATCCGCGGCAGCACCCGGTCGGGGGCGCCTCTCACCCTGAAGATTGAAAGCAGGGATGAACTCCGGGACCTGGCAGCCGCCGTCAGGGACCTCTCGATCGGGCGCCCGACCGGATCATGAGAATTCACATCATTCTCCGCTACATCGGCGTCGTGGCGATGGCGAACGGGGCCTTCCTGGCCGTATCCGCCGCCATATCCGCCGGGAACCACGAACCGGCATTTCTGCCCCTGCTCTACAGCGCCCTGATCTCCCTCCTCTTCGGTGTTTTCCCCCTCATCTTTGTACCTCCGGCCGACCAGATCCGGAACGACGAGGGGCTGTTCATCGTGGTCTCCAGCTGGCTCCTGTCCTGCCTGGTGGGGGTCCTGCCCTACGTGCTGTACGGGAGGGAGTTCACCTTCACCAATGCCTGGTTCGAGAGCGTGTCGGGTTTTACCACCACCGGGGCTTCGATCCTCGGCGACGTCGAAGCCCTCCCCCTGGGCCTGCTGTTCTGGCGCGCCTCCACCCACTGGATCGGCGGCATCGGCATCATCGTCTTCGTCCTCTCGGTCCTTCCGGCCATCAGCCAGGCGGCCATGGTCCTCTCCCGCACCGAGATCTCCCCCCTGGCCCGGAACAACTTTCAGTACCGCACCCGGGAGACCCTCCACATTCTCCTGGCCGTCTACGTGGGGCTCACCCTGCTCGAGACCGTTTCCCTGCTTGCCTGCGGCATGAACCTGTTCGACGCCCTCGCCCATTCCTTCGCCACCATCGCCACCGGGGGGTTCGGGACCAGGAACCTGAGCGTCGCCCATTACGGGAGCGTGGCGGTGGAATCGGTCATCGGCCTCTTCATGATCCTGTCCGGAATCCATTTCGGCCTGCTCTTTCTCGCGGCCAGGGGACAGATAGGGGCGATCTGGAAATCCACCGCCGTCCGCTGCTACCTCGCGGCCCTGGCCGTCGGTTCCCTGCTGGTCACCCTCAGCCTGCACGGCGGCGTCTACGCCGGATGGGCCGAAGCCTTCCGCTACGCATCCTTCCAGATCGTTTCCCTGGGGACGAGCTCCGGCTTCGCCTCGGCGGACTCCGCCGGGTGGCCCCCCTTCGCCATGATCGTCATGATCTACTTCACGCTCCAGTGCGCCTGTTCCGGTTCGACCTCCGGGGGGATCAAGGTGGAACGCGTCATCCTCCTCCTCAAGGCTGTCCGGGCGAAGGTCCTGAAGCTGAAACACCCCCGGGCGGTGGTCTCCCTCAGGCTCGAGGGTTCGTTCGTAAATGACGAAGTGCTCACGGCGGGCCTGCTCTTCATCTGCTGCTACCTGGCCGTCATCTTCCTGTCGACCGTCCTCCTGGCAGCCTGCGGCGTGGACCTCCTGAGCGGCTTCAGCGCTTCCGCCGCCGCCATGGGAAACGTCGGACCGGGATTCGGGTCCGTGAGCTCGCTTTCCAACTACGGCGCGCTCCCGGATGCGGCAAAGTGGGTCCTGACCCTCGTCATGCTGCTGGGAAGGCTGGAGATCTTCGGTCTGCTGATGTTCGTCTCCTCGAGGACCCTGAAGTAGGCGGACGGGCCGGGGAAAGGACCTTCTCCAGGGCCGGGGTGAACGCGGAGAGGCGCCGGAGCCTGATCACGAGGTCCCAGAGCGGCTCGCATTTCTTCCAGGCGGCCTTGTAGGCGAGATGGCGCGCCCCGCGGAGCGTCCCTTCCTGCCGGGCGGTGGAGCGCGCGATGTTGGGCCAGGAATAGAACTCCCGGTACGCGCGCCGGTACCCCGCCTCCAGCCGGGCCGCCGACATCCGCCGCGGGGTGAACACGGCGTGGCGCGTGTCGTACAGGTCCCAGTCCCGGGTGGTGATCCGCCCCGCCGCCGCCATGCGCCGGAAGAGGGGGGTGTCGGGATAGGGGGTCAGGACGTGGAAGGTGGCCGTTTCGATCCCCTGCCCCACGGCCCAGTCCACCGTGCGCGCGAAGACGTCGGGGCCATCCTCGTCCATCCCGAAGACGAAGCTCGCGTTGACCATGACCCCGTGCTCGTGCAATCGGCGGACGGCGGCGGCGTACTCCCCGAGCTTCTGGCCTTTCCCCTGCGCCCTCAGGTTGCGCTCGTTGAGGCTCTCGAACCCGACGAAGAGGCTGCGGAGCCCGCTCCTGGCGGCGCGCCGCAGCAGCCCGGGCTCGAGGACCGAACGGACCGTTCCCGCCGCCTGCCACAGGCGGCCCATCCCCTCGAGCCCGTCGAAGAGGGAGACGGCGTAGGCCGGATCGCCGAAGAGGTTGTCGTCGAGAAAATAGAGGTGCCGTCCCGGCAGCAGGGCGATCTCCGCGAGCGCCCGGTCGACCGGCCGGGCATAGAAGGACGCCCCGCCTCGGAAGAAGGAGGTCTGGTAGCAGAACCCGCACCGGTTCGGGCAGCCGCGCGAGACCACGATCGAGTTGGGAACCAGGTAGAGGGAGCGCCGGATGAGGTCGCGCCGCGGCACCGGCGCTTCCTCGAGGGTTCGCCGGCTGGAACGATAGACGCTGCGGGGGACGCCCGCCCGGAAGTCCCGGAGGAACTCCGGCCAAGTGTCCTCCCCGGGGCCCAGGAAGAGGGTGTCGGCGTGCGCCGCAGCCTCGCCGGGGAGCGAGGTGACATGCAGCCCCCCGAGACAGACATGCACCCCGCGGGCGCGGTAATGGTCCGCGATCCCGTAGGACCGGCGGGCGGAGGTGATGTAGACCTCGATGGCGACCAAGTCAGGGCGGTCCTCCAGGTCGAGCGGCTCCACGTGCTCGTCGCAGATCGAGGCCTCGTCGTCGGGATCGAGGTAACCCGCCAGGGTGGCCAGTCCCAGGGGGGGGAAGAGGCTGTACTTGATGGGGCGCCAGAAGGGGCTCCTGGCCTCGGTGAGCGCGGGCAGGACCAGTTTGACCCTCATCGGGCCTCCGCGGCCGGCAGCGCGCCGAACCTGCGCGTGCGGCGTTCGTAATCGGCCAGGGCCTCCCCGAGGTCGGCGTCGCCGAAATCGGGCCAGAGGGTCGGCGAGAAATAGAGTTCGGAATAGGCCGCCTGCCAGAGGAGAAAATTCGACAACCGGCGCTCCCCGGCGGTCCGGATGACCAGGTCGGGATCGGGGGCCGCGTCGCTCCCGAGCACCCGGGATACCCGTTCCTCGGTAATCTCCCCGGGGTCCAGATCCCCCCGCGCCGCCAGGCGCGCGAGTTCGCGCGCGGCGGAGGCGATCTCGCAGCGCGCCCCGTAATCGAGCCCGATGCGCAGGTGCAGCCGCCCGCAGTCGCGGGTTTCGGCCTCCGTCCGCTCGAGCGCCTCGATCACCGGCTGCGGGAGGCGGTCGCGGCGGCCGAAGGCCGAGACGCGGATGCCGCGCGAGCGGAGGTACTCCCGCTCGGCGCCGAGGTAGCGCCGGAAGAGCCTGAAGAGGAAGCGGACCTCGGTCTCCGGCCGCTTCCAGTTCTCGCTCGAAAAGGCGAAGAGGCTCACGCAGGGGATGCCCAGCCGGCAGGCCGCCTCGCACAGGCGCCGCACCGCGCCCAGCCCCCGCTCGTGCCCCCGCCAGCGCGGCAGCCCGCGCAGCTCGGCCCAGCGGCCGTTGCCGTCCATGATCACCGCCAGATGATTCAGGGTATTCATACGCCCTCCATCAAGTACTTTGTAATATAAAGTTATAAGCCAAAAAAATTCGCCGCCGCGCCGTCAGCCGTGCGTCGGCAGCGGGTCGGTCCCGGGCCGCGGCGCCCGCGAGCGCCGCACGCTCGAGATATCGGGGAGGAGGCCGGACAGCACCTCGAGGTACTCCTCCAGGGCCTTCCGCCCCCGCGGGGCGAGCCGGTAGGTGCTCCGCGGCTTCCGCCCTTCGAACGTCTTTTCACAGGAAACGTAGCCCGCCTCCTCCAGCCGGCGCGCCTGGACGCTCAGGTTGCCGTCGGTTGTCGCGAGCAGGTCCCTCAAACCGGTGAAGGAGATCGATTCCTCGACGGCCAGGGCGGAGAGGATGCCGAGCCGCAGGCGCTCGTGGATGAGGGGGTCGAGCTCGTTGGGGACCGGGCGGTCCGACCGTTTCCTAGCCATTGTACCTCCGGGCGATGTGGACGCCGAAAACCAGGTGGAGCCAGCCGAACCCGGTGGCCAGCCATCCGAGCAGCGCTTCGGGAGGGGAAAAAGCCGCCCCCGCCGCGGCCAGCATGAAACAGACCCCCATGGTCCGGATCGGGGGGACCGAGACCAGTCCTCCGCTGGTGACGGCGGCCCCGTAACACCCCAGCCAGATGACGGGGAGCCACTCGAGACTGCGCGCGCCGAGCGCCACGGCCGTCAGCAGGGCGCCGACGAAGATCGCCGGGCAGACGCTCCAGAGGATCCGGCGCAGGAGCGGGGGATGGATCGGCTCGCGCATCTCGCGGCTCTTCCGGTACATCCCGACCAGGACCACGCCCACCGACAGGACGAGGACCGCGCCCCAGACGCCGAGGGCCGTCCCCGTGCGCCCCCCGGCGTTCCAGGGAGCGCCCGTGATCCAGGCGTTGGCCGCGACCCCCGCCAGGGCGAAGACCCCGGCCGCCGCGAGGGAACGGCCCGACACGGCCGACAGCCGCCCCGCGGCATCGAGCGTGCGACGGATATAAAGAAGCTGTTCGTGGGCGGCCTCGGCGTCGAGCGGTTGTTTCATCATGGGGCGTTCTCCCGGATCGCACGTATCCTGACACCAGGCTCCCCATGCGTCAAGTACTTTTTTATATAAAGCGACTATCGGGCGGGGAGTGCGTCCACCCCCGGCTTGGGTTCCGGGCTGCACTTCTGTATCATGGGACACGGACTCGAGGAATACCGATTCATTTCATCGAAGGGGAGCGCCATCATGGAACGCGTCATACTGGGCAAAACGGGGATCGAGGCGGTACGGCTGGGTTTCGGCGGGATCCCGATCCAGCGCCTGGGCGAACGCGAGGCGGTCGAGGTCGTCCGCTACGCGGTGGAGAAGGGGATGGACTTCATCGACACCTCCCGGATGTACACCACGAGCGAGACCCGGATCGGCAAGGCGTTGCGGGAGACGGACCGCGCCGTAACCCTGGCGACGAAATCGTGGAGCCGCACCTCCGACGGCATTCAGAAAGACATCGACATCAGTCTCCGGGAACTCGGGCGGGAGTATATCGACATCTACCAGTGCCACGGCATCAGCAGCTTGGACGACTACCGCCTCGTCACCGCGCCCGGCGGGGCGCTCGACGGGCTGCGCCGGGCGAAGGAGCGGGGCGTCATCGGCCATATCGGGGTGACGAGCCACAGCCTGGACGTGCTGGGGACGATCCTGGACGACGGGCTGTTCGAGACCCTCATGGTCTGCTACAGCTTCCTGGAACCGGCGGCCGGGGACACGATCATCCCCCGGGCCCTGGAGAAAGGGGTGGGCGTTCTCGCCATGAAGCCCTTTTCGGGCGGCGTCATCGAGGCGCCGGAGACGGCCATGAAATGGATCCTGGGCCGGAGCGGCATCCTCGTGCTGGCCGGGGTGGAAGACAAGGGGCTGATCGACCAGAACTGGCGCGTGTTCGAGGGGGACCGGACCCTGACCGAAACGGACCTCGCCCTCATCGAGAGCATCCGCCGGGAGTTCGACAGGAAGTTCTGCCGCCGCTGCGACTACTGCCTCCCCTGCCCCGAGGGGATCCCGATCCAGATGGTGCTGGGGGCGCGCTCCTTCATCAAGCGGATGGGGAGCGGCATCCTGGAAAACCCGATGGTGGCCGAAACCTGGAAGAAGGCCTCCCGCTGCACCGCGTGCGGCGAGTGCATGACGCGCTGCCCCTACGGCCTCCCGATCCCGGACATGATCCGTGAAAATGTCGAGTGGATGGACGCGCTGCAGCGCGGGGCGGCGCGGCCGGACTGACATGATCATCGACGCGCATACCCACATCTATCCCGACCGGGTGGCGCACCGGGCGCTCCGGACCGTCATCGGCAACACCGCCGGGCATCTCGACGCCTTCACCGACGGCACCCGCGACGGCCTGCTGGCCTCCATGGACGCGGCGGGGGTGGACCGCTCCCTGGTCCTGACCGTGGCGACCAGTCCCGGCCAGGGGGAGGGGATCCTGGAGTGGATCCGGCGCACGGCCCCCCTGTCCGGCCGTCTGATCTTCTTCGGTTCGGTCCACCCGCACGCGCCCGGTTTCCGCGCCTGCCTCGGGGAAATGGCCGCCGCGGGCGTCCAGGGGGTCAAGTTTCACCCCGGCTACCAGGGCTTCCCGGTCGATTCCCCGGAAGCCTACGCCGTTTACGAGGCGGCGGCCGGTCTCGACCTGGTCCTGTACTTCCACGCCGGCTACGACCCCAGCCTGCCCGGGTGCGATCACACCTCCATCACCCGGTTCGCCCGCTTCGTGGGGGACTTCGCCGGGGCCAAAATCATCCTGGCCCACGGCGGGGGCTACGGCGAGTGGGACCGGGTCCTGGACCTGCTGGGGGGGAAAGGGTGCTACTTCGACATCGCCTTCGTGCTCGAGAGCATGCAGGAGCGCCCCGACGCCCGTGAACTCTACCGGCAGAACGAGGATTTTTTTCTCTTCGGTACCGACAGCCCCTGGCGGGACCAGAAGCGGTACGTGGAGCTGATCCGCTCCTCCGGGACCCTGACCGCCGATCAGAAGGAAAAACTCTTTTGCGGAAACATAGGCAGGCTGATCAAGCTCGACGGGAACCCATGAAAGACAACATCGAGGCGCCCGGAGACGGGAGGGAACCGGCGGAGCGGCCGCTCTTCCCCCATCCCCCCTGGACCGTGGGGATCGTGCTCGTGATCGCCGTCTGCGCCATCCTGGCGGGGCTCTCGGACCCCATCTGGCTCCTTCTGGGCGCGCCCTGCATCCTGGTGCTCCTCCTCTTCCTTTACGTGCGCATCGCGGCGAGGTTCGGCAAAGGAAGAGGACCCGAATGAGCGCCGGCGTCCTCTTCCCCTCCATCGACCTGTCGGGGACGGAGGTCGCCCCGGCGCTTTTCCTCGCCCCGATGGCGGGGATCACCCACTCCGGTTTCCGCAGGCTGATCGCCGATTTCGGCGGGTACGGGGCGCTCACCACCGAAATGCTCTCCGCCCCCGCCTTCCTGCGCGAGGACCCCGCCCGGAGCCCCTTCTGCCGGCGCCGCGAGTGCGAGGGGAGGGTGGTCTATCAGCTCAGGCTTTCGGGGGAGGAGGACCTCGGGGCCCTGTTCGCCAAGCTCGAGACGCTCTCCCCCGCAGCCGTCGACCTGAACCTGGGCTGCCCCGCCCCGGAAATCCAGCGGCTGGCCTCCGGGGCCGCCCTGTTCCGCGATTTCGCGCGGCTCGGGCGGGTGCTCGCGGGGATCCGCGCCCGTTACGGCGGCCCGCTCACGGTGAAATGCCGGCTGGGGGACGACCCGGACCACTGGCGGGAGCCGTTTGTCGAAAGGCTGCGCCTCTTCGAGGAGCACGCCGTGGCCGCCGTCACCGTGCACCCCCGGTTCTCGGGCGAAAAGCTGAAGCGCCGCGCGCGCTGGCGCGAGTTCCCCTGGATCGCCTCCCGGACCCGCCTCCCCGTCATCGGCAACGGCGACATCCGTTCGCCCCGCGACATCGAGGAACACGCGGAGTTCTTCCGCCCCCTCGCCGGCATCATGCTGGGGCGCATCGCGGTCGAAAAGCCGTGGGTCTTCCGGCAATTCGCCGGCCTCCCCCCCGCCCGCGTGGACCACGCCGAGGTCTGGGAGCGCCTGGTCCGTTACACCCTCGAGGATCTCCCCCCGGAGCGGGCGCTCGGCAGGCTCAAGGAGTTCGCCTCCTACTACTGCCACAACTTCTTCTTCGGCCATGAACTCCACCGCCGCTGCCTCGGCGGGCGGACCGTGGACGAGGTCCACGCCTCCGCCCTGGAATTTCTCCGATCGAACCCGCAGCTGTCCGCGTAGCCCGCGCGCCTCCCGCCGAACCCCGGGAAAGTTGTGTCGCCCGGGACCGGAAGAGTGCTAGAATCGCGCCATCGACGACGCCGCAGGACAAACGCACTCATTCAAGGGGGGCATCGATATGACGACGTGGCATGAGTTTCTGAACGAAGAGGGGCATCCGCCCGCATGGCCCTACCCCATCCGGTTCGGCGAGGAAAGGGTGGTGGACACCGACGTGCTGGTGATCGGGGGAGGGATCGCGGGGTGCTGGGCCGCCATCGGCGCGGCCAGGCAGGGGCTGCGGGTGGCCCTGGTGGAGAAAGGGGACACGGTCCGGAGCGGGTCCGGGGGGCCGGGGTGCGACCACTGGTGTAACGCCCCCGCGAACCCCCTGTCGCGCGTCACCCCCGACGGCTGGGCCCAGCACATGGCCTCCCGCCCCTACAGCAACGGCATCGGGATCCAGATCCAGTGCCGCGAGGACTTCGACACCCTGCTGGAAATGGAACAGATGGGGGGGAAGATCCGGGACACGGAAAACGAGTACGCGGGGGCCGAGGGGCGCGACGACAAGACCAAGTTCATGATCTCCCCCCGCTACGGCACCATCCACAGCTACCTCCCCGACCCCCGGATGGGGGAACCCGGCTTCAACCCGCCGGAGACCCGGAACAACGTCGTGATCCGGGTCTGGGGGAGCACCTTCAAGCCGGCGCTCAAGAAGGAATGCCGGCGCCTGGGGGTGCAGATCTTCGACCGGGTGATGGGAACCAGCCTCCTGACCGAGGACGGGCTCCAGGGGGGGCGCGTCGTCGGGGCCACCGGCCTCGACTGCCGGACCGGGGAGTTTTTGGTCTTCCAGTCCAGGGCCGCGATCCTGGCCACGGCGGGCGCCGGCTCCCTCTGGCTGATGAGCATGGAGCTGTGCGGCTATTCCAACATGCACTCCCGCGCGATTTCGGGCGACGGCACGGTGATGGCGTGGCGGGCCGGGGCGGCGCTGACCAAGATGGAAAGCACCGGGATGATCATGATCGCCACCGGGCACAAGCACAAATGGTACAGCGGCGCCGGGGACGCGAGCTACGAAAACGTCCCGCTGGTGGACGCCCGGGGCCGCAGGCTCCCCTACCCCATCCAGGGGTGGGAGGACGCCGGAGCCATGGTCCCCGCACCCGGCGTGGAGGCGGCGGTGCGCGAAAAGATCCTGAAGGGGGAATACGAGCTCCCCTTCTACGGTGACTTCCCCTCCATGCCCGAGGTCGAAAGAAGGGCCACCTGGAACCTGATGCTGGGGGAGGAATCGACCACCCGGATCATGATCGACACCTTCGGCGCGGCGGGGTTCGACATCCACCGCGACCTGCTCCAAAGCTACAAGTTCATTGAGGGGCAGAGCCTGCCGCAATGGAGGGACGCGGGCTACGGCGGTGGGGTGCTGGTCGACTGGAACCTGAAGACGACGCTAGACGGGCTGTACGCGGCCGGGACCCAGATGTTCGCCCCCGAGGACCACAGCTACGCCGCCGCCACCGGGCGTTACGCCGGGCGCAAGGCGGCGGCCTACGCCCGGGAGGCCGGACCCGGAAAGATCGCGCGCGAGCAGGTCGAGGCGGAAAAGGCGCGGGTGTACGCCCCGGCGAAGCGTTCCGGGGGCCTGGAGTGGAAGGAGCTGCACGCGGGGATCGCCCGCGCGATGCAGTACTACGTGAGCGAGTTCAAGACCGAGCCGCTCTTCAAGATGGGGCTCGACGCGCTCGCCAGGCTCGAGACCGAAGCGGTGCCGCGCCTGTTCGCGCTCGACCCGCACAAGCTCATGCGCACCCTGGAAGACCTCAGCATGCTGGAGTACGCCAGGATCATCATCGAGGCGTCGCGCGCCCGCAAGGCCAGCAGCGTGCCGCTCAACTTCCAGCGCATCGACTGCCCGGAGCAGGACCCGGCGGAATGGAACAAGTTCCTGACCATCCGGCAGCGGGACGGGCGCGTGGAGCTGGGAGAACTCCCCCTCGATTTCTGGGGGGACATGAAGGAGCAGTACGAGGCCCACAACAGGGACTACACCGGTGTGCACCGGGAGAAATGACCGCCGGTTCCCGGTCTAACGAAGGGAGGAGACAGTGTCCAAAGAGGTTTTTGCGATTCCCAATGTTCCCACGCCGAGCATGCCGGTGACGTTCGATCCCGAGGTCTGCAACGGCTGCAACCACTGCGTGGAGGTCTGCCCGATCGACGTCTACATCCCCCACCCGCAGAAGGGGAAGCCGCCCATCATCCTGCATGCGGAGGAATGCTGGTACTGCGGCTGCTGCGCCACCGACTGCCCCCGTCCGGGGGCGATCCGGTTCAACTGGCCGCTGCAGGCGCGCCCTTACTGGAAAAACAAGAAGACGGGGGAGACCCACCAGCTGTAGCCGCCCACCCGTCCCCGGGCCCTCCGCCATCCGGCGCAGGCCCGGGGACGGGATCCCCGGCGGACGTATCGGCTAGCAGAGCCCCGTGATGAGGATCTCGGCCCTCGAGGCCTCCGGGGCGTGCGGCGAGAGCTGGAGGAACATCTTGAGCATGTCGACCGCCTTGGCCGGGTGCCCCTGGCGGAGGTACACGAGCCCCGCGTAGTAGTGGGCGTAGGGGTTCTCCTCGTCGATCTCCATGGCCTTCTCGAGTTCCCGCGCCGCTTTGTCCAGCTCCTGCTTCTGCATGTGGTAGACGCCGCGGAACACCTTCACGTCGGCGGTTCCGGGGCGGGCGCGCTCGGCGTCCTCCAGGCTCTTCCATGCCTCCTCGTTCCGCTTCAGCCCGAGCTGGGCGCGCGCGAGCGACAGGTTCACGTGATAGGCATCGGCCACCGGGGAGTCCGCCTTGACTTCAGCCCGTTCCTTCGCCATGGAAAAGATCCCGAGCGCCTCCTCGAATTTCTCCTGCATCAGCAGCGCCTGCCCCAGGTAGCAGCGCGCCTCGAAGTTGCCGGAATTGGACTGGAGCTCCTGGCGAAAGGCCTTTTCGGCTTCCTGGAATTCCCAGTGCTGGTAGAGGTCCACCCCCTTATCCATCTGGGCGAACAGGGGCGCGGCGGCGATCAGGGAAACCACCAGGGACAACGCGAAAACCTTCAGGCAATTATCAGGCTTGTTCATTTTTCCTCCCCTTCGGATCCAAAGCGTTGGTATCCTCAATATATAATGGATACAGGGAAAAGTCAGAGGCCCGAAGCAAAATAATCGTATCCCCCCAGCCACCGGGAGAATGCGCCATGATCCGTCACCTGACCGTCACCAGCCCCCTGGGCCCCATCCTCCTCTCGGCCGACGGGCTCGGGTTGACCTCCATCCGCATCCGGCCCGCCGACCTTCCGGAAGATTCGGCGGCGCCGGACGACGGCCTCCTGGAGACGGCGCGCCAGCTGGCGGCCTATTTCAGGGGTGAACTCGGAACCTTCCGGCTGAAGTTGCACCCGGCGGGGACGCCGTTTCAGCAGGCCGTCTGGCGGGAGCTCGAGAAGATCCCCTACGGAACGACCCTCTCCTACGGGGAGGTGGCCGCCCGGGTCGGCAATCCCGCGGCCGCGCGCGCGGTCGGCGGGGCCAACGGCCGCAACCCGCTCCCCATCGTCGTCCCCTGTCACCGCGTCATCGCCGGGGACGGGAGTCTGGGGGGATACACCGGAGGCGTCGATATCAAGAAATTCCTGCTCGCCCTGGAGGCGGAAGCGGTCCTCAGCAGAGCCCCGGCCCGATCCAGCTCGCGCTCAGGAAGGAAATGAAGATCACGAAGCAAACAACCCCCAGGGGCCTGACTCTGCAGAAACAGGACATGACATCACCTCCAGTCGTTTGAGAAAGGGTGAAACACACACCTCTCCAAAGGGCAAGAAGCCTGCCACAAAGGTGCACCACCCGCCCACAATGGCCATATCTGTTTCATTTGCACCATTTACATCCAGAATAAATATCTGACACCGCCCCCGTCCCCGTCCCTCCCTGCGGCGGCTGTAAAGGCGGTCGACAACAATGATGCAACTTGTTTTCATTTTCCAGCCAAATAATTGATTTGTAATTATATTTAGAGTTACTAATTTCGTAAAAGAAAACGACAGGCCTGCGGGACGGAGGAAAAGTCGGCTCTTCATGGTCAACAAAAAGAGGTTTGCGCCGATAAGGGACTAAAGGCTCCGGATGGATTGCCGCGCCGCCCGAGGAGGGAACCGTCACCACGATCACGGCAGCCGCCGCCGCTGAAACTTGACATAAAGGAGCATGCGGGCCATGGGGACAGCATCCCCGGTTGAAACCGGACAGACTTTGGGACGATACACCCTGATAGAGAAACTGGGAGAAGGGTACCTGGGCCCCGTCTGGAGGGGCCTGGATGAAGGCGCGGGGCGCGCGGTCATCATCCGGATCCTGTGCGACGGGATCAAATGGGAACCCGAAATCGAAGCCGCCTTCGAGAGGGAGTGCGGGGCCTTGATCGCCCTGAGGCACCCGAACGTGGCGGCCATGTACGAGGCCTGCCGCGAGCGGGAGATCCGGTTCATGGTCGTGGAGTCGCTCGGCAACCGCAACCTGGAGACCATGATCGCGCGGAAGGCGGCCATGACCGTCGAATCCAGGCTGTCGATCATGATCCAGGCGGCGGAGGGGCTGGAGTATGCGCACCGGAGCGGGGTCCTGCACCGCAACCTGGAACCGTCCAAGATCCACGTCACCGCCGACGGCACGGTCAAGACCAGGGATTTCGCCCTGGCGCATGTTTTGAAGAAGCACCTCCCCCGCCCCGCCGTGCGCTGGGGGACCCCCATCTACCTCGCTCCAGAACAGATTGAAAACGGCCTCCCTGACGAGCGTTCGGACATCTTCGCCCTGGGGACCGTCTTTTACGAATTCCTGACCGGACAACACCCGTTTCACGATCCCAACGGGAACAAGGCCCTCGACAACGTGCTCGAACCCCCCCGGCTCCCCACCTTCGAGAAGTTTCCCGAACTCCCCCCGGGGACGTGGGGCATCCTGAAGACGTGCCTCGCCCTGGACCCCCGCGACCGCTACGGGAGCATGCAGGACGTGGCCGACGCCTGCCGCGAGCTCCTGACCAGCCTGGCCGAGGACACCCGGCTGATGCTGGCGGAACTGTACGCCGCCCTCCCCTCGCTCCGCCGGGCGGCGGCCCAACCCGGGGCCGCGCAGCCCGTCCTCCGGTTGTTCGAGGGGGTACAGCAGCTGGCGCAGGGGGGGAAGGAGGCGCACTACGCCTGTCTCGACAGCCTGATGACGCGCCTGATCGAGCAGTATCCCGCCCTCCAGGCTTCCGATGCCGCCGGCGGGCCGGAAGGTGCGGCCGGGTTCGATGCGGCCGCGGTCCCCGATTTCGCACAGCCGGAGGGCCCTCCCCCGCAAACGGCCGAACCGGACGATTTGCAGCCGGCGGACACCTCCTCCCCGGAACGGGTGGTGCCCCGGGATGCCAGGGAACCGGTCCCCGAGCCGGTGGGATCGCTTTCGCCGGCCCCGGCCGAACCGGCATCGGCGGAACCGGTATCGGCCGAACCGGCGCCATCACTTCCGGAACCGGTTCCCGGGCAAACCTGTCCTGCGCCGGAACCTGAGCGACAGCCCCCGGAAATGACGTCCCCTTCCCTGGAAACGGCACCCTCGGAACCGGCGCCCGAAACCGGCCGCTCCCATCGCCGGGCGGTGTGGGCCCTCGCCCTCCTGCTGGTCGCAGCGCTCATCTTCGCCGCCTGGAAAGCCGGGACGCGCTTCCGGCTGCAACGGGCGCAGAGCCCCGCCGCGGCCGAGGGGGCCATCCAGCCCCCCATCCCCCCCCTCATCCCCGCCCCTTCTCCCCCCGCGCCTCCGGGCGATGCGCTCCAGGCCGTCCAGGAAGCGCAGGGGCCCGTGAAGCGGCGGCCGGCCGAAACCGCCGCCGATACGGGGGAGGAGAGACCCGGGCCGGAAGCGGGGGCACGGGAGGTGGAATGGGAGCGCCGGGTGTCGGCCCTCTTCGCCTCCGGCGAATATGACGAAGCCGGTCGGCTCCTCGATGAATGGAAGGCCGAAAGCCCCGAAAGCACGGGAGCCCGGTCGGCCGGGGACCGGATCGGGAGGATGCGCCGAAGCCTCGAGGCCTATTCCGCGGCCATGGCCGCGACCCGCTACCCCGAGGCGCTTGCGGCCCTTGACGAGGCCGCGCGCCTCAATCCCTCCGATCCCGGACTGGAGGGGCTGCGCCGGCGGGCCGAGGAGAGGCAGGCGAACGCCCGGGCCGTCCTGACCATCCTGCGCCTGGGCCGCCCGGGCACCCTGCTCCTGGACGGCCGCCCGATCGGCGCACAGGGGGAGGTCCACAACCTGCCGGTCCCCGTCGGCCCCCATACCCTCGCGGTGGAAACGGACGGGAGAAGGGTGGCGTCAAGAATCGAGGACTATTTCGAGGGGCAGCGGATGTCCCTCGTCTACGACTCCGGGCAGCTGCGCCCCATGGCGGAATCGGACCGGGAGCGGATCGCCCGGAGGGAGTTTCTCGAACAGACCCACGGCTTCGAGGCGGAGCACACCCACGGCCTGCTGCGCGGCAGCTGCCGCGGCACCCTCGCGATAGACTCCGCCGAGGTCGTTTACACGCCCGAGTCGGGCGATCACGGCTTTCGCCTCCCCTTCAGGATCCTCGAGCTGGGAAAAACCGGAGGCCGGAACCTGGAACTTCGCTACGGCGCCGACAACCGCCGCTTCCAGTCGTTCCGTTTCCCGGACGAGCCCACCGCCGCGCGCTTCGCAGAAATCTGGAACGAGCTGAAAACCGCCCGGTAAACCCGCGGCACCCCATTCCCGCCCGAAAACCCCCGTTTCTGTGACCCCCGTCACCGCGCGCGCCCGGAAACCTTTCATAATGGATGCAACGGCGCTTCCCCCCCGCTCGGGACGGACCGAAATCGGGCTAAAGATATTATTTCTTTGAAACGATAAGGAGAGCGGATCCTTTCCGATCCGGGACCGCGTCGTCACGGGCCGGGAATTCACGCCGGGGAGACTATGCACGAAAACCGCCTGAAAATCGACCGGGGTTTTTCCCTGGTGGAACTCCTCATCATGATGGCCATGATGGCGGTGCTCGCCGCCTTCTCGGTCCCGATGCTCACCTCCTCGATGCGGGACATGAGGATGATGGCCGACGCCAAGAACATCGCCACGACCGTCAATTACGCCAGGATGAGCGCGGCTTCGCAGATGACGTGCTACCGGATGACGTTCGACCTGGACAACAACGCCTGGAGCCTGTCGAAGCTCAACCGCTCCACCGATAATTATGAAATCGAGCAATCGGCGAACATCCTCTCCGAAGGGGTGGCAGGCAGCGGGATCACCTTCAAGACCGATTCCGACGGCGGGCCGGCGGGCTTTCCCACCTCCTCCGCGAGCGTCGTCACCTTCAATTCCAGGGGCATTCCGGTGGAGGGGGCGCGCGTCCTCTATATTTCCAACCAGAAGGAAGATTACGCCGTCACCGTGTCCCTGACCGGGAAGGTTCAATTCTGGCGTCACCAGACAGATGGGTGGAACATGCAATGAGTGAGCCGATGAAGAGCGCCTTGAAAAACGAATCCGGGATGACGCTGGTCGAGTCGATGATCGCCATCCTCATCCTCCTTTTCGGCCTGCTGGCGCTGGCCCAGGCCATCGCCTTCAGCGTGGTGGCGAGCAAGACATTCGGCAGGGATTCGGGGCTGGCGACGGCGGCCGCCCACGACAAGATGGAGGAACTGGTCGGCCTCCCCTTCGGCGACACGACGACGAACCTGACCGAAGCCCCCCCCTACGGCGCCGACGGAACCGGGCTGGCGCCCGGAGGGAGCTTCTATCCCGCCGACCCGGTGGAGGGATACACCGACACCCTGGACGTCACCGGCGCGCGGACGGCATCGGCCGCCGACATCGCCTACACGCGCCAGTGGCAGGTGGTCGACGAGACCGCGACCCGGAAGAGGATCATCGTATCCGTGAGAAGCAACAAGAGCTTCAATTACGGGACCCCCCCTTCGACGGTCCTGGTGACCCAGAAGACGCCCTGAACACGCACGTCATACGGAGCGGACAATGAAACAGACTCTATCGATCGCACCGCAGGAGGGCTTCTCGATGATGGAGCTGCTGGTCTCCATCCTCATTCTCCTGCCGATCATGGGGGCCGCGGTCGGCGTTTTTTCCGACGCGGCGCATCAGCACGCGGCCGAACAGAGCAGCATCGACGCCAACCAGGAGGCCCGCACGGCGCTCGAGATGATGACGACCGAGATCGGCCAGGCCGGGTCCCACGGCGACGTGTACACCACCCTGACCTCGGCCGTCGGGAGTTCCACCGTCGCCCAGGCGGCCGCGGTGGCCTCCGCGGCGGGGCTGACGGCGGGCGATTTCGTGACCGTCGACACCGGAGCGAACCAGGAGACCGTGGAGGTGACGGCCGTCGGCACGGGCAGCTTCAGCGGGATCTTCCGGGTGTCTCACGCCTCCGGCACCCCGATCCGCCTCTTCGCGCTCCCCTACACCACGGGGGTCGTCACCCCTTCGGGCATGGGGGCCGACGCCTCGACCCCCGTCACGACGCTCCGCTTCTACGGGGACATCAACAGCGATTCGAGCGTGCAGTACGTGGAATACATCTATGACAGCGAGGGCGGCCAGATCACCCGCTCCATCACCCCGGTCACCCAGTCGACCCTGAACGCCGCCTTCCCCCTGGTGCGCAACATCCGTCCCAACTCGGCCCGGTTCATTCTGAACACCGACGAGCGGGAGGTGGTGACCTCGGTCCGGGTCGAGATGACGGTACAGAACGGCGTGGAGAGCGGCGGCAAACTGGAGGAGACCACCCTCTCCTCCAGGATCCTGATCCCCAGCATGAGGGCGGCATCCGCCCTCCTGTTCGAAAACCAGCTCCATGGCGGGTTCAACCGACTTCCTGCGACTCCCCCGCAGGTCACCCAATGGGTCAACCAATGAAAAACAGACAATGGATTGCGGGCGAAGAGGGTACGGCCCTGGTGGCTACGCTGATCCTGCTGATGGCGATGAGCGTCCTCTCCACGGCCCTGGTCTTCACCGTCCAGAACGAGATGAAGACCAGCAGCTCCTACAAGTACGGCCAGCAGGCCTTTTACGTGGCGGACGCGGGGGTGAGGAAAGCGATCCAGTGGTTCGGCGACGGATCCAACTACACCCCCGCGGTCGGGGTCTACCCGGACCTGTCGACGGTCCCCATCACCTACTCCAGCCAGCCGGTCCGGCTCGCCGGACAGGGGGCGAATTTCCCGGTCAGCGGGGTGGTCTCCTCCTTCACCTCGGCATTCCACGACGTCGCACTCCAGGCCGACGGGCAGAATTCGGGCACCTACAGCGTCGGCGCCACCCTGCTCAAATATTCCCCGGCCAGCTTCATCAACATGGCGACGTTCGAGACCTACCCTTCGGCCATGGAGCGCTGGCGGATCGAGAGCACCGGGACCTGGGGCAACCCGAACACCCCCCTGGGCAGGGCCGAGATCACGGCCGTGATCGAAAACAGCGGCAACGCCCTCTTCGACCGCGCTCTCTGGGGGATCGATTCCCTCGACCTGGGGGGGACGGTGCTGATCGACAGCTACGACCCCGCCCTCGGCCCCTACGGGGGGACGAACATCGGGGATAACGGGGCGATCGGCTCCAACGGGGCCATCACCATCAACGGCACGGTGGAGGTGCACGGCGATGCCGCCTACGGGCCCGACGGAAGCTTCGGCGCCCCGGACGGCGCTGTCACAGGCGACATCATCCAGCTCCCCGCGCCCCGCACCTTCCCCCCCATCCCGGAGTTCACCGTCGGGACCGGATCCACGACGGTATCCAACAAAAAAACCGTCACTCTCAGCCCTGGTCAATACGGGGATATCAACGTCAAAAGCGGGGGAACGCTGGCCCTGGAACCGGGGGTTTATTACTTCGACTCGATCATCGCGAAAGGGGAAGTGAGACTCACGGGCGACCTGACCAAGCCCACGACCATTTTCGTCAAAAGCGCGCTCGACCTCGGAGCGCAGGGGATCACCAATCCCAACGGGGATCCCACCCGGCTGAACATCTTTTACTCCGGCACCAGCGAGATGAAGATCCACGGGGGACCGGAGGCGTTCGTGGAGGTCTACGCGCCCAACGCCCCGCTCAAGATGGTGGGGAACTCCGCCTTCTATGGCTCCTTCATCGGGAGAAGCGTGACCGTGCAGGGCACCCCGGATGTCCACTTCGACGAGGGTTGCCTGCAGGAGAACCTGATCCAGCGCCCCTTCCGGCTCATGACCTGGTCCAGGAACCTGTATCAGTAGTCCCGGGAGGACCGGGGGGCGTAGTAGCCCGAGCGGGTGCGGACGCGCACTCCCGGCCGCTTCGAGCGGATTTCGATCTTCCGGAAGGCGCCGTCGCGCAGGCGGTTCGACGGGGTGTAGCCGAGGCTGTAGTGTCCCCGGATGTCGCGCTGGATCGAGAGGAAGGCGTCGCGGATCTCCTCGACGCTCGCCCTGGGCGAAAAAAACTCCCCCCCTGTCTCCCGGGCGAATTTCCGCAGCACGCCGAAATCGGTGCGGAATCGGCCGCCCTGCACCCCGATGCCGTAGATCAGGATGTCGTTTTTCTGGGCCGCCTCGATCGCCGTCTCCTTCTGGACGATGCTCGAGGTGTCGGCGCCGTCGGTGATGACGACGACGACCTTCCGGCCCGCTTCATCCCTGAGTTTTTCCTCGGCCGCCAGGTAGACGGCGTCGTAGAGGGCCGTGTTGTTCCCGGCGCGCAGGGAGTCGAGCGCCCGGTAGAGGGCCTCGGGGTCCTGGGTGAAGTCCTGGACCAGGTTCACCTCCGAATCGAACTGGATCACGAGCGCCAGGTCCCGCTCCGGCCGGAGGATCTCGCGGAAAAACCGGGCGGCCGCCTCCTTCTCGTATTCGAGCCTCTGCCTCACGCTCCCGCTCGTGTCGACGAGGAGCGCGATCGTCAGGGGGACGTCCGACCCCTTTCCGGGATCGCTGAAATACTCGATCCTCTGCGCCTTCCCGTCCTCGAAGAGTTCGAAGTCCTCCGGCCCGAGCCCCTCGACCACCCTCCCCTTGCGGTCGGTCGCCGTGAACACCAGGTTCACCAGCGCCACCTCGGCCCGTATGGTCGCGCGCCCGTCCTGCGCCGGGGAGGGGCGGGGGGCCGGGCCCCAGGCCATCCAGGCCAGGGCGAAGGAGAGGAGGGCGGGATGGACGCGGCGTCCGGTCCGGGAGGAAAGAGGTCTCATGGAGAAACTATACACCGGAAGGGGGCGAAACCGGGATGGAGTTACGCCTCTTCCCGGGTAAAGAGGATGCGGGAGCAGCTGTCGCAGTAGAGGATGGCGTCGGTGCGGAGCAGGTCGGCGTACATCTGCGGCCGGATGCGGACGTGGCAGCAGCTGCAGAGTTCGTCCCTGGCCTCGGCCAGGGCCACCCCCTTGCGCGCCGCCGCGATCTGCCGGTAGCGGGCGAGCAGTTCCCGGTCGACGAGGGCTTCGACCGCCTCCTTCTCCGTCCCCAGGCGCGCCAGCTCCTCCTCGAGCCCGGGGACCGAATCGCCCGCGGCGCGGATGGAGTCCCGGAGCCCCGCCGACTGCGTGTCGAGTTCCCGCCGGGCGGCCTCGAGGTCCTGGTCCCGGGCTTCCATCTCCTCCATCACTTCCAGGATCCGGTCCTCCTCCTCGCGGATCTGCGCCTCCGCCGTCTGGATTTCGTGCAGCATGGCGGTGTATTCCTTGTTGGTCTTCACCGTCATCAGCTGGTCCTTGAGGCGCGAAAGCTTCGTCTGGAGCATCTCCACCTGCCCCTCGAGCGTACGGCGGCGGTTGGCCAGCTCCTTCGCGTGCGCCACCCGCTCTTCGTGGGCGGAGGTGAGGCGCCCGAGCTCGTCGCTGAGGTCCTGGACCTGGCGGGGGATGTCGGAGAGTTGTTGATGCAGTTCGGCCGATTTCAGTTCGATGTCCTGGAGGGTGATCAGGTTCCGAAGTTCGGGATTCACCTGTCTCTCCCCTCCTCGCCGCCGCGACAGGGAGAGGCCATGGGCAGGACCGGCTGCGGCAGGCGCCTGCGGCGCGCCGACCGCGCTCGGCACTGCATCCTGTCCCGGTCGTGGTGTCCGTATAGCATCGAAGTCCTCGTCGAAACCGCGTTACTATACACCGCGCGCGCGCGCCCTGTCAATCACGCCGGCCGTCGCGGCCGCGGCTGTCGAGAATCAGGGTGATCGGGCCCTCGTTGACGAGCTCCACCCGCATCGAGGCCTGGAACCGCCCGGTCTCCACATCGGGGACGCACCCGCGCACGATCTCCACGAAGCGCCGGTAGAGCGCCTCGGCCCGGTCGGGGGGGGCGGCCTCGGAATAGGAGGGGCGCCGCCCCTTGCGGCAGTCGCCGTAGAGCGTGAACTGCGACACCACGAGCAGCTGCCCGCCGACCTCCCCGAGGCCGAGGTTCAGCTTCCCCTCGCCGTCGTTGAAAATCCTCAGCTCCACGATCTTCCGGGCCATCCACTCCAGATCGCTCTCCGCGTCGTCGCGCGCGATCGCCACGAGCGCCACGAGGCCCGGGCCGATACGGCCCACGGCGCCGCCGTCCACGATCACTTCCGCCCGGCTCACCCTCTGCACCACCGCTCTCATGCACTGATTCTGTTTCCATTTCCCCGGAATTTCAATCCCCGAAAGGGCCGCACCGGCGGCGGATACCTCTTGATTCCGCCGCACCCGACTCCGTAAGATTGTGGCTTATGGCTTCCGTGAAGTTTCGAACCAACCTGGTCTTCGCCGCCATCACCGCCCTGCTCCTGCTGACGGCGCTCACGGCGGGATACCGGCGCCTCGAGGAGCGGAGGCGACACCCGGAAAGGGTCCGGTCCGCCTCCCCGGCTCCACCGGCGGCCGACGCCTCGGCCGCCAGGCTCGCCCAGCTCGAGCGTCTCGCCGCGGAAGACCCGCGTAATCCCGACGCCCTCACCCGGATCGCCAACCTCCATTACGATCTCGGTCGGTTTCGCGAGGCCGCGGCCTACTACGAGAAGAGCCTGGGGCTGCGCCCCGGGAACCCGAACGTCGAAACCGACCTGGCGACCTGCTATCATTACCTGGGAGAGCACGACAGGGCCCTCGAGCTCCTGGACACCCTCCTCGGGCGCCAACCCGGCTTCTCCCAGGCCAGGTTCAACAAGGGGATCGTGCTGCTCAACGGCAAAAAGGATGTCCGGGGGGCGATCTCGGCCTGGGAGGAACTCCTGCGAACCGACCCCGGATACCCGCACAGGGAGGAACTGCGCGAGCGGATTCTCCAGCTCAGGCAATCGGCCGGACCGCAACCGGCGGAAGGGCAGGCTGGCTGATGGTCGCACTCCTATCCCGAATTCTCCTGATCGTCCTGGGGATCTGGCTCCTCCGGCGCCTGCTCCTGTCCGTGATGGCGAAGAAGCCCGGAGCGGGACGGGGGCCGGCCAGGCCGGGCAACACCATGGTCAAGGATCCGGTCTGCGGCATGTACATGGACTGCAGGCTCGCCGTCCGGCTCGAGGAGGGGGGGGAGACCGTTTTCTTCTGTTCCGAGGAGTGCAAGAGGAAATTCCTGGCGGGGGCCCGGGCCGGGGAGATCCCGACCGGCCGATGAGACGCCGTATCCCCTTTTCAATGAAACGCCGGGCTCCCGCGTCGGGCTTTGGCGGCCCGACTTTTTCATGGTTGCAAAGGGGTTGGCCCATCGTATAATGGCTTCCGGCCCTAAGGCACTCAGACTCCTGGACGAGGTCCAACCCAAAGTGACCGATACAGACAGATCGAGACCCAAGAACAAAGCCCGGTACTCCGAAGAGATGATCCGAGACTGCCTGGCCGTCATCGATTCGGGAGATATCGAGGACCTTTTCCAGATCCTCCCCCGGATCGGCGTTTTGCGGGACGCCCGGTTCAAGAAACCGCTCCTCGCCCTGCTCGCCCACAAGGATGTCAGGCGCCGGGAATTCGCCGCCTACGCCATCGGGGCTCTGAGGGACAAGAGCGCGCTGGAGCCGCTCAAGAAGGCGTTTGCCGAGGCCCGACAGCTCAAGGGGAGCGGCTCCCGGGAACTGCAGGTCGCCATCATCGAGTCGATCGGCACCATCGGGGACGACGCGGCGGTCGATTTCTTCCTTTCCGCGCTCCGGAGCGGCGGCGGCCGGAAGCAGCCTGCCGGCAGGAAGGGCGCGGGCGGAAACGCCGGCCGGCTGAGCCAGTGGATCATCGAATCCCTGGGCGCCATTGCCCAGCAGGGGGGGAAGCGGTCGCTGAAGGCCCTGGTCGAACTGCTGGACCACGACGATGCCGAAATCCGGGCATTGGCCGTCTCCTCCCTTTCGGGCTCCTACTGGCACCGGCCCAACGAGGTCGCCGACGGCACCATCCAGAAGATCTACCGCCTGACCTCGGCCCGCGAGACCGTGGTCGCCGAGTCGGCCCTGGAGGCCCTGCAGAACCTCGCCGATGTCGGCTGCCGCCGCGCCGAGGAGTTTTTCGAGGAACCCGACCGCTCCGTGGATTAGAAAACCGGCTCCTCGCGCAGGAAAGCCTCCATCGTCGCGGGATCGTGGGTCAGGGGCGCCGGTGGAAGACTCTTCAGGAACATCTTCCCGTAGCTCTTGGTGAGCACCCGCTTGTCCAGCAGCGCCAGGATCCCCCGGTCGGCCCGGCTGCGGATCAGCCGCCCCATCCCCTGCTTCAGCAGAATCGTCGCCGCGGGGATCTGGTATTGGTAAAAGGCGTTGCCGCCTGCGGCGTTGATCCGCGCGATCCGCGCGGCGACCACCGGATCGCTGGGAACGGAAAAGGGGAGCTTGTCGATGATGACCGAGCTCAGCTGTTCCCCCTGCACGTCCACCCCCTGCCAGAAGCTGCTCGTGGCGAACAGGACCGCGTTGGGCGTGGAGCGGAAGGCGTCCAGCAGCCCCGATTTGCTCTTCTCCCCCTGGATCATCGTCGGGAATCGAAGCCGGTGCCGGAGCGAGCGGTAGACCTGCTCCATCTGGGCGTAGCTGGTGAAGAGCACGAAGGCGCGCCCCCTGCTGGCCTCGAGGATCCGCTCCAGTTCCCGGGAGGCTTCGCGCACCCACCCTTCCTCCCGCGGTTCCGGCAGCGCCCGCGGCACGTAAAGAATGGCTTGCCGGGAGAAGTCGAAGTGGGAGGGGAGGAGGAGCTCCTCGGCGTCGCCAAGCCCGAGGCGCGACTTGATGAAGGAGAAATCCCCCCCTGTCGACAGGGTGGCGCTGGTCAGGATGGCCGAGTTCACCTGCGAGAAGAGCCGCTCCCCGAGCAGCGGGGCGATATCGATGGGCGATGCCCAGAGAAAGACCCCCCTCCCCCGGATTTCGCACCAGTAGACATGCTCGTCCGAATCCGATTCCATGATCTCGGCGAGTTCGTTCTCCAGCTCGCGCGCCCGGCGCACCAGCGCTTCCAGGCTTTCGCTCGCGACCGGGAGGTCGGCGAGCCCCTTCCTCACCCCGTCCAGCTGCAGCAGGAGACCCCGGTAGGCTTCCCCCAGGATGTCGCCGTGCCCCGGCCCCCGCCGGGGTCCGGCGGCGTCCCCCAGCGGCTCCAGGGCGTACCGCCCCTCCCGGCGGAGGAAGCAGGAGAAGAAGGCCGAGGAGCGTTCCGACAGCCGCGCGAGCTGCGCCGAGAGGTAGGCCGAGCCGCTCCCGGTCTCGACGAGCGCCCGCTCGGCGTCCCGCACCAGTTCCTCGATCCGGTAGTTGCTCACCATCGTCCCGAAGTACTGGGTCGCCACGTCCTCGATCTCGTGCGCCTCGTCAAAAACCAGGACGGCGTAGTCGGGGAGCACGGCGCCGAAATCCCCCTGGCGCAGCGACAGGTCGGCGAAGAAGAGATGGTGGTTGACGATGACGATGTCCGACTCCAGCGCCAGCTGCCGGACCAGGGTGACGAAGCAGTTCTCGAAATTGCGGCACTTCTGCCCCGAGCAGGTTTCGCGCCGCGCGTCGAGCAGCCGCCACAGCGGCAGCTCCTCGGGCAGGTCGCGGAGTTCGGCGCGGTCGCCGGTCCCGGTCGTGCGCGCCCAGTCCTTGATGATCCTGATGTATTCGGGGTCGTGGGGGGTGAAGAGATAGGCTTCCTTGTCGATCTCCTCGAGCTTGCTGAGGCAGAGGTAATTGCCCCGCCCCTTCATGTAGCAGACCGACAAAGTCCGCCCCAGCGCCTGCTCCAGGAAGGGAACGTCCTTGAAAAAGAGCTGTTCCTGGAGGTTCTTGGTCGCGGTGGAGATCACCACCCGCTTCCCCGAAAAAATGGCGGGGAGGAGGTAGGCGAGGGTTTTCCCGGTGCCGGTCCCCGCCTCCACGCAGAGGTGCCGGCCCTCCTCGATGGCGGCGGCCACCGCCTGCGCCATCCGGACCTGGCCCGGGCGGTTCTCGTAGGATGGAAGGCACCGGGCAACGGCGCCCCCCGGCCCCAGGATTTCGTCAATTTCCGTGGACAATGTCTCGCTCCGCCCGAATTCGAAACACACAGTGTAGCAAAGGGCCCGCGGCCGGGGAGAAAAAAGAGTGCCCGCGTCCCCCCGGCTCCAATTTGGCTGGGGCTTCCGCCCCCCCTGCGGTATGCTTGCACGGCGAGGAGGAAATATGGCGCACGGGAACCCGGAAGCGGATATCCTGGATCACCGCGAGGTCTACAGCGGAAGAATCGTCGATCTTCATGTCGACACCATCCGGCAGGAATCGGGGGCCGAGACGATCCGCGAGGTGGTGCGCCACCCCGGCGGGGTGGCCGCGGTCCCGGTCCTCGGGGACGGCCGGGTCCTGCTCATCCGCCAGTTCCGCTACCCCCTGGGGAAATTCATCTTCGAGCTCCCCGCCGGGAAGCTCGACAGCGGCCAGAGCCCCAGGGACACCATGGCGCGCGAACTGGAGGAGGAGATCGGCCGCTCGGCCGGGAGCCTGACGCACGAATGCGCCTTCTATACCTCCCCCGGGTTCTGCGACGAATCGATCCACCTTTTCGTCGCCCGCGACCTGGCCCCGACCGGGCAGCGGCTCGAGGAGGGGGAACACATCACGGTCGAACCCCGCACCCTGGCCGAGTGTCTCGAAATGATCGAGACCGGGGAGATCGAGGACGCAAAGACGATTCTGGGGATTTTGTGGTACCGGATGAAATACGCCGCCCCCGGGGGCTCAAATTCTGGTTAACCATTTGCGTGCATTGTGATAATATAATTGAATGAGCAAAATAGATGTGGGTTCGGAAGTCGAGGCATACTGCACCAAGTGTAAACTGGTCCTGGATCACACGGTCGTGACGATGCAGGGGGCCAAACCCCGCCGCGTCAAGTGCAATACGTGCAACGGGGAACACAACTACCGCGCCGAAAAGCCCGTGTCGAAGAGCGCGGCGGCCAAGGACCCCGCGGCCAAGAAGGAAAAGGCCCCCAGGAAGACGCCGGCCAAGAAGGCCCGGCAGACGTGGGAAGAGGTGATGCAGGAAGCGAGCACCAAGCCCCACAAGAAATACAGCATGTCGGGGAACTTCGCCGAGGGGGACTGGATCGAGCACGCCACCTTCGGGCGGGGGTGCGTCCAGGCCTTCGTCCCTCCCAACAAGATCACCGTGCGCTTCGCCGACAGCACCCGGCTCCTCGTCTGCAACCAGGGCTGACCGGCCGGCCGCGATGAAAGCCGTAGTCCCCGGACCGAGTTCCCTCCTCGAGGACCTGGAGCGCCTGGTCCCCGGCGCCTCGCGCCGCACCCTGCGGCAGATGCTGGCCCAGGGGCGCGTCAGGGTCAACGGCGAAATCCGCCGGCTCGCCGCGCACCCGCTCTCCCCCGGCGACACCGTCGAAATCGGCGGCCGCACGGCCCCCTCGCCGCTCCCCCGCGGGCTCGAAATCCTCCACGAAGACGACGCCCTGCTCGTCATCCGCAAGCCGACGGGGCTTCTGACCGTCGCCACGCTGCACGAGAAGGAACGCACCGCGTACGCCTACCTGCGCGCCTACGTCAAGGCGCGTGAACCGCGGCGCCGGCTCTATATCGTCCACCGCCTCGACAAGTTCGCCAGCGGCATCCTCGTCTTCGCCAAATCGGAGCCGGTGCAGTCGGCGCTCCAGGACATCTTCAGCCGGCACGACATCGAACGCAAGTACTGGGCCATCGTGGAAGGGTCGGTGAGACAGGACCAGGGGACGATCCGGAGCCGCCTCGTCCAGGACCGTTCCCTGCGCATGCATTCGACCGAGGATGAAACCCGGGGGAAGGAGGCGGTCACGCACTACCGCGTCCTGCGCCGGACGGCGGACCTCTCCGTATTGGAAGTCACCCTGGAGACCGGCCGGAAGAACCAGATCCGGGCCCACCTTTCGGAAATGGGGCACCCGATCGTGGGGGACCGGGCCTACGGCAGCACCCGCGACCCGCTCAAACGAATGGGCCTGCACGCTTTCCAGCTCGGGTTCCGGCACCCCGTCACGGGAAAGCGGGCGCTGTTCGAGACCGACCCGCCCCCCGAATTCGTCCGCTACCTCCCCGCCCGCCAGGCCTAGCCGAGTTCCGGGAGCAGACGGGCGAACTCGGTGACCCGCTCGATGTGGTGATGCGCCCCGTCGGCCCCGTCCCCCCCCACCATCACCGTGGTCATCCCCATCTCCATCGCGGGCCGGATGTTGACCGCCGAGTCCTCGAGCAGCACGCACTCCTCGGGGCGGACGGAGATGAATTCGAGCGCCTTGTGGTAGGCGCGCCGGTAGGGCTTGTTGACGAAATCGAGAAAATGGATGTCGATGACGGTCTCGAAGTGCCCGAGCACGCCGAGGCGCGCGAGCACCCGGCGGGCGTGCGCGGCGTCGGCGTTGGTGAAGACCACCCGCCGCAGCGGGAGCGCCCGGAGCATGTCCGCGAGTTCCGGGGAGGGCCCGAGGTAGTCCCCGATCGGGATATCGTGCACGAAGTCGAGGTATTCGTCGGGGTCGACCTCGCACACCCGGCGCAGGCCGTTGAGGGTGGTCCCGTGGCTGTGCATCAGCGCCTCGCGCCGGGGGCCCACTTCCTCCGGGGCGATCCCCAGCCGCTCCACCATGTAGAGATTGATGCGGCGGCCGATCTCGTGCATCAGTCCGCACGACTGCGGGTAGAGGGTGTTGTCCAGGTCGAACAGCGCGCACTGCAGCTTACGGGTCACGGGGCTCCTCTGGGGAAGCGCCGAAACGATCCTTGGCCAGGGCGGCGAGGATCGAACGGCGGACGTTGGGGATCTTCCGCTGGAGCCCGTCGACGAGCTCGCGCATGCGCCGGCGCTCGAGCGGCCGGGTGATCCCGCACAGGTCACTGGAAACGAGGGGATAGTTTCTCAGGGCCGCGTAGGCCTCGATGTCGGTCTCCCAGCAGTAGGCGAGCGGGCGGATGACGGTGTTGCGCCCGTCCCCGGTGCGCCAGAGCGGGGGGAGGCTCCGGGTCGTCCCCTCGAAGAAGAGGTTCAGGAGAAAAGTCTGGATGATGTCGTCGGCGTGGTGCCCGAGCGCGATCCGCGTACACCCCTCCTCGACCGCCGTGTTGTAGAGGATCCCCCGCCGCAGGCGCGAGCAGAGGGCGCAGGGGGTCTCTTCCTCGTCGATCGTCCGCTTCACGATGGACCAGGTGTCCTTGCGCACGACGCGGAACGGCACTCCCAGCCGGGCCAGGTACCGGGGGATCACCTCCCCGGGAAACCCGGGCAGCCCCTGGTCGAGGTTGACGGCCAGGAGCTCGAAGCGGACGGGCGCCCGTCGCTCGAGGTCCATCAGCAGGTCGAGGAGCACGTAGCCGTCCTTCCCCCCGCTGAGGCAGACCATGATGCGGTCCCCCTCCCGGATCATGCCGAAATCGGCGATCGCCTGCCCCGCGCCGCGCAGCAGCTTCCGCCGGAGCAACCGCTCCGCATCCTTCATCCGCTCCCCTTCATGCCGCAGCTCCGTCCCATCCCGCGGAAATTGTAACACATCGCGGACCCACGGCCTCGGAGCACCCCGGGAGGGAGAACACAAAAGCGGGCGGCGGTGTTATACTGGAACCATGAAAAGCCCACGCGTGACCATTCTCGGATCGGGAGACGCCTTCTCGGCCGGCGGCCGCTTCCAGTCCTCCGCCTTGGTGCAGAGCCCCGAGGCCTCCCTGCTCCTCGACTGCGGGGCGACCATCCTGCCGGCCCTCAAAGGGCTGGGAATTTCGGCCGAGCGGATCGACCAGGTCTTTCTCAGCCACATCCACGGGGACCATTTCGCCGGGATCCCCTTCCTGTTCCTCCACTTCCTCTACATCGAACCCCGGGTCCGCCCCCTGGTCGTCATCGGCCCGCCGGGGGTCGAAGCGCGGGTCCGCACCCTGTTCGCCACCATGTACCCCGACACCGCCGCCGAGCCCCTCCCCTTCCAGCTCGATTTCATCGAGATGCTGCCGGGCGAACGGATCTGCCACAAGGACACCGAACTCGTGCCCATCCCCGCCCGCCACCAGGAGCACCCCCTCTCGCTCGGCTGCGACCTCATCGCGGGGGGCCGCCGCATCCTCTACACCGGCGACACCGGCTGGTCGGACGACCTGCCCGCGCGCACCCGGGGGGCCGACCTCTTCCTGTGCGAGTGCACCTATTTCGACTCGCGCTCCGACACCCACCTCGACTACGCCCGCCTCCAGGAGCACCGGGACGGCTTCGGCGCCCGCCGCATCGTGCTGACCCACCTCGGCCAGGAGATGCTCGACCACGCCGCCGAGGTCGAACTGGAAATGGCCCACGACGGCCTCGTCATCGACCTGTAGCCCCCGCACAGAGAGAGCTTGAAGCCGGGCCCGGAGTCTGTTATACACTCCCCTGCGCTTCCTGTTTCGCGCCCGCAGCACCAGGGGGCCAACGTAGCTCAGCTGGTAGAGCAACTGATTCGTAATCAGTAGGTCGCCGGTTCGATTCCGGCCGTTGGCTCCATAAAATCAACAACTTACCGCCCCCACAAGATCCTCGAAAATCCCGGTTCTATGCCGGTTCTATGAATATCGTGCATAGGGGCGAGCCTGTCTGCGTCAAATCGGATAGCAGGAGTGCTCCTCCTCGCTAAGCTGGAGGGGATAAGCCGCAATCTCGTCAGCGTTACTGCCCCCCGTTTCCCCTGCCTGTACACCCCTCCCCGATTGGGGCCGTCCCCCCGAGACCCGTTCCGCACAGTAGCTGTTGCTCCGCGTCTGGTTGATGACATCCAGCTTTTGGTGGACCAGGTTCTTTCACCTTGGAATCTTTGGCAAATGCCGTCTAACCACCACAGAGCGACCCATCAATGGGAGTCCATCCAACTTGGCGATGAGCCCTTCGATTACCCCTTCGTAACCCACCGTGGCAAATGCGAAGCCGCGATTCTTGTTTCCGTAACGAACTCCAGGAAGGATTTGAAGCGAAATGACCTCACAGTGGATTGATAAAAACTCAGTGATATCCTCGCGCTCTGCCGAGTAGTGAAGATTTCCCAAATAAATATGGTGCGTTGACTTGGAGGGCACGTCTTCCACAACAGTCGTATCCGCTTTTGCGGCCTCAGCGCGCTCGGTCGAAGCTGGAGGTAACGCCGGGGAGACTTTATGCCGTGGCTTTTGAAACATACTCGTTCCAGTTGCCGCAAATGGACTTGGAACGGGTATGACAACTTCCCAAACTTTCACTTCTCGTTTCGGGATGCGCAGCCTGCGAGCTTCGTTGTTGGCTTTGACATGAGGCATCACGCGTCTAATCAAACCTCGATTGACCAGTGGCGTGAGAATTTCTCTGACTTCATCCGTGTCAACTATACCGAGCCTATCCACCACGTCTTGGGTCGAGAACCGCTTTCCACCAAAGCCGAGAGCTAGAACTGCAGTATGGTTTTCGGGCAGCTTGTGAGCCTCGTAATTGCTCAACCACAATTTAATGGAAGGGTCGTAGAGGGACTTGCTGTAAAGCATAACGGTGAATCCGGTGGTATCATTTTGGAATGCGGGTTCAGCCAACGAACTGGAACGCATCACATCGTAGATGCGGCGAATCCCCTCGCCCATTTCCCGGATGAAACCAACTTCCCGCAGCACCCGAGCGATGTATGGATTTCGAGACTCATGGACACCTTTACGTTCCTGAATGTCGGTAAGCGAAATTGTGGACAGAAGCATTCCCGGGCTGTGAATTTCCATGCGATCTTGAAACACCGAAATCTCAATGCCTCTGCCTTCGATTGCATAATTTCGATGCACAATCGCGTTTATCAAAGCCTCGCGACATGCGATCTGAGGATACAGTAGGCATTGCTCAAACCGTGCCCGGTCGGTAACAATGGTGTGCTGGCTTAGAGCAACGGTCAGGCGCTCCCAGGCTCGGTCAATCAATTTGAGGATGCCTTCCGCGACCGTGTCGTCCTTCACGACGTTATAGCTCTCGCCGCTTCTCGGTTCAGTTCCCTGGTAAGTGAGAATTCGCACTTGGCAACGTGGATGCCATTTGCGGATGTCTTTCCCAAAGAGCATCACTGCCGCTCGTTTCAAGCGCAGCCCTGCTGCAGTGAACTCAGCCAATTCCAGATATTGCAGACACTTTTCTGGGCTTACTCCATACGCGATTTGCCCGGCAACGCTCTGAATCAAATCCAAATCCAAATCAGCGAGGGTCGCACCTTCCTCAATCTCACGATCCCAGCGCCGCGATTTATCTTCCAATCGCTTCGCTGCAATAATTTCCGAGCTTTCGGGAACGGAATCACGGTCTATCCGGCGAAGACACCGACCATCTGCCGTCAAGTGGATGAAATCCAATCCCTTCGGCACGCTGAAATATAGAACGCGGACGCCATCAATTTCGATCTTCGTCTTGCGCGGAGCAGGAAGTGGGGTACTCTTATGAACGTGTGTTTCTGGCACGCGCAGCAAAGCTTCGATTTGCCTTTCATCGAAATCCACGCCTGAAAGCGAACTGTCATCTTCCACCCCAACCAGCAATTCGCCGCCATCTGAATTCGCAAATGCGACAAGTGTTTGAGCGATATCCCTTGCTACGTCCTTGAAATCGCGATTTGTTTTCGCTCCGGGTGGGCCCTGCTTCGCGCTCTTGAACTCGCGGTAAAGACTCTCGCCGACTCGAAGTGCGATTCGGATTCTTTCTTGAAGGTCGAGAAATTCACTCATGCTTTGCTCCTGGGATGGTTATCTCTCAACGCGAGCATTGCAAGAACTTTACGCCTTCGCGTAAAACTCGCTGCCTTTCTCAGTGAACTCGCGGGACTTTTCTTCCATTTTGATCAAGTGAGGACCTCCAACAACTCGGCCACCACCTGCAGCTGCTCCTCTTGTTCGACCTTCAGAAGAATAGGCTCAAAATCGGGGTTCAGGGGGTGAAGCGAAATCCTCGTGTGGCGCCAGCCGTCATCGGTTACATCCCTCTCACTCTCGTAACGCTTGACCGTGTAACGCCCTCCGCTTTCGGGATCGACCGCGTCCCTGAGTTGCACCAGCACAATCTTGCCCTGCCGGGTACCAGCAACCGGTCCGCTGAATAAGGCATAGGCCCCATCGGGCAATCTCGGCTCCATAGACTTTCCTGTAATCCGAGCCACGAACATGCCCTTCCTCAGCCGCCTCCCTCCATCCAGCCTGACCCATCCCTCCGGTTCGACGTTCTGCGGATCGCTGAAGAACCCCGCAGCGGCTTTGAGGCTCAGGAGCGGCACGCAGGTCAGGTACTTGTCTTCCTCCGCTGGTACCACCCTCACGAACGGCTCCGAGCTCGATACCAAAGCTCTTTGCGCGCCTTCAGTGACACGGTGCCGGTCTTCCTCTGACCAGTCCCTGCAAAGCACCTCCGCCTGCTGAAGGACCAAGTCCGTGGCCCGGGCCTCCATATCAGGGGGATAGCCGAACCTTCGCAGTACCCGCTTTACCAGAATCCTGATTTGGGCCCGTGCATTCTCGCGCACCTGCCAGTCTATGGTCACACTCCGCTTCACATGCCCAACGAGCTCCTGGGCCAAGAAACGCAGCTTTTCATCCCCCATTACCTCCCGCGCACTCTCGTTGTGGGCCAGGGCGTCATAGAATGCCACCTCGTCGTCGCTCAGTCCCAACTCCTGGCCTCGCGCCTGTGCCTCCCTCATCTCCTTGGCCAGTCGGATCAGCTCCTCGATGACTTGGGCGACCTCGATGGCCCGGCTCTGGTATTTTCGCACCGACCGCTCAAGCATCTCCGCGAAGGAGTGCGCCTGCACCACGTTCTTTTTCAGCCGGGTCTTCATCTCGTCGTTGATCAGCTTTTTCAGCAGCTCGAACGCCAGGTTGCGCTGGGGCAGGTGCTGCACCTCCGCCAGGAACTCGTCCGACAGGATCGAAATATCCGGCTTCTCCAGCCCGGCCGCCGCGAAGATGTCCACCACCTCGGTGGAATACACCGCCCGCGAAACCAGTTGCCGAATGGCCGATTCCATTTCATCCGGGGTTCGCTCACTCTCAGACATCGTTGCCTTTACCAGGGCGGCGCGGATTTCCTGGAACACTCCAACCTCGTCCCGGATCGCCATCGCCTGCTCGTGGGGCACGGCCAGCGCAAAGGCCTTCGAAAGCTCTGTAACCGCCTGAATGTAGCGCTTCTTGCCGTCTTCAAGCCCCAGCACGAACTCCATCGCCTGCGCGATCCCGCTCATGCGCCGGGAGGGCTCGGCGGTCAGGATCTCGCGATACTCGAAGCCATGCAGAAGATCCCGGACCACCTCGTACTTCTCCAGCAGCACCTCGATGGCCCGTTCCTGGTTGACAGTAGCCTGCCCCTTGCCTCCGCTGGCCGTGTAGGTGTGGAGCGCCTTCTTCAAGGCATCGGCAATCCCCAGGTAATCGACCACCAGCCCGCCGGGCTTGTCCCTGAACACCCGGTTCACCCGCGCTATGGCCTGCATCAGGTTGTGCCCGGCCATCGGTTTGTCGAGATACATGGTGTGCATGCTGGGACAGTCGAAGCCCGTCAGCCACATGTCCCGCACTATCACGAGCTTAAGGTCATCCCCGGGATCCTTGAATCGCTTCGCCAGCCCTTCCCTTGCAGCCTTGGTGCGGATATGCGGTTGCCAGGCGGCTACGTCCGAGGCCGACCCGCTCATGACGATCTTGATCCGGCCCTTCGCATCATCGTCGCTGTGCCACTCGGGGCGCAGCTTGATGATCTCCTCATAGAGATCGACGCAGATCCGGCGGGACATGCTCACGATCATGCCCTTGCCGTCCATGACCTCCAGACGCTTCTCGAAGTGCTCCACCAGGTCCCGCGCCACAAGCCCGAGCCGCCTCTCGGTCCCAACCATCGCCTCGAGCGCCGCCCATTTGGTCTTGAGCTTCTGCTTTTCGGTCTCCTCCTCTCCCTCGGTGATTTCCTCGAATTCCGGATCGAGCGTAGGCTTCTCGTCCTCATTCAACTCCAGCTTCGCCAGGCGAGATTCGTAGTAGATCGGCACCGTCGCGCCATCCTCGACCGAGCGCAGGATGTCGTAATTATCGATGTATGCGCCGAATACGGCGGGCGTGCTCTTGTCGTCAAGCTCGATCGGTGTACCGGTAAACCCAATGAATGAAGCGTTTGGCAAGGCATCGCGGAGGTACTTCGCCATGCCGTACTTCATTTCGCCTGTCTTGCGATCGAACCGGGCGTCGAAGCCGTAGTGGCTGCGGTGGGCTTCATCGACGATCACCACTATGTTGTGGCGCTCGCTCAGCGCGTCGCCCCCCTCGAACTTCTGCAGGGTGGTGAACACCACGCCTCCCGACGCCACCCGGAGCACTTCCTTCAGGTGCTCACGGCTCTCCGCCTGAACCGGCTTCTGCCGCAGCAGCTCACTGTTGGTGCTGAAGGTGCCGAAAAGCTGCTCGTCCAGGTCGTTTCGGTCGGTGATCACAACCAGTGTCGGGTTCTCCATCGCCGGGTGCTTGATGATCTTCCCGGCATAAAACGCCATGGACAGGCTTTTACCCGACCCCTGGGTGTGCCAGACCACACCGATCCTCCGATCCCCCTCCGGGCTGCTGGCCGCCACGGTGCAATCCACCGCCTTGTTCACCGCCCAATACTGGTGATAGGCCGCCGCCTTTTTCTGTATGGTCCTGCCGTCATCCTCGAAGGTCACGAAGTTGAGCACATAGTCGAGGAATCGCCGCCGATCAAAGAGCCCCTTGATCAACACCTCCAGCTGAACCGCCCCCTTCGGCGCCAGAGCGCCCCCCTCGATGGTCCTCCAGGGCTGGAACCGATCCCACCCGGAGGTGAGTGTCCCGGCCCTCGCGGCATAGCCGTCGGAGATCACCAGCGCCTCGTTATAGACCAAAAGGCTGGGGATGTCGTTCTTGTAGGTCTGCAGTTGATTGAAAGCGTGGCGGATCGTCACCTTTTCCACGGCGGGATTCTTCAACTCAATCACGCCAAGCGGCAGCCCATTGATGAATATCACGACATCCGCTCGCCGGTTCCGGTTGTCCTCCACCACCGTGAACTGGTTAACCACCAGGAACTCGTTGTCCTCCAGTCTTGTCGGATCTCGCTGCAGCAACCAAACCTTCCCATGCCGCTCCCGCCCATCCTCCCGCCACGAAACATCCACCCCATCGGTGAGCATCCGATGAAACGCCCGGTTGTTGACCATCAGGGAGGGGCTTTCCGTCCTCGTGACCTGTCGCAGAGCGTCCTCGATAGCCTCCTCGGGCACACGGGGATTGATCCGGGTCATCGCATTCCGAAGCCGCCCAGTAAGAACCACCTGCCGATAGTCCGCCCTCTCCTGAGCCTCCCCCTCCGGCGCGATAACCGGCCCGTTGATGTACTCGTACCCCAGCTTACGGAAGTAATCCAGGGTCACAAGCTCAATCTGGGCTTCGTCGAGGTTGTTGCTGCTCACGCGCGGCTCTCCCTCCCTCGCCACTTCGCTACCAGACTATTTACTTCTGCAATCACCTTGGCGAAGTTGTCGACCGTTTCCTTGGGCAGCTCATCTAACCCGATTACGGCCAAATCTTTCATAATCCTCTTTGCCACTCGGCCCTTGTTAAACATCTCGATGCCCGTCGCCCGCAACGCAGTCTCCACGCGCTGAACGATCGGCCGCCCGTCCTGTGGCTGGAGCGATAGCTTCTTTTTGCCGAGCTCCTTCTTGTAAGACTCAAGGACCAGACCGAGGTAATAATCCTCCGCGAACATGTCTTCCAGACACCTGTCGCCTTTGGTCCCGAGTACGCGGCCGAGCATGAGGACGTGATTCTCCTCCAGAATCCACTGACGCACGAGATGCTCGTAAGCGGTCTGTCCTTCAGAATCGGAGTCAAGCAGTACAGCAACATGGAGCTCCTGGCCGTGCAGGATTGTTCCGATGTACGCAGCTTTGCTTGCGCCACCAGCAGGGGTTATCACCAATTCCTCGTCTAGTCCTTCTTTGCCCGCCTGTCGCATGAGCTCCGAGATGGTGCTGAGGAACCAGAAGTCGGTCACACCTTCGACGACGAGGTTGTACCTGCCCACAAAGAGTGACTGGCTCCAGGAGAGGCCAAGCGCTGCCTGCAGCGTGAAGCGTGCGTCTTTTCCTGCTGACGCCCAGTCCTGATGGACCTTGACGCCTTCATGCGGCCGATCTTCGCAGATGTAGATCGTGTCCAATCGAGTAAAATCCACCATGAACGGCAAGTGGGTGGTATAGATCAGCTGATTGTCCTTTGCGTATGCCTTCATTCTCTCGAGCAGATCACGTTGAGCCGCCGCGTGAAGATGCAGACCCGGTTCGTCCAGTAGGATTACGGAGTTGTGGAAATCGCCGCTGGTTTCTGACATGAAGAGCATGTCAAACGAGAAGAACCACTGAAACCCCTTTGAACGTTCTTCTAATGGCACGAGTGCCAAAGACTCGATATCCTTCACAAACATGATCAACTGCTGCCCATCGGCCTCGAAGCGAATCTCGTACTTCTTCTGTGACCATCGGTCAGCGATCTCGTCGGTCAGCGTTAAGCTCGCGTCGTTCATGTCCAACATGCGTTGCTCGCGATCCTTCGCTTTGCCCTTTTCCACTTCTTCGTCAAGGTCCAGCCCTGCCTGTTTCATAATGAGACGAATGGTGTAATCTTCGTCGGTGTGCTTCTTGTCTTTGAACCGCTGCTGAACCTGATCGAGTTGAGCGGACCCCGTGAAAATCCGGTAGTCATCCATGTAAATAAACGTCGGGAGCCAGTTATGCGCGGTATCGGCAGCGCGCCTGAACGGCGCCTCGGTCTTCAGTTCTTCGACGGCAGCATCTAATGCAGAGTTCAACGCTGCAATGACTTGTTGGTCGGCCTGAAACTGGGGGTTGTTCGGTGGGTTGTTTGGGTGATGAAATGGGGCAAATACCGCCTTGAAGGCAGCCGCGTTCGCAACCGCATAAACGCTGCCATCATTATCTCGGACCTGCTGAATAAAGGTCTCCAGAGCCGGGGTGTACTGTCCCTTGAAGTGGTCACTGGCCCCATCGGGCACGGTGCCGATCTTCTCGTTGATAACGCTAACCACCCACTTGATCTCGTGTTTGTCCACAGGATCGGTAGGAAGGAACGCATAGGAAAACGTGCCCTGGTAGTTCTTTTTGATTCGGACCCCGGTAACGGCAGATGTGGACTCGTGGATGATGGCCAGTTCATCCTTCTCCTTATCGTTGAAGATGAATTCCGTTTCCACGACAAGTTGCTCCGGCGACCGCTCTTTGCGCCGCCCACGTGGCCACTCCCGGTCGAGGCTATATGGCTGTTCCTCGAATGGGTTGAATTTCCACAGCGCTTTGAGTATCGAGGTCTTGCCAGATTCGTTCTTGCCTACCAGCGTAAGGATGTCGCCGAGTTCTACCCAGCCCGAATCGGTGATATTGCGGAAGTTGTGAACGCGAAATCGCTTCAGTTTCATTGGTTACCTCTGCCGGCCTGGAAAAAGGGTTGTGTTAGTGCTGTTGTATTCATCAAAACGGAATCTCCTTTCCCTCTGCTTAATCTATTGGCACAAGCTCGTTGCTCTTTGCCCTCCACTTCCTACCCGTCCACTGTTCCAAGAGCCGTTGCAGTTGGTCCGTGCCCTTCCACGATCTCCTGTTCTGCCCGTTCGTTCGGTAAGCGCCAACGACCCGATCCGTCTGGTCAGATGTTAGGTTCGCAAATATCGACAGCAGGTGCTCAACCTTCCAGGTGGAGTCATTAAAGTTTTCTGACGCCGCATACGCGGAGAGTGCGCATTCAAACAGCCGCGACTTGTCCGGGAGGCGCTTGTAGAGCAGTTGAAACACCTTGATTGCAATGCTGTCCGGGTTGTCCCAACTGCATCCGCCAAGCCCCTGGCCCTTACCCATCAAGCCGTAGGGGTCCATTCCCAGGCGAACGGCAATCAGCGGAACGCCTCTGCCAATCGCCACGCCCACCTCCTGATCTGTCCAGTTGCTGTCGTGATAGTCCTTGGAAAGCAAGGCGACCATTGCGTCCATGCTGAACAACGCCCGCTCGATCTCCCATTGCCATTCCTGGGTCGGCTCGATGTTTTCATGTGCCACGAAGGCCGCCACGCCACAACGAGCAAATGATTCTTTGAGTCTCGCCGTCTCCTGCTTGAGCGATGACTTGTGGCTCAGGAACACCCGGACATGTCCCGCGCCCCATATGCGCTGCAGCGCATCAGGCGCAATCAACGGAGCAATGGTGCGCGGCCGATACACCCCCGTCTGCTCTCGCCAGTTGTCGTTGTTCGCTGGTTCCATTTCGATGAATACTTCGCTGACATGTTCATTCTGGCTGTTGTCCAGCTTGTTGAGGTCCGCTACGATGCGCCCCCGGATGTCCTCCTTCTCGTCGATGAGTCGGAGGTATAGATCTTCCGACACAATCAGCGTGATGGCATGCCCATATGTTCCCCCGTTCCAGTTGTCGTAATCCCAGCCCTCGTGAATCGAAACAACACCGTTGATCACAATCTCCCTCAGAAGCTTGTCACCGGACCGCTCATAGAGAAGGTTCAGTGTCGCGAGGTACGAATCCACCTTCCCAGGAAGGTGAAATTGCCGATCACCTTTGCTCATTGGACACTCTCCACGATGGACTCGGCGGCGGGTAGTTCGGTCTCCCCGCTCAGAAGCTTGGGCAACAGCGTGTCGCGCAGACCGGCCAGGCGGCGGTTCTGGCGTACGTTCAGGACGATCCGCTGGTGTATGGAGGCAACATGCCCCTGGAACGCCTTGGCAAGGGCCACGGGGGGGAGGGCAAGCGGATAGTGGCCCATGTCTTTCCAGTTGGTGCGGGGCATCTTCGTGCCCGCGGAGTGCGAGTCGGTATAGTCCACAAACGCCTTGCTTGAGACCAAGGAGATGACATAGCCATGCCAGTCTTTGAATTTCGGGGTGACCACGACGATGTCCGTAGAACAGACGCCGTCTACTGGCGCAATGCCCACCTTGTGGAAGTACGGCCGCAGTTTGCCGAACAAAATCTCCCCCTGCCTGAACTGCGACTTTGCGCTGGCTACATCTTCCGCCAGGCCCCAGACGTCCAGGGCGATGCAACGTCTGGGCATGTGTTCTAGTCCGATGTATGGGGTGGTCATCGGCACATCCGATGGATTCACTCCGCGCCGGGGGCTATCCGCCACATCAACAAGAGAACCACGCCTCCATCCAGTTGGAATCGCCCCAAGCTCTGATTCCTCGATTCTTTCGGGGAAGAGGTTGGAGATTTCGGCAGGGAGGTTAGGGTCCCGGCCTTCGGCTTTAGCATGGACGGGATCGAAGTCGATAAACCAGCTCTTGAAGATCGCCGCCGCCATCTTCTCCAGCGTCCGGTTCATCCGCCGGTTCAATTCGATCTTGTCGTCCAGCTTGCCTAGAATATCTGCGATGCGCATCTGTATGGAAAGCGGAGGAAGGCATATGTCGAGCGATTCAATGTCGGTTGGCCTGACTGAGGGATAGGCTGAAGTACTGTTCTCACCAACCGAATGCAAATAGTCGATAATCGTTAGTTGTGTGAGATAGTAGTAAAGAAAGCGAGTATCGCATTCACCCTGAACGCCGCGGATCACTGCAAAACCAGTCGATACGAGCATGTTCGGCAAGGGCTGTTTAATAATCCCATAGTGATTCTGATTTGGCCTCACCGTCGAGTATACGATGTCCCCTGGCTGGACTTTCCTTCTTGCCCTGGTGGGCAAGGCATCGTGATCAGTAATAAGCTGGAACGAATCAATGGTTCCTTTGGTGATATTACCGGTATCCAGGTAGTTAACAAATGGCCATTTCTCCTTCGGCGAGTAGGTATCTGTGTTGCAGGCGATGATATCTCCGATCTTCCGTTGACGCCACTCACTCGCCATAACCCAGCACCTCCAGATTCCGGCGTATGGCCGCGTCGAGTTCCTCAGCCTCTTTCATCTGCTCATAGAGTTCGGTGAATAGTTCCGCCATCTTCTCTTCGAAGGGCACGCCATCATCCTCGATCTCCGCCGCTCCGACGTAGCGGCCGGGGGTGAGGACATGGCCATGGCCTTCGATCTCCTTGAGCGCGGCACTCTTGCAGAACGCGGCGACGTCCTCGTACTTGCCTGCGTCCTTCTCGCCGCGCCAGGCGTGGTAGGTACCGGCGATCTTGGTGATGTCCTCTTCGGTCAATTCACGGTGGGTGCGGTCGGTCAGTTGGCCCATCTTTCGGGCATCGATAAACAACGTCTCCCCTTGCCGGGCCCGGAAGCCGCGTTCCTTGTTGGCGCCCTTGTTTTTGGTGAGAAACCAGAGGCAGGCCGGAATCTGGGTGGTATAGAAGAGCTGGCCAGGCAAAGCGACGACGCAATCCACCATATCGGCTTCGATGATGGCCCTGCGGATGTCACCTTCACCCGAGGTGTTGCTGGTGAGCGAGCCATTGGCCAGGACGAACCCGGCGGTGCCATGGGGCGCGAGGTGGTGGAGGAAATGGAGGATCCAGGCGTAGTTGGCATTGCCTCCGTCCACGGTGATGAACGAGCCATCCTTCTGTTTGCGCTCTCCTCCGGCAGGAAGGGCAAATTGAGCATTGCCTGCAGCCTGGTTAAGGCGTCTCCAGCGGACATCGTCCTTTACCTTGGAATAGCCCCAGTCCTCCATGTTGAAGGGAGGATTGGCCAGGATGTAGTCAGCCTTGAGGTCTGGGAACTTGTCGGTAAGGAAAGAATCCCCCCACTCGATCTTGGCGTCGATACCGCGAATGGCCAGGTTCATCAGGGCCAGGCGCCAGGTGGTGTAGTTGGACTCCTGCCCGTAGATGGAGATCTCGCGCTGGACGGTCGGGCTGACCTTGGGTTTTTTGCCGTTGCCGTTGCTGGAGGCGTGGGCCTGGACGAATTTTGCGGCCTGGACGAACATACCGCCTGAGCCGCAGCAGGGGTCGAACACACGGCCCTTGTAGGGCTCGAGCATCTCAACCAAGGTCCGGACAACGCACTGTGGGGTATAGAACTGGCCCCCCAGCTTGCCTTCCGCGGCTGCAAAGCGGGCGAGAAAGTACTCGTAGACGCGGCCGAGGATATCCTGCTGGCGGCTCTTCTGGTCTCCCAGGCCTATGGTGGCGATCAGGTCGATGATCTCGCCGAGGCGGGCCTTGTCGAGGGCCGGGCGGGCGTAGTCCTTGGGGAGTACTCCCTTAAGTACCTTGTTGTCGCGTTCGATGGCGGTCATGGCGTCATCAACAAGGGTGCCGATCTCGGGGCGCTTGGCCTTCTTCTGGAGGTAGGGCCAGCGGGCTTCGGGAGGCACCCAGAAGATGTTGTCTGCCAGGTACTCGTCCTTGTCCTCCGGATCGGCCAGGTCGTCGGCCTGTAGGGCGGTGAACTTCTCCATGAAGGCGTCGGAGATGTACTTCAGGAAGATCAAGCCGAGCACGACATGCTTGTACTCGGCCGCGTCCATGTTTCCGCGCAGCTTGTCTGCAGCGGCCCAGAGCTTGTCCTCAAAGCCGAGGTTGGCTCCTGCATTTGATCTGGTCTTTTCTGCTGCCATAATTCGATCACACTATTTTGTGGAAAATTGGGTTAACTATTGCATGGCGGGCATTTTAACACTGGCATTCGGGAATTGTATACAAAGGTTTAATCTTTGAGAGCATTAGTTTTGTCGATTAAATAAAACCATATTCCAATCTGCCCGAGTTCGCTATCCTCCCAGGTATGAATTTGCGCCCTATCCCGACCCGGCGGGCATTCAAACTGCCGCATCTGGAAAGAACCCTTTCAAATAATGATCGTCCGGGGTTGGCAACACCTTGAATTGATTTGGGCTTGCGCTGATCTGGTTTGCCCGGACATTTGATCCTTTCTGTAAAAATCCTCGACAGCCTCCGCATGAGAGAGGAATGGATCGACCTCCTGTCGCCCGTGCCTTTTCACCCCTGGTAAGTGCCTTATTCAGTTATGGATAGCCCATGATAAGGCATGGATGGCTGGTGGTCCGGAGCGGGATACTTGAACCGGACGCCTTCTCATCTGGTGTCGGAGCTGCTTACACCGTCATCTCCCTTTCATAAAGCAGATTGCACATAAATCTTTTCATATTAATCATTTATAATCGTGGTGCAAGGCTTGCTTGCATATAGGAAAAATCATCGTTGGATGTGTGTCTGATCACCGAGGCGTTTGCCACCAGGGACTGGGGTCGGCAAAAAATGGACGATCCCTGGGGAATGTCTGCCTGCCTCGCATAAGGGGGCGGATTGCTCAACCCGGCATTCGTTGAATAGGGAGACGGTATATGAGGAAGAGAAATGGGATAGCTCTGATTTGGGCCGTTTCGGCCGTATTGGCGGTCTTGTTCCTGCAGCCGATGTCTTCCTTGGGGGGAGAGTTGACCTGGGTGGGTGCCAGCGGTGATTGGAGCGCTCCCGAAAGCTGGAGTACCGGAAGCATTCCGGTCGCCGGGGACGCGGTATCGATCGCCGTCGCGGGTGCCGTGGTCAACCTCGACGTCAACTACGAGGAATCGCGGCTTGAATCACTGAACGTCGGAGGTTCGGGAGCCTCCGGGGCGACCATGGATATCAACGGCTACAATCTATACACCAGCGGCAACATCGTCCTGGGCGAATCTGCGGCTACGACGGGAACCATCAATTTAACCAACGGCACTGTGCGCGTAAGCGACGATACCATCGTCGGCGGATCGGGGACCGGTGTCTTCAACCTGAGTGGGGGGTTCCATTGGCTTGATAACAAACTGACCATCGGGCAGGCCGCCGGTGGTTCGGGCGCCTACAACCTGGACGGCGGATTGTTGTATGTCGGTGACGGGACCGTCGTCGGCGAATATGGCACAGCGGTGTTCAACCAGAGCGGCGGGTTTCATGTGGTTCACTATGAATTGATTGTGGGCAGGTTCGCCGGAGGCTCCGGCACTCTGAATATCACCGGGGGCACCGTGAGTGACAACATCGCCACCATCGGCGCCGGTGCCGGGTCGAGCGGCACGGTACTGCTGGATGCCAGCACCTGGAACACGGCGGGGCTGCTTTCGATCGGAGTGGAGGGCACCGGTGTGGTCACCGTTCAAAACGGCGGGACACTCAGCGCGGGAAGCATGGTAGTCGGGAGCAACGGAACGTTTATCCTGGATCCGGAGGTCGCGAACGTGACCGGCGATTTCACTTTGATGCCGAACGGGCAGCTGACGCTCGACATTGGGGGGGATACGCCCGATCTCGTCAGCCAGCTGGTCGTTGGCGGAAACGGCACCTTCGGGGGCATGATCCTCTTCAACTTCATGAATGGTTTTGCGCCCGTGGCCGGAAACACCTTCGATCTGATCCGCGTCGGCGGCTCGGCCGATTTCAGCAGCGCAATATTCGGGATCGGCGGACTCGCCCCCGGGTTCGAGTATCGGTTCAATTTCGACGACGGCACGTTCAGGCTCAGCGCCCTCAATGACGGGGTAATCGCGACGACGGTACCGGAACCGGGTACGCTGTGGCTGCTGGGCGGCGCCCTTTTCATGCTTGGCGCGATCGTGTGGCGGAGGCGAGCGGCCGATCGAGCCTAGGTCAGACGGGACGATCCCTCCCGGGGGGGCGCATCGGACGGCCACGATCCGGGCCATGAGGTCGTGAATGAGTATTCAGAACCTGGCGGAACGATAGACCCTGCACCATGGACACCGGCCTTCAACATGTAATTGGAGGCCCCGTCCTTGTGCAGCCCTTCTCCGATTCGGACATCTCGAGGCCGGCGATCAGGCGTTCGCTTCCGGCCCGTCATCGTGAAACAGGTCGATGTAGCGGCGGTACATGAACCTGCGATTGCGGGCCTGACCGGTGATTTCCTGGAGGATGTCGCTGCCGACAAACTTCGAGACCAGGTCATTGGCGGCCGTATAGGTGGTGCCGATCAGATCCTGGACGTCCTTGACCGATATAATGGGATGCTCGTACAGATGTTCCAGCACCCGGTACCCGTTGCCGGCCGCACGGCCGAAATTCGCGGTGATCGCCATCCGGTGCGTCTCGCGCAAAGCCAGGATGCGACGCGCCGTTGCGGTGGCCTGCCCGCTGACTTCGACAACGCCCTTCAGGAAGAACATCAGCCAGTCTTCCCAGGTCCCCCGCTCGCGCACCGACTGCAGCTGTGCGTAGTATTCCTGCCGGTTCTGTTTGAAATAGTGAGACATGTACAGCACAGGCTTGAGCAGGATCCCCTGCTGGCAGAGCAGGAACGCGATCAGCAGCCGGCCCACCCGGCCGTTCCCATCCAGGAACGGGTGAATGGTCTCGAATTGAGCATGGACCAGCCCGATGAGGACAAGCACGGGGAGGGGTGTGTCGGAATGCAGAAACCGTTCGAGTTCCGACAGGTGATGGGCGACTTCATGGGGCGGGGGCGGCACAAAGGTCGCTTCCCGGAGGGTACATCCCCCGGGACCGATCCAGTTTTGAGTCGTGCGGATTTCGCCGGGCGTATGATATTGGCCGCGGACGCCCTCGAGCAGTTTTGCATGAATTTCGCGAATCAGCCGGACCGAAACCGGCAGATCCTTGAGGCGCTCGAGCCCGTAATTCATCGCCCGCACATAATTCACCACCTCGTCGACATCCTGAGGGCGATCGCGCGAGAGAATCCGGGCCTCCGCCGCCAGCAGGTCCTGCAGTGAGCTTTGCGTCCCTTCGATCTGGCTGGAAAGCACCGCCTCTTTGCGGACATACATATAGACGAACAGGTCAGGATGGGGCAGCGTTTGGATCGATCCATCCAGCCGTCCGAGCGCACGATCAGCCGCTGACAGCAGCACCTGCATTTCAGCGCCGATCGCCACGGCGGGATCCGGGGGAAGAGGGTTGGGAACGAACGCCCGATAGCCGGTGGGCTGTTGAACGTATCTCCCTGTTCTATCATTATTTAGGGTCATTGTGACTCCCGGACACCCCTATGGCCGTGCCCGCAGGCTGGCTGCCTTGCTGTCCATAGGTTCGCCACGCTGTAACAAGAACGCCCTTTTGTTCCATATTAAAGGCTGCCTTGAATATAACACAAAATCCCGGCTTTATGGACAAAAGCCTTTATCATGTCATTGGCAAGGACGCCCTCGCGCCGATCTCAGGCAGCAACCGATTACATCGGCTTCCGGCCGACAGTAGAATGTCGCCCATGGATGTGGCAGACTGCAACAAGAACGCCCTTCTGTTCCATATTAAAGGCTGCCTTGAATATGGCAGATGGCTAAAAGTAACGATACACGTCCTGGCGGTGACCCATTCTGATGACGCGGACGATGAGGGTGGCTGTTTGAGGAGAATAGATGATCCGGTAATCACCGACCCGGATCCGATAGTGGTTTTCCTTGCCCCTGATCTTTTTGAATCTGAGCACTTCCGAAAGTGGATCGATGCTCAAAATCTCCAGCGCTTTATCGACCCTGGATCGTATCGATACGGGCAGGGATTGGTATTCCCTGTACGCCGATTTCTGGAAAACGACTTGATAATGCGGTTTAGGCACGTCTTTTCCATGCAACGGTTTCTTCCAGTTCGCGTTCTTCGATGATTTCCTTCTCCATCTCATCTTCCAACAGCTCGGCAATCGCGCGTTCTACGAGATGATTGATCCGCAGTCCCCTCTTTTTGCAGAAACGCTCGAGCAACTCTTTGGTAGGTTTTGTCAGTGTAGTGGAAAAGTTGACCATTTCGGCGGGTTTGGGCATCATTAATCCTCCACTTTAATAATGAAATATCATTTTTAAAAATGATCTTCAATGATTAAGAACGTCGTCACTGCCTCGGCATCGCGCCCCGGCTCGGGTGGTATCGCCCCGATTCACTCCATCTTCATCATTCGCCATACGGAAGAGAAGTGGGTGCGGAGAGCAAAAAATCCTCCATGGTGACTCCGGTGACCTGCCTGGACGTGAACGGCGATCTGCAAATGACGGTCAGGTGGTCGCGCGGGAAGGTCCTGGAAAACCAGCTGAAGTCCATCGGACCAGCCTTCCCCCTTTTTACTTCAATGAATTCCTTGTCAGGAGTAACAAAATCTATCTCGTGCTCTTTGGAAGCCCAGAAACCCATGGCTTCCGGATTGGACCGCCCGGCAAGAACGCTTCGTCGCCATATTTCCTGCGCCACCAGCCATTCCATAAAGACTCCCTGCAGGTCCGGTGCAAGGTCTTCGAATTCGTGAACATACCGGAGAGAAGATGGGTGAAACGCAATGGCTACAGCCAGGTTGATGAAATGAAACTTGCAGGCCTTACGCATGAGCAGGGTTCTCTTATTGGAATCAATCGGCCACGCGGGCATCACCGATAAAAGATCGGAGAGCTGTTCCATGTAACCACTGGCTACCGTATTATTGGCGAGCCCCCCATCCCGGGCGAGCTTCGCGAATCCCACGGCGTTGCCGCCATTGTCCATAATGACATGCAACAGCTGGGTCAAGGACAGCCTGTTTCGTCCGGACGACACGACTTCTCCCAAAACCCAGTCGCGCACGATCTGGATAAAATATTCAGGCAGGCGCTCAAATTGGCATATATCATTGCAGGCAACCGGGGAACCTCCGGTCAGCAGATATGCGACCCAGGATTTGTCTCCATGAATTTCCCCGGCATTCAGTCTGAATTCCCTATAGGAGATTGGCAGGAATACATATTCACTCTTTGACAGTTTCCCTTTCCTGCCGGGAAGCCTCTCGGAACCGTGCCGAAGATCCGAGGCCTTTGAACCGGTCGTGATAATGAGAACATCCCTGAAAAGCCCCCGATCAATCACTCGCTTTACGGCCGTCTCCCAGCCCGGTACGGCCGTGATCTCATCAATGAACAGTCGCTTGATTCCGGCGTCCCTGGAATAGGAAGCATAAAGATCACTCAATTCCAAATCCAGTTGATCCGCGGACGCGATTTCGTCGCCGTTCAAATAATGGGCAGAACCCTTGCCGAACTCCTCTGCCGACTGTCGCAGGTTCATGTCGAGCCATGTGCTTTTGCCGTATTGGCGTGGCCCACGGATGATGATAAGCCCTGGTTCGGCCGGAAGTTCGCTCAGCCCGAATTCAAAACGAAACTGATGCGCTTTGGATTCCATATCAACGATCCGAGGCCACATATCCTCGCGATCGTAGTTGCCTTCGGCCAAGAGAGAATTCATCGTCTTAACGTTCATAACGTTAGTGCACCCAACGTTATGAACGTTAGCAACCGGATATTCCCTGTATGACCCCGCCCGGCTCCGTTACTGGCTTCCCACGCCTTTCACCCGCATGCGCAGGCCGAAGAGCTTGTCGGAGGCGGTGATGACGAGGGTTTGCCCGTCTTTGCCGCAGAAGCAGACGTTGGAGGTCCAGGAGGACGGTACGGGAATGTGATGGATCCTCTCCCCCTGCGGGCTGAACACCGTCACCCCCATCCCGGTGAGATAGAGGTTCCCTTCGCTGTCGATCGTCATCCCGTCCGAGCCCATCTCGCAGAAGAGCTTCTTGCCCGTGAGGGTCCCGTCGGGCCCGATGGTGTAGCGGTAGGTTTTGCGGGCGCCGATATCGGCGACGTAGAGGTATTTTCCATCCGGGGTGCCGATGATGCCGTTCGGCTGCGCCAGGTCGTCGGCCACCCGCCTGGGTTCCTTCCCCCCGGGCCCCAGGTGGTAGACCCCCTGGATCTCCTGCGGTTTGTCCCGGTGGGTCCAGTAATCGCGCGGGTAGAAGGGATCGGTGAAGTAGAGCCCGCCCGAGGGGCGCACCCAGACGTCGTTCGGCCCGTTCAGCCGCTTCCCGTCGTAGTCTCCGACGACGACCTTCACTTCCCCCGCAGGGGAGATGCGCCACAGCTCGTTGTTCCCGTCCGCGCAGGCCCAGAGATTTCCGTCGGCGTCGAAACTCAACCCGTTGGAGCGCCCGGCCTTTTCCTTGAACAGGGAGAGCTTCCCGTCCGCGCTCCAGACATGAATGCGGTCGTTCGGCTGGTCGGTGAAATAGGCGTTTCCATCCAGATCGCAGGCGGGTCCTTCGGCAAAGCCGAACCCGTCCGCGAGAAGGGTCACTTCCGCCCCCGGAGCGACGACCAACGACTGGGCCTTCAGGGGGACGGCCGGAAGGAGTAACAGGCCGAGCAACGCGGTACCCACCAACAGGGGATGCAGGAACTCCCCCCGACCACGAGGCCTTCGGGCCATGGGCCTATTCCAGTCTCTTGAATTTGTAGCGGACGGCCATGCCGCCCCCCGTCATCGGCCTTTTGGCGGCCGGCGCCGCGCTCACTCCCGGCCCCTTGGCGGCCGGCGCCGCGCCCATCCCCGGCATCACCAGTTTGTCGTATTGCGGCATGAGAATGAGGGTGTCGTTCCCCTCCATCTGGACCTTGAACGTCATCGACGCCCCGCCCCCGCCCATCATGGACACCACGTGATGAACGACCAGGGTGGATCCGTCGTATTCGTAGGTTCCGGCGTCGGCCATGAAACTCCGGCTTGTCCCGTAGGCGCCGCCGCTGGAAGTGGAGCCCTCCTGCTGCGAGAGGTCGCGGATCGAGCTGTAGTGCTTGTCCATGATGTAGAGCATGAACGCCTTGGGGGCCGTGGTTTCCTTCTTGTCCCCGCTGCCGATATCCATTTCCACGATGGACCACACCCCCTTGATGGACGGGGCGGTCTTACCGCCGGAGGTCGATTGCGCTTTACCGGAAACGGCGACAAACGGCATGACCAACACAAGACAAAGAACAAGGAAGGAGCGTTTCATCGGTTTTCACCTCTCAAGGGTTGATGCTGGGTTGTAGATGTCTCCGCTTTTCATGAAGGGTCGCCGGGCAGCGCGAACACGGCCCCGGGCCGCGGCCCCCCGCAGCCGGCGCATTGGGTGTCATACCAGCTCATGGGCCGGCCGCAGCCGGTACACCGCCAGCGGGCGTCTTCCATTTTGGCCCACTCCCCGACGCCCATCCCGCGGATCTTCTCGAGGTTGGGGAGGTATTCCTTGCGGTGCAGGTAGTCGCCCATGCGGATCAGGCTCGTGATGCGTTGGCAGGGCAGCTCTTCGCAATCGGTACAACGGGCATCCGCCTGCTTGCTCTTTGCGCACAGCCTGATCGCGCAGGTCCGGCAATGGCCGGCAAGGGTTCCGCCGCTCAAGCAGCCGTCGCACCGAAGCCCGTCCATCCACATCGGGTCCGGGACCCCCTTCTGCGCCGGCGCGGAGGGTCTCTGCCGGGGCTCCGCCTCCCCCTCTTCCCCGTGCTTGGCAAGGTACGCGGGGCAGGCTCCACACCAGGTCCCGCAGGCGGCCGCCAGATGTTCCTTGCCGGAACCGGTTGCCCCGGGCTTCCCCCCGTTCTCGGGCTTTAAGCTTTCCGCGGAGGCGGCGGAGACCGCCGCCGAAAGACAGGCGCACCCCAAAGCCGTATGGGTTACGCTCTCGCAAAACCTTCTTCGGGTCATGTTCTTCCGCTTCAAGAAAGTCATGCCGTCTCCCCCTTCCCACCGGACCGCCTGCCGCCAGGCGGGTCGAAACCTGGACGCCCCGTGGTAAGGAAATAGTATACCCGAACGGCCGGTTGCGCGACCACAAAACAACCATCCTCCCCCCGCCCCGGCCGACGATCCGACCACTAAAAAGCACTTCTGACCACGTTCCCTACGGCAGCGGGGCGTGACCGGAGGAGATCTCGGGAACGAAGTCCTTGCGCGCCTGCCCCACCTCCAGGAACTTGCCGACGAGCAGGACGCAGGGGACCGAATCCTGTCCACTATTGACATCTGTCCACGTTACGTGGACAATAAATCATCATGGACAGACAAGCACGTTACGACAGGGCCCTCATTGAAGAGGTTTTGGCCGCCGCCCAACGACCGGGAATCCGTGCCGAAATTGAGGAAGGAGAGCCCAAGGTTAACGGCGGCGGGGTGGACGCCTGGATAACGCTTCAACTGGGAGGCGCGGCGGTTCGCTACGCGGCGGTTCTGAAGCGCGGGCTGCGCCCCGCTACCCTGGGTGCGGCGATTCAGCAGATTCGACAGACCGGAAAAAGGACGCTGCTGATCGCCGACTACGTCACGCCACAGCTTGCCGATGCCCTGCGTGATCACGCGGTTGCCTTCATGGATGCCGCCGGCAACGCATTTCTTGACGATCCCCCGGTTTTTATCTGGGTCAGGGGAGAACGCCCAATGCCGCGGACTGCGCTTCAACCCGGCGGGAGGGCGTTCAAGGCGAGCGGCCTGCGGGTGATTTTCGCGCTCCTGTGCCACCCGGAAATGGTGCAGCATCCGTATCGCGAAATCGCCCAAATGGCCGGCGTGGCGCACGGGACCGTCGGATGGGTCATGGCCGAACTGCCGCAACTCGGGTTTGTGGCCAGGATCGGGGGGAAGCGGCGACTGCTCGAGCCTCGCCGGTTGCTGCAACAATGGGTCGAGGCATATGCGCGCACTCTCCGGCCCAGACTGCTCCTGGGCCGCTACCAGGCGGAAAACCTCGATTGGTGGAAAACGGTCGATCCCACCGCCTATGATCTTATAATGGGCGGGGAAGGCGCCGCGGCCCGGCTCACGCACCATCTGCGCCCCGGCAGCCTGACCTTTTTCGGCGGCAAAGCCGAGGCGCGCTTCCTCCTGGATCAGCGCCTGAAAAGAGATCCGACCGGAAAAGTGGAAATCCTGCGCCGCTTCTGGCGGTTTGAAAATCCTGAACCGGCGCTCGCTCCCACACTGCTCGTCTATGCCGATCTGCTCGCCATCGGGGACGCCCGATGCCTGGAGACCGCGGGATTGCTCCATGATCAGATCATTGATCGATTTAACGCGTAAGCGGGAACTGGTTTTTTTATCGGATCTCGTAGCAGCCGTTCGATCCGTGCTTCCGAAAACAGCCATGCTCCTGGTCGGAGCCATGGCCAGGGACCTGCTCCTTTTTCATGCACATGGAATAAAAGCGGCACGGGCCACCGAGAACATAGATCTCGCATTTGCCTTGGCGGACTGGCCCGCTTTTGACCGTCTGCGAAAGTCCCTGTTGGACTCCGATGCTTTCCATCCGCACCCCCGAGGGACGCACAGGCTCCGATACGGCCCTGATACCACTGTGGACCTGATTCCGTTCGGCGGATTGGCGAACCCTGACGAAACCATTTCATGGCCGCCTCACGGCGACACCGTTCGGAAAGGGGAACGGTATCGCCTCGCAAAGACGCCTTCGACCTTCTGCTGATTCTGCAAAACTACCTGGATGCGGGAAACTCCGAACGATTGTATCAGGAAGCCAGCCCGTTGCTGGAAAATCCTGATTTCGACTACGAAAGGGCTGGCGCCTGGCTGGCGGGATGGGATGCGTTGGGGATTATTCGACACTACAGCCCCAAGGCCGCCCTCCTTGAGAACAGGCTTCGCTCCCTGCTCGCGCCGGAAACAAACCCGGAGGGCCCGTTACGACTGATTGGAGAGGCTGATACCTCAGATCCGGAAGGCTCCCGCCGGCTATTGTCAGCCTTCCTCGCGGGTTTCAGCGGGATTGACCGCCGTTTCCCTTCCCCCTGCCCGGCCGCCGATCCGACCACTAAAAAGCACTTCTGACCACGTGGCCTACGGCAGCGGGGCGTGACCGGAGGAGATCTCGGGCACGAAGTCCTTGCGCGCCTGCCCCACCTCGAGGAACTTGCCGACGAGCAGGATGTGCCGCTCATCGGGGAGGTTTTTGTAGTCGATTTCGTCGAGGAACCGGCCCACCGTGCTGCGGATCACCTTCTGGTTCTCCCGGTCGCCCGCGTCGACGACCTCGGCCACCGGGGTGTCGGCCGGATAGTGCTTCCTCAGCTGCGCGAACAGGCGCTCGTAATCGAGAAGCATGGTATAGACGACCAGGGTGCTGCCGGCGGCCATGAGCTTTTCGTTGACGTCCACCCGGCCTTCCCAATCGTCCATGGTCAGGATCACGGCGCTGGTGTCATAGCCGAAGGGGGGGCTCATCTTGACGGCGGCGCTGGCCGCCTGGAAAGCGCCCACGCCGGGGATCACCTCGGTGGGGATGTCTTTCGGAAGCTGCTCGAGCATGAAGGTGAGGCCATAGACCATGGGGTCGCCCCCCTGCAGGTCGGCCACGATCTTCCCCTCCCGGACGGCCGCGGTGACCCGGTCGACGATCTCCTTCCTGGCCCGGACCCCCTTTTCGGCCTTGGCGCGCTTTTTGGGATCGGCGATCTTCTCCGGGTCGGCGCCGTACATGACCCGCAGCGCGATCGGGCGGGACCAGACCTCCTTGCCCGTGATGAAGTCCCCCCAGTAGGCCCTCTCCCCTTCGGTCTCGACCAGGACGATATCGGCGCTTTCGATCACCTCCAGGGCCCGCACCGTAACCAGGTCCTTCGAGGTCCCCATTCCGACGATGTAAAACTTCCCCTGGCCCGCGTGGGCAACGGCGGCCCCCAGCAGGAACAGCACCGGCAGGAAATACTTCGCGCTCCGTCTCATTTGCACTCCCCCGTAAAGATTGGATCGTTCCCCGACCTGCCGGCCGGGACATCGCCTGCCGCCACTCGGCATCCGGATGTTCTTTATACACGACATTGTATTTTTTATGCAAGAAGTTTCAGGGCCGCCGCGACCAGCCGCATTCGCGCCCCGCCGGGGCGTGCCGATCGGCGTATAATGGGGTGTCGTTATCTTCCGCTACAGGAGGGCGCCATGATCGCCCAGACGCTGGTCGAATACGGGTTGCTTCAATCGCTCGTGAATTCGGTGGGGCATGCGCTCGGGCGCGCGCAGTCCTTCCTCATGCAGGGGAACAACCGTTACCTGCTCGGGGGCGCCCTTGTACTGCTCCTCGCCGGACTCGTCGCCGGGCGCCGGAGGCGCTGAAGGGCCCGGCCTTACCGGCCCTGGCCCAGGGGGATGGTCCAGTACTGGATCCCGTCGATTTCGTGCCGCCGTGCACCCGGAGGGATCTTCCCTCCCGGGAAGGCCTCGTTGCCCGGAAGGGTCAGGAGCCGGGGGGCCGAGGAGAGTTTTTTGACCTGCGCCTGAAGGTCGGCCACCTGCTTCTCCAGGCGGGCCACCCGGTCGGCCAGGTCCGCCGCGGGGACACCCGCCCCCCTTCCCTCGTCCGGGGCCGCCTCGACCCGGCCGCCGGCGTGAAATGCGAGCAGGCAGAGCGCCGGAACCGCCAGGATCCGCACCCACGATGATTTTTTCATTTCCGATTTCCTTTCGCCAGGTTTCTGTTACGGCGCGCGGGGAGGAAGGTTCCGGAATTGTGCGCCGGCGGGGAGACCGGGATTTCCCAAACGCCGATCCAGCGCGTTCCGGCAAAAATTTGCCAAAAGCGCCCCCGAAATCGCATAATGTCGCCTTAAGTCGGAAAACGCCCCGGCCGTGCCGGGGTTTTACTGGAAGGGCGGGACGTATGAAAATGAGGATCTGGATGCTGGCGGCCGTGGTCATCTTCTCGGGGGCGAGCCTCTTCGGCGCGTCCTTCACCGTCGGGGGCTCGGTGAAGCAGCCGCTGAACCTTTCCACCGAATCCCTGGCCGGATTCAGGGCCGTACGGGTCCAGCAGAACGAGATCCTGCGGGACGGGTCCTACCGGGGGTCGTGGCATTTCGACGGCGTGCCGCTCCGGACGCTGCTCGAGACGGCGCTGGTGGAAAAGGAGGATTCGGGCTTCGCCAAGGGGATCGACCTCGCCGTCGTCGTGCGCAGCCGCGACGGGCTGGAGGTCGCCTTCTCCTGGGGCGAGATCTTCTATCGAAATTCGGCCGACGTCATCATCGCCACCTCCGCCGTCCCGATCCGCCCGCGCCACAAGTCGGACGCCACCGAACGCTACGCGGAGCAATTCGACCGGAAGATCGGCTTCCCCAAGCTGGTGGCGGCGGCCGACGACTACGCCGACCGGTCGATCGAAAACGTGGTGTCGATCGAGGTCGTCAACCTCCGGCCCGGGGTGGGCTCGAAAAAGATGGAGAAGCCGTTCGCGCCCTCCTTTTCGGTGACCGGGGCCGGGGCGCGGGGGGCCGTCATCGACACCCTCGCGGGGCTGCCGCGGCTCGAGCTGCGCTCCGCCCACATGGGGGAGGGGAGCGGCTACAACGGTTTCCATGACTATGCCGGGGCGCCGCTGCACTCCGTCCTCGAAAAGGCGGGCGTCGCCTCGCGCCTGTCGGACATCTTCCTCTTTTCCGCCCCCGACGGCTACCGCGCCGCCCTCTCCCACGGGGAGATCTTCCTGCAGCCCGGCGGGCGCGACCTCCTCATCGCCGACACCGAGGACGGGAAGCTCCTCGACTGGGGGGGGAGGTTCGCCTTCATCCCCGCCGGCGACCTCATGAGCGACCGGGACGTCAAGGCGCTGGAGAAGATCGAGGCGATCGACCTGCGGCGCCGTCCGCACCTCTCCCTCATCGGGATCGGGAGCGGGGACACCGATCTGGTCACCGTGGAGGCCCTCACCGCCATCGGCCGGGCAGACCTCCTGATCTGCACTCCCGACATCAGGAAACGCTTCGCGAAATACCTGGGGGACAAGCCCGTCCTGCTCGACTTCTACGAGTTCCTCCCCCCCAAGCTGGCGCGCAAGCACGCGGACCTTTCCGGTGAAAAGCTCCTTGAGAAGATGCAGGAGACCTGGCGCGGGATCGCCGACACCATCCGGGCCGAAATCGCGCGGGGGAAGACGGTCGCCCTCCTCGACTACGGGGACCCCACGGTCTGGGGCGCCACCGAATACCTGCGCGAGACCCTCGACCCCGGCGAATACGAGATCGTGCCGGGGCTGAGCTCGTTCAACGTGGCCAGCGCCCTGCTCGAGCGCCACACCGGGTGCCGCGGCGCCATGCTCCTCGCCGACGGGAAGGGGGTCCTGGAGAACCAGTCCCTCTTCCGGGAGGCGGCGCGGAGCGGGGCGACCCTGAGCGTCTTCCTGGGACGGAAGGACCTGAACCAGCTGTCGGAGTTCTTTGGCGCCGCTTACCCGGCCGACGCGCCGGCCGCCGTCGTCTTCGAGGCCGGGTACTCGGGGCTCGAGAAGGTGGTGCGGACCGATGTCCGGGGGTTCCGGGGCGCCGTCGAGGAGGAAAAGGAAAAGGACCTTTTCCTCCTCTTCCTGGGCCCCTGCCTGGAAGCCGGCGCGAAACCGCACCGGCACTAGGCCCGGGTTCGCCGGCGGTCACGCTTTCGGATCGGGCGCCGGGTCCTTTTTGACGGCGGCGCGCCCGGCGAACTCGCGGCGGTGCTGGTCGCTCACCAGCTCCACGAAGAGCTCCTGCATGACCGCTTCCTTGCGGGCCGGGTCTTCGAGGTCCCGGTCGAGGCGCTTGAGCGCGACGCCCACGATGTCGCGGTGATGCAGGTCCGCCCCGAATTTCTCCCGCGTGAGCCGGAGCCACATCTCGTGCAGCAGCCCGATGTCCACCGGCCACAGGCGCGGGGGGTGGGGGCCTATGTCGAAGAAGCGGGATTTCAGCGCGCGGTCGATCAGTTCGAGCGTCAGGCCGCGGTTGTGCGGCCCCGCCGTCTCCCAAGCCTCCCCCAGGCGGCGCGCCTGCTCCTCGATCGTCATCCGGTTGGAGACCCCGGCGACCACCTTCGAGGCCTTCAGCTGGAGCGCGGAACGGATGATGATGTCGGTGACATCGTTGCCGGGGACCACCAACAGCTGGATCCGCTTCCCTTCCCTTTCCGCCATGGCAACGGCGCGCGAAAACAGCTTCCGCTCGAACTCCATAAAAATCTGGTCGCGGGTGAGGGCCCCCTGGTCGTGGCGCACCCCGCGCATCCTCCTCCCGGTCAGGACCACGATATCCTGCTGCCGGGTGTTGGCCTTCCGGAGGATCTTTTCCAGGGGGTAGAGGGTCTCGTAGTTGCGCACGGCGACGACGATGCAGCCGGGGCGGACGTCGATGGCCTCCCGCGAGATAGCGGTCCGGTCTTCGAGCAGGAATTTTTCCAGGTCCTTAGACTCGCTCAGTTTTCTCGCGGTCGCGATCCGCTCCGAGACCACCAGAACCGCGAACATCGCGGCGGTGAAGAGGAGGCCCGCCACCGTCGCCACCTTCTTGGTCAGCAGGTTGGCCAGGGCGGTCGCGAAGAGGATGGCGGTGACGGCCGCCAGGCCGACGGGGATCTCCCGGCCGCGGAAGCGGAGATTGAGCGGGACCTTCCACTCCCGGGCCTCCGGACGCTTGAAGCGCAGGATGAGGGTCGCCAGGGCGTTCATGGCGAAGCTCCAGATGACTCCGAAAGCGTAGGCCTCTCCCAGGATGAAGACGTCGCCCCGGCTCGCGATCACGATCAGGATCTGCAGCCCCACGATCAGGTTCAGGAAACGGTAGGTGGTGCCGTACTCGCGGTGCACCTTCCGGAACCAGTCCACCAGCACCCCGTCCTCGCTGAGCCGGTTGAGCACCCCGTTGGACCCGATGATGGCGGTGTTGCAGGCGCCGGCCAGCATCATCACCCCGACGATCACGACGAAGACGTGGAAGCAGAGCCGGAGCGCGAAGGGGCCGGCGAGGTTCATGGCGATGCCGCCGATGAGGTTGTCGTGGTAGTGCGCGCGCTCGGCGTCGGGGATCAGCCCGATGCCGAGGAAGGACACCAGCGAGGTGAGCACCAGGCTGAAGACGAAGATCGCCAGCGCCGCCCGCTTCAGGTTCGCGAACTTCGGGTGGGCGATCTCCCGGTATACCTGCGCGAGGGTCTCCTCGCCGCTCAGGGCCAGGATGGAGTGCCCGAACCCGATGAAGAGGGCCACCAGCGGGATGGCCGGCAGCGCCGTGCCGCCGAGCCACCCGAGCGCCCCGGGGTGGAAATCCATCTTCCCGAGGTCGGGGAGCGGGGCGGGCTGCCCCCCCCGCACCAGCAGGGTCCATCCCCCCCAGAGGATGAGGGCCACCACCATGACGCTCGCCACCTTCATGATGGAGAGGGCCTTCGAGCTCGACTCCTCGATCCCGACCAGGTTCAGGCGCCAGAAGTAGAGGATGACGAGGATGGCGAAGAGTGCGGCCCCGGCGTCGCGCGGCAGCGCCAGGGGGATCTCGGCGAAGGCGGCCAGCTCGTTGATCAGGCCGACCAGGTAATGCCCGGCCGAGACGCCGCTGATCGGCGCGGTGAGGAGGAAGTCGAAAATGAGCGCGGACACGGTGGCCTTGGCCGCCGTCGGCCCCATGGCCTCCTTCACAACCCGGTAGGCGCCGCCGCGGACGAAGAGAATGGAGCTTTCGATGTAGACGCTCCGGACGGCGATGGAGAAGAGCATGACCCCGAGGATGAACCAGGGGGCCGATTTCCCGATCGCGTGCTCGGCGATCCCCCCGACGTAAAACGCCGAGGAACCGAGGTCGTTGAGCACGATGGCCGCCGCCCGCCAGAAGCTGATGAAAGAGAGCATGGCCGTCGTGGCCACGATGACGCGGGACTGCGTGCGGGTGTCGGCCTGCTTCATGGCGCCGGGGGACCTCCTCCCCCTCGACCGGTGCGCGAACGCAGGATTGTACCACTTTCGGCCGGGGGAAAGGTCGAATTTGACGCGCCGGGCTTCAGCCGAGGAGCAAGCCGATCCCCACCAGGACAGGGGCCGCGAGGTTCGCGAGCACGTTCTGCCCGAGGGAGGGGCCGAGCCTGGCGAGGTTGTCCGGGTGGGCCAGGGCGCCCCGGGCGGCGGGGAGGGCGAAGAGGAGGGAAACCAGGCTGATCAGGGTCCAGGGCGGCATCAGGCGGAGGGCGACCCCGAGGAGGATGGTCAGGTAGGTGGCGGCGACGAAGAGGGCGAAGACGCGGGCGCTCGCCTTCCGGCCGATGGCGATCGGCAGGTGCTTGCGCCCGACGGTCCGGTCCGCCTCCACGTCGGGGAACTGGTTCAGCAGCAGCAGGTTGCTCACCAGGAAGAAGGGGACGAAGGACACGGCCAGCGCCGTCCAGGAGAAAGCGCCGGTGAGGGCGAAGTAGGTGCCGTTGACCATAAGGGTGCCGAAGCCGAGCCCGGGGGCTACGAGGCACAGGAGCGGGACCCGGTTCAGCCAGGGGGTGTAGACCACGATGACGAACAGGCCGAGCGCCCCGATGGCCAGGATCGGCCACCCGTAGAGGAGGTAGAAGTACACCCCGATGGCGACGCAGACGGCGGCCGTCACGATCCCCGTCCAGAGCGCGATCGGAAGCTTGTGAGGCACGGGGACCAGGGTGCCGCTCCCCCCGCTGAAGGGGGTGCGCTCGGTCCGGAAATCGAGCCCGCTTTTGATGTCCTCGTACTCGTTGAAGGCGTTGACGCCCCCGTGGGCCAGCACCCCGCCGGCGAAGCAGAGGAGGGCGTGCCAGGGGTTGACGCCATACCCGGCCCACACGGCGGCCGCCAGCCCGAGAAAGACGCAGGCGACGGCCAGGAGAAGGAACCTGGGGCGCATGACGCCGATGATGTACCGGAGGTCGTTACCGCTCTCTTCCGCTGCCATGGTGCCGTTTCCTCATTCCGTGATTTCACCGCGCCCGGGCCCGCCTGGCGGCGGGCCCGGATCCACCTACTTCATCAGCTTCCGGAGCGTCTCGTTGACCGCTTCGGCCCAGATCTCGTACCCCTTCCCCGTCGGGTGCAGGGCGTCGCTCATCACGTCCTTGGGGATGTTCCCTTCCGCGTCCAGGAACTTCTGCCCGATGTCGAGGTAGTGCACCCGCTCCCCGTCGTGGAGCCGGGAGATGACGGCGTTGATTTCGGCGATCGTCCCGCGCACGGGGTCGTCGGCCGCGCCGCGGGGAAAGATGGCGAGGAGCAGGATTTTGGCCTCCGGGAAGTCCTTCTGCAGCTCGAGGACCACGGCGCCCACCCCCTCGGCGATCTCGGCCGCGCTGTTGCGGCCGGTGTTGTTGGTGCCGATCATCAGCATCACCGCCCGGGGCTTGAAGCCCCGTCCCTCGCCGTTCTGCAGGCGGTAGAGCACCCCCTGCGTGGTGTCCCCCGCGATGCCGAAATTGGCCACCTTCAGGTCGCCGAAATATTTATCCTGCACCGGCTTGCCCGCGAACATCCCGTCCGCGTTGCGCCAGAAGTCGGTGATGGAGTCCCCCATGAAGAGGACGTCGCTCTCCCCCTTGCGGGCCACCTCGAGGTTGGCCTGGTGCTTCTGCTGGAAAAAGGGGGCCAGGTAGGGGACCGTGGCGGAGTTGGGAGGGGGGACGCGCACCGAGACGAGCCCCGGGTACTTCCGGTCGAGTTCCCTGATCTCGGGGTCGGCGGTCTCGAGAAACCGGGCCAGGGCGCGCTCGGCCGTCCGGACCTCGGCCGCCGAGGGGCGCGCGATGGCCACGGCCGCGGGCACCGGCGCGGGCGGCACCCCCGCGGGCGGCGCCTGGGCGAAGCCGGCGCCGGCCGCGCCGGCCAGAAAGAACATCACCAGACTACAACACCGATTGAATTTTCCCGATCTTTCCCTACGTTTCACGACCCGCCTCCTTGTTGAGGGGTTGATTTATGGATGCCAGACAAGCTGAAGCCATACAGTGTATGACACCCCGATACCCTATTGCAAAGGGAGAGATAATTTTGCCTCCGCCCCGGCGGTTTCCTGCGATATACTGAAAAGCACTTCAATGCCGCGCAGCGGAAGAGCCTCCGGGATCGAGCCGAGGGTGGGAGAACCGGACATGGGACAGAAAAGGGAACTCGCGCTCGCTCTCCTCGGGGCCTACGGGGTGATCACGCTGCTGCTGGGAACCCTGGCGCTCGTGCCCGTCGTGGTGCCGCATGAGCGGATTCTCCCCCTCGTCCCCGAATGCACGACGCGGGAGCGCGGGGAGCCCCCGTGCCCCCTGTGCGGCATGACGACGGCCTACCTCGACATCTCGCGCGGGGATTGGGCTGCGGCCGCCCGGAACAACCGGGGAGCGGTCCCGCTCTACCTCTTTTCCATCATCAACCTGGTCCTGTTCCCGCCCCTGGCATGGTCGGTCAGGGGCCGCATGGAGGCATACGCACCATGACCCTTCTCAGTCTCATCTGGGGCATCCTCGCCCTCGTCGGCCTCGGCATCGGCTTCATCCCCTGCCTCGGTTCGCTCAACTGGCTCAATATCCCCTTCGCCGGGGTCGGGCTGATCGTCGGCATCATCGCCCTCCTCGGGGCGGCCCCGGAAAAGCGGGGGGGCGCCATCGCGGGCGTGGTGCTCTGTTCCATCGCCGTGGTCCTGGGGGTGATCCGGCTGATCCTGGGAGGCGGCATCCTCTAACCCGCGATCGCGGCCAGGTCCTCCTCCACGCTCCTGATCTGGAAAATGTCGTATTTGGCCATGAACCGCTTCCCCGATTCGGTCTGCAGGAAGGCGGGGAGGGTCGGCCCGATACGGATGCCGCGCACCCCCAGGGCCGCCAGCGCCAGGATGATGCCCACCGCTTTCTGGTCGTACCAGGCGATGTCCAGGGCAAGCGGGAGGTCGTTGATGTCGCCGGCCCCGGTGGCCTCCTTGAGGGCGAGCGCGATCCGCACCAGGCTGTAACAGTCGTTGCACTGCCCGGCGTCGAGCACCCGCGGGATGCCGTCGACGGTCCCCAGGTCCAGCTTGATGAAACGGTACTTGGCGCACCCGGCCGAGAGGATGACGGTGTCGGGCGGCAGGGCGCGCGCCAGGCGGGTGTAGTAGACGCGCCTCGGGTCGCGCCCGTCGCACCCCCCCATGACGACGAATTTCCGGATCTTCCCCGCCCGGACGGCCTCGACGATTTCACCCATGAGGGGCGCCACGGCGCGGTGGGAAAACCCGGCGGTGACCTCTCCCTCGTCGATCGGTTCGGGGGGCGGGCAGTTGCGGGCCAGTTCGACCAGGCGTGAAAAGTCCTTGGGCCCTTCCCCGGCGGGGTCCCCGATGTGGGGGACGCCGGGATAGCCGGCCACCCCGGTGGTGAAGATCCTGTCCTTGTAGGCGGGCGCCACGGGAACGATGCAGTTGGTGGTCACCAGGATCGGTCCCCGGAAGCTCGCGAACTCCAGGTCCTGCATCCACCAGGCGTTGCCGTAATTCCCCACCAGGTGGCCGAATTTCCTCAAGCGGGGATACTGGTGCGCCGCCCACATCTCGCTGTGGGTGTAGACGTCCACCCCCGTCCCCTCGGTCTGCTCGAGCAGTTCCTCGAGGTCCCGGAGGTCGTGCCCCGTGACGAGAATGCCCGGATTTTTGCGCACCCCCAGGGGGACGCGGACGATTTCGGGCGTGCCGTAGACCGCGGCATGGGCCTGGTCCAGGAGCGCCATCGCCGCGATCATGATCCTCCCCGTCTCGACGGCGGCCTCCTCCAGCTCGCTTTCGGTCCGGGGAAAATTCATCGCCGCCAGGGCCCGGATCATGGAATCGAGGAGGGCGTCGTCGTAATGCCCCAGCGCGGCGGCGTGAAAAGCGTAGGCCCCCGCCCCCTTCAGCCCGTAAACGGACAGTTCCTGCAGGGAACGGAGATCGGCGTCCTTGATGCTGCGGATGTCGACCGAGAGCGACTTGCGCCGGATGGCGTCCTCGTCCTCCGGCTCCCAGACCGCCGGGTCGGGCGCGGACGCCTCGGGCGCCTCCACGTCGGGCGCGGGGCTCGCGGCACGCAGGCGGGCGCGGAGCGAAATCCCCTCCCGGATCCTGGCGACGAAGCGGTCGGGGTCGAAATTGGTGTTCGTGACCGTCATGAAGAGGGATTCGGAGATGAAGAGCCCCGCTTCGCGCTTCCCCCCCTCCCCCGCGCGCTCCGCCCAGAAGGCGACGCCGCGCAGGAGGTGGATGAGCAGGTCCTGGAGGTTCGCGGTCTCGTCGCTCTTGCCGCAGGCGCCGAAATAGGCGCAGCCGCGCTCCATGGAGGTTTCCTGGCACTGGTAACAGAACATATGCATGATCGTCGCTCCTCGCTTCCGCCGCGGCCGTACCGGCCCCGGTTCCTCATCATACTACATCCATATTACCCCGCGCGGGGATCCGGTCCTTGACCCGGGTCAATTTCCCGGGATCACATGAGGAAATAGAAGAAGGTGACGGCGACAGCCAGGAAGAGGAGCGTCATCCCGCTCCCCGCCCGGACGTAGTCGGTGTTGCGGTACCCGCCCGGCGACATCAGCAGGGCGTTGACCTGGTGCGTCGGCAGGATGAAGGAATTCGCGGCGCAGACCGCGGCCATGAGCACCAGGGGGCGCGGGTCAAGGCCGCCGATTTCGGCCATGCCGATGACGAGGGGGGCCAGGACCACGATGGCGCCCACGTTGGACATGAAGAGCGAAAAGGCCGTCGACAGGATCCCGACGGCCAGAAACACCAGGGCGGGGTGCCGGTCCGCCGCCACGGCCATGATCTGCTCCGCCAGGAACCGGGCGGACCCGGTCTTCTGCATGGCGACGCCCAGGGGGATGAGGCCTGCCAGCAGGAAAACCACCTTCCACTCGATCGCGCGGTACGCCTCCTGGATGTCCAGGACCCGGGCCAGGATCATCGCCGCGGCGCCGGAGAAGAAAGCCATGGATATGGGGCGACCCGCGAGCGCGAGCGCGATCGCGAGCGCGAAACAGGCCAGGGCGGCCGGGGTCCGGGCCCGGTCCTTCCTCTCGGCTTCGAACGGCGTCGCCACGACGAAGTCGAGCCCCTCCCCGAGGTCCCGGATCTTTTCCCACGGCCCGTAGACGATGAGGGTGTCCCCCGGGACGATCTCCCGGTCGGAAAGGTCGCCCCGCACCTCCTCCCCCCGGCTGAAGATCATGACCGGTTCCACCGCGTAACGTTTCCGGAGCGAGTACTGGCGGATGGTCCGGCCCGCGAGTTCCGAACGGGGCGGCACGATGGCTTCGGCAAACCCGGCGTGGTCGGCGTCGAAAAGCCCGGAAAACCGGCCGGAAGGGCCGAGGAGCCTCAGCCCGAATTCGGCCGCGAACCGGTAGAGGTCCGCCTCCTCCCCCAGCAGGGCCAGGCGCTGCCCCCGGGCCAGGACCGTTTCCCTCCAGGGAGCGTAGACGACCTCGCGCCCCTCCGAAAGGCCGAGGATGTTGATGCCGTAGCGCTCCCATAGATTCAGCTCTTCCGGCGTCTTCCCCTCCAGGGGGCTTCCGGCCTCGACGGCGCACTGCCGCATCTTGTGCGGGAGGTGGAAGGCTTCGACCATCTTTTCCTGCTCGGACTTCAGGTTCTCCCGCCCGGGGGCCCGCGGGAGCACCCGGCGCCCGAACAGGAGGAGGTAGCCGATGCCGGAAGCCAGGAGCAGGACCCCGACCGGGGTCACGCTGAACAACCCGTAGGGCTCGAGACCCGCGCTGCGCAGCAGGTCGTTGGTCAGGATCAGCGGGCCGGAACCGACCATGGTGAGGGTGCCGCCCAGGATGGCGGCGTACCCGACCGGCATGATGAGGGACGAAGCGGGGATTTTCGCCCGCCGGGAAATATCCAGGATGCCCGGCAGAAAGAGGGCCACGGCCCCGATATTCTGGACCAGGCCGGAGATCGCGCCGACGGCCACCGCGAGAATGCCGAGGATCCGCGTCCGGCCGTTCCCCGCCTTCTCGAGGATCATCCTGGAGAACCGGTCCATGGCGCCCGTTTTGGCGACGCCGCGCCCCATGATCATCACCCCCATCATGGCGAAAACGGCGTTGCTGGAAAATCCCGAAAAGGTCTCGGCGGGCTCGAGAACGCCCGTCCAGCCCAGGGCCAGCATGCAGAGGATGGCCACCACGTCGATGCGGACGATGTCCAGCACCAGCAGGGCCACCGTGGCGGCGAGGACGGCGAGAACCAGGGCGATCGGACTATCCATGACGGGCCCACCCGGAGCGTAAGATCCGTATGATGTCCTAAATTGCCACACACCGGCTCCTTCTGGTAGTAGAATCGATTGTTTGCGATCCTGAAACCTGGAGGTTGGAATTGACTGGCAAGTATCCCGTGTCCGATCCGCTCTTTCCCCTGGCCGAGGAGGCCGCCGGCGCGTTCGCCCGGGTGTCGCCGCTGGCCGGGGGCCGCCGGCTGCCCGGAGCCTTCCCGCCCGGGGAGGCGGCCCAGCGGGCGCGGGGGCTGCGCCGGCTGGACGTAGACGCCTATGTCCGCGCCGCCGTGCTCCCCTCGGAGGATCCGCGCCGCACCGGGGCGCAGGCCGTCATCCGCCTCCTGGCCGGGCACGTGCTCGAGCAGACCGACATGGGGCCGCTCTACGCGGCGCGGATAGAGCTGCAGTTCCCCGGCGGCGGGACCCGCCGGGTGGGGGTGCTGGCCCAGGAGCGCACCCGCCGGGGGGGCGTGTGGATGCCCGAACACCACGAGAGGGCGGTGGACATCATCCGCGGCTTCGCCGCCGGCGGGCTGCCCGTCGTCACCTTCATGGACACCCCCGGCGCCGACGCCGGCCAGGAGGCCAACCTCCGTAACCAGGCCCACTCCATCTCGCGCCTGATCGCCGAATTCGCGCAGCTCGAGGTCCCCACCGTCGGCGTCATCCTGGGCAGCGGCTACAGCGGGGGGGCCATCCCGCTCGCCACGGTCAACCTCCTCCTCTCCGCCCGCGACGGGGTGTTCAACACCATCCAGCCGCGCGGCCTGGCCAGCATCGCGCGCAAATACGACCTCTCCTGGCAGGAGTGCGCGCGCCACGTCGGGGTCAGCAGCTACGAACTGTGCGTGCAGGGGATCGTCGACGCCGTCGTCGACTTCGCCCCGGGGGAGACGGACACCGTGGCCAATCTCGCCGACGCCGTCACCCACGGCATCGAGGCGGTGGAGCGCGCGGCGCGCGACTTCGTGCGCTCCACCCCCGAAATCTTCGAGCAGTACCGGCGCGACGTGCGGCAGTACCTCTCCCCCTCCGAACCGCTGCGCAAACTCGAGGACGCGCCGCTGTGGCGCCCGCGGCACCCCGCGGAGCACCCGGGCGTCTTCGGCTGCGCTTTCCGGCACCTGCGCTCCCTGGGCCTGCGCCGCCGGCTGCATTCGACCACCCTCTCCCGCTACGGGCGTCTGAGCGCGGCCGACACCCCCCGCGGCGACCTCCGCCGGCGCACCGCCGAGGAGCACGAACGCGTCTTCCGCGCCTGGCTGGAAAACCCCCTGGAGATCCGGTACGACGACGCGCTCCGGCACGCCTGGCGCCGCTACCTGCGCCGGCGCGCCGACCTCGCGGGAGGTTACGGACGCCTGCAGCGCGTGCTGTTCGGCGATCCCGAGACCAACTTCCGCCGGGCCACCCGCGACCTGCTGCTCACGTTCGGGCTGCACCTGCTCAACCAGTGGAAAGGGGCGGCCGGTAACAACTTTCTCTCGCTGGCCGCCCACCTGGCCGGGTCCGAACCCCACGACGCCTCGCGGCTGTCCGACCCGACGGTGCTCGACATCCTGCGCCACCGGGAGATCCTGCCGCTGTTCCCCGAGGAATGCGGCAATTTCCTGCTCTTCGACCTGATCTACAACCGGCTGCTCGACGGCATGCGCGAGATCGCGCACGAGGCGGGGCAGCGCAACGTCATCGAGCAGGAATCCGTCCGCCGGCTGTTCGAACGGTCGCTGGAACAGGCGGCGGAGGAGCTCGCCGGCCACGGCGCCGACGCCGCGCACGGCGCCGACGCCCTGTTCGGCCCCGAGTGGCGCGCGCGGCTCGAACCGCGCTTCATGGCCTGGGTCGACCACTTCGCCCGGCGCAGCCGCCGCAGTCCGATGCTGAAGCAGGTGGAGGCGTGGAAGAAGCTGGTCCACCCGCGCATCAGCGAACCCCTCTTCGCCGTGGTGACGTTCTATTTCGAGCACCTGCTCCCCGGCTACTTCGAGTCGCAGAGGACGGGCCGACCGTACGACGGGCGCCTGACGCCGCGCAACATCGGCATCCGCGATTTCTGGAACCGGCTCGACCGGGCCTACCGGGATCTGCTGATCCAGGAGGAGCTCGAGCGGCGCAAGAAGCGGGAGCCCGTAACCCCACCCAGGCTGATCGAACACTTCTTCGTCGATTTCCGGGAGACCGACCCCGAGGTCATGAGCGCGGACCCGGTGCATTTTCCGGGGCTGCGCGCCTCTCTCGAGGAGGCGCTCGCCAGGGGGGTCACCCCCTGCGGCGCCGTCACCGGGATCGGGACGCTCCGGGACGGGCGGCGCGTGGGGGCGGTGATCTCCAACCTCCAGTTCCAGGCCGGGGCCTTCGACATGGCCGCGGCGGAGAAATTCTGCCGCCTGCTGGTCGAGTGCTGGCGCCGGCGCCTCCCGGTGGTCGCCTTCATCTCCTCGGGCGGCATGCAGACCAAGGAGGGGGCGGCCGCCCTCTTCCCGATGGCGGTGCTCAACGACCGGATCACCCGTTTCGTGCGGGACGCCGAACTCCCCGTCCTCTGTTTCGGCTTCGGGGACTGCACCGGCGGGGCCCAGGCCAGTTTCGTCACGCACCCGCTGGTGCAGACCTACTATTTTTCCGGAACCGGCATGCCCTTCGCCGGACAGATCGTGGTCCCCGAGCACCTCCCCTGCCCCGCCACCCTGTCCAATTACCTGAGCCGGGTCCCGGGAAGCATGCGGGGGCTGGTCCGGCACCCCTTCGCCGACGACCTCGACGACTGCCTCGCCGCCATCGACCCGGATATCCCCCCCGCTTCCGAAACGGTGGAGGATGTGATCGGGCGGATCCTGCGGATGGACCTGGAGCCGGCCCCCGCGCCCCCGGCGGCCCCGGAGACGGAGGACGCGCCGCCGGCCGGGCCCTTCCGCCGCGTGCTGGTGCACGCGCGCGGCTGCGCCGCGGAAAAGATCGTGCGCAAGGCGCAGGAGGAGGGGCTCGAAGTGGTGCTGGCGCAGTCGGACGCCGACATGACCTCCGCGGCGGCCGCCCGGCTCGACCCCGCCCGGGACCGGCTGGTCTGCATCGGCGGCAACACCCCGTCGGAAAGCTACCTGAACGCCCGGAGCATCCTGAGGCTGGCCGAATGCAGCGGCGCCGAGGCGCTCCACCCGGGGATCGGGTTTCTCTCCGAGAACGCCGACTTCGCGCGCCTGGCCCGCGCGCGCGGCATCCGCTTCATCGGCCCGCCGACGGCCGCCATGGACCGGATGGGGAACAAATCGAACGCCGTCCAGACCGCCCTCGGCCTCGGCATCCCGGTCGTGCCCGGGAGCCACGGCGTGATCACCCACCCGGAGGCCGCCGCCCGGGTGGCGGCGGAGATCGGTTACCCCGTGATCATCAAGGCGGTCCACGGGGGAGGGGGCAAGGGGATCGGCGTCGTCGAGACCCCGGACCGCTTCGCGGAGACCTTCCGCCGGATCTCGGCCGAGGCCGGCAGCGCCTTCGGGAGCGGCGACGTCTACCTGGAGCGCTTCGTCCGCTCGCTGCGCCACATCGAGGTGCAGCTGCTCGGGGACACCCACGGCAACACCCGGGCGCTCGGCCTGCGCGACTGCTCCGTGCAGCGCAACAACCAGAAGATCATCGAGGAGTCGGGCTCCACGCTCCTCCCCGCCGGGCTCGAGCGGGCGGTCTATGAGTACGCGGAGCGGATCGCGGCCGGGATCGGCTACGCGGGGGCCGGCACGGTGGAGTTCATCTTCGACCTGGAGCGGCAGGCCGTCTACTTCATGGAGATGAACACGCGGCTCCAGGTCGAGCACCCCGTGACCGAGGCGGTCTCGGGGGTGGACATCGTCGCGGAGCAGTTCCGGATCGCCGCCGGGGGATCGATCGCCGGCCTCCAGCCGCGCCGGGAGGGCTACGCCATGGAGCTGCGGATCAACGCCGAACGGGCCGCGCTCGACGCCGCGGGCGCCCTGACCTTCCTCCCCTCCCCGGGGAAGGTGTCGCGCCTCCGCTTTCCGGAGGCGGAGGGGATCCTCCTGATCCCGGGGGTGCTCGAAGGGGAGGCGGTCACCCCCTACTACGACGGCATGCTGGCCCAGCTCATCGGGCACGCCCCCACGCGCGCGGAGGTGATCGCGCGGCTGCGGGGGTACCTCGACCGGGTGGATATCCGGGGGGTGGGCACCAACATCCCGCTTCTCCGGCGCATCCTGGACGATGAGGTCTTCCTCTCGGGCGGGTACGACACCCGCTTCCTGGAGGGGTTCACCCGGCGCACCGAACTGGAGGCTCTCGTCCGGGAGACGGAGGAGGCGGCCGGCGGCACGGCGCTCCGGCTGGAGGGGCTCGAGATCCCGGGGACCGGCCAGTTGCGCGTCCTCTCCCCCTCCGCCGGCGTCTTCTACCGCTCCGCCTCCCCCGACGCGCCCGGGTTCGTGTCGGAGGGGGAGATCGTCGACCCGGAGCGCACCCTCTGCCTGCTCGAGGCGATGAAGCTGTTCCAGCCGCTCGCGCTCGAATCGTACCGTTCCGGGGGCCGGAAGGTGTACCCGGCGGACGCCTACGAAATCGTCCGCATCGTGCCCGAGAACGGGCGGAGCGTGAACCAGGGGGAGCTCCTCTTCGTCATCCGTCCCGCGGCCCGGCCAGCATGACGCAGAGAACGCCGAGCACGCCCAGCACGATGCCGGCGAGCTTCGGGCGCGTGATCCGCTCCTTCAGGAAGAGGGCGGCGAAGAGGAAGATGAAGAGGTTGCTCGTCTGGTTCAGCGCCGAGGCGACGGAGGCGGTGGCGTATTTCATCCCGCCGACCCAGAGAAGGATGGCGACATAGGCCCCGAGGAAGGACCCCGGGAGCATGAACTTCCACCCCCGGGAGTGCAGGAGCGAGCCGAGGACGGCCCGGCGCCCGGGGTGGCACGCGAGCGCGAGGAGGAGGAACACGGCGGCCCCGGCGAAGCGCACCTCGACCGCCCAGAGGATGGGCGAGCGTTCGAGCAGCGGCTTGATCATGACGATGCCGACCCCCATCGCCGCCATGGACAGGGCGCCCAGCGCGATCCCGGCGGAGAGCTGGCGCCGGGTGATGCGGGCCGCCCCCTTTTCACCGCCGAGGGCGAGGACGGCCGACACGATCAGCGCCACCCCCGCCGCCTGGACCGCCGTGATGCGCTCCCCCAGCCACAGCATCGACAGGAGGATGATGACGGGGCTGTAGAGGCAGTCCACGACGGCCGAGCGCGCCGCGCCGAGCAGGTTGAGGGACTTGAAGAAGAGGGTGTCGGCGATGCCGATGCCGAGCACCCCGCTGAGGACGAGGAGGGCGTAATCCCCCGGCGGCGCCGCCCGGAGCGGCTCCACCCCCATGACGGCCATGGTCGGCAGCACGAGCAGGAACGCCAGCAGGTTCTTGAAGAGGTTCAGTCCCAGCGGCGAGGCGGTCTCCCCGCTCTTCTTGAACAGGATGACGGCCGAGGCCCAGACCAGGGCCGTCGCCAGGGCCAGCATTTCCCCGAAATGCGCGTGCGCCGTCATCGGTCCTCCGCCGGATCCTGTCGACTATACAGGAGTTTCGAATTCGGGCAAGGGGAATGAGGTCCGCGCCGATAAGACCCCCGTACCGCACGCGTGGTGGTACAATGGCGGAACAGACTCTGAACAGGGAGCGGCCGAAATGGGCATCTGGGACAAACTGCGCGGCGAACTCATCGACATCGTCCAGTGGATCGATGACACCAACGACACCATGGTTTACCGCTTCGAGCGGTACGACAACCAGATCAAGTACGGGGCGCGGCTCACCGTGCGCGAGGGGCAGGCGGCCGTCTTCGTCAACGAGGGGAAGATCGCCGACATTTTCGCCCCGGGGATGTACACGCTCGAGACCAGGAACCTCCCGGTGCTCTCGACTTTGCAGGGGTGGAAATACGGCTTCAACAGCCCCTTCATGGCCGAGGTCTACTTCTGCTCCATGCGCCAGTTCACGGACCTCAAGTGGGGCACCATGAACCCGATCATGATGCGGGACGCCGAGTTCGGCCCCGTCCGGCTGCGCGCGTTCGGCACCTATGCCGTCAAGGTCAGCGAGCCCGCGGTCCTCATCCGCGAGATCGTGGGAACCGACGGCCACTTCACGGTCGAGGAGATCGTCAACCAGCTCCGCAACCTGATCGTCTCCCGCTTCGCCGAAATCGCCGGCTCGAGCGGGATCCCGGTGCTGGACATGGCCGCCAGCTACGGCTCCCTGGGCGATTTCCTGGCCCAAAAGATCGCGCCCGAATTCCAGGGCTACGGGCTGGAACTGGCCAAGCTCCTCGTGGAGAACATCTCCCTCCCCCCGGAGGTCGAGGAGGCGCTCGACAAGCGCTCCAGCATGGGGGTGGTGGGGAACCTCGCGGCCTACACGCAGTTCAACGTCGCCGACTCCATCCCCGACGCCGCCAAAAATCCCGGGGGGCTGGCCGCGGCCGGGGCCGGGATCGGCATGGGAATGGCCATGGCCGGACCGATCGGCCAGGCCCTCGGCGCCCGGCAGGCGGCCCCGGGGAGCACGCCGCCCCCCCTTCCAGCACCCGCCTGGTTCCTGGCGCTGGAGGGGAAACAGGCCGGACCGTTCGACCTCGCGGCGCTCGGAGCCGAAGCCGCGGCGGGGCGCCTGACGCGGCAGACCCTGGTCTGGACCCAGGGGATGCAGCAGTGGGCGCCGGCGGAGCAGGTCTCCGCCCTGGCCGCGGTCCTCGCGGCCGTCCCGCCGCCGCTGCCGCCCGAGGCCTGACGCCTATCCCCCCCACTCCCTGAGGACGACGGCGGCGAGGGCTTCGATAAACCGGGGGTGAAGGTTCGGGGCGTCGGCCCGGTGGAATTCGGCGATCCCGAGGCCGGCCGCCAGCTCCCGGTATTCGATGTCGATCTCCTCGAGCGTTTCGATATGGTCCGAGACGAAGCTGACGGGGACGGCCAGCACCCGGCGGACGCCCTGCCGGGCCAGGTCGCCGAGGACGTCGCGCGTGTCCGGCCCGAGCCACTCGACCGGGCCCACCTTGCTCTGGAAGGCCAGCGTCGAGGGGTTGCCCGTCCCCAGTCGCCGGTTGACCAGGTCGACGCATTCCCGGGTCTGGTCGAGGTAGGGGTCCCCCTCGCGGACGTAGCGCGCGGGGAGCGAGTGGGCGCTGTAGAGCAGGTGGACCCCGTCGCGCGCAACGGCCGGAAACCGCCCGAGCCCCGCGCGGATCAATTCCGCCATCGCCCCGAGGTACAACGGCTCCCCGAACCATTCCTTCACGCTGGATATTTCCATGTCCTCCCCCAGCCCGTAACGCGCGTCAAGCTCCCGGAAATGGCGGAAGCAGGAACCGGTGGTGGTCTCCGAGTACTGGGGAAAGAGCGGCAGCAACAGCAGGCGGCGGACGCCGTCGCGCCGGATCCGGTCTACGGCCTCGTCGATCGAGGGCTTCCAGCACCGCATCCCGACATAGACCCGGGCGGCCGTCCCCCGCGCGGCGAGGGCCGATTCCAGCGCCGCGGCCTGCCCCTCGGTGATGCGCCGGAGCGGCGACCCGCCGCCGATCCGCCGGTACAGGGCGCGGGACTTCCGCTGGCGCGCGGTCGCGATCGTCCAGGCCAGCATTTTGCGGAGCGCATCGTTTCCGATGCGGATGATGTCCGGGTCCGAGAACAGGTTGTAGAGGAAGGGGCGGACGTCCTCGAGCGTTTCCGGCCCACCCAGGTTCAGCAGCAGGACCCCGCGCTCCCCTTCCGAATGCATCCTGTCCCCCCCGCGCCCGGGTCGGGCTACAGCGTTTTGGAAAAGACCGGCCCGTCCTTCGGCCGCGCCAGGTACCGGTCGAACACCATCCCCACGTTGCGCAGGAAGATGCGCCCCAGGGTGGTCACCCGGATCGCGTCCGGCTCGAGCCGCACCAGCCCGTCCCGCTCCAGTTCCCGGAGCCGCGCCAGCTCGGCGGTGAAATAGTCGTCGAACCGGATGCCGAATGCCGACTCCAGTTCCCCCTTGACCAGCACGCAGTGGCACAGGATCCGGCTGATGGCCGCCCGCCGCACCACGTCGTCGTCGCCGAGCCGGACGCCGCGCATGATGGGGAGCTCGCCGCGCCCGACGGCGGCGCTGTAGCCCTCCAGGCCCCGGTGGTTCTGGGCGTAGGCGCGGTCCAGGCCGCTGATCGAACTCACCCCCATCCCGAGGAGGTCGGAACCGGCCTTGGTGGTGTACCCCTGGAAATTCCGGTGGAGGGTGCGGTCGCGCTGGGCGACGCACAGCTCGTCGTCGGGGCGCGCGAAATGGTCCATGCCGATGTAGCGGTACCCGGCGGCGGTGAAGCGCCCGATCCCGGTCCGGAAGATCTGGAATTTGTCCATCCCCAGGGGGATCAGCGGGGCGACCGCCCCCTGCTGCTTCTTGAGCCAGGGGACGTGGGCGTAGCTGAACATCGCCACCCGGTCGGGCCCCATCCCGATCACCCGGTCCGCCGTGGCCCCGAAGCTTGCGGGCGTCTGCAGCGGGAGCCCGTAGATCAGGTCGATGTTGATCGACTCGAAGCCGAGTTCGCGGCAGCGGTCGTAAAGGGCCCGGGTTTCGGCATAGGGCTGGACGCGCCGGACCGCCTCCTGGACCTCGGGGTTGAAATCCTGGATCCCCATGGAAATCCGGTTGAAACCCAGGCGTCGCAGCACCTCCAGGTGTTCGGGGGTGGTGACCCGCGGGTCGACCTCCACCCCGATCTCCGCGTCCGGGGCGAAGGTGAAGAACCCGCGCGCGCAGGCGAAGAGGTCCTCGAGCTGGGCGGGCGAAAAATAGGTCGGGGTCCCGCCCCCCCAGTGAAACTGCACCACCGGGCGCGAACGGTCGACGCGGCGCGCGACCCGGGCAATCTCCCTCCGGAGGGTTTCGAGGTAGGGGAGGGCGGTGTCGTGGTTCTTGCGGATCACCACGTTGCAGCCGCAGAACAGGCAGAGGCTTTCGCAGAAGGGGAGGTGCATGTAGAGCGAGAGCGGCCGGCCCGAGGCGTCCGACTCCCCCAGCTCGCGTTCGTAGTCGGCGGGCCCGAAGGCGTCGTCCCATTCGGGCGCGGTCGGGTAGCTCGTGTAGCGGGGCCCGGGGACGTTGTAGCGCTCCAGGAGCTCCGCGGTGAGATCGAGCGTCTCCCCTTCGAGGGTGATATCCAGTTTCATGGAAGAACTGTATCAGATCCGGGCGCCGCAGGCCACCACCCCTCCCGCTGCTTCACTGGTACTTGATGACCACCAGGCTGAGGTCGTCCTCCGCGGGGGCCGTGGCGTTGCGGTCGGCCAGGATCCTCCGGCAGATCTCCTCGGCGGAGCCGTCCCGCGCCGAAGAAACGGCGCGTTCGAGCCGGTCCTGGGAATAGGGGGAAAAGGGGTCCGCCAGCCCGTCCGAATAGAGGAGGAGCACGTCCCCCCGCCCCATCAGGTTCAGTTCGTTGATCGTGTACCGCTTCTTGTACCCCAGCACCCGGGGGAACATCCGCACGTCGTCGTCGTCCTCGCTCAACTGGAGCCCGATGGGGGGGAAACTCACCAGCCGGTCCGGGCTGATCTCGACGAAGCGGTCGTACTCCCGCGAGAACACCAGCGGCTGCGGGTGCCCGGCGCAGATGAAGCGGAAGCGTCCCGTGAAGGAGATCTCGCCGTAAATCAGGGTGATGAAGCTCAGGGCGCCCCGCTCCCCCGCGAGCTTGTGCAGCGTGGTGGACTTGAAGAAGCGCCGGTTGATCTGTTCGAACAGGTGGGCCGTGATCTCCCCGTAAAGGTCGAGCTCGTACAGGACCGAGGTATGGAAGATCTGGTGCAGGAGCAGCGCCCTCATGGCGTCGGCGTATTCGTGCCCGGCCACGTCGGCCACGAGGACCCCCCCCTTGCGGTTCAGCCGCTGGAGCTTCTGCGCGACCTCCCCCCTCCCCTGCGCCTCGGCCCGCGCGATGCGCGCGTCCAGGTCGTAGCGGTCCGAGAAATTCACGTAGGTGATCAGGTCCCCCCCCGCAATCCCATTGTAGGGGATCGAGATCCCGTAGATGTCGACATTGGGGATCCGCGGGATGGCGCCCGACTCGGGGTTGAGGCACTGCGCCAGGTACTGGGCCCCCACGCGCAGTTCCCGGTCGAGCCCCGCTTCCGTCTGCCGCGTCGATTCGGTCATGCCCGTCAGTACACCCCGTATTCCATGACGGCTTCGGTCATGGCGTGCATGTTCTCGGCCGGACCCTTGTCGATGCTGGCCCCGCCGGTCAGGATGAACCCGCCCCCCTCGCCGACCACCTCGATGAGCCTGCGGCAGTACTCCTTGACCTCCTGCGGCGTCCCGGTGCAGAGCAGCGACGCGGGGACGTTCCCGGCGATGCAGGCGTTGTCTCCCAGGATCTTCTTCGCCCGGAAGATGTCGGTGCGGTCGAAGTGCCAGACCACCCGCCCCGGGGGGAGGTCCCGGATGATCTCCAGGCGGTTGTCGTAGCGCCCCTCCGCGAAGAGCATCGGCACGATCCCCTCCTCGATGAGTCCCAGGATGACCTTCCGGAAGGTGGGCCAGTAGAACTTTTCGTACTGCCCGTTGGACATGAAGGTGTCGTCCCCCTTGTGCAGGGCGAAGAAGACGACGGGGTTGCCCGTCATATTGGCGCCGGCGACGCCGCAGTCGATGTTCATCCGCGTCACCCGCTCCATCGCGGCCAGCAGCTTGTCCGGCTGCCGGTACATGTCCATGATGATGCCCTTGGTCCCGCGCAGGGTGTCGGCCAGGATGTCGAAGGGGGCGTGCGCCTGCCCCCCGAATATGGTCGGGTAGCCGGCCGCCATCGCGTCCCGGTGGAACTCCAGGGCCGGCCCCATCCAGCGCGCGCACTCCTCCCCGTAATCGATGATGGCCCGGTAGGCCGCGCGCACTTCGGGCGACATGGCGGGGTTCAGGAACCGGTTCGGCATCCCGAGGATGAAGGGGGTAGGGGGAAAATCGGCGAAGGGGCCCAGGGCCCCGAGGCTGCGCGGCAGGTACCGGCGCAGGCAGAAGTCGGTCAGGTCTTCGAGGAAAAGGTCGTACTCGTCCGCCTTCATGTACTCCCCTTCGACGAACTGCAGCATCGACGCGCCGTCGGGAAGCCCGTGCCCCGGCCACCGGGTGTTCACCGTGCCGATGAGTGCCCCGGCCTTGGCCGAAGGCACCATCATGGGGGAGGCGAAGGTGTCCGATTCGAATTCGCCGAGGAACTTCCGGAACGCCGCGCAGAGCTTGCGGTTGTCCTCCATCGCCTCCTTGAGCGTCATGCCGGCGTGGTAGATGGGGAAATTGCCCGCCGGAAGAACCAGCGGCACCCGGTCCGGCTTTTCGAGGCTGAACGCCCGGATGAAGCGCGTCACCCTGTCCCGATAGGAGTTTTGCGCCTCGGGGCTTTCAAACCGCACCCCGGGGGCGTCCAGCCACCGCTCGAACCGCTGCTGCCGTTTCTGTTCCGATGTCTTCTTTTCATCCATGTCCGACCGCTCCCGTATGCCCTTGAAAAATGCGCGAATACGCCTGCTGCGGCAAGGAGCGCATCATATCACAAAGGGTGGAAAATCGATCGGCCGGAATGCCGGAATCACCTATTCCGCGGGCTCCGACTGGATGCGGACGCTGTGCCGGACGATGACGGCGAAAAGCTCGTCGACCAGTTCCTCGGGCAGGCCCAGCGACTGCCCCCAGTCCCGGCGCTCGAACATCATGCGCTTCTCCCGCTCCCCGTCGGTCACCGGGGCCGACTGGCGCTTCTTGAGCCTCCCGATCCGGCGCGCGATGTCGATGCGGTGCCCGAGCGCCGTGAGGAGCTGGCGGTCGTGGCGGTCGATGATGCTGCGCAGGTCCTGCTTGCGCGGCCGGGCGAGGGTTTCGGGCCCCATCTTCCGCCGCCGCTTCCCCGCCCGGTCCCAGGCCGCGGCCGCCTCGTCGTCGAGCATTCTCGTGGTCAGCAGCGCGAGACTCTCCCCGAATCGGGCGGCCGCTTCCCGGATCGGCCCGGCGTTGGTCTCGAGGATCCCCTTCCAGATGCCGTAATCGGATGCCGCCAGGCGCGTCATGTCGAGAAAACCGCGCCCCGCGAGAGTCTGGAGCATCGCGTGCTCGGCGTCCCCGGCCGCGGCCGAGTGCATGAGGGCCACGGCGATCAGCTGCGGCAGGTGGCTGACCATGGCCATGATCCGGTCGTGCTCCTCGGGGTCGATGGTCACCGGGGTCGCCCGGAGGGTCTCGACCAGCTCGATCAGGGCCAGGAGCGCTTCGGGCGGGGTGTCGGCATAGGGACAGAGGGCGTAGACCCGGCCGTTGAAGAGGAGCGGGTCCGCCGCCTCCACCCCGGAACGCTCCGATCCCGCCATGGGGTGCCCGCCGATGAAGTGGACCCCCGGGGGGAGGAGTCCGGGGGCCTCGTCCATGATCCGTTTCTTGGTGCTCCCCACGTCGGTGACGATGGCGCCCGGGCGCAGGAAGGGGGCCAGGCGGCCTAGAGTGTCGGGGAGCGCCTGGACCGGGGTGGCCACGAGCACCAGGTCGCTGTCGGGGAGATGGGCCCCGGCGTCGTCCATGGTCCCCAGGCACCCGGAGACGGCGGCCTCCTCGAGCGCCGGCAGGCGCCCGGGCAGGTCGAGGCACGCGACGGTCCATTCCGGCCGGCGGTGCTTGAGGGCCAGCGCGACCGAACCCCCGATCAGGCCGCAGCCCACAATCGTCATCTTCATGATCGTCCTTTCAGCGCGTCCTTCCCAGACGCCGTCCAATGGTGGTCGCGATGATGCGGCACCGGTTCATCAGGAGCCCGAACTCCTCCAGTGTAAGGGACTGCGGGCCGTCGGACAGGGCCTTGTCGGGATTGGGATGGATTTCCACCATGATCCCGTCGGCCCCGGCGGCCACGGCCGCCCGGGCCATCGGGGCGACGAAGCGGCGGGTGCCGACCCCGTGGCTCGGATCGGCGATGATGGGGAGGTGCGAGAGGTGCTTGACGACGGGGATGGCCGACAGGTCCAGGGTGTTGCGCGTGGCGGTCTCGAAGGTACGGATGCCGCGTTCGCACAGGATGACGTCGGGGTTCCCCTCGCTCAGGATGTACTCGGCGCTCATCAGCCATTCCTGGATCGTGGCGGCCATGCCGCGCTTGAGCAGCACCGGCTTGCCCGCCTTCCCCAGCGCGGTCAGCAGCGGGTAGTTCTGCATGTTGCGGGCGCCCACCTGCAGCAGGTCGGCGTACCGGGCCACCGTGTCGATCAACTCGATCGTCATGACCTCGGTGACCACGGCCAGTCCGTGGCGGTCGGCCGCCCGACGCAGCAGCTTCAGCCCCTCGAGCCCCAGCCCCTGGTAGGCATAGGGGGAAGAACGGGGCTTGTAGGCGCCCCCCCGGAGGATCTGCGCCCCGGCCGCCGCCGCGGCCCCGGCGCTGGCCTCTATCTGCTCCTCGCTCTCCACCGCGCAGGGACCCGCCATCACCGCGACCTCCATGCCGCCGACGAGGCACGTCTCCCCGACGCGCACGACCGTGTCCTCGGGATGGAATTCGCGGCTCGCGAGCTTGAAGGGGCTGGTCACCAGCACGACTTCACGGACCCCGGGCATCAGGGTGACGGTCCCCATGTCGAGCCGGTTGCGGTCCCCGATGACGCCCAGGATCGTGTACTCTTCACCGTCGGACCGGTGAATGTCCAGCCCCGCGCCCCGGATGATGCGCTCGAGCTCGCCGATCTGCGCTTCCGTCGCCTTGGCTTCACAAATGATGATCATGAAAACCTCCTGATCGGGTAGGAGGGGGCCTCACGGCCCCCGTCCTCCCACACCACCGGACGTACGGTTCCGTATCCGGCGGTTCAGATAATCATAAGGGCTGACGAACCGTTGTCAGCAGTGATAGCAGCC